>ERZ1370068.6469-contig-5451_pt1 | contig 19986 bp, 21 predicted proteins | sample MGYA00561227_ERZ1370068 | MGnify/ENA primary metagenome ERZ1370068 (study PRJEB38410, sample SAMEA6850437) | metagenome | study: Metagenomic assessment of the ecological functions of the soil: analysis of the soil microbiota associated with the...
AGGTTACGTATTGCTCGATCGCAACACCGCGCGGTAGTTTTGCCGTGCTTGGTGTGATGGCCCGTTGCGCTGGGGAGACTTTCGAGACGGGCGGCGGTGTGATTCCTGTCGATCGGTCGCGCAACGACCCGGTTGGAGATCGTCTTGCCACTTCGCCCTTAACTGCCCGAACATCGCGTCAGTGAAATGATCTTTCTGTTGGACACTCGCATAAGCATTGTGCTATCTTGTCCAACCGTTAGATTAATAGACCGTCAGTTCCTCTTTGGCCCGAACCGCTTGCCGCGACTTTGGGCCGTTTTTGGCCTAATTTAACTTGAGCGTCGACTTGGCGTAGAGTGGGTATTTAGTCTTTAGACATACAAATGCGGCGAATTAACCCATTCCGGTTCCGAGTCGCCACCCGAGGCACTTCGCGCGAAATCAACCGCAGCATCGTGCTGAACCTGGTGCGCGCGCATCAGCCGATCTCGCGCGCCGACCTCGCGCGGGCGATGGACGTGCGCCGCGGCGCCGTCACGCTGATCGTCAACGATCTGCTGGGCGAGGGCCTGATCTTCGAAGGCGCCACCGGCGAGACGGTCCGCGGCCGCAAGCCGACGTTTCTCTACATCGACTCGCGCCGCCGCGCCGTCGTCGCCGCCGACATCCGCGCCAGCGAGACCTTCCGTGATGCTGGCCGATCTGCTCGGCAAGCCGCTCACCGGCGTCGATCTGCTTTCCCGACCGTCGCGCGATCCGAAGAAGCTGGTGGCGACGCTGGCCGCGCGCATCAAGGCGCTGCTCGCCGATCACCCGGAAGTCGACGCCTGCGAAGGCATCGGCGTCGTCGTGCCCGGCATGGTCGAGCACTCGACGATGCGCGTGCTGCACGCGCCGACGCTCGGCTGGCGCAACGTCGACCTGCGCGAGCCGCTGGCCGCGGCGACCGGTCTGCCGGTGCAGATCGAGAACTCCGGGCCGCGCCTGTGCGCTGGCGCAGGCGTGGGCGATGCGCGACGACGTCGCGCGGCCTGGCCGGCGACCTCGTCTTCGTCAGCGTCGTCGGACGGCGTCGGCGTCGGCGTGATGATCCACGGCGAGGTCCTGCGCGGCCGCCACAACATCGCCGGCGAGTTCGGCCACGTGCCGCTGTCGCTCGATGGCCCGCGCTGCTCGTGCGGATCGAACGGCTGCTGGGAAGCGCTACGTCTCGAATCCGCGCGACGCTGGCGCGCTATTTCGGCCGAGCCGTCGGATCAGCGCGGCCCGACGCCGGTCGAGCAGCGGCACTTCACCGTCGAGGATCTGATCGCGCGCGCTCGCGCGCGCGACGCCAAGGCGTCCGCCGCGCTCGACAGCGACGGCACGCTATCTCGGGCTCGGGCCTGGCGTCGGTCATCAACGCGCTCGATCCCGCGCGTGTCTATGTCGGCGGCGAAATCACGCTCGCCTGGGGATCTCATCGAACCGACCGGTGCGCGCGCGCGCTGGCCGAGCGCGCGCTGACGCCCGCGGCCGCCGAGACCGACATCCGGCCGGTAGCCGCCACCGAGTATCCGCGCCTGCGTGGCGCCGCCGCGCTGCGTCGCCGCGCCGGCGTTTGCTGCGCCCGGTGCGTACGCCTACAGGAACAGAACAGGCTCGATGAGTGGAACTGCACACGCTCGCGTCACGACGACACGTGCATCGTTCGCGAACACCGCGTCGCGCACGGGGCGCACGCACGCCGATCGCGCCCGGCAGACCACGGCGTCGCGGCATCTGCACTACGGCGCGCATCATTCTGCACGCCGGTGACGCGCCGATCCGCATTCGAGACCGGCGCGACTGCGAGACCGGTATTGTCGTGTCTCAAGCGGATCGGCGACGGTCGACCGATCGACGGCATGCCTACACGCTGCGGCCGCTACGACGCGCTCTACGTGCCGCGCGACACGCCATCGACGATCGCGCCCGGCCGCGGATGGCTGCGATCTCGCCGAGATCGCCGCGCCGGTCGTCGACGCGTCATCCGGTGCAGTTCGTCGCGCTTCGCCGACGTGCAGACAGATCCGGGACTGCATTTCAACGCCGGCGGCCCGCCGTCGAAGCGCGACCTGAACGTGCTGATCGGCAAGAACGTCGAGGCCGGACGCATCATGGCCGGCGTCACGTTCAGCGAGCCCGGCAACTGGACGTCGTGGCCGCCGCACGAGCACGCGCGCGATGCTCGAAGAGGCCTATCTCTACATCGACATGCCGGCGCCGGCGTTCGGCGTGCAGCTCGTCTACACCGATCCGCGCGAGCCGGAGCTGGCGACGATCGTCCGCGAAGGCGACGTCGTGCTGATGCCGCAGGGCTATCACCCGAACGTCGCCGCGCCGGGCGGATCGATCAACTTCCTCTGGATGATGGCCGCCAATCGCGAGGACGACGATCGCCAGTACGGCGTCGTCAACGTGCAGCCCGACTTCGCGCACATCGGCTCCGGCCTCGATGCAGGCCGGTCGGACAAGAAATGACGCACGCCCAATGCGTTCGGTCGACTGTTTCAACACGCGACTGGGCCGTCGATTCCTGTCGAGCGGATCGCCGAAGGCATCGACGCGGCAGATGGTCGTGGGGCGATCGCGTGATGGTCTGCCGTCTGACGTATCGCGCCGCACACCGTGACGCCGATGCACTCGCATCGCGCACGAGCAGATCACGCTCGTCGAGCGCGGACGCGTGCGATTTCACGTCGACGGGCAGCAGCGCACCGCGTCGGCCGGCGACGTGCTCGTGCTTCCGTCGCACATCGAGCACGGCGCCACGATGCTCGACGAAGAGGTCGTGCTGATCGACATCTTCTCGCCGCCGCGCGAAGACTTCCTGCCAGGCGAGCGCCCGCTGACGATGACGCGCGCTGACGATCGATCGTTTCGGCTCGACGGACAAGTGGCGCTGGTGACCGGCGCCTCGCGCGGCCTCGGCGCCGGCGATGGCGTGCGCGCTCGCCGTCGGCGGGCGCGGATGTCGCGCTGCACTCGCAACGAGCAGCCCGCGACCGCGACGGCGGAGCGGATCTGCGCAGCGACGGCCGGCCGCACCGAAGCTGTTGACCGCCGATCTCGACGGATCGCGTCGCCGCCGACGCGCTGCGTCGACGACGCGATCGCCGCGTTCGGCCAGCGTCGACATCCTCGTCAACAACGCCGGCATCATCCGCCGCAGCCGGCGCGCCGAGCACACCGACGACGACTGGGACGCGGTGATCGAAGTGAACCTGTCGAGCGCGTTCCGCCTGTCGCCGCGCGGTCGGCCAGCACATGATCGCAGCGGCGGCGCGGCGGCAAGATCATCAACGTCGCGTCGCTGCTGTCGTTCCAGGGCGGCATCACGCGTGCCGGCTTACGCGGCCGCCAAGGGCGGCGCTGGCGCAGCTGACCAAGGCGCTCGCCAACGAGTGGGCGTCGCACGGCATCAACGTCAACGCGATCGCGCCCGGCTACATGCGAGACCGACAACACGCGGCGCTCGCGCGACGATCCGCACGCGCAATCGCCAGATCACCGAGCGCATTCCGGCCGGCCGCTGGGGCACGCCCGACGACCTGGCCGGCGCCGCGGTATTTCTCGCCTCGTCGCGCCTCCGACTACGTGCACGGCCACGTGCCTGGTCGTCGACGGCGGATGGATGGGGCCGCTGATGGCGACCGTGCCTCGCCATCGCGACCCGCGCGAACCGCTCACGCTCGTCGGCTTCTTCGCGCGATTCGTCGGACCGGCGGCGCTCACGGCTGCCGGCATGATCGGCGCCGGCGCGGTCGCGACGCGTCTGCTGGCTGGCGCGTGGTTCGGCTTCGATCTGCTGTGGGTCGCGCTGATCGTCATGCCGATGGTGATCGTCACGCTCGACTCGGCGTCGCGCGTCGGCGTGCTGTCGCGACGGGCGTCGGGTTGATCGAAATGGTCCGCGTCGAAATCGGCGCGTGGCTCGCCTGGGTGGTCTTCTTGCCGATGGTGCTCGTGAACATCGTCGTCAACATGAGCCAGATGTCGGCGATGGTCGAGGGCGCGTACGGCGTCGCTTGGCCTGCTTGCCGCCGGCCAGAGGTCGAGACCACGGTCGGACTGGTGGTTGTCGACGTCTGGTGCTCACGACCACGACGGTCGGGCCGGCGGTGCTCGGCGGCTATAAGCGGATGGAGAAGATCATGACGGCGTCTGCTCGTCGTCATCTTGCTCTGCTTCATCGTCGTCGCGATCAAGGGACTGCCTCGACTGGCAGACGTGGGTGGCGCTCGGCCGCGGGCTGGTGCCGCAGATTCCGGCACCGTCTGCCGGTGGTACAGCCTGATCGCGCACGCGACGAGCGTTCACGCAGATCATGGCCATCGCCGGGACAGGCGCTGCCGCCCGCCGTGTTGCTCTCTTACGGCTACCTCGCGGCCAACTCCGGACAAGACCGCTGCGGACATCAAGACGACTCGTTCTGGAAGACGGTGCACGAACCTCGGCGTGGTCTGGGGTCTCTTCTCCGTCGTCGTCATCGTCGCCGGTGCGACCGCGCTGCACGACGTCTACACGGGCAGCGGCCCGTCGTGCTTGGGCGTGAGCCACTACTCGCAGATCGAGAGCATCCCGGTTGCGGGCCAGGTGCTCGGTCCCGCGTTTCCCGGGCGTGCTCTGGCTTCCTGGCGCCGCGCTTCTTCTCGATGGGTCTGATCGCCGCCGCGTTCACGACGCTGATCTCCGTGTCGCTGACGATGACGTGCTGTCTGTCCCGGACATCGTGCGGAAGGACTGGCGCTTCACGGACGGACAACCGCTCGTTCAAGATCGTGTTCGCGCACGTGGATCACGCGGTGCCGGCGCTGGTTGCGCCGTTCTGGCAGCTGCCGGCTTTGCTGAAAGCGATTCTCGCGATGGTCGGCAACCTGCCGATGGCGCCGCTGGCGGTTGCTGATCATCCTCTACTTCGTCAATCAGGCCGCGCCTCGGCGAGTTCCGCGCGAATGCTCGGCCGCAACGCCGTGCTTGGCCGGCACGTTCCTGTTTGCCGCTGGCCCTCGTGGTCAACGGATTGCTGATGACTGTCGACCATGCGACGCGCGCCGACGTCGTGCGAGCGATCGAAGGACGGGCGTGGTTGCCGTGGTCCGGCTGACGGACGGCCGCGGTCGGGCCGAGATGTCGCCCGGCGCGCTGACCGCCGGCGGCGTCGAGCGCGATCGAGATCACGATGACGGTGCCGCGCGCGGTCGAGCTGATCGCCGAGCTGGCGCCGGCGCTGCTCCGACGCATCGTGGTCGGCGCCGGCACGGTCACCGACGCCGACACGGCGCGCGCGGTGATCGACGCCGGCGCGCGGTTCGTCGTCAGCCCGGTGTTCCGCCGCGACGGTCATCGACGCCTGCCACGAGCGCGGCGTCGCCGGCGATGCCCGGCTGCTTCTCGCCGACCGAGATCCTCGCCGCGTGGGAGATGGGCGCCGACGTCGTGAAGGTGTTTCCGGCGACGGCGCTCGGCCCGCAGTTCATCAAGGATCTGCGCGGGCCGTTGCCGACAGATCAAGCTGATGCCGACCGGCGGCGTGCACGCGCGACAACGCCGGCGACTGGATCCGCGCCGGCGCGGTGGCGATCGGCGTCGGCTCGGCGCTCGTCGATGCCAAGGCCGATCGAGGCGCGCCGCTTCGACGACGATCACCGCCAGAACGCGCGGCATTCGTCGACGCCGTCGCAGACGCGCGCTCGCCATCGCCGAGGTCGAGGCAGCGATGGCCAAGACCGTCGTGCTTCGGCGAGATCATGCTGCGGCTCGAGCCCGCCGGGCTTCGAGCGGCTGCTTCCAGTCGCCGATGCTGCACGCGCGACGTTCGGCGGCGGCGAAGCCAACGTCGCCGTCAGCCTGGCGCAGTTCGGGCTACGAGAGTCACTACGTGACGCGGCTGCCGGCGCAACGCGATCGGCGACGCGGCGCTGCAGGCGCTGCGCGCGCGAAGGCGTCGCGCGTCGATCACGTGCAGCGCGGCGGCGATCGCGCTCGGGCATCTACTTCGCCGAAACCGGCGCGAGCCAGCGCGCCGTCGACGGTCATCTACGATCGCGCGCACTCGGCGATCAGCGAGATGCGCGCCGAGGCAGCGTGCAGTGGGACGCAGGTGCTGGCGGGCGCCGCGTGGTTCCACGTGCACCGGCATCACGCCCGGCGCTCGGCGCAACGGCGGCGGCGTGCGACGAGCGCGTCGGCGCTGCAGGCGGCGAAGGCCGCGGCGTGCAGGTCAGCGTCGACCTCAACTTCCGCAAGAAGCTGTGGTCCGAGGCGCGAGGCGCAAGCGAGCGATGCGGCCGCTGATGCAGTGCGTCGACGTGGTGATCGCCAACGAGGAGGACCTGCAGTCGGTGCTCGGCGTCGACGGTCGAGCACGCCGACGTCGACGAGCGGCACGCTCGACGTCGGCGCGTACCGCGGCGGCGGCCGAGCGCGTCGCGTCGGAGTTCGGCGTCGCGCGCGTGGCCGTGACGCTGCGCGAGAGCCTGTCGGCGAGTGACAACGGCTGGAGCGCCGTGCTGTGCGATGCGGCGTCGCCGACGCTTCCATCAGAGCCAGCGCTACAGCGTGCGCGTGGTTGACCGGATCGGCGGCGGCGACAGCTTCGCTGCAGGGCCTGATCCACGGGTTCGTGAGCGGGCGCGATCTGGAAGCCACGTTGAAATTTGCCGTGGCCGCCAGCGCGTTGAAGCAAAACCATTCCAGGGTGATTTCAACCAAGTGTCGGTGTCGGAAGTTGAGCGGCTCGTGGCCGGCGACGCCAGCGGGCGCGTGCAGAGGTAAACGCGCTGGCGGCTCGCAGGGCCGCTGTTGTCTTTGGAGAAGGAGTCGTCATGAAGAAGGTTGTGGATGACGCTAGGGATTGTCGTCGGCGCTGGTCCTGCTGGCTCGCTGCTCCGGCGATGGCGCAGGATTATCGGGGTCGCGTCCAGGGCAGATCACGGACGAGAGCTCAGCGGCGCGCTGCCCGGCGTCACCGTCACGCTGCGCGAACGACGGCCACCGGCGTCTCGTCGATCGGCGTGCACCGACGCCGAAGGGCGCTACCGGTTCGACTTCGTCGATCCGGGCAACTACACCGTGACCGGCGCGAGCTGCAGGGATTCCAGATCGGCCGCGCAGACAGAATGTGCGCGTGCCGCAGCGCGGCGACGTCACCGGTCGACCTGCAGCTGGGCGTGGCGACGGTCGCAGAGACGCATCACCGTGCGGGATCGTCGCCCGCTGGTGCAGTTCAACTCGAGCAGCTCGGATCTCACGCTCGAGCGCCAGCTGGTCGACCAGGTGCCGATCAGCGGGCCGCAATCCCGTACAGCCTGGCGCAACCTCGATCCGTCGATCGTCAACGTGACGCTCGGCAGCCGACGAGAACCGTCCCTACCATCACGCCTACGCCAACGACTACGACGCCGGCGGCGGCACGCCGCCGCGCCAACGACGTGCTGCTCGATGGCGTCGCGCTCGGCGCCAGCTACAAGACCGCCTACACGCCGTCGATGGACGCGGTCGGACGAAATCACCGTCTCGAAGAACAGCGTCGACGCCGAGAACGGCAACAGCCTCGGCGGCATCATCAGCCTGAACATGAAGTCGGGCACCAACAACGCCGCGCGGCTCGGCCTATCTCTATTCGCGCGATCCGAGCCTGAACTCGATCGGCGATCCGACGATCACGATCGCGCCCGGCCAGGACACGTCCGTGCTGCGCGGCAGCGAGCTGAAGATGGACGGCGGCGACGTTCGGCGGCCCGATCAAGCAGAACCAGATCTTCAGCTTCACGTCGTTCGAGGACTGGAACGACAAGCGCCCGCTGTCGCATCGTCCGCACGGTGCCGACCGAGCTCGAGCGCCGCGGCGACTTCAGCCAGTCGGTGCTCAACGGCCGCGTGCGGACCATCTACAACCCGTTCGCCTCGACGCTCGACAGCGACCGGCCGCGTCGTGCGGCAGCCGTTCGCGAACAACACCGATTCCGCAGTCGATGATCGATCCGGTCGCGCTGAAGATGCTGGCCGACATCCCGCTGCCGAACGTGCGCCGGCAACATCGACAACCTGGCAGGGCAGCGCTCACCGATGAACGCCGACTACTGGAACCTCTCGCAGCGCGTCGACGTGAACATCAGCGACAACGTTGAAGATGTTCGCGCGCTACGGCCAGTTCAAGGCCAACCTGTATCAGCAGAACCCGACCGACGCCGGCTTCTTCCCGCTGTCGGGCAGCAATCGCTACGGCATGAGCATCGCCGGCGACGCGGTCTGGATCATGTCGAACAAGACCACGCTCAACGTGCGCGGCAGCTTCTACAACATGACCGACGAGTTCTACAACCCGTCGCTCGCTGCTCGGCGACGACCGGCCTGCCGAACTACTGGTCGACGCTCGTGGCACTCGTCGCTCTACAACAGCGGCTACGTCTACTATCCCGGCGCTCGACGTGACCACCGGCACCGGCACCGGCGACGACCAATCGCCTCGGCCGCCAGGGCCGCGAGTGGTTCCAGCATCCCGATGCGTGGACCGCGTCCGCGCGCATGAACCGCTACCAGGGCCGCCACAACATGAAGTGGGGCGGCGAGATGCGCGCCTACTACGGCGAGGCGGCGCGCTTCGAGCCGATCAACCTGGTCTTCAACTCGGCGCTGACCGCGAACAGCTCGGACACGCCGCGACGTCGACCAGCACCGGCAACCAGTGGGCGACGTTCCTGCTCGGCGCGCTCGACAACCAGACCTCGGCGCGCCTCGTGCCGCTGCAGAAGCCGGACCTGCGTGGCTACGCCGCGTACTTCCAGGACGACTGGCACGTTGAACGATCGGCTGACGCTCAACGTCGGCTTGCGCTGGGAATACGAGCCAGGCGCCGACGGATCCGCTGAACCGGCTCTCGCAGCGGCTCGATCTGACGTCGCCGATTCCGGAGATGCAGGCGCACGCCGCCCGCCGATTCCGGCGCAGGCGCGCGCAGCTGATGGCGCAGCAAGGGCTACGGCTACAGCTTCAACGGCGCATGGATGTTCGCGAGCGAGAGCAATCCGCACGCGTGGCACAGCACGCCGGGCGAACTTCCTGCCGCGCTTCGGCGTCGACCTATCGGCTCGACGACAAGTTCGGTGGTCGCGCGTCGGCTACGCGCGCTATCCTGATGCCGATCGAGCAACGTGCGCGACACGCTCGGTGACTTCGTCGAACCAGCACACCGGCTTCGCGCAGACCACGACGACGCTGGGCCTCGCCAACGGCGTGCCGCGGCAGACGCTGGCCGAATCCGTATCCCGGCCAACAACCCGGTGATCGAGCCGTACGGCCAGGACTACGGCCGCTACACGAACCTCGGCGGCGCCGTCAGCCTCGATCAATACCAGCTGCGGCCGCAGATCAACGATCGCTTCAACGTCTCGTACCAGAAGCGAAGCTGTGGCGCAGGACCGTCGTCGAAGCGAACTACTTCTTCAACCTCGGCACGCGCGTGCCGCATGACATCAACCTGAACATGGCGGACCCGGCGTTCCGCTACGAGCAGAAGACGGCTGCTCAACACGCAGGTGACCAATCCGTTCCGCAACTACCTGACGCCGGACAAGTTCCCCGGCTCAGTTGCGCAACACCGCCACCGTCACGCTGGGCAGCCTGCTGGTGCCGTATCCGCAATACGGCGCGATCACGCAGACCAACACCAACGGTAAGCAGCTCAACACGCAGACCGTTCGAACTGCGAAGCCCAGCGTCCGTTCAACAACGGCTTCAGCGTGCTGGTGGCGTATGCGTGGAACCACGAACGCATCCAGCAGTGGTTCGACGATCGTCGCCAACTACCAGGTGCTGCAGACCAACGGCGAGGAAGGCTGGGAATGGCGGCCGACCGATCACGCCGGTGCATCGCCTGACGAGCGCCTTCACGTGGCAGATTCCGGTCGGCCAGGGCCAGGCGATGGTACGACTGGAACACCGCGCGTCGATGCGGTGCTCGGCAACTGGCAGTACACCGCGGCGGGCCGCTTCTATTCGGGCCGGCCGGTGTTCTTCAACACCAGCTACGTGGTGTCGCGGCGATCCGACGCTGAGCAACCCGACGCGCGACAAGTGGTTCGACACCAGCATGTTCGCGGTGCAGGACACATTCACGCCGCGCAGCAACCCTATTACTACGAGGGGCTGAACGGCCCGTGGTCGCCGTTCACCGGACATGACGCTGACCAAGTCGTTCAACATGGGCTCGAAATACCGCCTCGCAGGCGCGCATCGAGGCCTACAACGTGTTCGACGCGATCGTCGTGGGATCAGCCTGAAGTGAACCTGGCGAGCACGAACTTCGGCAAGGTCACGCGCAAGCGCGTCGACAGCGCAGGGCCGCGGAGATTCAACTCGGCGTTCGCTTCGTCTTCTAACCATGCGTCGTCGCACCGTTTCTGCGCCTGCTGCTCGCGGGTCCCCGATGTTGATCGGGGCCCCGCGCGTGCGCAGTCCGGTGAGTCGATCGTCGAAACCGCGCGCGGCAAGTGGCGCGGCCGTTCCAACAGCGGCATTCACACCTTCAAAGGGCATTCGTTACGGCGCCGACACGAGCCGGCGCCGTTTTCTTCCCCCGTCGCTCCGGATTCATGGACCGGCGTGCGTGATGCGATCGAGTTCGCCGCCATCGCGCCGCAACCCGGCGGGCGGCCAGTCGATCAGCGAAGACTGCCTGCACCTCAACGTCTGGACGCCAGGCCTCCGCGACAATCGCCAAGCGCCCGGTCATGGTGTGGTTTCCACGGCGGCGCCTATTCGGGCGGCACCAGCAACGAAATCGAAACCGACGGCGAGCGTCTCAGCCCGCAAGTGGCGACGTCGTGGTCGTCACCGTCAATCATCGTCTCAACGCGTTTGGATACCTCTACCTCGCCGAGCTGGGCTCACCTGATCTCGCCGATTCAGGGAATGTCGGACAGCTCGATCTGATGCTGGCCCTCGAGTGGGTGCGCGACCATGTCGCGGAATTTGGCGGCGACGCCGCCAACGTCACGATCTTCGGGCACTCCGGCGGCGGTGCGAAGAGCGCGGTGCTGATGGCGATGCCGAAGGCGAACGGGCTCTTTCATCGGGTGGCCACGCACAGTGGCACAGCAGATCACCGCGAGCCGACCGGGAGACCGCCACCGATGCATGCGCTCGCGTTGCTGAAGGCTCTCGACCTCGATCGTTCGCAAGTCGATCAGCTTCAGGACGGTGCCGATGGACAGCCTCGTCAAGGTCAGCCGCGCGCCGGCCTATCTCGGGCCGGTCAAGGATGGGCGATCGTTGCCGCGCGATCCATTCGATCCCGATGCGCCGCCGCAGTCCGCGCGCATCCCGATGATCCTCGGCAACACGCACGGCGAGACGCGCACGCTGATCGGCCGCGGCGATCCGTCGCTCTTCTCGCTGACGTGGGAAACGCTCCAGGCCAAGCTCGAAGCCGGCTCGCCGTTCATGGGCAGCCTCGATCGCGGCGAGGTGATCGCGAAGTACCGTGAGTGGCATCCGGAGTATTCGCCGGCGGACGTCTTCTTTGCGGCCACCACCGACTCGCGATCGTGGCGCGGACAGGTGATCGAAGCCGACCGGCGCGCCGCGCAGCCCGCCGGCGCGGCGCCGACGCTGCGTGTTTCAGTTTGACTGGCCGACGCCGATCGACGGCGGCAAGTGGGGCGCGCATCACGGGCTCGACGTGCCGTTGATCTTCGACAACGCCGCCATCACGCCGCAGTTGGTCGGCACCGGCGCCGACGCGCGCGCGCTGGCGCGATACGATGAGCAGACGCCTGGATCGCCGTTCGCGCGCTCCGGCAATCCCAGAATGTGAGCGGCTTGCCGCGTGGCCGGCCTTCGATCTTCGCGCCGGTCGACGATGGTCTTCGATCGCGACACGCGCGTCGATCGACGATCCTCGCGGTCGCGAGCGCCGCTTGTTTGGACAGGTGCCGTATGTTCAGCCGGGCACGTAGATCGCATCGTTGCCGTGCTCGCCTGGCGATCGCCTTGTCAGCCGGCGCCGCCTCGCGCGCAGTCGGCCCGATCGCGCGCGCAGGTCCTGCGCGGCGATGAAGCGCGCCACGACCTTCATGGTCGAGAAGGTCTCGAACAAGGGCGGCTACGTGTGGGTCGTACCTGCCGGACATGACGCGGCGGTGGGGCGAAATGGAAGCCACGCCGACGATGATCTGGATCCAGCCGCCGGGCACGCCGACGATGGGGCACCTGTTTCTCGATGCGTATCACGCCACCGGCGACGACTATTACTATCGCGCGGCCGAGCAGGTCGCCGTCCGCGCTGACGTTCGCGCAGCATCCCTCGGGCGGCTGGAACTACATCGCCGATTTCGCCGGCGAGCGTCGCTGCGCAAGTGGTACGACACGATCGGCAAGAACGCCTGGCGCCTCGAAGAGTTCCAGCACTACTACGGCAACGCGACGTTCGACGACGCGGGCACCGCGGAGTCGGCGAAATTCTTGCTTGCGCCTGCTATGTCGAGAAGAAGCGATCCGAAATACAAGGCGCCGCTCGACAAGGCGATCAAGTTCGTGCTCGACAGCCAGTATCCGATCGGCGTGTGGCCGCAGCGTTTTCCGCGTGCAGGCCGAGGCGTTGCACGGGCTGCCGGACTACACCGGCTACGCGACGTTCAACGACGACGTCGCGGCGGAGAACATGGATTTTCTGCTGATGTGCTACCAGGCGCTTCGGCGATCGAGCGGCTGATCGATCCGATCATCCGCGGCATGAACGCGTTCATCGTCACGCAGCTTGGGCAGCCGCAGCCGGCGTGGGGCCTGCAGCACACGCTCGATCTGCAGCCTGCCGGAGCGCGCACCTATGAACCGAAGGCGCTCGTGACGCACACGACTGCGGCCAACATCGGCTTGCTGATCCGCTTCTATCGGCTGACCGGCGAGACCGAAGTATCTCGCGCGGATTCCGGAAGTGCTCGACTGGCTCGACGACGTTGAAGCTGCCGCCGGGCATCGCGCCGCCTGGACGCACGCACCCGACCTTCATCGAGCTCGGCACCAACGAGCCGCTCTACGTGCACCGCGAAGGCTCGAACGTGTTCAACGGCCGCTATTACGTGGACAAGAACTGAAAGGCACGATCGTTCACTACAGTTCCTTCCGCAACATCGACGTGGCTGGATTGCGCAAGCATGCGAGGCCGCGCGCAACACTCCACCCGCCGGAAGTGATCAAGACATCCCCACTGAAGCTTGGGTGCGGGGAAAGTGCCGCTCGCCAGCTACTCACACGCCGGGTCCCACTGGTGACGCCGCCAGGTCGTAGCCGATCTCAATGCGCAGGGCTTTTGGCTCGCGCCGCTCGGTTACAACAGCCATCCATACAAGGGTGATGGCGCAAAGACTCTGCAGTCCTGGCGACTTCTCTCAAACGCATGTCGGTGACGACACCGATACCTCGCCGTATCCGGATCCAAAGCTGATGGGCATTTCGATCGAAGCGTATGTGCGCAACATGACGATCTTGATCAAGACGCTCGACGCGTCGAAGTGACATGAGGCTCGCGGCGATCGTCCTCGCGCTCGGCGTGATGGTGTCCGCGCAGCAGCCTGCGCCGACGGTCACGACCTGGCGCCTGGACAATCTGTCGCGCGCCGGATCGGATGCGATCGAAGTCATTGGCGCGCCTTCGGTGGTCCAGACCGATATCGGTCCAGCTATTCAATTCAACGGCGTGTCTGACGGCCTGTTGATCGCGCGCAATCCCATTGGCGGCCTGTCGCGATTCACCATCGAAGTGCTGTTTGCTCCGGACAGCGAAGGGCCGGTCGAGCAGCGGTTCCTGCACATCCAGGAAGGCACGGCGGAAAACCGCCGCGCGCTGATCGAGCTGCGCTTGAACGACGGGCGATGGGCACTCGATACCTACCTGCGACACGATGCGGCGCAGATTGACGCAGCTGGATCCGTCCGCACGCACACCTCTGCAGCGTGGCATGTCGCCGCGATGACGTTCGACGGCACGACACAGCGGGGTTTCGTGGACGGCGTCGAGCAGGGCTCAGGCGCGGTCGCATTCCTGCCACTCGGCGCAGGGCAAACATCGATTGGCGTTCGCCAGAACCGCGTGTTTTGGTTCAAGGGCCGGATTCACACGGTCGCGTCAGTCCAACGGCGCTGGCGCCCGCGCAGTTCCTGCAAGCGCCATCAAGGGTCATCGCGCTCTGGCCGGAAGGAGTGCCGGGCCGCAAAGCTGATGCGGGTCCAGAGCGCATCGTCGACGGCCGCGTCGTCAATGTTCACGATCCATCGCTCACGCTACTATGCGCCGACCGGTGCGCCAACCGGCACCGCGGTGATCGTCTGCGCCGGCGGCAGCTGCGCGCGGCTGGCGATGGACAACGGGGTTGCCGGGGCAGTGCATCACCTGACCCTGCTCGGCGTCGGCGTCTTCGCGCTGAAGTATCGACTGTCGGAGTACGGGCATCCCGCGCCGCTGCAGGACGTGCTCCGCGCGATTCGCACGGTGCGATCGCGTGCTGATGGAATTCGGTGTCCGTCCCGATCGGATCGGTCTCTTCGGCGCATCTGGCGGGCGGTCACGTTGCCGTCGTCGGCAGCCGCGTGGTTCGATGCGCCGGAAGGGCGCACCGGTGCGCCGATCGACACCGTCAGCGCCAGGCCGGATTTCGTCGCGTTGCTCTATCCGGTCGTGACGATGCAGTCGACATTCGCACACGCCGACTCGCGGAAGAACCTGCTTGGCGCCAATCCGTCCGCCGGCGCTCGATCGATCGCCTGTCGATCGAGAAGCACGCGCGCACGGACATGCCGCCGTTCTTCATCGTCCACTCGTCGGAGGATCGATCGGTTCCGATCGAAAACAGCGAGGCGCTGGTCCGATCGTTACGCGCCAGCGGCGTTCCAGTCGAATCGCATTTCTATGAAAAAGGCGCGCATGGCTTTGGCTTCGCGCCGGGCCTCGGCTCGACGTCGGCATGGCCGGCGCGCATGACCGAGTGGCTGTCAGCGCGAGGGCTTCTCGCGAGCCGGCAGCAGACCTCGAGCTGAATGGCCCAAAGGGGATTGAAGGGCAGCGCAAGGCGGATCTCGGCAACGGCACGTTCCTCAATCCGATCATGGCCGGCGATCATCCTGATCCGTCGATTCTGAAGGACGGCGACGATTACTACATGACGTTCTCGTCGTTCGACGCGTATCCAGGCCTCGGTGATCTGGCACTCGCGCGATCTCGTCAACTGGCAGCCGATCGGGCCCGCGCTGTTCAGGAATGTCGGCTCGGTGGGCGCCGGATCTCGTCAAGCACAAGGGCCGCTACTACATCTATTTCCCTGGCATCTCACCGAACCGATCGAACTACGTGATCTGGGCCGACGACATTCGCGGCCCGTGGAGCGCGCCGATCGATCTGCAAGCTGACGCGGATCGATCCGGGCCATGCGGTCGGGCCGGACGGCAAGCGTTATCTGTTTCTCAGCGCCGGCGAGCTGGTGCAGCTCGCCGATGATGGCCTCTCGACCGTCGGCGCGCCGCGGACGATCTGCGACGGCTGGAAGTATCCCGCCGACTGGATTGTCGAGGGTTTCGCGCAGGAAGGTCCGAAGATCATTCACCGCGGCGACTATTACTACATGGTGCTCGCCGAGGGCGGCACCGCCGGTCCGGCGACCGGTCACATGGTCGTCGCGGCGCGATCGAAATCGATCGAAGGCCCATGGGAGAACTCTCCCTACAATCCGATCCTTCGAACAAAGTCGAATGAAGAGCGCTGGTGGTCGAAGGGACACGGCACGCTTGTCGAGGATCGTGCCGGCAAGTGGTGGATGGTCTACTCACGCCTACGAGAACGGCTTCTACACGCTCGGGCGGCAGACGCTTGCTCGAGCCGATCGAGTGGACGGCCGATGGATGGTTTCGCGCCGGCGGATCCGATCCGCGCGCCGATCGCCAAGCCGGCAGTATAATGCCCGCCGGAGGCGGGGCAAGCAAGGCTGCCCGCACGGCTTTGCCTACCTGACGATTTCGCGAAACCGCGGATGGGCGTGCAGTGGAGCTTTACGCCGGCGACGAAGCCGATCGCGATCGCTATCGATACGAGAATGGCGCGCTGGTGCTCAAGGGGAAGGGCACCGGCCCATCCGACAGCTCGCCGCTTATGGTTCGTGAATGGCGATCACGCCTACGAGATGGAAGTGGAGATCGACGCCGATCGCGAACGCGAGCGCGGGCTGCTGGTGTTTTACAGCCGCAAGCTCTACGCGGGACTCGGATTCTCGGACCGGAACCTGCGCCTGCATCTCTACGGCATGGATCGCACTTCGGCGAAGCCGGCGGGCCTCGGGCAGCATGTCTGGATCCGCCTGCGCAACGATCAGCCACATCGTCACGCTCCATTACAGCGCCGACGGCAAGACGTGGGAGAGCTACGATCGCGCGATCGAAGTGTCGGGCTATCACCACAACGTCGCCTACGATTTCCTGAGTCTGCGACCGGCGCTCTATGCGTCGGGTGATGGGGAAGTGCGCTTCAGGAACTTCAAGTATCGCGCGCTGCCGTAGGCAGATCATTCTTCGCGAAGTGCCACCATCGGATCGACGCGCGACGCGCTGCAGCGCGTGAATCAATCCTGCCAGGATGGTGACTCCGAGCGAGAAACACAATCGCGAGCGCGATTGTCGCGGGATCGTTCGGCTTGACGTCATAGAGCAGCGCAACGATTAGCCGTCCGGACGCCAATGCCCCGGCGAGGCCGACGGCCACGCCAATGCCGATGATCCACGCGGCTTGGCCGCAGAATCAGCGCGGTCACCGATCCGGGGCTGCCCCGATCGCCACGCGCACGCCGAATTCCTGGCGCCGCCTGATCACCTGGTCTCGACATCACGCCGTAGAGGCCAATAGCCGAAGCAGCAGCGCCAGCGCCGCGAATCCTCCGGCCAGCCACGCAATCACCCGATCGCGCCCGCCGGCGCTGGCGGAATCCTTCTTCGATCGATCGGAATTCGACGCTCGCGCCTGGAGCGAGTTGCGACATCACGTCGAGCACGGCGGCGCGCACCTGCACGTCGGGAAGCTGGCTGCGCACGTTGATCTCGATCCAGGGTTCATCCTCCGGGATCAGGGGCAGGAAAATCGCGGGCGCCACCGGCTCGCGCAGCGACGTGTGCCGGGAATCCGCGACGACGCCCACGACGTCGACCTGCGGGCGTCCCCGAAGCGTCAGCCGAATCGCCTGCCCGATTGCGGCTGCCCCGACAGATAGCGATTGAGAAACGCTTCATTGACGATCGCCGACTGGCGCGCCTCACGGCCGATCCACTCGAAGTCCCGGACCGGCTTTCAACGCCACGCCCATCGTCTTGAAGTAGCCGTCGCTGATCCGATTGAGCGTGACGCGTTCATCACCCGGCTCCCGGCCGCCGACCGCGAATGGGACTACGCCTGCGCCGAACCCGAATGGTGCCGACTCCGCGAATGCGACGTCCTGGATGCCCGGCGCGGCCGCAGCCGATCGCGAATGCGATCGGTGACCGGAACGCGCTCGCGACGCCCCACCGAGCTGCGGTTGAAATCTGGAACGGCGACGACCACGTTGCGGCGATCGAAGCCGAGGTCCTGGCTCGTCATGGCGATGAAACTGCGCACGAGCAGGCTGCCCCCGAGGATCAGGACAAACGCCAGAGCGACCTGGAAGGCGACCAGCGCCTGCGCAATCCCGAACCGGCTGCTGCCGCCAATCGTGCCGCGCGACCGTTGTCGCATCGCGTCGAGCGGATCGACACGCGTCGCCCACACCGCGGGGCCGGCGCCGAAGATCACGGCGGTCAACATGCCGATCGCGATCGTGAAAGCCATCACGCGATAATCGAGCGGCAACATCGATCCAGTTGGCGAAGCCGCCGCTCTGGTTGACGGCGACCGCGTTCACGATGGTCCTGGCGATCCACGAGCCGGCGATCACCGCGGCGACGGCGCTGACCAGCGCGATCGCCAGGCTTTCGATCAGCAGCGATCGCAGGATCTGTCCGCGCGTTGCGCCAAGCGACAGGCCGCACCGCGAGTCTCGCCGCGGCGTGCGCTGCCGCGGCGCGAGCAGCAGGTTGGCGACGTTCGGCGCACGCAATCAGCAGCACCAGCACCACCAGCGCCATCAGCACCGTGAGCGGGCGCGCGTATTGTTCCTGGGTCGTCGTCGAAAGGCCGGAGGCGATCGGACGGAGCGAGAGCGGCTTGATCAGCGACGGCATTTGGTCAGTGAGCTGCAGCGTGGCGCGAATCCCCGGCTGCAGCGCGCGCACTTCCGCTTCTGCGGCGGCCGCGGTCTGACCAGGCTTCAAGCGGCCGACGATCGAGAAGCTGTTGCTGATCTGATCGATCGAGTCGGGATAGAGCGTGCGCGATAGCCGTTGAGCGCGATGGCGATGTCAAAAGCGGCGGCCGACGTTCAGGCCAAAGAACCCGCGCTCGGTCACGCCGACGATCGTGAACGGCTTTGCCGTCCAGCCTGATCGTTGCTCCCAGAATCTCGGGGCCGCGGTTGTATGCCGACCGCCAGAACTCGTAGTCGGCCACCGCCACCGCTGGTGTGCCCGGCTGATCGTCTTCGGCCGTCAGCAGGCGACCGATGGCCGGCCGCACGCCGAGCGTGTCGAAGAACGTCGCCGTTCACCGCAAGTCCGAATGCGCTGCGTCGTTCGGGGGTGTTCGAAATGTCCGGCCGCAACAGCGACATCACCGCGGTGTTGTAGAAGACGCCGGCCTCCGCGATGTGCTCTGAAGACGGGGAGGCCGTGCCCGCGGTAGGTTGGCTCAGACGATCTGGACGAGGCGGTCGGGTTCGCGGACCGGCAGCGGTTTGATCAGCAGCGAGTCGATCAGGGGAGAAGATCGCGGTGTTGGCGCCGATGCCCAAGCGCAAGCGACAGCACCACTACGACGGTGATGACCGGCGTTCGCGCCCATTGACGGATCGGCTGTCACGAAGATCCCGCATCACGCGGGATGCTACCTCATTCCTCGCGAAGCGCGGTCATCGGATCGATCTGCGCCGCCCGGCGGGCCGGCAGGTAACCGGCGATCGCCGGCGGCCGCTGCGCGAGCGTCATCGCCGTAATCACGATCATCGTCCGATCGCTGGCGGCGAGTTGCAGAGGAGGGAGTTGATGAACCGGCCGGTGCCGAACCGACGCCGCCGCGCCGACGATCAATCCCAGGACCGTGATCAGCGCGACGTTGCGCAGCACGAGATTGATGACCTGGTGCGCGGTTCGGCGCCGAGCGCCATGCGGATCCCGATCTCATTGCGGCGCCGCGTTACCAGTGTACGACATCACGCCGTAAAGCCCGAGTGCCGCGAGCAGCAGAGCGAGTCCGCCGAAAAACCCCGAGAGCGTTGCGACCAGCCGCTCCTGCAGCACGTTGGCGCCGAGATCCTCGTCGAGCCGTTTGAGATCGACGGCGATGTCCTTGTGGACGGTGCTGATCGCCTGCACGACGGCGTTGCGCGAATCGAGATGGCGCCCGGTCGTGCGGACGACAACGCGCGCGCCCAGACTGAGCTCGCGCTCCTGGGCCGAGCGCGCCGCACATGATCGGCTGGGCCTCCTCGCGCAGGCGCTGGTATTTCGTGTCGGCGACCAGGCCGACGATCTCCATGTGTCGTGTCGGGAAGCGCATCGTTGAAGCCGACGATGTCGAATCGCCGGCCGATCGGATTCTCACCGTTGAAGCTTACTTCTTCGCGAAGGCTTCATTGACGACGATCACCTCCGGTGCGCCCCTGCGATCGGTGTCGGCGATGTCTCGACCCGGCGAGCAGCGGCGTCCCCATCGCATTGAAGCAATTCGGCGAGCACGCTCGTTGAACAGGACGCCGCGGCGATCGTTGGCGGCGTAACCAGGCACGTTGATCTCGAGGTTCCAGAGTCCGACCCGCTCACTGGCGTCACGAACGAGATGCGCCGCTGCCTCGATGCCTGGCACCGCCGACAGCGATT
>ERZ1370068.2566-contig-1708_pt1 | contig 19966 bp, 34 predicted proteins | sample MGYA00561227_ERZ1370068 | MGnify/ENA primary metagenome ERZ1370068 (study PRJEB38410, sample SAMEA6850437) | metagenome | study: Metagenomic assessment of the ecological functions of the soil: analysis of the soil microbiota associated with the...
CGTACTTCGTTCAGTTGCGGCATTGCTGTTGCGGATACGACCGGGTTGTCGCCAGCTGCCCATGCGGCGGGCGAGAACCACGCGATTTCGGTGACGCCGTCGACGAGTCCGATGGCGCTCGGTGTGGTGGCAGCGTCGTTCGACGTCCAGCGTTAGGTGGGTCGAGTCCGTCACGACCGAGACCGAACACCGCGTTGCTGTGCCGAGAAGCGCCGGCCACGGCACAGCGTCAATCCAGCCGCCGCCTGGCCCGCCAGCGCCAGTCGAAGCCGGCAGCTCGAGCCCGATCGACACATCCGTAGCGACGGCCGCGCCATCGGCATCCCTTCGGCGTCTGCGTCGTCAGCTCGACGTGCCCGCGCGCATTGAACTGGGCCGACACGTAGGCGTGCACGAGCCCGCGGACCGTTTCCGACGTCTCGCGCGTGAACCCGTTAGTTTGCGTCGTACGACAGCACGCCAAGCACGACGAGTCAATGGTCGCTGGCCCGTTGAGCGCCGGGAACACGAATGCGGCGTTGACGCTCGCGCTGCGCTGCCTTCGCCCACCCGATGACCTGTGACCAATTGCCGCCTCCGGCAGGGGTTGCGAAGATGCGAGTAGAGCAGCGCCCGCATGGCTTCGTCGTCGTCCTTGTCGGCGCCTCCCGTGAGGCCGCCGATCGCCACCGTGACGGTCGCGTCGGCGAACGCTGGCGCGCCGCCAGCCCATTGCAGGATGTCGCCCGCGTCGTGGTTGGTGCCTTTCCCCGTGGATCCTTCCGGTTGTAGCTGAGCCGCCAGAGATGGGGATCGGATCATCATCATTGTACGTGCCGCCGATGGTGACAAGGAATACTTGCCCAACGGCGTCGATGAGCTGCGCTCCCAGCACGACGAGCGTCGCTTGGCTCGTTTTGAAAACGATGTTGCCGCTGGCGCCTGTGGCCTCTCCCGGTTTTAGCCCGAAGATGGCGAGAATGCGGATCAGCTGCTGGCCGACCGACGTGTCGGGCATCTGCTGGTCGGACTTGATGACGACGTTTTGGTAAGCCGGCGCTATGTTCTGCGCGAGCGCGTTCACGTAGACGAAATGGTCGCTCGATTCCGTTAGGTTCGGATTCGGGACCCCGCGCAGGATGACGCGCGTTACGCCGAGGCGCGTACAGGTTCGACTGCACCAGCTCGTCGACAGATGGGACGTAGAATTGGTCCAGATCAGCCATTCGTGATCGTCACTTCGTCGAGCGGCAGGTCTCGCGTGAGGTCATGGATCTTCACGCGCGTCACCGTTGGTGCGCCGTTGTTGGAGTTCGACCACGATGGAGTCGATGCGGATGAAGCCTTGCTTGACGAGCGGCGCGAATGCTTCGTTGACCTTGGCCGTCATCTCTTGCGTGAGATTCGGCGTCGCGTAGCGCGCTTCGGCAGAACTCTTGTCCGAGCGTCTTGATGACTGCGGAGCCCTTGACCGTAAGCGCCGTGAGCGTGACGAGGTGCTGGACGTCGGGCGAGCCGACGGCGAGTCCGAACGCGTTGTATTGGTACTGCCCGACCGAGCCTTGCGCGACGGAGATCTTGCGGCTGCCGTAGATGACCGCCGTCGGCGCCGCGGTACTGCCTTGCCTCCGGGAACTGGGGCGACTGCGGGGGTGCCGAAGCCGTACGCGGAGATTCCGAGGGGAGAGACGCCGAGGCCTCTAGCGGGAGAGGTCAAGCCGCCGTCCCATCGGATAGGACCCAGATCGTCCCGTTCCAGTAAATTGGCTTTCCAGCACCGGCCGCAAGCGACGTGTCGAAGTACGCCGTACCAACGTCGAGGTTGGCGCCAGAAGGGCGCGCGCCAGTCGTTCCAGAGCGCACAAGACCGACCTGCCGCGTCACCGTCGAAGCATCCTTCGCCGGCAGATGGCGCCCGGCCGCGCTCCAGTTCTGGAAGGGTGCTGCCCGATGCTCGGCGTCGCGACGCTTGCGGGATGCAGATGCGCACCGGCGCGATCGGGCCAGGGTGAGTCGGCGAGCGACGTCTGCGAGATCAACAGGGGGAGTATGTAGAGTTTGCCTCTACGTCTCCGCCGGAATCGAGCCGCGGCGCTGAGGGGGCCACGAATCGCCAGAGAGATCCGGCGGCGTGAATGTCTGGCGTTGCCGAAGGCGTGTCGTCGAGCGTCAGCGCCGCTACCCGCGACCGCCGCGAGGCTCCCACGGGTAGCCGGCATGCGTCGTTGCCCACCAACGCGGGCGATACCAGGCACGCCCGTGACGAGGCCCACCTGCGGCGTCGAAAAGGACGCGGTGCCGCCGGCGTTGATGACGGTGGCGCCCTGGTGGCGGAAATTCCCGACACTTACCCTCGCCTGGGACAACCGACGGCTAGTTGCGCGAAGAAGTCGTTCACTTGGCCGATCGTTGTGTTGATGGTGGCAATGAATCCTGGGTTCAGCGGTATGCCGAATGGGACCGGCGGCAGCACCAACGAGTACTGCACGACCTTGCAACAGAGCTTTGGGTCGAACGACACGCCCGGCAGCGTGAACCCGACGCCTATCCCGCCTGGGAGCGTCGGCAGCGCCGGGTGCGGCATGTCGATGCACTGCCATCTACGTCACCGTGACGGCCGCCGACGGTAGCGCCAGCACGGCTGCCGCGAGCAGCGCCACCGTTGAGCCCATAGCGGTGTTGAGGGCGGTGAACGCTGCAATCACGGCCGGGTTGACGGCGGGCACCGTGCCGATGGCGGCGGGCGTCGCCGCGATTGCCGTGAACAGGTTCAGGCCGCCGCGTGCTCCGCTTGGAGGCTCGTCAGCAGCGAGTACAGCGTGGTTGCTTTTGCTACGGGCTCTGGCGATCCGGCGGTCGTGCCGAGCGAGATGATCGAAGCCCTCGATGCGGACGATCTTCGCCGATAGGCCAGCATACGAGCCGAGAGCGCTGAGCGGGCCAGGAAGACCAGAAATCGCGCCGAGATCGATGCGCGCGCCAGAAGCATGCAGAACGTGGAAGCCGCGCTCGTCAAACGTCTCCTTGCCATGCGGCATGAAACGCGTGAAGCCCGTTGGCGCCACCATCGAGTACACGGATTTCCCATTGTCCGTATTGTCGTGGGTGGTGAACTGGGTAACGGACCCGTCGAGCTTGTAGAGCGTGCACGCCTGCGACCCGGGCGCGTAGACAGTCGTCTCGGCCGGCTGCATACGGCCGGCGATCTTGCCGCTGCGGATGTCGCGCGAGGCGATCGTGATGTAGCCGGCGCTGGTCTCTGGCGACAGCGCCTCGGCGCCAACTGGCGGCACCGATACGATGCCGGAGGCTTGGAACAGCACTGCCTCTTCGTCGGCGGACTCCTCCGACTTCGTATCGCCGAGCCCCAGCATGACGGCGCCCGTGTCGTCGATGCGCGACGTCAGGACATGGTGGAGCTGGAATAAAGTGCTCGGTTGTATGGCGCCGCTCATTGCACAATACCGAGGTGTGAGTTACACGTATCTTTTAATGAGCTGGACAATTGTTGGTGAAAAGTTTCTGTGAAAAACGTGGGAATGGGTGGGTTTACTATTACCCATGCGAATGCTCTCAGCACTGGTCGATATTGCGCCAACACTAAAACGCGAAGGCAATTTAGAGGGATCATTTCTAGCGTTGTCGTAGAGCCACCGCTTCGGCTTTTTATTGAACGTGCGTGAAAGTACCCATAGTGGACCACTGAACCTAGAGCGGTCATCGGCCACGTCTACGATTTGATCCACCTGTGGTATCACGCCGTTGTCGAACAGTGAATCCCATGATTTCATAGTGCGCGCAGAACGCGTGGCGCAGGTGCAAAACTCATCTGCCTCATCGCGAACCGCCGCAGCTGCGCCATCGTGTGGCTGTCGTCGTCGCGCACATACTTCGGCCTGGCGACGAGTGATGCGTACGTGTTGACGACCTGCAGCGGCTGCGTCGGGATGCGCTCGGTGTACTTGTAAAGCTCCTTGTGCCGCTGCACCGCGGCTTCGCTGAAGCTTCCTGTCTCGCCCGCCGCCGCGAGCTGCGAGGTTTGCCAGGTTGGTGCCGGCGAGCCGCTGCGGCGCGTTGCCAACGATGTTCTTGATGCCGGTCAGCGGGTTGTCGATGACGACCATCGTCTTCGTGTGCTCGACTATTTTCGGAGGCACGCGCCCAGTAGCCAACGATGAAGCTCGGCTGGTCGGTCCCGTCGCGGATGATGCCGCCGCGCAAGATGTTGTTAGTGGCGCCGCCGCGCTCTCGCCGCAGCTGCCTGGCTGGCGCTTGGTCGTAGTTCCGGCTTTCCAACGACAATGCCTTCGCCGTCCACGGTGGGCCACATCCACAGCCCCCTCGCGCTGCGTGAGACGGCCTAAGGAACTGGAAGTACGCATCCTCGCCGTGGTGGGGGCGGCACTTTTTGAAGCGGGTACTGCTTGAGCGTCTTGGCGGCGGGCCGGCGCGTCTTGTGCTGCGGTCGCCTTGCGTGCTGGCTTGATCGAGTGAAGCGCGCGGTTCGCCGCTACATCGATGTTCGCTGCGTTGTCGATCTCGAATCGCGTGAAGCCGAACGGGCGGCACGTGTCCTCAAGAGCTTGTCGAGCGGCGTCTTCTCCGGGTAGCGCGTACGAGGATCAATCTCCGACCGCACGATGGCTGAGAATACGTCGCAGCCGCCGATGTGAACGACGTTGCCGCTGTGGCGGTCGCCCATCGTGTCGACGCGGTCGATGTATCCGGTCATCTGCGGCGCGCCATCGAGCAGCAGCTGGCTAGCGGCGCCGCGGGGACCAATAGATCCAGAATCTCGTCGGTCAGGAACTCATCGCCAACGACGAAGTGAGAGGCGTCCGTGGGCGTGAGAGAGTGGGAATTGACGGAGAATTCTTTCCAAACCGTCAGCTCCACATCGCCGACCCGCAGCGACATGACGCCGAATTCGCTCGGCGCCTACCGTCATGCTGCCAGGTAGTATTTGACGCGCTCGCCCGCGTCGATCGTCGGCTTCTCGAGGCTTGTCGCGGTTGAGGCGCATCATGTCGTCAATGCCCGTAGTTGAGCATCTGCGCCAGCACCGAAAGCGTCGTAGCGGCGCGCACGGTGTATTCGCGGATGATCTTCTGATCGACGGCGAGACTTGCGCTGCAGGTCGAAGAGCGAAGCGCGCAGGTGCTCCATGCCGTCGAAGATTGGCCAATACCGCACGGTGTTAGAACCGCACCATGGCGGCGTCGAGCCGGTCGATCTTCGCGGCGATGTTGTGGAAGATGCCGCCTACTTGTTTGCTGAGAAGCGTCGCCGTGTCGGGAACCGACTGCAGCGATCGCATCATATCGGAAAACGAGACGGTATCGTCGGCGAGCTCGGGCGGCGGTGGCGTCAGCTCCGTGATTTGGTCGTCGAGGTTGGCGCCTACCGCGATGGCGGTTGCCACGGGCGATGGTTCCGAGATGGAGCCTGAGGAATTCGCCATCGTCGAGCGACTGCACCCACTCGACGTCAAAGTCGCAGCCGTCGCGCTTCGTCGGATCGTACCGCCATCGGTAGTGGCGGCACTTGACGTTGAGCTGGCCGAGCTCCGGGTGGACGAGCGGTCCAGTAGACGTATCGGCGCACGCCACCACGAACGCCCGGAATAGCTCCGGGTACGGGTACGGCCCGACCACTTCTCACTCTGCGGGCCTGATGTTGTTGCGAAACGGAATTGAAGCCGAGACGACGAGGTTGTTGGCGCCCGTGCTCTCGACGTGCCAGCCGTCCTGATCGGGTCGCTTGTGCTCGACCATGTCGGTCGAACCAGCCGTGTCCATGTGGACGAGCGGGAACGGGACGCCGCGCCACGCAGGGCCGATCAGCTCTTCGAGGACGTCAGCGCCAGCCATGGTTTAAGGCGCGAGTGCGCCGCGTGATGGGTGATTGGGGTCCGCCTGGCCGCGCCCAGCGCTTGCCGGTGTCTACATTGGCGATTGCGGTCGCCTTTTCCTGGATGGCGGCCGCGAGCGAATCGAGCGCGCTTCACTGGCTCCGAGTCTCTGCGCAAAAGCCCCGTTCTTCCTTGAATTGGCCGACGCCTGGGCCGGCACCCGTGATGCTGTTCATTACGGCGCTGCCGGCGTTGGAGGTGTCGCCAGCTACGCGCGCCTGGCTGACCATGTCGGCGATCTCGCCGCGCTGCGCCTCGGCTTCCTCCGGTGAGATTCGGCCAGCACGTAGGGCAGACTCGATCGAACCAACGTTCGACGTCGTGAGGTCGGCTTTGGTCTTCCCGCGGGCCTCGCCAGCCAGCATGGGGTCGATGACGCCGCCAGCGATGGCGCTTCCGACGGCGTAGCCGGCCACTGCGGCTCCCGCTACCGCGAGCCCCTTGCCCAGCACACCGACCGCGCCGCTGCCGCCACCTGCGGCACCTGGGACACCAGCACCACCGCCGCCCCGGATGGCCGCCGTAATGGCGCTGGCTACCGCCTGCCCAAGCGCAGCCTTGGCGATATCGGCCGCGATGGCTGGCCGCCACGAGCGCGCCGAGTCCGCCCCACGTTGCATGGTCGACCAGGGAATCGATGACCTTGCCGAGCGCTGGCGTCAGCTCGACGACCTTGTCGATGAGCGGCGGCAAGCTCGAAGGAGCCGCTCGTTGAACACGCGCGTCAGCTCCTCCATGGCGATATTGAGCTTCGCTTGCGTCTCGATTAGGCGCGCTTTCGCACCTTCGTCGACGTCGTCCTGTGAGTGTCGTTGCCTTGAGCTCACGGGACTGGGACCGGATGGCCGCTTCCCCGCGCTGACCTCCGCCTGCGTTCGAATAGGCCACCTGTGCCCCGAGCGCGGCGCGGATCGAGCGCTCTCCGAATGGATCCTTTAGGACGCCGAGATCGCCCTTCGACTTGGCGACCGACTCCGTGATGATGTCTTCCGCATTGCGGAGCTTCGTGTGGCTCTTATCGGAATAGACCTGCACGCCGATGGCCTCGAAGCCGGCCGACTTCTTCGTCACGTCTGACGAGATGCGCGCAACCGACTCCGTGGCCTCTGCCGTATCGGTGGCGCCGCCGAGCTTCTTGGCGAGCTGCGCGATTGCGCCGAAGCTTTCGATGTTGCCGGCCAGTGGCCCGGCGAATTGCGCGGCGCTCGCGGCGAGCCTGCCGCCGTACTGCCCGAGATCCTTGATGTCGATAGCGCCGGCTTTGCCTTGACCGGCAAGCGCGCGCATGACCTCCATGGTCTTCTCGGTGTCTTGGAGTTGGTTGAAAACCTCCGCAGCCGTGTTGCCCATGTCGACGAAGTTCGTGCCGGTGGCAACCGACAGCTTCGCCATCTGCTCGAGAATATCTTTGGCCTTGCCGAGATCGCCAGTCTTGCGGACGAGACTGATCGAGCCCGGCGAGGATGTCATCAGTGGTGCCTCCAGTAGCAATCGCGGTCGCCTGCGCGAGTTGCTGAACCTGCTTCTGGTCGGTGAAGTCGCCCTTTTGGGCGGCGCCTCGGAAAGATGACGCCAGCGGTTGCTTCCTCGCGGATGCCGCGGCCGAGGCTGTCGGCGATGGTGAAGCCGCCGCCAAGTGCCGCAGCTGTCGCGGCGATACGACCAGCGGTGCCGAGCACGCGCGACACGGCGCCTCCGCCCATGCGTCCGAAGCGCGCGCGCGGGACTCGGCGTCACGCAGCGACTTGGCGTGCGCGGCGTTCTGCTCGGCCGCAGCAGCCTTCTCCGCGGTTGCCCGCTTGCGCGACTCTTCGTTGAGCGCGCGGGTCTTCCTCGCAGCTCCTTCTGTTGCCAGTCGCGAATCTCGAGCCTGTTCGTGGCTTCCCTGATGCGGATGGCCTCGCGCGCGCCTCGCGCTCGACAGCGCGCGTCGTCTCCCTTCGACGACTTTTCAGCTGCCTTCGTCGTATCGGCAAAGCCCTTCAGTGGCAACTTTAGCTTGGCGGTCAGACGCGCTTTGCCCAGCCTTTGCGAGTTTATCTAGGCTCGCCTGCACCGACCCAATCGCGGATTGAACATCGCGAAAGTTGGGCGTCGCAAACAATATCTCGACAGCGTCGGCCATTCAGCAGCACCAGAAACAGCGAAAGCCCGTCACCTGGTCTCGAGTGAGCTCAGGGGCGGGCATGGTCGTTACGGCTTAGGATGTGAAGTGTGCGGGCTACTGGCTCATTCGCTGCTGCTCGAGGTAAGATCGTCTGGCGGCGAGCCAGGCAAAGCACTGCCAATCCGTGACTTCGACAACTGGGCAGCCAAATACAAGGTCAGGTCGCTCCATTGAGCCAATGAGAGCGAAGCTAAAGGGATCGCAGAGCCGCCCTCCTGAAGACGCTTGATGAGCGCCTCGCGCTCGATGTCGGTCATGAACGCGGCAATGGGCCCCGAGCTCGAGCTGCACGGACTCGTACGGGAGTTCATCAGCACGGCGCACTCGTCGCTCGTCAGGCCGCAGTTGCTGGTGCCGGACTTCTGCCGCTGTCGGGAAGACCGGCAGGTCGGGTTCTCGATGCGGCGGCAGCACCGGAACAAGAATCTCGCACGCAACGGCGTTGTTGTAGACGGCCGTGCCTTCGATGCGCTGCGACAGCTCAGGCGTCTTCTTCGTCAGCTCCTGGGCAAACGCGAGCGCGGTCGATTGAGCAACGATGATTTCGCCCTGCGTGAGCGGCCACATCGCGAGCTTTGCCGATGGGCTCACCCGTAGATGGGTCCTTGCGCGGGAAGTCTACCTCTTTGAATGGGCGCTTCTGCGACGTGAACTTGAGCCACAGCTCCGACGGCGGGATTCTCGGTGGCGGACGGTGCGGCTTGGATCAATCAGCTACTTCCACTCGCCGAAGTTGCACATCGCCTTCAGGCTGATGGTGGCTTCCGAGTTGACGGCTTTCTTGAATGAATATTCCGTGATGAAGCCGCTCGAGATGAAGGTCTTCCCGCCCGCAAACGCTTGGGCGGCACCACCCTCATGTTCTTCATGTCGTCGGTGGGATCGTATTCGAGCCCATCGGCCCGTACGGCGTTGTCGAAGGAAGAATCTCGGTCGTCGGGGCGCCGGGCGACATGCCGGCGAACCCGAGCGGCATCGTCAGCACGGGCTGCGCGCCGGTCTTGCTGTCGATCGTGACCGACGTATTTTCGACCAACAGCGCGCCGCGTACGTACACCGCCGCATTCAGTAGAGTTCAGCCGCCATGTTGGCTCACTTCCCTTAGGGAGACATCGCCGACGAGTTGTCGTCGATCGAGATCATGTTCTGGAGCAGGAGGTCGATTGCGCGCAGCGGGATCCGAACACCGATGCTGCTCGTATTGTTGGTGTTGCGAACGACCTCGGTGGCCTCGGCGACGAGCGTCGCGTCCTTCAGGTACTTGTTCGCGTACTTGAAGATCTTCTCGAACGTGAACGCCTTGATGATGCGGGGCGTGACGACGTTAGCGGCCAGCTCGGGTTCACCCGAGCGCGGGTCGTTCGCGAGGTTCTTGCCGCCAAAGCGGGCGCTGTAGTCGGCGAGGTACTCAGTCCGCCCAGCGGTCCATGATGGAGATGATGTGCGAAGAGCGGGCGCGGTAATCGAAGGCGGCGCCGTTCTTGTGCTTGGTCGTTGTAGACGCGACGATATGGCTGCCGCCGTCCGTTCTCGGCATGATGGGCATCCAGGCCGTTGTTTCCGGCGGTCTCGATGAGATGCGGGCGTAGGCCACGATGCGCGTGTGAACGGCGCGGGGACGCGCCAGATCTTCGACGATGTCCTTGCCGCCGACGACGCCCTTGCCGTAGTCGCGCATGTTGATCGACCAGAGCTGGTCCTCTTTCCAGCGCGAGGCGTTGCGGCGACGTGCGCGGCAATCTCGCCGCCCGTCCACTCAGCCGCCTGCAGCCACGGCATTTGGACGCGCGCGCTGTTGATGGCGGCGTTCGCGGCGATGGTTGAGCCGTTCGCCTGCGTGCCGGTGAAGCCGGCGATGACACGCTGCCGGATGCCGGTCAAGCGGGAGCGCTTGGGCCGTCACTTGCGCGACGAGATCGTCGAAGTTCGTCCGGGGACGTTCGTCGACGGGCTGATGATGAAGTAGTAGCGGGCCGGCAGAATGGTCGCGAGCGCGTTGGTCCACGAGTCATCTGTCGCGCCGCTCAGTGAGCGCCGTCGACACGTTGTTGGCGTGACGGTCGTCGCGGTCGTGCCGTTGACGATCGCCTGCCGGACGCGGATCTCGTTCGCGCGCGGGCCGGTGTTCTTCGACGTGAAGCGTGAACGTGTTGGTGACGAACGCGACCGTGACGGGCAGCTCCGTCCGGTTCATGATGTCGACGACAACGGCGGCACCGATCGACGCAATCGCCTGCGCGTTGGCGATCGACGTGTCGATGACGGTATCGCCGACCCAGGTGCGGAGGACGGCCGTGCCGGTCGAGGACGTTGGCAAGGACGGTGGTCGTCGAGCCCGCGGTGCCGGCTGCGTCGGCCGGGAACGCAAGTACAGCGGCGTAACGGTGTTGGTGGCCGGAAACGCTTCCAAAGGCGGTGCGCTTCGGAGCCGGCGCCAGCAGCGGCGATGACGTCCGCTTCGCTCTGCACGGCGGGCGTTGTGTCGGGACCGTAGATGTACGTGTCGACCGTGCCGGACCCGACGCGGTCTTGTTGGCCATGATGAGGCCGTAGTGCTGCCCGACGCCAGTGCTGCCAGGCCCGACGCCGATGTTGAGCTCGAGGTAATCGCCAGGCGTCCAGTAGCCTGCCGGCACGCCAGTTACGCTGATGCTCATCGGTTAGACGCCTTGCTGCGCGCGTGGCGCGACGGGTCCGAGATGGGTGGGTTCGGGCGCGCTCAGGCGCATGGCTCGTGGCGAGCGCTGGCGTATGCGGAGGGCGGATCGGGCGCGACGGTCGCCGCCTTCATCTCGGCGCAGCAGATCGCCTTCGCGAGGACTGCGTTGGATCTCCGCATAGACGTCGTATCCGTGCGTCTTGACCGAGATCTCGTCCGGCTCTTTGCGGATCGGATAGAGACTTCTCGAGGTCCGTTTCGTGCGTTGCGCCGGGCTTGAAGCCGTCGTGATTGATGTCGCGATTGACGTACTGCGCGACACTGCTCACCAGACGCGGCACGGGCACGAGCACGCCTGGCGGCGCGCACCCTTATCGGATGCTGCATGGGGATTGTCAGCCTTCGGCGCTATACGCGCGCGTTGATGACGTCGTCGGATTGCCCGGCTGCGTCGATTCGTCGGTCAATCTTGACGGTAAAGACCGTGAGCTTTTGCAGGCCACCATCCGGAAGGCGTCACCTGCTCGACCACTTCCAGCTCTCCGACGACCGCGTTGAGAATGCGTGTCCGTCAGATCCGCCTATTCGATAAGGCTCGTAGGTTGCCGTCGTCAGTCGGGCGCTAGCGATGCCGCTCGTTTCGAATGCGCTCGCTATCGTTGTAGAGCGGGGTCGAAGCGCAGGTAGAGCGAGATGCTTGACGATGACCGTTACGGCGTGGAGCACGTGGGCGAACTTCTCACCTGCTCGAGCGTCATCGGCGGCAACGTAGGCGAACCCCATCGTGCATCGTGTCTCGTCGCCAGATTCGAAGTGCGATCGTCGAACTTCGACTTCTTCGCCATATGGCGAGAAGGAAGGCGGCCTGCTCCCGCTTTCGCAATCAGCGAGAGCGTCCTGCGGGGTATGACTGCGCCGGAACGTTGGCCCAATCGGTGGTGCCAGCGGCAACCGCGCCCGTCAAGCGCGTCGCCGAGTACGAGATTCACGCGAAGCTGATGGAACTGATGAGGCTTCGCGAGCGCCGGATCACGCAGACATCGACCAGCGACGTGCCGTCGCCTGCGTCGTAAGCGGGTAGGCGCCGCCAATGACGGACGTGTCGAAGTCGGCCACGGCGTTAGAAGCGGGACGTTAGTTCGTTGACGCGCACCGTGAGAGAAGCGCCGAGTGCTCGCTCGCCGGCAGCCATCGCTGGGCACCACGAACAGTCTAGCCGGTCCCCGGGTGATTGACGACGCGCCGGAATAGCCTCGCGCCTCCCACCGTGAACGCCAGCGCCCGTGCGTGCTGGCTCGGATGACGTGCGGCTTCATTGCCCTCGTCGATCGAACTGTTGGCGCGATGGTCGAGCCGCTTTGCGCGTCGGCGAGATCCTGGCTTACGAGCGGAAGCTTGTCTTCAGGTCACCGGTGCGGCGCGTCGTCTGCGCCTTGATGGCCTAAAAGCGCGCGGACTCCGCCGCTGCGAGACCATCGGCCATTGCCTCGCCCGCGTCGCTTCCTTCAGGTCGAACAGAGTCGCTCGAGGCGCGCTTGGTGCCACTCGACGTTGACGGCTACCGTCATCAAGAAATCCGCCAGTGCCGATCGCCAAAGACTTTCAGCGCTGGTTCAGGGAAGTCAGGGGTTGCGCTGCCAACGAAGCGCGCCGACGTTCGACGGTATCTGGCGGAATCGTAGAAGAATCTGTTCGGCTTTGGCGTAGCGCTCTGCGAGCTCGAATGCGCGCCGATGCGCTGTTCTGCTCTCAGCTCTTGCGCCTTCGACCAGTACATGCTCACTTGCGGTCCCGGCAGTGGAGCGATCGTAGACTCGAAAGTACGGCCGACCGGGAGCGACTCCGGCGCCGGATCAGCTCACCGTCGCACGAGGAACCGTCAGGCCCGGGTAGTTGCGTCTGATGAAGCTGCAGATCTGGGACTCAGCGCGGTGATGACGGCGTCGACGCTTTGGCTGATGAGGCGTCGTTCGCTCGATCGAAGATTGGCGGTCGCGGGCGACATCGCATTCTGCAGATCTGCCAGCGCGCGATGACGGCCACCCGCTACTCCACAGAACGAGCACGCCCGGCATGTCGAGCACGGTCGCGTCGTCCAGACTCAGCGACGAGTACCTTCCGGGATGAGCTTCTTCTGGTATCGGATCGCTGCCGGTGACCCGGCATCGTGTCAGTCGCGTCGTCGACGCCTTCACTTTCGCCACAGGCAAAGGCGCAGCGGCAGCAGCTTTGCCGCAGCCACGGCAGGCACCGGCGGATGGGCGGAACGGCTGCGCTTCAGCCCGAGCACTCAGCGCGCGGTCTTGAGCGCGCTCCTCAGCCCTCGCTTCGGCGGCATCGGCTTTCGCCTCCCTCGGCACGTTCCTCAGCGCGGCCGCCTTCTGCTCTACTGCCTTCTCGCGCGGGCGTCTTCTTGCCGTTCATTGGGGCTCCCGGTTCGGTCATGGGGCGGCGCGGTGCTTCATTTCCGAGCAGCAACTCCCGCAGCGTCACGAGCGTCGCTTCACGCGCGCTGCATCCTCGATTTCAGCCGCAGCACGCTTCGGTGAACTTGTCGCTCGCGCTGGCAACGAGCGCCGTCGTCGTTGCGAAGCGACCATCGCCGCCTCGGTCTGCATGTGGTCGCTCGCGTACTGCGTCAGTTTCCGCGATGTCGGCGTCCGTTTGGCTTAGCGCGTGCTGGACAATGGCCGATGGCGCGCTAGGCTGGCGGTAAGCGTAATGATTACGCTAAGCCCGACCGTCGTGTAAAGGTAACCCGAGTCCGACGCCGTAATCTTGTGGGTCTCGTTCATCGCGCACCTTGGCGTGGCAAGCTACCGCTGCGGGTGCCGACCGATTTGTCAGAACCACTCGAGCGTAGTGCGCTCGCCGCGCCGAACTCAGGACGCGTGAACCCGAACGCGAGCGAGCGGCGGCGCGGCGACGTCGACACCGCGATGATGCCGAACTGCCTGCCCCACACGTTGGCGTAGACGGCCGCCTGACCCTCGTTCGCCGCTGTCGCCTTGCGGGCGCGGCCAGCTGAGGCTCGTCGATCTCCGGGACGAGCGACATGACCTGCTCTTTCGTCACGGCGCCGTTGGCGGTCAGAAGTGGTCAGGATGCCGACCGTTCGACTGGGCGCGCGGAACTTCCAGGCCCGAGTACGCAATCAGCTTGGTCGTTCCGTCGCCCTGCCAGGCGCGACGATGGCGGCGTTGATGTCGCCGACCGGATCGCTCGTCGCGGTGTCCCAGCGATCGCCGCCGGCAGGCGCCGCCGTCTGGCCGGGGAAGTTGCCCGTCGCGTCGTCAGGACGGTCGCGATGCGCACTCCTCTTTCAGGTCGAGGGACGTTGTTGGACGCCCACGACCAGGTCAGCGGATCGCCAAGCGGCCGTCGGATCTGAAGGTCGAGCTCCGAGATGAATCTTCTGAGCCGTACCCGACCGCACCGCGTACGCGTATCCGGGCGGCGACGTTGGTCGTGATCTCGGTTCGCCTTGCTGCGCGCTCCGAGTGCGTCATCGGACCCGAGCCCGTTGCGCTTCAGTATGCGATGTACCAACTGCGCCGCAAACTGCGGCACGCTGATGATCGGCATGAGCTGCGTGCCGATGAACTGTTGTTGGCGTACGCGATCGACAGGTTCGTCAGGATGGTGCTCTGGTGAGCACCCCACCTGCGACTTGCACCGAAGGAACGCTATCGTTTGCGGGTGACCGCGGCCATGGTAGCGGGTCCTTCGACCGCAGCATCGCTGTGACTTGGTGGATATACGGGGGTGCGCATGATTGGGGTTTCCTTTGGCGATTCTGCGAGAATCGCTCGGCGTGCTGCGTTGGCTAACGGCCCGTATCGGGATCTTGGTTGTCAGGTTATCGGACTACGTCGGTCCGGCGGCGCTCTCGCGGCGAGCGCATCGGACCTGCCAGGCGCGAGCCCTGACGGTATGGCCATCACCTTCGCGCCTCGTTCGCCCTGTTCGATGTGGCGGCGTGCTGCCGCTTCCCGCGTCATCGAGCAGCAGGATGGGCGAAATCAAGCGCAGCGGCGATGTCGCGCGAAGCCGCCACACTGAGCGCCCCAGCCTCGATGAGCTGTCGTCGGTAGACCGACGGTGCTGCCACGAACGGCTAGGAGCTGCCGCCCGCGAAGGCGATGACGGCGACGCCGAGGAAGTCGTTGTCGACGCCGTCTGCAGTGCTTTGCCGACGATGTAGCCGCGAACGGTGGTGCCGCCGCCGAGCGTTCGTTCCACGCCGTCCGTGCCGACTCTGACGTAGCTCCAGCCGTCACGGTGCCGGAAGGCTTCATCGGCGCAACGGCGTTCGAGTTGAGCAAAGCACGCATTCCACGCGTTGCCCGGCCGTCTTGGTCTCGTAGAACCAAACGGATGCCGTTCTCGCCCGCGGTAGCGTCGCGCACGGTGTGTTCGGCCGTGAACACGCCGCAAAGGCCGTAGCGTGGCGGTGGATGCGGCCGCAACGGTGTACGCGTGGAATGTGAGGCGTGTTCGAGTTGCTTTATCGGCGGTGGACAGTCTCTGTGCTCCTGCGTTGGTGGGATGGGGTTCAGCTGTGCGCATGCGCCTGCCTTATCGGCAGCGGTCTTCGGGTGCGGCTTTGGGTTGTGGTTGGGCGTCTGCGACTGGTTAGTCGTCGGATTCGACAGCGCCGCAGCCTCGGAGCGGGGCGTTGTTCTGCTTGTCGATGAGCGCGGCGAAGCGCATCGTCGCCCGTGCCGGTCGCGGTGGGCGGAGTCGGGATGCCCTTCTCGGCAGGAACCACTACGGCAAGCGCTCGCCATCGGCATGTCCGCGCGCTTCGCGATCATCTTCGCGTAAAGCTCTGGCTGCTTGGTCGCGAGGCTCGATGAGATTCGGGTCGACCTCAGCCGGCGTAATCTTCTTGCCGACCAGCGCCTCGACGGCCGACTTGATGACGGCGTCTTCGCGATCTTGGCGCGCGCTTCGGCCGCAGACGGTCTTCGCCTTCTCTTCCGTGAGGCTCTTCTCCTGACGTCGCGAGCGACGCCGTCAGTCCCGTGACCTTGGCGTTGGCGGTCTCGAGCGCCTTGGTCGTGCGTCGCGATGGCTTCGGCAGACTTCGGCAGCAGCCGCCTCGAGCGCCTTGATCTTGTCTTCGAACTCTTTGGTGTCCATGTCTGGTTCTTTATTGGCGCCCTGTGGCTGGGACTTGGATGGGCGATGCCTTCGCTAGGCTTTTTCGCGTGGAGTGCCTTCAGCTGCTCGGCGGCTTCGACTTCCGCTACAGCGTCCGGGTTAGCCGGAATCGGGCAGACGCTGATCTCGTAGAGCTCGTTGTCGCTGAGGCGATGGGACTCGAAATCGTTATCGACTTCACGGCTGACGGTGTGCGGCTGGAAGCCGGCCGATCACCGCCTTGAGCGACTTGCTGCCGAAACCCCTGCCACACCTTCTCGGCGAGTGGGTTCGCGTTCACGTCCACGAACACGAGCGTTGCTTCGAGCTGACCATCGCGGACCGCCACGTCTTTGGCGTAGCCGATTGGAAGGTCATCCTCGGCGCTGCCGAAGAATCCGCCGCCGCTGGTTGAAGAGCACGATCGGATTGCGCTTCGTAGCGCTTGAGGTTCCAGTCCTGATCGACCACGTCGCCGTGCGCGTCGAGCGTATCGGTTGAGTACGACCACATCGAGCGCTACGCCTTCTACGTTGAGCGCTTTGACGGTAACGCCGAACGATGCGGCGGACCATTGCTCCTGCCGGATCGTTCACGTCGCCTTCGACGTTGCGGGCCGCTTCGAGCAGCGGAGCAGAGCTGGCATGGGCTTGGGTTCCGCATCTCGTTGGTCACCGCCGCGGCGCTTGGCTTCTTCGATGGCGTCGGCTTCGGACAGTGGCTGCGGTAGAGGCTCTGGCGGCGGCGGGTCGGGCTCAGGGGCGGGAGGCGCCGAACGTGGACGCGGATGCCGTCACGAGCTCGCCCGTGCTGAGCGACCTATCGAGATACGGCACCGATCTACTCTTTTTCAGCGGCGCTCGCGTCATCAGCTTTGGTCTTGCGCAGGGGGCGAGGCGGGATCTTTTTGGTCTTCTTGGGGTTTGCGCTTCATTGTGTGCCCCCGTCGGTTGACCTTCGCCAGCTCTGCGTCCGTCATGGTGGGACCGAGCAGTTCCTCGTCGTCGTCAGGCGCCGGAATACCAAACGTGTCGTAGGCCCACGCGCATGGGATCCGGCAGGCCGGCCTTGCGGAGGTTCAGCACCGCCAGTCGACATCGCGCCCGCATCGACCGCGTCCTGCGTGAGGAACTCGAAGCCCGGGATGGGAACGTTGTTCCCGAAGTCTCATGCGCACCAGCGGCGCAATCAGGTGCCGGCGGATGACGCTGGCGATGTTGGTCGTCGGTCGGTCCTGGATGTCACCGCGCACGCGGTCGTGGACCCTCTGTCGAGGCTACGGGCGCCCCTGTTGCCGGCTTCCGTGGGTGAGCGTCTGGGCCGAGTGAGCGGCCTGCTGCTCATCTCGGCCGCGAAGAACGCGGCGAGCTCAACTGCGCGGGGTGCTCTGCCCGCCACCCGAAGTGGCGTTCTTCAGCCCCTCGATTTTGACTTCGACCGTCTTTCGGGATAAACGGCGATCCCTGACGCCGTCATGTTCCTCGGAGCGTCTCGATCAGGATGTCGATGTCCTCGGTCGCAGCCGCCTTCTTGTACTGGCCGGTCCAGCCGCGCTTCCACGCGAGCTCGGCCAGCTGCAGTAATCTCGATGGCCCAGACAGGAACAGCGCCGCCCACATGAGCGGCCGGACGAGCCCCTCGCGGCACCCGACGTCGCCCATGATGCGGGGCAGGTACTGGATGAACTTGCCGGGGTCGCCGCCAGGGGTCGACGCCGTCCGACATCCCCATGTCGAACCACTGATCCGTCCGTCTCCGGTTGCGAACCCGAAATCGGCGCTGGCTGATGCAGTGAAACCCGATCGGTACGTATAGCGGCCCGACTTCGCCGATGATGGTCTCGGCGGTCGCGCGTACCGTAGTAGGCGGCGCCCGTCAGGTGACCGACGCCGGCCGCGGAAGTCTGCGCGCACTGACGACAAAGTTAACCTATCGTCGCCGGGAATCTTACCCAGGGAGGTCATGTTGGTTCCATCGACGATCTTCAAGCTTCGTACCGCTGCGTCCACTGAGCGAGGCGAATCGTTGTTTGAAACTGGCAACGACTGGATCGCTGCGACTCGCGTTCAGGTCAGTGTGCGATCGCTGTCGGCGCGCGTGTTCAGCGGATATCGACGAAACCGCTCGCGCGATCAACTGCCGCGTTCACTTTATAAGAGGATGATGCCACCGCCCAACCCTGGACAGGCGCTGAGCTCACGCCGGATGCGCTGAAGCTGGAGATCGCGGCTCAACCTGCCCGTGTTCCATTACGGCCGTCGATTGCACGGGGACGGCACTGCGGCTTTTGGATCTTATCCCAATGGTTAGAACGACCAAAGCCATCATGCGGGCGGCTATATCATCATTTTTAATCATGCCAGTTCTAATCTTGAACATAACTCACGCGTTGCTAGTCCGCACGGCGTGGGTGCACCGCCTGCGACCTGACGGCGGCCTGCTGGGTTTGTGCGATGGGCATTTTCCGAATCTTCGCGCAGTCGTTACCAGACCTGGACAATGGGGTAACACTTCGCCGCCGCACGGCTTGCGTCAATGATCTGCGGGGATCGTATCATCTGCCGGTCAGTGCCAGATCAGCCCGGGGCTTTCCTGTCACCAGATGTGAAGTGGTCAGGAGCGACTTACCGTTTACGACTTTGAGGTTGCTTTGAAGATCGTTGAGCGCGCCCAGCGCAGCTCAGCGGCGTTCGACGCGCCTCCTGTGTTACGACCGATGCACAGCTTCGGCGGCGTGCCGGCGATTGGAGGCTGGTGATCTTCGACGATGAGCGCGCGAGCGGTCGTCAGAGTTCGGACGTCGCGATCGTATGTTACGACCTTTCGCCAGCGGTATCGGCACGACGCCGCGATCCCGGCGATGTTCTGGTCCATGACAGAGCGCGTTGATGTGTCTTGGCGTTCAGCGAGCGCGTCCATCATGACATCGGAAATAGTACTGCCAGGTCTGGCGACAAGTGATCGTGGCTTTAACAACGTCACCATGGCACGCCAGAGTCGCCTGGTGGTAAAGTTGGTTTGGTGCTCGCGCCGATGGCGGCGTTGGTGCCACGTGACGAGCTGGTATGTGTGATGGATTGGTAAAGGCTGAACGGACCTCTTTGCGCCGCGGCATCGTCCACTCGCGGCTGCTATTACTTGGCGCGTGATCGGCACACCAACGTGATGGAGAGCGCGCGTCGCATCTGCAGCCAGCGCGCCAGTTCAGGCGGACCAACTGACCTGGCGCTGCCGGTTTGCGTCGCGGTGGCGAGCGCGCAGGTCAGGCTGAACCGCCACAAAAGCGCGTGTCGCGGCCTTTGCCGTCGGGCCCCGCCGCCAGCATTGGTCGCGGCAAGTTCAGTGAAATCACTACGGCGTGCCGCGGGTTTTACGTCGATGCCGCGAAGCTCACTTGTGCAGTGTAAGTGATTACAGGCGCGCATTCTTGTCCACTTTGGATGTGGGTACGGGCAGCTGGGTGCAGTGTTGTCTTCCCAGGTCAACCCACGGCAGTGCGATGGCGACCTGGCCCAACATCACGATAACTCTGCTGGTCACACTCTGGCGGAAGCAAAGAAAGACTCTCAGAAGAAGAGTTCCACCAATGGATCATCTCACCACAATGCTTGGAGGAAGGAACCAAGCAGGCCCCTCTCGCTCCATAAAAGCGCGCTGTTCGCTTCCGGGCCGCGACGAAGCCATAGTCGCCACGGCTTCGAATCTTTCGCGACCACGAACGTCTGACGGTGGTCTGTGGTTCAGGTTGCTCGATCAGAGAGTCGTCCAGCCAGCCTCACGCCATCCTTGGCGTTCAAGCAACCAGCGGGTACCTCGCCTCGCGGTTTCTTCGCTCTATACTTCACGACGCGCGCTCGCCCATGAACTGAGCGGTGCTGTGCTTCTCGATTGCTCGCGGTGTAATCAGCATCGGGCCACTTTCTCAGGTATCGCCCGCTAAATCGCTGAAGATCTGCGGCGCATCATTTGCGCTTTGCGGCAGCTCGCGATATGTGTCAGATCGTTCAGCGGCGCAGCTTAATCGCCTTCGCTCGGCGTTATCTACCGCGCCGACTGACCGATACCAGTCGGCTTTCTTCTTCGGAAGCTGTATACGTAACAAGCT
>ERZ1370068.8968-contig-7781_pt1 | contig 19963 bp, 30 predicted proteins | sample MGYA00561227_ERZ1370068 | MGnify/ENA primary metagenome ERZ1370068 (study PRJEB38410, sample SAMEA6850437) | metagenome | study: Metagenomic assessment of the ecological functions of the soil: analysis of the soil microbiota associated with the...
TTACGTATTGCTGATAGGTGCGATATGTGAAAGGTTTGCACAAGCAACGACGCGAAATCACCTCGTTGCGACGGGCGCTGCCTTCGGTTGATGCGCAGAAAATATTGCAAAGAGTGGCAAAGAAATACGGAGTAGATCGGCAGCGCTTGGTTGCGCCCGGCGAAAGAGGCCTGCAGGCCAGGAATGTGGCGATGTGGATGGTTTGGGAGAGCGGAAGCAAATCGCTGCGCGAGATCGGCAAACTTTTCGGCGGCTCGGATTATCTTTCTACGCGGCTCCTTTTTGGGAACAACGGAACGCGATCCGTTTCCTTTCTGGTTCCGGATCTTCGTGGATTCGATTAACCCGCGACGGATTGCCGCTTCGAATCCACAAACCCTCCTCCTTACTGCCAACCGAGTCTTTTCTGAGTGACCCATCGGACGGCCTGATAGCGGACGACTTTTAGTTTGTCGTATTGAGCAGATGAGAGAATCGCCTTCAACTGCGGATCGGACTGCTTCTGGAGAGTCTTAACCTCTTCGTGTTTTTGAACGTTCGAAAGCGAATTGTTGTTTCTGATCGCTATTACCTTCCGTCCTTCATTGGCAAGAATGGGCGCTATTTGGGCACTCTGTTGAGGCGACACACTTAAGTTTTGTTGCAAGCAGCTTTGATATTGGGTCCACCCCGCAGTGCCTGGGCCCGGTACATCGCCGGGGATTTGTGCAACGACACCTTTAGGGCAACCATAAAACCACCACGGACGTGTTTGGGGTTGAGCGGACGGCGTAAGCGCGGGCAGCAGAAAGATGCCCAGCAATAGAGTCGCTCCGGTTCGTCGAATGTAACTTTTCATTTCTTAATCCTTTCCTTCGGCTCAATTGTAACGACGCGGGTCTGGCAACTCAAGCCCGGATCGCGGCTCGGTTGAAGATCCGAGAAATCTGGGCGTTTCAGTGGATCCACGGCTTTCGGTATTGACATAGGCCATCAGTTTGTTGTTGAAAGTGCTATGACGATTCTCCAAAGAACGGGTCGATACATTTTCTTTGTTTCTGTTTTCATGTTGCTGTTACAAGTGACTGCTGTAACAGGGCAAAACAGAAAAGGCGGTGTAACAGTTTCGTACGAGAGTTTGGGCAGCTCCCGAGTCGCGCGCTTCAAAAACTCAAATTCATTTCATGTCCGAGTGGAGTTCTCATATAGCGGCACAAGAGGTGCACGGTTCAGCTGAGGCGTCTGGTCAGGATGCGGTTTTGTGCCAGCCAATTATTCCGCCACGTATGGTGGCCATGGGATTTCTATCACGTCGGTCCGAATCACTGGTGTTATGCGGTCGGACTGAGGCCGCCAACGCAAACAAAAAGCCGCCACGCGGTGAAGCGTGACGGCTGATTGTGAAATGCTGCTGCTTAGGGATTGTTGACCACTTGCGGCGCAGGTTTGCTCGCTTCAAGCTGCGCGCTCACCTTCTGGATTTGCGCCGCCTGCTCTTTCACCGTTGCTGCGAGGGCCGTCATTCCAGAATTTAGCTCTGCGATTGTCTTTTCTTGTTCCTCATTCTTGCGATGCTCTTTGAGGAACTCGTTGAGCAACATCGCGTTGATCGCGTTGTATCGCACACTGTCGATTTGCCCGTTCTTATCCCGGATTGCGAGGCCAGGATCGACTTTGGCCACCTCCTCGGCGACGAGGCCATATTCAAGACTTTGGCTTTGATCGATCTCCTTCTTGTATCGGAAGGTTACAGGCTTGAGCGCAAACAGCGTCTGGCTGGAATTGTCCATCGGCTTGATGTCCTCTTTGTAACGGCGCGAGGAAGTCGCGTGACCAAGCAAACCAGTGGTCACGTTCACGGTAACGGTGTCGGTTCCGCCGCCACTTACTGACGTGGTATTTATATTGCGGATATACGTGTGGTCGTTCTCGCCGGAAACACCGTTCATGTCCGCGCCGAGATAAACATTGTTGCTCCCGGTACCTGAGCTTATGCCGGCTTGGCGACCCACAGCGGTGTTGTTAGAGCCAGTGCTGTTAGCCATCGCACCAGCACCGACGGCAGTATTGTCGTGGGTCGTGGTGTTCATATTGAGCACGTCATCGCCGATCGCCGTGTTGAAGACGCCGGTGGTGTTGTTTTGGAGCGCTAGAGTACTCAACAGCTGTGTTGAAGGCGCCGGCGTTGCCGCCAATCGTGGTGTTTTGGAGGAGCGCTTGAAAACCAACAGCCACGTTCTCTATGCCGCTGTCATTATAGACGAGCGCTGCAGTTCCAAGGGCCGTGTTCTTTGTGCCGGTGGTGTTCAGTAACATCGCTGCAGCGCCCACTGCGGTATTGGAATCCGCGGTGTTGAGGACCAGTGTTCCAGCACCGACGCCGGTGTTGAAGTTGGAAGCACCGGCTGAAAAGAGCGAACGCCAGCCAACTCCTGTATTTCCAGCGCCCGTGGTAAGGTTTTGAAGAGCTTGGCAGCCTTCCGCTGTCGTGAAGCCGGGATAGCACCCGTCCGGTGCCGGGACAACTTGCGGGCTGCTTGCATTTGTGGCAAAAGCCCAAAGCAGGCAATCCCGATCAGAATGTGAATTAAGTTTTGAAGTTTCATGTTTATTTTTCCTTTGTTTAGTTTGTCCCCGGCGGATGGACCCTTGCAGTGCACATCTGAAAAAGGAGAAGAAAGCTCCGGGAGAAAAGCTTCCTGCCCTGACCCCGGTTCCAGACGGCATCGAGTTTGGACAAAGGCACGAACCCGTCAACACAAATTCCTCACAAGCCGGATCGCAGATCCCAGTTCCACAAACGCCGTCAACTTTTCACCCGCACGCGTCACGAAAAGTTTCCCGTCGTCGCAATGTGCGTCTGCAATCCGGATCGAGACAGAGATAAGCCACGGACAGGTTCGGGCAGGCTTGCGGTCACTTCAGGGGCTGGCTTCATCGATTAGTTGAGCGGCGCAATTTTTGCAGAGACACAACTGAGGCGGAGTGTCACTATTGACCGGATCTTAGGATTGTATTAAAAAACTCGTAAGCCTGCATTGTGCAGGAGTGAACCGGAGGACGAAGCGTGCAACAGATAATATTCTCAATAATAGCCGGGCTTGTCGTGGCAGGGTGTTGTTCGACGCGGAATGACTTTCAACATTTAGCCACTTCCGATCTGCAACTGCGGCGCTACGAGCTCAAGCATTGCTTGAGCATGGCGCGCACGAGTTGGGACAAGCAACCGTTGCAGAGCAACGCATATAATGACGTCGAGGCCGACCTCGAAGAAAAGGAAGCTATTGAGCAAGAAATTACACGCCGTGGCGTGACGGATTATCACTGGCCACCTTCGGGCACATATCGATACGTACATGATCGTTGTCACTGCCAGTGTTGGGTTGTTACCCTCTGAAATCGCTAAAAAGAGACCCAAGGTCAGTTTCTTTTACTCTGTTGGGCGCAATTAAATCTTCGTCGGCTGTTCGGGTCAAAAGGCAGCCGGTGGTAAAGTTCTGCTCGCATCGCCTCACACTTCCCGCTAAAATGAGTTTCCCTGATTTCGCTTCTATCGGGCGGTCACGGGCGAAGTCCGGCGAATTAGACCCCTGGCAACTCTTATGCGACAGCTCGCTGTTATACTGACCGCACTAACGATTGCCACATTCCAAGCGCCTGCTGGAAGTCTCGACTGGATTTTTGATGTTGCTAACAACGATAATATCGCACGCGAACAAGCCCGATTTTTGGTATGGGATGGTGTGTCGCATCCCTTCTCAGCGCGTTTCGAGAAGGTAGACATTGTAGACAAAGATTGGCCTTTTTATCTCTTTCACGTTGTAATCGCCAGTCCAGGTTCCGAAGTAAAGCGCGATCGCAGCTCATATCTAGTCTGCTTCAGGCTGACTGAACGTACGACCGAATTCCACATAGTTACCGTGATTCAATACGCTTCAGATCCGCCGACAGAACAGGAGATCACGATAGATAAGCGTCTTAATAAGTGGCCAGTGTCGCCGCCTTGGAAAGCAGGAGATGGATCTACCACACAATATCAAGCCTCCTGGCTTAAGCATCGTGTTAGACATGTGTCGCACAGGATCAAACCAGTAGCACCGTTTACCCTTCCTGCCGGTAACGCAGGTCCAATTCATCTCGACTTCGAGTTCCAGAAAATCGCCAGCGTTTCATCTCGCAGTGCACAACGAACCGCTGCCGTTCCGGTTGAGCATCAGCACCGAACATTCTTCGGGCAGCACGAGCTGACCAGCAAGGCTGAAACCTTAAAATACGCCGAGCAGTTTGAGCACGATTACGATAACGACAATTACTCCAATTATGTAGAAGATGTTTCTGTTCATACCGGCGACTCGTATCAGAGTGAATGCGCGATGGCGAGGATTTATTGGAACGAGCTGGAGCAGCTTTACTGATCGCTCAAGACCGTTTTCGATCCAGGCGCCGGAAACGTGATCGAAACGCCCGAACACGGGGGCGAATCAAAAGAGTGGTGAGCCGTTCGTTCGCATCAGGTCACGCTCGCTACGAAACACCTTTTTCGGCTTGCTCCGGCCGGGACTCGTCGCTAAAACGTCGCTACGAAATAATTGGGGAGGCCATTTGAAGATGAAGAGACAAATCCCAAACATCAATATGGTTCGATCCGCCTGGCGCCGAGTCAAAAAGGACATAAAGGACGCCATAATTCGTGACCTGAAGCCGGTAAAAGACGTCAAAGGTGGCAGGCGTGTTGCGGGCGAATCCAAACCCACCACAGGCGAGGGCACCAGCGGCACCACAGGTGGTCACTAATCAGGATATAAGTCGCATCCATCGTTCAGGCGAGGATGGAAGCACTCGCGGTCGTCAGAGTGTCGATGAACGACGATTTTGCGCAGCTCTAATTTTTCTTTGACTCGCCAAAACGCTCCTGATAGACGAGCAGCGTGATTTTTCGCTTTCTCTCCTACATCGTAATCATGGCTTTTCTTGTCGCGGGCTGTGCCGAAGTAAGCCATGCTTTGCTCCTCCCAAGCGAACTCGTCGTGTATGTCGGCGACCGCCCGTATCCGAGCGATTTCGATCCCTACTACAACCAGCCTAAAATCTACCGCCAACCACGCTATTACACATCAACAAGCAAGAAGACCAAAGGCAAGAGAGTGTTCAAGACAACAAAGGTAAAGAACCAACACGGTCGCACGGTTTACAAAAAGACCACGTCTCACAAGAAGAAAAAGAAGAAATAGCTCCCACTCATGAAATTTCGTTTCTTTCTCTTCATCCTTCTCCTAGGCGTCGCAAACGCATTCGCGTCCGATCTCGACTTCACCCTTGTGAACCAGACCACGCGAAGCTTTGAAGGTCTCTATATCACCGCCTCTGACAACAAGGATTGGGACGCAAATATCCTTCTCGACGGAAAAGTGCTGGCTGCTGGGGGAAGCATCCAGGTGCGCTTCAAGAATGACGCAAAATCAGAAACCTGGGATTTCAACCTGGTAGACGACGAAGGACTCTCAGTAACCTTCGAGAAGGTAAAGCTGGCAGGCGTTGACACGGTCACGTTGAAGGACGTCAACGGTCAGATCACTGCGGAGATTGAGTAGGTCGCGAGCGTACTCGGTTCGAGCTACAGATCGTTTACGACTGTTTGCGGTGCAGGCTTATTCAGTTCGAGCTGTGCACTCACTTTCTGGAGCCCTGCAGTTAGCGCTTCAATTTGCTTTTCCTGACGCGCAATTTTCGCTTCCTGCTCCGCGATCTTCGATTCTTGCTGTTCGTTTTTGCGGTGCTCTTTGAGGAACTCGTTGAGCAACATCGCGTTCACCTGCTCGTAGCGCACGGTGTACGGTTTTCCTTCTTTGTCGCGCACCACGAGATCGGGATTCACCTTTTCCACGTCCTCGGCCACTAAACCGAACTGCGGGATGCCATCGGAATCCACCTCTTTCTTGTAACGGAATGTCACTGGCTTAAGCGCCAGGACCGCTTCGCTGGCTGTGTCCATTGGCTTAATCTCCTCTTTAAAGCGCCGAGAAGAGGTGGTCGTACCAAGTTTGCCGCTGTTGTTAATGAAAACAGCAGCTCCGCCAGACGAGGTTTGGCCAAAGATGCTGCCGATATAACAACTGTTGCTTACGTTCGCACCACTGACGTTATCGCCGATACAAATAACGTGATCGGCCGTAGTGACGCTGGTGCCCGCTGAACGGCCCAAGCCTGTGTTGCTGAATCCAGTAGTGAGGCTACCCAGGGCAAAAAGGCCAATGGCCGTGTTGTAGTCGCCGGAGTCGTTGTGTAAGAGCGCTTGATAACCATGTGGCCGTGTTGCCGCCGCCGGTGGTGGTGTCGTGAAGTGCGTCAACCCCGGTGGCCGTGTTGCTCGTGCCGTCCGTATTGCTTTGCGAGCGCTTGAGAACCCGTAGCGGTATTGACGATGCCATTAGTGTTGCTAGAGAGCGCTTGCACACCGGTGGCCGTGTTTTCGTCGCCGGTCGTGTTGTTGCGGAGCGCACCAAGCCCGATCGGCCGTGTTGTCGTTGCCCGTCGGTATTGTTGAGGAGCGCAGTATTCCCGATGCCTGTATTGCGGCTGCCTTCGGTGTTTAAGTATAGCGCACTATCCCCGATGGCCGTGTTCCGCTCACCAATGGTGTTGAAATACAACGTGAACTCTCCGTTGGCAGTGTTGAAGTCGCCTTCAGTGTTGCTATAGAGGGCAAATGCCCCAGTGGCTGTGTTTCCCTCGCCGATGGTGTTGAACAAAAGCGCCGCAGTGCCAACGGCTGTATTGTCGAAACCGGTGCCATTGAACAAAAGCGCTGCCGCGCCACAGGCGGTATTGTAATCCGCGGTGTTCAACGCGAGCGTCCATGCGCCGACGCCGGTGTTTAGCTTTCCGGTAGTCAGAGCCTGAAGCGACAACCAACCAAGCGCTGTGTTGTCTGTGCCGGTGGTCAGGCTAAAAAGAGCTTTGTGCCCCTCGGCCGTGTTGCGTCCGGGATAAGCGCCATCCGGTGGCGGGGTGACAGCTTGCGATGTGGGTAAAGCCGAAAGGTAGGCGAGCAGGGGAATAAGGACCAAAGAGAGAGTTTTCGTTTTCATATGCACGGGATTCTGGCTCTTTTCCTCTTCACGCGGCAATGATAAAATCATACGAATTGTCGCCATAATGCGTGCGACCGTTCCGCGATCACCCAAATTCATCCCGGCAAGCACAGTGCGATGATAACTTCGTCCATACTCTCGCCCTCAGATTGCGCCCCGCAGGCGTTGGCCGATTTTGAGAACCTGGTCATCGAAGCCGGAACAGTCGATCCAGAAGGCTTAACGCAGCGCATTCGCGACGCTTCTCGACTGTTGTTTCTAAGGGAATCAAATGGGCAACTCGTCGGAGTGGGTGCCCTGAAACATCCCCTGTTGGGCTATCGGGCTAAAGTGTTCGCGAAAGCGCGAGCAACCACACCACCAGATGAATATCGTGTCGAGTTGGGCTGGGTAGCTGTCGCTAAATCGCACCAAGGGCGAGGATCTATCGCGTCGTATTATCGGTCAGTTAATCAGTTTGGCCGAGAATGAGAATCTTTTCGCGACGACCCGGGCAGATGCGCGAGCAATGCGCTTTGCGGCTGATTACGGGTTTAAACCCGCAGGTAAACCCTATCCGAGCGGCCGCGGCTACGATCTTGTTCTGTATCTTCGTAACGCGGCGGACGAGCATCTGGAGGGTCGGTGACATGACGCGGGGGTTAAAGGTCGATCCGACGTCGGAAACATTTGACATCAATTGTTGCAATTCAGATATGCCGCGAGAGCTCGCCCGCGAAATGTAAACGCGCGCGGAGTGGTGAGCGCACGTCCTCGCCGGGACAACACCCTTGACAACGGACAAGGAAGCGTGCGCCCCCAATTTGCAGCGTCCCTACTTTTCGTCCTCAGTAATTAGATCAAACAAACTGTGTTCTTCGTCCGCTATTCCGGCCGTGAAGTAAACGCCCATCGTTCAGCGGAAGAGAACCACTTACGGTCTCGGCGGCGGTGATGGACGAGGCCTCGGCGTCGGTGCGTGCCTTGGCGTTGGCGTGGGCCTTGGCGTAGTCGTCGGTGTAGCCGTCGGCGTCACCGTAGCTGTAGCCGTCGGAGTTGACGTAACACTCGGTGTCGGCGTTGCCGTGGAGTCGCAGTAGGAGTGACAGTGACCGTTGGAGTTGGTGTTGCGGTCGATGTTGCTGTCGGCGTTGGTGTTGGAATACCGCCGCCGGCTGTTCCGATGAGGCGGAACACCTGGTCAGGAGCAGATCTGGGCTAACTGAGCGCAGGCAGTCTTGCGAACCCAGATGACGCAGCCAGTGCCGAAACCGTTGTTCGGGTTTTGCCAGGCAGCGCCCGAGTTGGATTGCACGGTGCGATTGTGCCACAACCAAAAACCCGATGTAATAATATCCTGCCGCGCCTGGACCGAGACCCAGTAGTGTCCCTCAGGGAGGGTCACGGGCTCGGTAAGCGTAATTACGAAATCGCTGCTCCCCGTGTAGGGGTTCCCGAGTCGGCTGGCAACCAGCATCCCTGGCAGGTCGCCTGCACCATTCTCGTAAAAGAAAACGTGAAACGACGCAGCCGGCCCATCGCTGTCATATTCTCCGAGCACATCCACTTCGGTGACCTGCCAGGCCTGGCCGGCCGGTACGATGAAATCGTCAGCGGCCTGGCTATCAAAAAATCCAACGCTGTTTCGGCGTCCTGCGAGGGGATGTTAACAGGCTCCTTTGTCGGCAAAGTTGTCGTCACTGATCGTAGAGGACAGTCTCCGGGGTTGGTGTTGGCGTCGGACTTCCTCCGCAAGCGACGGGGCGACAGCCAGCTCCGAAGGAATCGCCAAGGCAAGCAGCGCCACAAAGACCGCTGCCGACGCAACAAACAACGCGATTAGGATGCGCAGATCGAAGAAACGGGATTCAGAATCGAATTTCTTTTGCATTCGTTATTTGGTTATCAATCGCCGGTTCGTCGTGCGGATTCGGCATTTTACGGCCTGCGGTGCAGGCGAGAAACGATGCCGCGGGGTCGGTCGCGGTCGCGGCGTCATTGTAGGTGTTGCATTCGGGGTGGCAGAGGGTGTGGGAGTCGGTGTCGCGGTCGCTGTTGCGCTTGGGGTCGCCGTAACCGTCGGTGTAGGACTCGGAGTAGGTGTTACACTTGGCGTCGCGAGTAGGGCGTTGGTGTCGGAGTAGGCGTCGCGGTCGGTGTAGGACTGGGAGTAGACGTCTCTAGTCCAAACGCCGCCACTGTTCCGTCGCTGTAGTTGGGGATGTAAACGACTCCGTTGTCAACTGTCGGCGAGGCATTGACCCATCTCGCTTCTCCTTGTCCACGCGCTGACAACGTCGCTAAACAGCACGTCACCGGTAGCGGCGTCGACCGCGTACAGCTTCCCATCGAAATGGGTTGCTGACGCATCCAGTGACGAGGCGACATAAAGCACGCCATTCGCCACGGTCGGTGAGCTAAAAATGATGAAACCAGGCGAGATCGCTCTCTGCCACACAAGACCGCCCGTAGCGGCATCAAAGGCATACGTTGCCTGCATTATTACCAACGTAAACGACGTTGTTCGCCACGGCTGGCGAAGTCTGTACCCAGTCGTTGGTAGTGGCGGTCCAGAGGGTCTGCCCAGTCACCGCATCGAAGGAATACAGCTTGTGATCATCGCGGGAGCCGACGAAAACCCGTCCGTTTTCTACAGCGGGCGAAGACCATTGCGGGCCAGGCATTGGAGCCAGCCAAAGCTCGGAGCCTGTGTTGGCGTCGAGCGCGAGCAGACCGCGGTTGTGGATCGCGATATAAAGTCGCCCGTCAGCAACGGCTGGCGAAGAATACGCTCCGCCTGGATGAATGACGTCCCAGATTACCTGCCCGTTGGTTGCGTCCAACGCGCGGATGCTGCCATCAGTGAACGCTACATATATGCGGCCACTCTCCAACGCGCGGGCGAAGAGACGATGTTGGCTAGCGGGCCAGTGTGATGCCAGACTTCCTGCCCAGTCGTGGCGTTGACGGCATACACCACCGGACCGACACCGGAACGGTTCACGCCAAAATAGACGATGCCGTTCGCCACAGCTGGTGTCGTGGACGAAAAGTCACTGATGATCGCGTCCGGCGGAAAGCTCCACAGCTGCTGACCGGTGTTGCGGTCCAACGCATAGAGGTTGCCGCGCGGACTCTTTACAGCAGCCCTGACCACGTAAACGCGATCGTCTATCACACTGGCAGAAGCCGCCCCGCCAGCTCCGACAGCGACGCCGCCACTTCACTGTGAGTTCCCCAACGTTTTTGGGAGAAAGGATTGTCTCGTTGGGATTAACTCCGTGGTGCGCTGCGTCGTAGCGGAACTGTGTCCAATCGCCTCTAGCCGATGGGCTCGTCGCCGCGATCGCTGCGCAGATTAACGCGTATATAGTGCGAGTGCCGGCTGGATGAGTGAGTTGCTCGAATAAACAGTCCAGTGGTCGTCATAACTCAAGTAGTCGGTATTTTCTTTCTGCGATACTTGGTGAACTTGCTTGCTGAAGCAGACCCCTCCGTCTTATCTGTGCGAAATTCGCGAATCTGTTACGCGAAAAGTGACCCCGCCCGCAGGAGGCGAAATAGTGCCAGCTTGCAAACAGTAGATCGTTTGAATTCTAACGTCGGTATCTACGGCCGAGGCAGTGGCGTCGGGCGTGCACGTGGCGTCGGGTTAAACCGCGGTGTCGGGGTTGGCCTTGGTGTTGCCGTCGACGATGACAGTCGCGGTTGGGGTTGGTGTCGACGTTGGAGTCGCCGTCGCAGTCGCAGTTGGCGTGGGTGTCAGACGATGGGGTCGACGTCACAGTCGCAGTTGGACTTGGTGTAGGCGTCGGCGTTCCAGTTCCCAGTAGCTTGCGCCAGACACCTTCATCCGAAAGCTACCGGCAAACAGATAGTTACTATCAGCGCATGAAGCTTCGACATCAGGGATCGGGCATTGCGGAAATCCTTCATTGATTGGGACCCACGTTGCACCGCTGTTCGTTGAAAAGAACATCCCCACCTCGTCACCAGCGAATACCGAGGTGCCTCTAAACGTGTAAGTGAAGATGCCGCAACCAAACGGGCAGTTCCCAGGTGGATCACTAAAAGCCCAGCTTTCTCCGAAATCCGTTGAGTAATAAGCGCCAAACAGGCCACCTGCGAGCACATTGCTTCCATTTGCCGCCAGACGCTCGATATCCACATTGAGGGCTTGTCTCTGCGTCCACGTAACGCCCGCATCCGTGGATTTGTACAAGCCTTTAACAGAAGAGCTTTGTCCAAAAACTCCGGCATAAGCAAGGGAACTTCCATCCGAGGCGACAGCGGTGACAGCGGTAGGAGTTATAGGCAAGGTGGCCTGATGCCAGGTGCTTCCATCGTCGGACGAATAAAATATACCATCAAGCGGTTCTGAAGGAGACAGCAACACCGTTACCGCTGCAACAATGTCACCGCCGCTCACAGTGAGAGACCAAGCAAACAGACCTATGTTGGGCGGAAAGCCGTTGATGATCCTTTGAAATGTCGCGCCGCCGTCGGTCGATTTGTAAATACCGTTCTGCGCTCCAGCAAAGAGTGCCTGATCCTTTGTGCAGAAGGTAAAAACCAGCTGTTGAGCAAGCAAAGTGTTATTCACATCGGTTTTGGCCCAGGTGTCCCCATGATCGGAGGAACGGTAAATCCCGTCACCTTCCGTCCCTGCGAATACATGCGCTCCAAAAGATATTAGGCTGCGAATAGTCTTTACCGCTCGGCAGTCCCGTGGCAGCTGGGTCCCAGCTCGTTCCGCCGTTCGTGCTTCTGTATATTCCTGCTGCATCTGCGGGAGTGCCGGCGAATAATAGTGGTGCCGTCAAACAACAACGCCTGGATGCCTCCGTTACCAAGGCCGATGCTGACATCAATCCAGGTCGCGCCAACGTCGGTCGATTTGAAAACCTTGCTGCTGGAGCCCAGGTAAATCGTGCTGCCATTCGAAGAGAAAGAGTATGCACCATTCGAAAATGGTTCAAAGGTTCCAGCTCGCGCCATTATCTGTGGACGTCTGAATACCTGTCGATGGCTGCACCAAATAACTTTGTGCCTGCTTTGGCGAAGGAGCTGATGCCGGTCAGCGCAAACTGCTCCACGACATCCCAGCTCATCCCGTCATCTGTTGAGCGCCAGATGAAATTGTCTTCCGCGACAATGATCGCGTTGTCGCTGACGATGGCTTCGCCTGCATTTGTTATGATGGAAGGAACCACCTGCCAGGTATTTCCATTATCGGTTGATCGCGCGATGCCGCTTTCCTTAGGAAGTGCCGCGAACGTCGCCCAGACAGAGGCACCCTTGATTACGAAGGAATGGACTACGTTTCCAGCTAGCCCGCTTGTGCCGCTCCAGGTCGCTCCGTTATCTGTCGATTTGAATATGTTCAAGTAACTGGAACAGCTGCAGCTTTCGCGGCAGCTAACAAGTTGGATCCTGAGGCGATGATGTCGCTAATTGAGGCGCGCTCGATGCCGGCATTTGCGGGCGCCCAACTCAAACCGTTATCGATCGATTTGTACACTCCCTGCATTTCTGTCCCTGCATAGACGATATTGTTCGCCTCGAAGATGACGTTTGTCTGTATCCCGGGCGGTCCGGCTGTTTTTCCCATGGTGCCGGAGCGCCATCAGGGAACTTATGCTGGGAGCGCCTGCGGCGGCCGGTATTTTGTAGAGTGTGAGAATTGGGACGATCAGGATCGCCGCTGCAATAGCGAGTCCACGCAGGCAGCGGTGTTGCGAACGTCCGCGCTTTATTGCACTCGCAACGTATGGCGAATGCGGTTCCATTTCTGTAGCTTGACGGTGAATTACGAAGCGATTCTTTTCCCTCATATATATTTTGGAGTTGCATTAAGAATCGTTTGAAATCACACAACCGATGGTCAGCATCCACATCCCTACAAGGAAGGATTGATAACAATATTGTTACTTTCGCAGGCTATCCGGCTGTCGAGGTTACTTCATTAGGGCGTGCTATCGCCTGCCACAACAGTAGCTGGGTCCAAACCAAAATAGCGTCGCTGCCGAGTCCGTTCCGAAAAGGGAAAAGCCAGGCAATATCATAGGGGTCTAACGTGGTCTGGACTTAGGCGCAAACGATATAGCTGCGCATTGATCAAGCAGGAGATGTGCACCACACCCAGCGTGTGATCTCAGCTCCGACGGTCCGCGAATTACGCGGATCAAAAGGATGGGTTCCTCGGTTGCCGGGAGACCGCTCTGATCTGCTTGGAACGGTTATGGTAAGGTGGATGGTAGTTGTAGCCGGCGGCGATGCGTTGCCTGCAGTATCCGCTGGCGATGACCTCGATCGTGTTCTCGCCCGACACACCATAAATGCTGCTGATAAAACCCGAGCCGAAGCGGACTTCCTCGAGGTGGCCATTCACGTAAACGTCGTAGCGAATATTCTCCTGCCGATCGAAGTCATCGGTGGATTGGGTCCACCACAACTGGAACTCAAGGTCGCCGTAACCGAACGCTTGCAGGTTAGCCGGGGTGTTCGGCGGGGTGTGGTCGTTGGGATTGGGCGGCAGGGTCGTGATCGAAACGGGATTGGAGAACGGCCCCTGCTGATTCCTTGAATCGTAGCCCCGGACCGTGACTGAATTGGTCGTCGCCGGCTGCAGGAACCTGATCGTGTATGCCAGGACGTTTCTCCCTGTCTGGACATAAAGACTGCCGTTCACCCAGACCTCGTAAGACAACAAGCAACCGCCGTCCTCGGCTGGAGTCCAGGCGATGGAAGCGTAATTGGATCCAACCTCCGTGACTGAGACCCCCGGCGCGGTCGTTGGCGGACTCGTATCGGAAAGCGTTCTGGTCACTAGCTGCGACTGCCCGGAAGGCCTTCCCGTTACGTCCCTCGCATAAATGAAAAACCAATATTCATTGGCCGCACCTAGTCCGGTGAAGGTGTGGCTGGTGGCCGTTCTGGGCAGGACTGCGGGAGGGGCCTGGTTAGTGCCCGAGAGATAGTAATTAAAGTCTTCCAAAGTGAAATCGACCGGGTCCCACGCCACCGAAACAGTGCAGGTCCCCAGCGCCGTCACCCGGAAATTACCGGGGGCGTGTGGGTCTGGTCTTGGGGTTGCGGTCTGGTCTGGGCCTGGGTCCGCCCAGGGCGGTGGGCGAGCCAAGGACCATCATGAGGAGCACGGCCATTGCCGCGATCTGGGCCGCGAACGATGAAATAAACAGGCTGGTTCTGTTGTTTTTCTCAGTTCTTCAATGTTGAACATAGGTGAGTTCCTTTCTGCGGTTTGAATTTGGGCCTACATCAAAAGTGTTCTGCAGTTATACGTCTATTCACTGTTGTTATGCTGTGCGAAATCCGGCGATTTGTTACGCGGAAAATGCAGATGAACTGTAGAGGCAGCCGTGTGGGCGCTACTTCGCGTCAAGATGCAGGCGACACGCCTGCCACCACGGAATTTACTTCGGCGCGAGAGAGGTGACCCGCCTTCGCCGAGGCTACGGCGCGGTTAGCGGACAAATCGACTATTTTGGGGCAAGGGAACTAACGATTTTTCAAAGCACGGCTCGCCTCGCAGCGGATCCCAAAACGGCAGCAGCTTCAGCTGGCCGTAGGTGACGGGAGCCGGTGGACGGACAGCGATCGCGAGCTGCTCGCAGGCGAGATCTTTCTCACCGGCCCAGGCAGCGATCATCGCCAACTGCGCGATCATGCGCGGGCCGTTGATTGCATCTTTTTCCACTGGAAGAAGCTCGACTGCGCGCCGGCCTTCGCGCAATGCGTCTTCTTTTCGACCCAGAGCAGCATCAATCAAACCAAGCACGCACAGTGGCGGGCCGTAATTTGGTTGAGCTTCAACCGCTTTCTCCTGCGCTGCACGCGCCGCGGTGAAAGCGACCCATGCTTTGTCAGTATCATTCGTCATACGAGCGATCAGGCCTTCTGCGAAGGGACGACTGAACTGAATAACGTCGTCACTTAGCGGGTTTTCGCCTGAGGCCGTTAACGCAGCTTTTGCTGCAGTTGCGTCCCGCTCAGCGAGCGCGCAAATGAGCCAGGAATCGGCCACATTCTCAACATCAGCAGGATTTGCTTCGCACGAATTTCATCAATCAATCGATGCAAGGCCCGAGTATCGGCTTTCCAATCCACTTCCATCAATGCGCGTGCGACCTTCGTATCGAGATCGTCCGGTTTGATGGCCAGCGCGCGCTCCAGCATGGTTGCTTCGTCGGCATAGCGCTGGAGCAGGTCGTAACTTGCCGCAATCTGTTGCAGGGTAAAAAAGTTCCGCGGGTCAAGATCCACCGCGCGCTCAAGACTCTGCAGCGCCTGTTGTTGGTTCCCTCGGCGCCTCTCGATGTAGCCCTTCAGCTCAAATACCATAGGATCATTAGGTAGACTCTGGCGGGCGAGTTCGAGCTCGGCCAAAGCGCCATCATAATCGAGATACCCTCGGTAAAGATTTTCGGCGCGCGCGAGGTGCGCTTCACCCGAATCGGGCCGGAGGCGGAATGCCTCCTGGATGGCTGACTCAGCTAACGCCAGGCGCGCAGGGGTGCGATCGAACCCAAAGAAGTAGAGGAGGTCGTGAGTGTGAGAGAGCAGGCAATACGCTTGGAAAAATGAAGAATCGTGCGTAACAGCCTGGTTTAATAGATCGGCCGCCTCCAGCAAATTCGCCTTCGTGTTGGTGGTGAAGCTCGTCATTAAAACAAGATTCTTGGCACGAGTATAGAATTCGAAAGCGGTAAGATTGGCCGTTGGCGGACGCGCCATGTCCAATTTCTCAGCAGTGGACAACTTGGCATGAAGCTGGTCTGCAACCTTTAGCGCGATCGCACTCTGCGCTGCAAAGACACTGTTTAACTCGCAGTCGTATTGTTCCGCCCAAACATGAGTGTCGGTGCGCGTATCGATTAGTTGCGCGTTCAAGTGAAGCTGTGTTCCGCTTTTGCGAACACTGCCCTGCAGCGTGTGAGATACTCCCAACGTCGGCGCCGATCTCGCGCATATTTCGGTTCCCACGATATTGCATCACGCTAGTGCGGCTGATCACCTTTCAGATCGCGAATTTTTGCCAACTTGGTTAGAATGTCGTCCTGGACGCCATCGGCAAAAAACGTGCTTTCTTTTTCTTCGCTCAGGTTTTCAAACGGTAACACCGCAATACCTGTTACTGCAGTGCTGGGAACAAATTCGCTTTTCCAAACATTCCAACCAACGGCCGCTGCCAACCCGGCGAGTGACAATATCAACAGAGCTAGGGTGGGGTTCCGGTGAACCCATTTTCTTCCACGGCCGAACATTCCTGTGGGCCGCGCGCGAATCGGCTCATGTTTGAGCCACCGGTCAAGATCTTCGGACAGTGCCAGGGCGGATGGATAACGGCGCTGCGGATCTTTCTCGAGGCACTTGAGACAGATGGTTGTTAGGTCACGGTCTATTTTCGCGTTCCACAAGCGCGGTTGCCGTGGCTCGGTTTCCAAAAGGAGCCGGATAGTGTCGTAGGTTGTTCCACCTGCAAATGGTGGATGCCCGGTAAGCAGATGGTAAAGCACGGCGCCCAATCCATAGACATCCGTCTCGCTTGTAACCTGGTTGTTATTCCCAATGCCTGTTCTGGCGCCATGTAACTCGGCGTGCCCAGCGTATCGAGCGTGCGCGTGATGCGTGCTCTCTCCTTCCAGTAAGCCGCGCCAGGCCGAAATCTGTAAGGTGTGGTTCACCTTTGGCATCAATCAAAATGTTTCCCGGCTTAATGTCTCGATGGAGAATGCCGCGTTGATGCGCGTAGTGAACAGCGCGCGCAAGCTCGGCAATCAGTTTCGCTGCGGGACGGGTCGGCATCGGGTCGCGCTTGAAGAGTTCGTCTAGCGCGCCGCCTTCAATGAATTTCATGCTGAAGTAGCACGAGCCGCCATGCTCGCCCACTTCATAAATGGGAACGATGTTGGGATTGTCCAAGCTCGCCGCAGTTTCTGCTTCCAACCGGAATCGTTTCAGGTGCGCCGATGTAGTCCACTGGCCTGTCCTGACAACCTTTAATGCTACTGTGCGATTGAGACTTTTCTGTCGTGCGCGATAGACCACGCCCTGACCTCCGCGGCCGATTTCCTCCAGCAATTCGTAATCGCCCAGGATCACTGGCATCTGCGCGTCAGACGCAGCTCCTCTACTCCCATTTGCAGCAGGGTTATCGATACGCAGAGGCTGGTCTGCACGAGCGGGGTCATTGATCCGGTCTGCAGCTTCTGAAAACAGTCCAAGACCTGTCTCGAGCAGACAGGCAGCATAAAGTCCTTCCGCTGCATCGGCAAAAATTTCCGCGCCGCATTTTGGGCAAACGTTGGACACGAATTTCACGGAATCCGCCTGCAATCAGAGCGCGATAAATGTCATGTAATTGGCCTGTCTACGAACGCAGCACCGCAATCAGATGACGCAACTCATCTTCAATCTCGCCAGGATCAGCGACAGTCTGGCCAATCTCCTCCCGTAGCAACATCTGATAACGATGACGGAACCGGTGGAAAGCCTGTCTGAGCGCGTTGTCCGTCATACCCAATCTCACAGCGATCTGCGCACGCGATGGCGCATCGGGTTCGTCTGGCAACAATAGTTTTAGAGAATCAAACAGAAACGCGTTGCCAGTCGCGCGTACTCGTTCTTTAACCGCTTAAGAACGTGCTCGATGAGAGTCGAAGCCCAACGTCGTTGATACAGCCGGTCGGCGCTCAGCGAATCAACCAGTCCACCGACGGGAAGACCGGCGCGCTCAGTCGCGTGCAACTCTTCCAGCGGAATCAACCACTGTCCGTGGCCCCGCTTGATCGTCATCTCCCGGCGTCGTTCGCATCCCAGAAAATGTTTAAAGCATACCAGCAGATAGGAGCGCAGGCGTCCTTCTCCCTGCGGGCTGCATCAAGGTCGCGACGTTTGAGTAGCAGCTCAAAGAAACCTTGGGTTAAATCGCGCGCTTCCTCTGAGTCGGAACCTTCTCGACGGGCAAAAGCGTAGAGAGGTCGCCAGTAAATCCGGCAAAGTTCTTCCAAGGCTTCTTCCGCAGCCGCTGATTGACCCTGTGCAGTCAATACGAGGCTCCAATGCGTGGTGGCAAACGCATCGGCTTTACTTTGGATGTCCAACGTTGGACGGATTGTCCGCGGCGAACGCAAGCCGCTGCCATTGCACGAAATCTCCTGCTTATTAGCCAGCATACCTCGTGTCTAAAACCGTAGTTTCGGCGGCAAATCTGGTCAATGAAAGAGCCGTGGATGCCCGGCTCAAAAGCCTTCGAAATGGTAACATTACTGTTACCAAAAACGGCGGACCCGAACGCTGGATGGTGAGCGCACGCCCTTGCCGGGACAACACCCTTTGGCAACGGTCAAGGAAGCGTGCGCCCCCAAATCTGCAGCGTCCCTAATTTTCGTCCTCGGTAATCAGCCCAAATAGGCCGTGCTCTTCGTCCGCTATCCCGGCGGTGAAATAAACGCCGTCACCGAGCGGAAGAAGATCCCACAGGCCATCAAATTGAAGCGGCGTGCCATCGGCTCGCATCAGCGTCTCGATAAAAGCGCCGGTCATCGGATCGTAATTGTTGATGCGACCATCTCCGAAATTGCCGACCCAAAGTCCGTCCTCCACGAGAGCAAGTCCCCACGGAGCGTTGAGCTCACCGTTTAAGATCAGGCGCCGGAGGAAGTTGCCACTGGTATCAAAGACATTGACGAAACCACAGCCGGGACAGGCAACGTCATCTTCCCTTTTGTGGTCCTGCTTCGCATAGGTCACGAAGATTTCGCCATTGAAATTTCTGATGCCGAACGGCGCGTACCCATGCGGAAGGTTTGCGTCCACGAAACCGTTGGGATTTACCTGATGAAAATTCTCATCGTAGGTTTCGACCTTACCGGTGTGGAAGTCCGTCACATACAGAAAATTGTGACCGTTGGCGACGCCGAGCGTTGCACCTTTGTAAATAGCGCGGTCGTGACCGTGGTTCCTGCCGTTATCGACGGCGATGATCGCGTGCGTCTGATCCAGTGTCGGGATTCCACCCGGAAATTGAGCCATCTTCACTGACAAAGATAAACCGAGCCGGCAACGAGGTTCCATTCTTTGTCACCGGGAAAGATTGCGGTGGTGTTAGATACAATGCCGGTCGGATTGCCGACTCCTCGGTTTCGCTCAGCCGTTGGGATCTCAACCACCAGCGGATCGCGCTGTGCCATCCTGATTGTACGAGTGTCGAGACGCCAGTGCCGTTGTCGCTGACCCAAATGACGCCATTTGACGAGGTTGACGAGGCTGCCATGCCCCAGCGGATTGACAAGGTTTGGATCGACGTGCTGCGCCACGCCGGGGATGTCGGATTGAAAGTTTGTCCACGAGTACGTGTCCGCGCGTGCAGACGCGACCGTGAACATCGCTGCTCCTAACAAGAGCAGAACGATTTTTGTATAAGCATGAGTTGTTTTCATAGGTTTAATTGGATTGTTGTTCGTTAAGGTAGAATCGCACCGATCAATGTCGGACTGGCGTTTCGGAAAAGTAACGCGGTTGTTACCCTTCACGGCGTGCTGCGTCGTAAGGCAATGATCACAGCGCGCGTTTGATTAAAAGCCTGCAGCTTGGCTGCGGCACGCCGGAGCCGGGTCAAGCACGAAGTATGTTATCGCTTTGGGAGCGTGCGAACGTAATTCACCAGGTTCCAGCGATCTGTTTCGGAAAGTCGTTTGCCGTATGCCGGCATCGGTTTTTGCCGGTTGTAATCTTCCAGAAGAGGGATCCATCAGATTCCGTTGCTAGCTTTGGATCGGAGAGTTTCGCCGGGTGAATATTGAGCTCAATCACGGCCGGGCCGTCCGCGTCTCCGGTTTTCCCGTGACACATAGCGCAGGTTTTCGAATAGATCTTCTGGCCGGCAGCAA
>ERZ1370068.1713-contig-11637_pt1 | contig 19961 bp, 22 predicted proteins | sample MGYA00561227_ERZ1370068 | MGnify/ENA primary metagenome ERZ1370068 (study PRJEB38410, sample SAMEA6850437) | metagenome | study: Metagenomic assessment of the ecological functions of the soil: analysis of the soil microbiota associated with the...
TGGTCCGCGCCATCGTCGCGTCGATCGTGTACCGCTCGCGCACCATCGCCTGGCCGGCCCGCGCCATCGCGCGTGCGCGATCAGGCTCGCGGAGCAGCGCCAGGATCGCGTCCGCCAGCGCGCGCGAATCGCCGGGGGCACGAGGCGGCCGTTCTCGCCGTCCCGGATCAGCTCGGGGCTGCCGCCGACGGTGGAGGCCACGACCGGGGTGCCCACCGCCAGCGCCTGCGGGATCACCTGGGGGATCGCCTCCGATCTGATCGAGGGAAGTACCAGGACGTCGAGGGCCGCCATGACCTCGGGAATGTCTCGGCGAAATCCGGTGAGGCACACGCTCGTGTCCAGGCTCATCTCACGGACTCGCCGGGACACCTCGTCGAATCCGACCCCGTCTCCGACGATCAGGAAGCGCGCCTCCGGCTTGCTGGCGATCACCGATCGAGCCGCCTCCAGGAACACGTTGTGGCCCTTGGATCCACGCACGTTGGCGACGAGCCCGACGACCGGGGCTTCGCCCAGGCCGAGCTCCTTTCGGACGGCCGTGCCGGAGACGCCGGGATGGAACCGCTCACCGTCGACTCCGGCGGAGATCGTCACGACCCGATCGGGGGCGATGCCTGCGGCCGTCACCATCGAGCGGACGCTCTCGGCGCTGGTGATGACGCGGTCCGCCAGCCGATAGACGAGGCGCGCCGCCGGCCGATCGGGATCGAGACGTGTCGAGTGCGGACCACAGGGAGGCCGAGTGATTTCGCGGCAACACTCGCCAGCCAGCTATCGACGGAGCTATGGGTGTGGACCAGGCCCACGTCGCGCGCTCGCATCAGCCGGCGCAGTCGCAGGACGGCCCCGACATCGATCGAGCTTCGCATCCGGACGGCCTCGACCGGCAATCCCGACGCCTGCGCCTCGGCGAGGAGGGGGCTATCGGGTTGGCAGGCGATCAGCGCGCCCACCCGTGGGCGAGGAGCCAGCGTACCTCGGCAACCGTGCGGATTTCCTGACCGCCGTGGCCGCCGGACGACTCGGTGTGCAGGACGGTCTGCATGGAGGCAGACTACAATCCCACGCGCTCGAGCGAAAAACGCTAGCGGATTTGCGCGCTGCAGGCCGTTGCGGAGCCTGAGCCCCGCGGGCCGAGGCGCGCGTACTAACGAATCCGGGCGATGCTACCAGCGACCGCCGCGGGAGCCACCGCGGCCGGCGCCGCCACCGCCGCCGAAACCACCACGACCACCGCCGCCACCGCGTCGGTCGCCGCCGCCGCCGCCAGAACCTGGGGCCTTCGCCTTTTCGACCTGAATCGTCCGGCCGTCGAGGTTCGTGCCGTTGAGGCGGCTAATGGCCTGCTCGGCTTCCTCTGGCGTCGCCATTTCGACGAACCCGAAGCCCCGCGAACGCCCGGTATCCCGGTCGGTCACGACACTCGCAGACTCGACGCTGCCGACCGCCGCGAAAGCTTCGCGCAGGCGCTCGTTGGAGGTGGAGAAAGATAAACCGCCCACGAAGAGTTTGACCGCCATGGAAGGGCTCCTTCTGACCGCACAGGACTATCGGAGTATACACTGGGGCCCATCTTCCGGAAACCGAATCTTGCCCCCGAGGTGCGATCTGGTCGTTTCGTTCATCGAGCAACTCGGCTACGTTGGCCTGTTCGTCGTCCTCTTCATCGCCGGCCTCGGCGTCCCCATTCCTGAGGAGCTGCCGATCGTGACGGGGGAATCCTCTCCTACCAACTGGTGCTGCGGTGGTGGATTGCGCTGCCGGTCTGCTTGGCGGGGGTGCTTTCGGGGACATCGCCCTCTATTGGGTCGGGCATCACTGGGGGAACGAGTGCTCGGCTGGCGGCCCGTCCGCTGGGTCCTGAGCCCGGCCCGCGAGGAGCAGCTCAAGAACGCGTATCGGAGCCACGGCGTCAAGATCGTCTTTACCGCGCGTCACGTGATGGGGCTGAGGGCCGCGGCGTTCTTGACCGCGGGCATCGCGCGCGTACCTTTCTGGAGATTCTTGGCGGCCGATGCGGGCGCGGCGATCGTGAGCGTCCCGTTCGGCTTCTTTCTCGCGTACCTTTTCGCGGATCAGGTCGAGCAAGTGTTCGCGGACGTCCACCGCATCGAGCGATGGCTGGCCCTGGCGGCGCTCGTCATCGTGGCGATCTGGGTCACCATCGCGGTACGGCGCCGCGGTCAGAGGCCCGAATAGGCCCCAATGCTATAGTCGGCGTGGATGTCCGCGATGGTCGCCGAGCGCAAGCCCTGGCACGCCAGCTTTCGGTTCCTGGAGCGCGACGAGCGCGTGTTCGCGGTGCTCCTGGCGGTCGTCATGGTCGGCGGTCTCGCGGCGCTCGGCTTCTTTCCGTTACGGCCCCGATACGGCGACCTCGATCTCTACTGGCTCGTCTTCTGTTTCGCGGCGTACAAGGTCGGGATCTTCGCGCTGGTGACGGTCAATCCGCGCGCGACCCGCGCGTACTTCATCGGCGCGCTGGCGATCGATCTGCTGCTGGTCTTCGTGCTCCTGTGTCTCACCGGCGCCGGCGACAGCGTCTTCTATCTTCTGTTCTTTCCCTGGTCGCCGTGAACGCCTACTACTTCGGACCGCTGGGTGGGGCTGGGGCTTCGGTGGTGGCCGGAGGGCTCTACGCCTGGTCGACGGTGCTGGTGCCGCCGTGGGTCGGCTGGACGCCGCACTTGATCCTGGCGGCGCTCGCCGGATTGCCCGCGGTCACGCTCGGGCTGGTCGCCGACCGGGAGCGACGGGCGCGCGGGGAGGTCGAGCGGTTGAACGACGAGCTCACCGGCACGCTTGAGCCGGCTGCAGACCGCGCAGCAAGAGCTCGTGGTGGCCGAGCGCATGGCCACGGTGGGACGTCTCTCGCTCCGCATCGCGCACGAGGTGCGCAATCCGATCACCGCGATCGAGCTCAACGCCGAGATGCTCGAGGACATCGTGCGCGAGCGGAACGACGGCGAGCGGAACGACGGCGACATGAAAGAGGCCGCGAGTCTCGTCAGCGCGATTCGCGATCAGGTCACGACGCTCGACGCGCTGACCGAGGAATATCTCGCGTTCGCACGATTTCCGCGGCCGCACTTCGAGGAAGAGTCGATCAACCATCTCGTGCAGGAGCTCGCGGACTTCGTGCGCCCGGTCGCGACGCGTCAGGGGCTCACCCTGCGCGTGGAAGTCGACCCCAGCGTCCCCGTGATGGAGATCGATCGCGGCCTGCTGCGCCAGGCGGTGCTGAACCTCGTCAAGAACGGGCTCGAGACCCTGTCGAGCGGCGGCGAGCTGACGATCGGCAGTCGCTTCGATGGCGAGGCGGTCGAGATCGCCGTGTCCGACACCGGCGGCGGCATCCGCGAGGACGTGGGTCCGCGGCTCTTCGAGCAGTTCTTCACGACGAAGCCCCAGGGCACCGGCCTCGGCCTCTCGATCACGCGGCAGATCGCCGAGGAGCACGGCGGCGAGATTCACTGGAGGAACCGCGCGCCGCTGGGCGCGACGTTCACGATCCGGCTGCCGCTCAAGCGAGTGAAGGATGGCTGAGCCCGCGACCCTGCTCGTCGGCCGACGACGATCCCGGGCTGCGCGAGAGTCTCGAGCGCACGCTGACCCGCGAGGGCTATCAGGTCGTGCTCGCCTCCGGACGGGCGCGCGGCGCTCGAGCGCGTGCAGGCCGGCGGCGTCGACCTGATCGTGACGGATCTCAGAATGCCGGGACTGACCGGGCTCGAGCTCCTGCGGGCGGCCAAGGCGATCATGCCGGACGTCGACGTGATCTTGTTGACCGCCTTCGGGACCGTCGAGGAGGCCGTGAAGGCGATGAAGGACGGCGCCTACGACTTCCTGACCAAGCCGTTCCGGCGCGAGCAGCTGATCAAGCTGGTCGACAAGGCCCTCGAGCGCCGCGACCTGATCGAGCAGAACAGGGCGCTCAAGAAGCAGCTGGAAGACATCCGCGCCAAGGGCCAGATGATCGGCGCCAGCCCTCGTTCCGGCGGATGCTCACGCTCGTCGAGCAGGTCGCCGACAGCTCCGCGACGATCCTCATCCAGGGCGAGAGCGGGACGGGCAAGGAGCTGGTGGCGCGCGCGATCCACGAGCGCTCGGGCCGGCGCGCCGGCCCCTTCGTGGCGGTCAACTGCGCGGCGCTGCCCGAGACCTTGCTCGAGTCCGAGCTGTTCGGGTACGAGAAGGGCGCGTTCACCGGCGCCGCCGGCCGCAAGGAAGGACGCTTCGAGCTGGCGAACGGCGGCACGCTGTTTCTCGACGAGGTCGCCGACCTGTCGCTGGTGACGCAGCCCAAGATCCTGCGCGTGCTCCAGGAGGGAGAGTTCGAGCGCCTCGGGGCCACGCGCTCGATCCAGGTCGACGTCCGCATCGTGGCGGCCACGAACCAGGACCTGGCCGACATGGTGAAGGACAAGCGCTTCCGCGAGGACCTCTACTATCGCCTCAACGTCATCACGGTCCGCGTGCCGCCGCTGCGCGAGCGCCACGAGGACATCCGCGTGCTCGCCCAGCACTACCTGCGTGTCTACGCCGCCAAGAACGGCCGGAAGCTCGAAGGCTTCTCGAACGAGGCGCTCGAGCGGCTCGAGTCGCTACGCGTGGCCGGGCAACGTGCGCGAGCTGGAGAACCTCATCGAGCGCATGGTCCTGCTCGCGCGAAAGGACCGGATCGATGCCGAGGATCTCCCCGAGGAGGTCGCGGGGGTGAAGCGGCCGCCGCGCGACGCGATTCTCGAGCTGGTCGGCACTCCGCTGGCGGACATCGAGCAACGACTGCTCGACGAGACCTTGCGCATCACCGGCGGCAACAAGACGCAGGCGGCGAAGCTCCTTGGCATCGATGTGCGCACCGTCGCGCGCAAGCTCGAACGTCGTGAGGACGATCAGACGGAGGGTACCGACCGCTCGTGAAAGCCCTTCTGTTGACCCGCGAATACCCGCCTCACATCTACGGCGGCGCGGGAGTGGTGGTGGGACAGCTGGCCGAAGCGCTGGGCCGGCTCATGCCGGTGGAGGTTCGCTGCTTCGGCGAGCGCGCCGCGACCGAGTCGACCGACCGCATCGCGCTCCGTGGCTACACGCCGTGGGATCGGGTGGGCGCCGGCAAGGATAAGGCGCTGTATGCGCCGGCGCTCGAGACACTGTCGATCGCGCTCGCGATGGCGCGCGACCCGGTCGACGCGCAGGTGGCCCACGCGCACACGTGGTACGCGGACATGGCCGGTCTCTGGATCCGCACGCTCCACCGGATCCCGCTCTGCGTGACCCTGCACAGCATGGAGCCGCTCAGACCGTGGAAGGCCGATCAGCTCGGCAGCGGCTATCTGCTCTCGAGCTGGATCGAGAAGACCGCGGTGGAGGCGGCCGACCGGGTCATCGCGGTTTCGCGTCGCATGCGCGACGACATCCTCGAGCACTTCAAGGTCGAGCCGGAGCGCGTGGTCGTCATCCACAACGGCATCGATCCCGACCGGTTCAAGCGAACGGAGGCGCGTGAGCGCTGGCGCGCCGGGGCGTTCGCGAGCCCTACGTGCTCTTCGTCGGGCGCATCACCGACCAGAAGGGAATCTTTCACCTGCTCGAGGCGGCCCGGAAGCTGCCGAAGGGCGTGCAGGTGGTCCTGTGCGCGTCGGCGCCCGACACGCCGGAGATCGAGGCGCGGCTCAAGCGAGTGCTGCCGGAGCACCCGAACGTCCTGTGGATCGGCGAGATGGTTCCCGTGACCGAGGTCGTCGCAGCTCTACAGCCACGCGGCGGTGTTCGCGTGCCCGTCGGTCTACGAGCCGTTCGGCCTCATCAACCTCGAGGCGATGGCGTGCGAGACGCCGGTCGTCGCCTCGGCGGTCGGCGGCATTCTCGAGGTGGTGGAGGACGGCAAGACCGGCGTGCTGGTCGAGCCCGGACGTCCCGACGTGCTGGCGGCGGCGATCCGCAGCGTGCTCGACGATCCCGCGCGCGGCCGCGCGATGGGGCGCGCCGGACGGCTCCGCGTCGAGGCGCAGTTCAGCTGGGCCAGCGTCGCCGAGCGGACGCGCGACGTGTACGCCGACGCGATCGACGACTTCGCCCGAGCGGAGGCCTAGCGATCGTGCCCACGCCGAGCCTGGCGACCCTGCGGGGCTTCGTCTTCGACCTCGACGGCTGCGTGTGGAGCGGCGACGTGCTCAATCCGGGCGCGAACGAAACGCTCACCGCGCTGCACCGAAGCGGGCGCGCCCTCGCGTTCGTCTCCGAACAACTCGCGCGCCACCGGCACGGATCTGCGCGAGCGGCTGCACCGTCTCGGCGTGACCGTCGCCGAGCACGTGCTGACGCCGCTCGAGATCATCGGCGAGGTGATCCGCGAGCGCTGCGGGCCTTCGCGGGTCCTGGCGATCGGCGCGCCCGAGATGGGGGCCGTGATCGCCCGCGCCGGCCACGAGCTGGTGGACGTGAAGGACTATCGCGCGGCGACGGTGGTCGCCGTCGGCAACGACTTCGACCTGAGCTACGAGCGTCTCACCGCCGCGGCGCGAGCGGCCGCGCGCGGGGCGCCGCTGGTGACGCCGAACATCGATCCGCGCCTGCCGATCGAGGGCGGCGACTTTCTGCCGGGCTGCGGGTCGATCGTGCAGGCGGTCGCCGTCGCGGCCGGCGTGCGGCCGATCGTCGTCGGAAAGCCCGAGCCGCCGCTCTTTCGGATGGCGCTCGAGCGGCTGGGCCTCACGGCGGCGGCGACCGCGATGGTCGGCGACAGCATCCCCTCGGACATCCGCGGCGCGCAGGCGGTCGGCATGCCCACCGTGCTCTACGCGCCCGGCGGCGCGCCCGCCGACGCGGCGGACGTCGTCGTCGCCTCGTTCGCCGAGCTCGCGAGGCTGGTCGGAGTCGGCTAGCCTCAGAGCGCGTGTTACTCTAAGCCGCGATGTTCGACATCGGTTTTCAAGAGATGCTCGTCATCGGGGTGCTGGCCCTCTTGGTCTTCGGACCCGGAAAGCTCCCCGAGCTCGGACGGATGATCGGTCGCGCGCTTCGAGAGTTCCGCAAAGCGAGCGACGAGTTCAGAGCGACCGTCGAGACGAACCTGCACATCAACGATCCCGATCCGATCATCGCGCCGCATCCCGCGTCCGAACCGACGCCGACGACCGCGGTGCCCATCGAAACCGGAACCGTGAGCACGGCCGTGGAGGCCGCGCCGACCGTCGCGGTCGAGCCGGGCGAGCCCTACTGCGCCCAGCGGACCTCGCGCCTCTTTCACAAGAGCGATTGCGCCTGGGTCGCGCGGATTCCCGAGGCCGAGCGCGCCTACTTCAAGCATGTCGCCGAGGCCCGCGAGCAGGGGTTTGCGACCTGCCCCGTCTGCGAGCCCTGGGAGCCGGCGTAGTCCCAAGGTTCTGACCCCCGTGGTGTCGACTTCTCGATGCACTCGCTTTTTTGTTGACTAGTCAACACCAGTTGAGTGGATACTGCCCGGCACGGAGGAAGAAGAAGGAATGCGTGAGCTGACGAGCCGGCAGCGCGAGGTGCTGAGCTTCATGCGAAGCTTCCAGATCAAGCACGGCGTGCCGCCGACGGTGCGCGAGCTCGGCGAGCGGTTCCGGATCACGCCGCGCGCCGCGTTCGATCATCTGCGGGCGCTCGAGCGCAAGGGCGAGCTCCAGCGGCGCCCGAGCGTCGGACGCACTTCGCGGGCGCTGACCTTGCCCGACATGGCCGGAAGCGGTCGCACACATCACGCTGTCCCGATCCTCGGCCGGATCGCCGCGGGCACACCGCTCCTGGCCCAGGAGAATCGCGAGGGCGAGGTGCCGATCGCCGCGGCGTCGCTACCCGGGCGCGGCGAGGACGTCTTCGCGCTGCGCGTGCGCGGTGAGTCGATGATCGAAGCCCACATCTGCGACGGCGACCTGGTGCTGGTCCGGCGTCAGGACTCGGCCCAGCCGAACGACATCGTCGTCGCGATGGTGGAGTCCGAGGCGGGCGGCGAGACCGAGGCGACCGTCAAGCGCTTCATGCGCGACGGGTCGCGCGTCGTGCTGAAGCCCGAGAATCAGACGATGACGCCGATCGTCGTCGATCCGGCCCGGCGCTCCGTCACCATTCTCGGCAAGGTCATCGGTCTACTCCGCGGTTTCTGACGAACAAGGAATTCGGGAGCGCTCGCTCCCTCCGATGTAAAGCACGAGGAGGTCGGCAATGAGCTCGCACGCAGTGACGTACGCATTGCTTCACCGTCGCAGCTCGCGCGCGTTTTTGGCTCGGACTACTCAACATCTGCAGAGTCTTCGGGCCGGTCGGGAAGTTCTCCGGGCGCTCGTCGCGCTCGGGGCCGTCATCGCCTGGGGCGGCGTCTGTCTCCTGCTGAGGGGCTGACGGGCGGCGTGAGGGCCTGCTCGTAGATCCTCGCTTCGACGAACACGTCGAGCAGCGCGCCGTCGAGATGGCCGGCGCGTCGCTCGTGGTCGAGGATGTCGAGCGCCTCGGCGGTCGAGATGCCCTTCTTGTAGGGGCGGTCGCCGGCGGTGAGCGCGTCGTAGATGTCGGCGATCGTCATCATCCTCGACTGGACGGGGATCTCGCCGGCCTTGCGCGCCCTCGGGATAGCCGGTGCCGTCGAGCTTCTCGTGGTGCGAGCGGGCGATCTCCGGGATGCGACGGAACTCGCGCGTCCACGGAATGCGCGCGAGGAATTCGTAGGTGTGGATCACGTGGGACTGGATCTCCTTGAACTCCGCCGGCGTGAGGCTGCCGCGGGGAATCGCCAGGATCTCCGCTTCCTCGGGCGTGATCACGCTCTCGCGGTTCCCGAGATGATCCTCGAAGACGTCGAGAGCCAGCCGCTCGATGTCGGCGGCGAAGTCGCGCGGCAGCACCGCCGGCTCGTTGGCGGCGACGATGCGGGCGATGCCCTGATCGAGCGTGGCGACGTAGGCCGCGAGCTCGGCGTCGAGGCCGCGGCCTGAGTCGCATAGCGTCGCCGGCCCTTGCTCCACCAGATGCTCGATCTTCTTGCCGGCGTAGCGGAGCTCCAGGCCGCGCTTGATCAGCTCCACGCGCTGCCGGATGCGGTCGAGCTCGGCGGGCAGGAGCTTCTTCGCCTTCACGAGCACCTGCTCGCGCACGCCGACCTTGCCGAAATCGTGCAGTAGCGCGGCGTAGCGGAGCTCGGTCATCTCCTCGGCGCTGAAGTGCGTCAGCCGGTGCGGGCCGTCGGAGGCGCGGTCGATCGCGGCGGCGAGGCCGACGGTGAGATTCGCGACCCGGGCGGAGTGGCCCGAGCGTCGTCGGGTCGCGTGACTCGATCGCGGTCACCGACGCCTTCACGAAGCCTTCGAAGAGCTCGCGAATGTTCTCGTAGAGGCGGCGATTCTGGATCGCCACCGCCGCCTGTGAGGCGAGCGAGCCCGCGAGCTGCTCGTGGCGCGCGGTGAACCGCTGCACCGTGCCTTCGATCGCGTCGCCCCGGCCGAGCCGCGCCGCGAAGTCGGGCTTGCAGTTGATCAGCTGGAGCGCGCCGATCGTCTCGCCCTCGGGCGTCCGCATCGGGACCACGAGCATCGACCGCGTGCGGTAGCCCGTCTCTTCGTCGAACGACCGGTTGATGTGGAACGGCGCGCCGGCCGGCGGGCGGTAGGCGTCCTCGAGGTTGAGGATGGCGCCGGTCAGCGCGACGTGTCCGGCGACGCTCTCGCTGGTGAGCGGCAGCCGCGCGGCGCGGAACGGAATATCCACCGAGTCGTTCTGGGCGAGCACGAAGCGAAGATCGCGCGTGCCGTCGGCGTCTTCCTCGACCAGGTAGAGCGAGCCGGCGTCACTGTGCGTGATCTCGCGCGCCTTGGTCAGGATGGTCTCGATGAGGTCTCGCGGGTTGCGCTCGGCCGAGAGCCGGATCCCGATCGCGTTCAGCTCGGAGAGCTCGCGATCGAGCCGCGTCATCTCGCGGTCGAGTCGCCCCATCTCGGTGGCGCGCTCGAGATCGGCGAAGGCGTTGTCGATGACGCGGGCGAGCATCGCCGCGCTCGCGCCTTCCGGGAGGACGGAGTACCAGTGCGCGGGCCACGGACCGGCGTCGTCACGATCGACCAGCGCGACGACGCGAAGCGGCGCGTCGCTCCAGCGTGGATCGGTGGCATCGCGGCCGACCAGGATGACCACAGGCCCGTCAGCGGTCGGATCCGCCGCCACCGACAGCCCGGCCACGTCGAATTCGCCACGCAGGCTTTCGGCGGCGGTCGCCGCCGCGCGCGAAGTCGCGTCGTAGAGGACACGGCGGCGACGCATGAAACGAAAGTAGGGCCGCGGCGGAGGGCAAGTCAAGAATCCTTATAATGATTTGTCGGAATGATCGAGCTCGCCCGGCTCTCCGATCTCTGCCGGCGGCTGCGCGCGAGCCCAGGGCGGCTCGACAAGCTGGCGTTGCTCGCGGACTATCTGCGCGCGCTGCCGCCCGAGACCGTGGGCCACGGCCGTCGCGTTCCTGACCGGCCGCGCGTTTCCGCAGTCCGACCCGCGCGTCCTGGGCGTTCGCTGGCTGCCGGCGTCCGACGAAGCTCCGGCCACCGGTGCAGCCTCCGGCCGCCGCAGCCCCGTTGACGCTCGCGGACGTCGCCGCCGCGTTCAATGACATCGCCCAGGCGGGCGGCGCCGGCTCGCGGCGAACCCGCGACGAGCTGCTGCGCGCGCTGGCCGCCCGGGCGTCGGCGGAGGAGCGCGAGACGCTCCAGCAGATCATGGTCGGCGAGCTGCGCACGGGGTGTCCGACGGGCTCGTGCTCGAGGCGATCGCGCGCGGCGTTCGGTGCGCCGCTCGAGGCACGCGGCGCGCGGCGCTCCGGCTCGGCGATCTCTCCGCGGTGGCGGCGCTCGCCGCCCGCGGCGGCGCCTCGGCGCTCACGTCGGCGAGCGTGCAGCCGGGCGTGCCGCTCCTGCCGATGCTCGCCCAGATCACCGAGGATTTCGGCGAGGTGCTCGCGGCTCACGGCGGGCACCTCGGCGCTCGAGTACAAGTACGACGGCGCGCGCATCCAGCTCCACCGCGACGGAGAGCGCGTGTCGATCTGGACGCGCCGGCTCTCCGACGTCACGCGAAGCCTGCCGGACGTCGTCGAGACGGCTCGACACGAGCTCGTCGGCGCGCCGTTCATCCTCGACGGCGAGGTCGTCGGCGCTCGATCGCTGCCGGGCGGCCGCTGCCGTTCCAGGAGCTGATGCGGCGGTTTCGTCGGGTCCACGAGGTGGATCGCCTCGTCCGCGAGATGCCGCTGACCCTCTACTTCTTCGACTGCCTCATGGCCGAAGGCCGCTCGCTGATCGACGAGCCGTACGCGAACGTCGGTGGCAGGCGCTGGCCGCCGTCACCGGTGGGCGTCACCTGGCCGAGCGCGCCTGGTCACGTCGGCGGAGGCGGCGCGGGCGTTCCAGGCCCGGGCGCTCGCCGCGGGTCACGAGGGAGTCGATGGCGAAGGATCTGCGCACGCACGTACGAGCCCGGCGGCCGCGGCAAGCGATGGTTCAAGCTGAAGGTCGCCGAGACCGTCGACTGCGTGATCATCGCCGTCGATCGTGGCTCGGGCGGCGCAGCCGGTGGCTCTCCAACTACCACCTGGCGGTCCGGGACGGAGACGCGTTCGCGGACGTCGGCAAGACGTTCAAGGGATTCACCGACGCGCAGTTCGTCGAGATGACCGGGCGGCTGTGGGCGCTCGCGGTGGGCGACGACGGCTACACCGTGCGGGTGCGGCCGGAGGTCGTCGTCGAGGTCGCCTACAACGAGATCCAGAAGAGCCCGACCTACCGCTCCGGCATGGCGCTCAGGTTCGCGCGGATCACGCGGATCCGCGACGACAAGTCGCCGGGCCAGGCCACGACGCTCGAGGAGCTGCGCGCGCTCTACGAGCGGCAATTCGCGACCAAGGGCCGCGCGGTGTAGAATCGGCGCCCGTGACCACGCGCGTCTCGACCGGCATTGCCAAGCTCGATGCGATGCTCGGCGGCGGCCTGCTGCCCGGCACGCTCACCGTCGTCTACGGCGCCACCGGAATCGGCAAGACGCACCTCGGGCTCACGTTCGCCGATCACGGACGGATCGCCGACCGCGCGCGCGGCATCGTGCTGGACCTGAACGGGCGCGGCGACTCGCAGCAGCACGACGAGTACGCGGCGCGACTCTTCGAGTGGTCGCTCACGCCGTGGACGCACACCGTCACGCCGATGACCGATCCGTACCCGCCGCCCGGCCAGATGGACGCGAGCTACTCCAACACGCTCAAGTGGGTGGGGCGCGTCCGCGATTTTCAGGTGCCGACGCCCGACGGCGGCTGGGAGTTCGACTGGAGCTGGAAGGCCACCTACAACCACGCGCTCTATACCGTGCGGCCGTTCGTCTATTTCCACTGCGCGGCCGGCACGCGGCGGATCGTGGTCGACGGGGTCGAGCCGATGGATTCGCCCGCGGACTCGATCCAGTTCCACATCTTCGACGAGCTCTACCGGAAGACCATCCACCGCGACGCCGAGACGCTCGGGATGGAGATCTGCCTGCCGGTGTGGAAGCACCGCGAGTTCATCGACTCGCACCTCTACGACCACACCGCGCTCACGACCATGCTGCTGGTGACGACCGAGGAGACGCGGCTGGAGGATCTGCTGGCGCGCAAGGTCGCGACCGGCGACATCGGCGCCACCGCGAACACGATCCTGGTGCTCGGGAGCGAGCGCGTCGGCAATCGGCTGGCGCGGATGCTCTGCGTCGTCAAGCACCGGGGCAGCGCGATGAGCGACGAGATCGTCGAGTACCGGATCGGAGCTCGAGGCATCGAGCTCGGATAGCGCGTGGTTGACGTTCACGGCCGCCGGCCCCGGCGACCTCGTACCGTGACTGCCGTCCTCTTCGAGCTCTCGTCGCTCACTCCGCCCGCGCGCGCGCTGCTGCGCGCCGTGCAGGCCGCCGCCGGACGCTCGCGGTCGCCCGTGCTCGTCGGCGGCGCGGTACGCGACGCGCGACTCGCATCGACGCGGCGGTCCGGACCCGCCGATCTGGACGTCGCCGTCGAGTCGGGCGCGCTCGATATCGCCGGCCGGGTGGCGGCCCGCCTGGGCGGGGCCTTCGTGCCGCTCGACCCCGAGCGCGGCGCGGCGCGGGTGCTCGCGCGCGGGATCTGTCTCGACGTGACCGACTGGCGGGCGCCGACACTCGAAGACGACCTGGCGGCCCGCGATTTCACCGTGAACGCGCTGGCGGTCCCGGTGCGCGAGCTCCTGAGCCGGGGACGTGCGCCGATCGTCGATCCGACCGGCGGGCTCGCCGATCTGCGGGCGCGGCGCCTTCGGGCCCACGACCCGCGCGTGCTGACCGAGGATCCGCTCCGCACCCTTCGCGGGGTCCGGCTCGAGGCGGCGCTGGGATTCAGGCTGACCGACGAGACCGTGCGGGCGATCCGCTTGGCGGCGCCGGCGCTGGACAGAGTTGCCGCGGAGCGCGTGCGCGACGAGCTGCTGGCGATGCTCGCGCTCCCGCAGGCGGCGCGCGCCCTGCGGCGGCTCGACGCGCTCGGGCTGCTGCGCGTGATCGTGCCGGAAGTCGAGCCGATGCGGGGCTCGACGCAGCCGGCGCCGCACCGGTTCCCGGTGCTCGAGCACTCGCTGAGAGCGGTCGCCGGCGCCGATACGGTGCTGGCGCGTCTGCGCGAGCTCGCCGTTCGGCGACGAGCTGGCCGCGCACGTGGCCGAAGAGCTCGGCGGCGGCGGTGCGGCGCGAGCAGATCCTCAAGCTGGCCGCGCTGCTCCACGACGTCTCCAAGCCCGAGACGCGCCGGCTGATCGACGGCCGCATCCGGCTTTTCGAGCACGACGTGCTGGGCGCGGCGCGCGCCCGGGCCATCGCCGAGCGGCTCCGGCTGCCGGCCCGGGCCCGCGGCGTGCTCGAGAAGCTCGTGCGCCATCATCTGCGTACCGGACACCTGGCGGCCGCCGGCCAGGTGACGCCGCGCGCGCGGTATCGGTTCTTCCGCGATCTCGGCGAGGACACGCGCGATCTGTTGCTGCTGAACCTGGTGGACGCCGCCGCGGTGACCGGGGTCTCGCCGCTCGCGATCTGGCGCCGGGCGTCGCTCGTGCGAGACCTCCTGCGGGGATGGGAGGAGACGGCGCGGGCCGGGGCGGAGGCGGCGCCGCTGGTGCGGGGGAAGATGTCATGGCCCGCTTTCGGCATTGCGCCCGGCCCCGAGGTCGGCCGCCTGCTGGAGCGCGCGCGCGAGGCCCAGAGCCTCGGGCTCGTGAGCACGCGCGAGGAGGCGCTCGCGTACCTTGACTCGCCCGCGAGCGAACCCCTAGAGTAGCGGGACCTGAGGAATTTTAACCTCTCGTTCGAGAGGCTCCGGAGGAGGCTCGAGATGAGCGCGTGGAAAATCGTGGTAGCCGTCGTCGTCCTGCTGCTGCCGGTCGGCGGCGAGCGCAGCGCCGGCCGGCAAGGTCATCATCGCTCAGGGCGTCGATCCGACGACGCTCGACATGGCGAACCAGTCGGAGAGCCCGGCGTCGAACGTCGGGCGGCACATCTTCGACACGCTCTACGAGCGCGACCAGAATCTGAAGATCGTTCCGAACCTGGCCACCGAGATGCCGAAGTTCGTGCCGCCCTCGGCGTGGGAGGTCAAGCTCCGCAAGGGCGTGAAGTTCCACAACGGCGAGGAGTTCAACGCCGACTCGGCGAAGTTCACGCTCGAGCGCCTGGCGCAGGGGCAGGGCAAGCTCCGTGGCGCCGCGTTCTTCACGCCGCTCGACCGGGTGGAGATCGTGGACCCGTACACGATCCGGGTTCACACCAAGAAGCCGTGGCCGACCTGTTCTTCCGGTCATGACGTTCACCGCAGAGCGGGATGCTGCCGCCCAAGGAGTCGGCCGGCAAGGAGACCGCCGATCTCTCGAAGAAGCCGATCGGCACCGGCCCCTATAAGTTCGTCCGCTGGTCGAAGGACGAGGAGATCGTCCTCGAGGCCAACGACGCCTACTGGCGCGGGGCGCCGAACATCAAGACCGTGGTCTTCCGCCCGATCCCGGACGACGCGGTACGCGTGGCGGCGCTGCAGAACGGCGAGATCGACCTGGCGGTGAACATCCCGCCGCATCTCGGCGCGATCATCGACAAGCACCCGAAGCTGTTCCTGTCGACCGCGCCGTCGATCCGCACGATCCAGCTCATGATCTACTCGCATCAGATGGACGCGCAGCACAAGGCGACCGGTCCCTACAACGGGCCGACCGCCGACAAGCGCGTCCGCCAGGCGATCGCCTACGCGATCGACGCCGACGAGATCATCAAGACCGTGCTCGACGGCAAGGGCGTGCGCGTGGCGACCATGCTGCCCTCGATGCACTTCGGCTTCGACCCGAAGCTCCAGCCCATCAAGCTGGACGTCGCCAAGGCCAAGAAGCTGCTGGCCGACGCCGGCTTCGCGAACGGCGTCGAGATCACCTTGCACGGCCCGCGCGGCCGGTACGTGCGCGACGCCGAGGTGGCCGAGGCCGTCGCCGGCCAGCTGACCAAGGCCGGGATCAAGACCACGCTCCGCACGTACGACTTCGTGACCTATCTGAACAACATGGTCTACGTCCACAAGGCGGGGCCGGTGTGGCTGATCGGCTGGGGGACCGGCACGATGGACGCCGAGACCGTCTACGTCCCGCTCTTCAGGTCGCCCGGCATCTTCGTGAACTGGCTCAACGAGGACTTCAATCACATGATCGACGAGGCGCAGACGATCATGGACGAGAAGAAGCGCCTCGAGCAGTACCACCGGATCAACAAGCTCTGGGTCGAGGAGATGCCGGCGGTGCCGCTCTACCAGCAGATCGATCTCTACGGCGTCGCGAAGCGCCTCAACTGGAAGGCGCGCAGCGACGAGGTGCTGCAGGCGTACAACATGTCGCTCAAGGACGGGAAATAGCGCGAGACCGGTCGGTGTAAGATAGGAGTCGCCGGGCGGCCGTAATTCAGTGGCAGAATGCCAGCTTCCCAAGCTGGACGTCGCCGGTTCGAATCTGGTCGGCCGCTCCAAAGTCGCGAGGGCCTTGCGGCGACACCGCAGGGCCCTCACCGTCTCAGCGGTGCTCGTGACAGGTCCCGACCGCAGGGGAGTAAGATCTGGGCCTCTCGGGATCCGCGCCGCTTGCAGCGAGGCGTCGCTGGAACCCCGAGGAAAGCATGGATGCTCCAGGGATGATGATCCAGGAGACGGCGCCGGGACTCTGGATCTCGGCGAGGGTCGGCCCAACGCGTCGCGGCGACCGCCCTGCTGGTATCGGTCGCATACTAGCGTCGGCGCGAACGTCGGTTTCATCCTTCTTCGAATACCACCGTCGACCCCATCGCTCCTTGGCCGCCCACCGCGATCCTGACCGCCACGCTGTTGCGTCCGCGCCGGTGCAGCGGTGGTGGATCTACCTGCTGGCGGCGTTCCCGGCCCATCTGGTTGGCAGACCTCGCGGCCTCTCCTGGCCGATCTCGCTCGTCCTGGCGCTGTACGGGACCATGTGCAGCGAGGCCCTCGTGGCCGCCGTCTGCGTTCGCCTATTCAGCGATGCGCCCTGCGCGCTTCGACACGCTGCGCCGGGTGGGTGTTTTCATCGCGGGCGCCGTTCTGGTCGCGCCCTTCGTGTCCTCGTTTCCGGCTGCGGCGGCAGTATCGGGGCTGCTGCACGAACCGTACTGGCTCGTTTGGCGGACCCGATTTTTCTCGAACGTCCTGACGGAGCTCACGCTGGTGCCGGCCATCGTGACGGTCATCACCCGGCGATTGGGCAGGGGAGGGAGCATCGACCTTTCGCCGCTACATCGAAGCAGCGCTCCTGGCCCTGGCGACCGTGACCGTCGGTGTGTGTCGTCACTCGCCGAGCCCATATCCACGCGCGCGAGCGCCATTCCGGGCGCGCCCTACACGTCGCTGGCGCTTTTCCTCCCATTCATCCTGTGGGCAGCCGTGCGCTTCGGACCCGGGGGCACGAGTCTCACGCCGCTGAGCCCACTGCTGCTGGTGGTGGTCCCTCGACCCATGGCGACCGGTCGGTCGCGTCGCTGCCACGAGCCGAAGGCGTGACCCGCCATTCAGATACTCACGATGCGTCCGTCGCCATTCCGCCTCGTGTGCCTGGCGGCCGTCTTCGACCGAGCGGCGACGGGCCAACGAGGCGTTGACGGATCGGCTACGGTTCGAAGAGCTTCTGGTCCGCCTCTCCAGCACGTTCGTTCACCTGTCGAGCCAGCGAGGTCGAGACCGCTTTGAGACCTCGCTGGCGACAGCCTCGGGCAGTTCCTGGGCTCGACCGAGTCACGCTCTATCATCTGTCCCGGGACGCCGAGGAGTTCGTGGTTGCCTATTCGCGTGAGTGGTCCCGGCGTAGCGCCGGTACCGCGCGGCCAGCGTGAGCCGAGACTTTCCCGGGTCATCTCCACAGATCCTCCGCGAACAACCCGTCGCCTTCTCCGCCCGGAAGAGCTACTGCTGGAAGCGGTGCGGCGACGCCGAGACGTTCCGCCGACGCGGAGTCCGCTCGAACCTCGCCATCCCGATGGTGGCCGGTGGCTGCATCGCCGGCAGTCTCGCCTTCGTGACGCGTCACCGTCGAGCGAGCCTGGCCGGACGAGCTGGTGCAGCGCCTGCGTCTCGTCGGGGAGGTCTTTGCCAACGCGCTCGCGCAGAAGGAAGCCGAGGACACCGTACGAGGGAGCGAGCTGATGAAGTCGGCCATCCTCGCCTCGGTCAGGCAGCAACGTCGCCGTGCTGGATCGCGACGGCCGGATCGTCACCGTCAACGGATCGGCTGGGTGCGCTTCAGCGCGCGAGAACGGCGGAACGCCGGAGGTCGGCGTGGGCGCGAGCTATCTGACGTCTCGCGGCACGCCGCCGCCGAGCGATATGCGCCCGACACCCGCGAGGTGCTCGGCCGGCATCGAGGCGGTGCTGACCGGTCCCGGGCGGCTTCCGCGCTGGACTATCCGAGTCGCGCGCCGAGCGCGAGAGCGGTGGTTCACGATCTCAGTGGTACCGCTGAGCGTGCTGACGGTGGTGCGGTGGTCTCGCATACCGACATCACCGAGCGCAAGCGCGCAGAGCTGCCGAAGCGCAGCGGAGCCGCCAGGGAGCTGGCGCACTTCACGCTGTCTCGACGATGGGCGAGCTGACGCCTCGCTGGCTCACGAGCTGAACCAACCGCTCGACCGGGATTCTCGCCAACGCTCAGGCCGGCCTGCGCTTCCTGGAGCGCGACGCCTGATCTCCCGAGGTCCGGGAGATCCTGAAGCGACATCGTCGACGACGGCGACAGCGCGCGGCGAGGCCACTCCAGCGCCTGCGTAGCTCTGCTCCGGAAGGAGCGACGTCCAGCTGTCAGACTCCTCGATCTTCAATGTCGTGATCCGGGGACGTGGCAAGCTGCTGAGCAGCGATGCGATCATTCGCAACCTCTCGGTCAGGCTGGAGCTCGATCGCCGGATCCGGTGTAGCGGCGGACGGCGTTCAGCTGCAGCAGGTGGTCCTGAATCTGCTGCTCAACGCCATGGAGGCGATGGCCGAGTGTGCCGAGCGGACGAGCGACCATCACGGTGCCGGACCGAGAACACCGAGGTCGAGGCGGTCCACGTGTCCGTGCAGGATGCCGGGACGGGATTCCGCCAGGGCACGCGAACACCTGGTGTTCGAGCCGTTCTACACCACGAAGTCGTCGGGGATGGGCATGGGCCTCGCGATCTCGAAGTCGATCATCGAGGCTCACGGCGGAACTCATCTGGGCCAGCTGTCACGACAATTCGCCGGAGGGGCGACGTTCCAAACTTCTCGCTTCCGGCTCGGCGGCAAGGAGTCGGCGTGAGCCTGTGGCGAGGTGGATCGTCGCCGTGACCGACGATGCACCTGCATCCGTCCGGCGAAGTCTCTCTCTGGCTGCCCGAGCCGGCAGGGGTTCACTGGGGTCGAGACGTACGCGCGTCAGCGCGCGTGGATTTCAGAGCGAGGGTGACTGGCGCGCGCGCTCGCCTTTGTTCTCGTCCTCGACATCAGGATGCCGGGCCAAAATGGGCTCGAGCTGCAGGAGGTGCTGGCGGTCGCCGGTCACAGATATCCCCATCATCTTCATGACTGGCCACGGCGACGTTCCGCTGGCCGAGCGAGCGAGGAGGCGGGAGCGGTCGACCTCTCGCCGCCGTTCGACGAGGAACGTTCTTCACTGCCGTCTGGCGGGCGCTTTCGGCCAGGAACGGATCGATCAGGACGAGATCCGAGTAGGAAGCCGCGGTCGCGGCGCTGGCCAGGACCTAGAGCGCCAGGTACTGCTGACGGAGACGCGTTCTCGCGGAACTGCGCGAAGTGCCCTCGTAGCGGATGCCCTTCTCGAGCACGTAGACGCGTCCGGCGCGAGATCGAGCGAGAAGTCGACGTTCTGCTCGGCGAGGAGGATCGTGAGCCCGTCGGCCCTGAGCCGGCCGATCTTGCCTCCTGCAGGTGATCGACCACGAGCGGCGCGAGGCCCTCGGAGGGAGGCTCGTCGAGGAGCAGGAGCTCCGGGATTCCCCCATGAGGGTCCGCGCGATCGTGAGCATTCATGCTGCTCGCCGCCCGGACAAGAAGCCGCCGCGGCGCGGTCGCGGAGCTGGCCGGAGCGCCGGAGGCAGCGTCGAACACGCGCTCGGTCATTGTGAAGCCGCCCGTGGCGCGCGCGCTGCTCGGCGACGTCGAGGTTCTCCCCACACGGTGAGATCGGCGAAGATCCGGCGGTCCTCCGGGATCGAACCCGCCGATGCCGAGGCCAGCCGTGCGCGGAACGCAGCGCCTCGCGCGCGTGATGTCGCGGCCCTTCCACACGACTCCGGCCGCTCGCCGGCGGCGCGTGAGTCCCATGATCGAGCGCATGGTCGTGGTCGCCGGCCGACGCCGTTTGCGGCCGAGCAGCAATACGTAACTGAACGAAGTACAA
>ERZ1370068.2212-contig-1370_pt1 | contig 19958 bp, 31 predicted proteins | sample MGYA00561227_ERZ1370068 | MGnify/ENA primary metagenome ERZ1370068 (study PRJEB38410, sample SAMEA6850437) | metagenome | study: Metagenomic assessment of the ecological functions of the soil: analysis of the soil microbiota associated with the...
CGCTGCGCGGCATGAACGACACGCGGATACCGCGCTGTTCGCCATCCTCAGCTACTGGCTGATCGGCTTCACCTGCGCCTGCTGGCTCGGCTTCCGGACGCCATTGGGCGCCGTCGGCGTCTGGATCGGGCTGTCGGTCGGAACCGCGGTCTATGCCGCACCTCCTGCTCTTGCGCTTCCGCTGCCAGCTCACGCGCAAGCTCAGCCTTCCGATGACCGTCCGCGAAGTTCCACGCTGCCGTCCGATGCCGATGCGCTGCTGGCCGGCGCGCAGTTCGCCGACGCGTTCCGCATTGAAATCGGCGATCGCGAGCTCGACGCACGGCGCGCGGCGGAGCGCATGATGGCGCGTCAGCCGCGATGGGCCGAGGCGCTGTTGTCCGCTGCGCAATCTGCTGGTGGCGCCGCTGGGGCTGAAGACGTCGGGCGCAGGCCTTGGCTGCGCCCAGAGACATGATCGGAATATTTCCGGTCGTGAGCGAAACGCCGGATCGCCTCATCGCCGGCTTCAACGAACAGCCATCTGGATTTCCGCGTCGTGGTGGACGTGACGCGCGCCCGGCGGTGTCAGGCAGGTCACCGCGACGACGCTGGTCAAGACGCAACTGGCTCGGCCGGACCTATCTGGCAATCATCACTGCCGTTTCACCGGCTGGATCGTGCCGGCCCTGCTGCGTCAGGTTGCTGCTGAGGCGCTCGCTGACTTGATCGGTTACCCTTCGCATCGGCCGCCGTCTGCCGGCTTCCCGCACCAGTCGGCACGGCAACGATCGAGATCGTTCAGGTTCTGCCGCATCTGCTCCAGCGGAAATCCCAGCGCGAAGAACCGCTCCGCGACATCGACGGGCAGGCCGCGGATCAGGCCCTCGCTGCGCAACGCGGCGACTTCCGCGGCATAGTCCTGCAGCGCCGCATCGACCGGCCAGATCGTCCGGAGCGCCGCCGCCGCTTCGCAATGCCGCGGCCGCCGACACGCATATAGGTGACGATCGCACTCGCTGACATCGGACAGCGGCCGCGCCAGCCGCGCCTGCACATCGGCCGGCAACGGCACCACGCTGGCGCGCCCGATCATCACGACGTCGTGGCGCAGCCGCAGGATGGTCCGCAGCAACGGACCGGTATCCGGCCCGACGACAGCTGCGCCGCGCGCTCGCGCTCGGCTTCCGCGCCGGTCGCATGCAGGCTCGACCAGCGCTGCGCCGATGCCATCCTGAATCCGGTGCAGGGCGTCGTTGTCGAGCCCGCGCGTCAGGCCCGCCGAGCAATTCGGCGAGCGCCGCCGCCAGCAGTTCGAGCAGCCGCGCCGCGTTGACGCGGATCTGGCTGATGCGCCCGCGACGGCAGCACCAGGAAATGAAACCAGCAAGCCCGGTGACGCGCGCCGACGGTGACCTCGATGACGCGATCGATCGCGGAATCCAGCGGATTGGCGTGGTTCATGGCCGGGACCAGCAGCACGATCACGGCCGTCACCGTGGCGGCGTTCAGGCTGGGATTGATGGCGCCGATGAACGCCAGCGGCGCAACCGCCAGCACCAGCAGCGCCAGCAATCCAGCCTTCGCCGGAATGCGGGATCAGCACCGCGATGGCGCCGCCATAGATCGCGCCGCCGACCGTTCCGAGCATGTAGTCGCGGGTCGCCTTCAGCGACCGGCCGACGCTCATCTGGGTGACGATCAGCGACGTCAGCACCGCCCATAGCGGCAGCATCAGATGCAACGCGACTCGCGATCGCATAGGCCGCGACGGCCGCGACGCGTGACCCTGACCGCCAGCGCCAGTTGCGTCTTCCGCGGACCGCAGCGAGCCGAGCATGCGTTTCAGAGAAGGCCATCATGCGCCGCGTTCCCGGAATCTGCAGACCGACGCCTGTGCATAGACGACATCGAGCATAGCTGATGCCCGCGTCCGCGAGGCGGCTTGAAAGCCAGAATCAGCCCGCCTACCCTGCGCCGACAAAACGAGGAAACACGATGGCCAACGAAACCGCAACGCTCGCAGCCTATGTCGCCGACCTGAAATTCGAGGACATCCCGCCGGAAGTGCTGGAGCGCGCCAAGGTGCTGACGCTGGATTTCCTCGGCAGCGCGATCCGGGCGCGGCGCGACGCAGAATCCACGCCCTCGCTGCTCAAGATGCTGGAAGCGCTGGCGCTCGACGGCAAGGGCGAGTCCACCGTGTTCGGCGACAGCAAGACCTGGACGCCGGCGGTCGCGGCGCTGCTCAACGGCGCGCTCGGCCATTCCGCTCGATTTCGACGACACGCATGCGGACTCCTCGCTGCATCCGAGCGCGCCGGTGGTGCCGGCGGCGTTCGCGGTCGGCGAGATGGTCGGCGCTTCCGGCCGCGACGTGCTGACCGCGATCGTGGCGGGCTATGAGGTGTGCTGCCGGCTCGGCAACGCGCTCGATCCGACCTCGCATTATGCGCGCGGCTTTCATCCGACCGCGACGGCGGGAACCTACGGCGCCGCGGCGGCGGCCGGCAAAATTGTTCGGCCTGTCGAAGGACCAGATCATCGCGGCCTTCGGCGTCTCCGGCAGCCAGGCCGCGGGCTCGCTGCAATTTCTGGTCAACGGCGCCTGGAACAAGCGCTATCAGGTCGGCGCCGCCGCGATGAACGGCGTGATCGCCGCCACGCTGGCGCGCAACGATTTCGTCGGCTCGACCGAATCGGTCGAGGGCAAGCACGGCCTCCTGGTCGGCTACAGCGACAACGCCGCATCCCGACAAGGCGATCGCCGGCCTCGGCAAGACCTACGAGACGCATGAAGATCGGCGTGAAGCCCTATCCGAGCTGCCGCTATACCCATGCAGCGCTCGATGCGCTGATCGCGATGCGCCGGGAGCACAATCTGACGCCGGACCAGATCAAGCGCGTCGAGATCGGCCTGCACCGCAACGGCATCACGCTGACCGGCGATGCCGCCACCAAGCGGCATCCGACCTCGATCGTCGGCGGCCAGTTCTCGATGTTCTTCACCGGCGCGGTGGCGCTCGACCAGGGCCGCTTCGGCTGGGACGATTACGACCGGCTTGGCGACGCCGCGGTCGATGCGCTGGCCGACAAGTTCGACGTGGTGCAGGACGATCGCCTCGAGATCGGCCGCACCCATCCGTTCGGCGCCCGCGTCTCGCATCACCACCGACGACGGCGTGCATGAGCGGCTCTATGCCGATCCCTCCGGCGAGCCGAATTCGTTCCCGGACGCGCAGGCGATGCAGCAGAAATTCCTGACGCTCGCCCGCCCGGTGCTGAACGGCCGCGCCGACCAGCTCGCCGACGCGATCCTGTCGCTGGAGCGATTCGATCGCGTCGAGAAGGCCACGCAGCTGGGACGGCAGTAGAGCGCAGCGCCGGCCGTCAGTTGCCGCGCGCAACTTTCGCCTTGTCGCCGGTCGCCGCGACGCACCGTCGGCTGACCGAGCCGCGAACACGCCCATCGGCTTCCGGGCGGCCAGTTCGGCGATCGGCCGAGCCGCACGATGACCAGTCGTTCGGATGGAATGATGATCACATATTGCCCGATCGTGCACCCTTGGCGAAGAAGGCATCGCGCGGCCAGCCGTGCTCGATCGCGGTAACTGGCGCCAAAGCTGTCGCCGAGATTGGTCCAGAAGCCGGCGCCATAGCCGACCCAGGCATTCGGCGTCGGCGAGGCCGAATACTTCACCCACCCTCCGGCAGGATGCGCTTGCCGCCGACCACGCCGTCATTGAGATAGAGCATGCCGAAGCGCGCCCAGTCGCGCGCGCGTCGCCAGCATCTGGCTCGATCCTTCCGGATTGCCTGATGCGTCGAAACTCGATGCGTCACGTTGCGCATGCCGAGCGGGATCAAACAATTCCTGCCGCGCGAACCGCAGCACATCCGACGGCATGCCCGCCCGCCGCGTTGCGGATCAGGTGCGACAGGATGATGGTGTTGCCGTCATTGTAATTCCACGCACTGCCGGGCGGCGTCGCCAGTTCGATGCTCTCGGCATATCCGGCCATGTCCGATTCGCATGAATTTCATCCGGTTGACCGGCTCGAGCGCCAGCGCCGAGCGAAGCCTGCAGCGAGCTGCCGAGCGCCAGCCCCGCGGTATGGCGCAGCAGCTGATCGACCGTGATCGCATGCCTCGGATCGCCGGCGACCCTGCCACGCCGCGACCGGCGCGGGCTGATCGAGCGTCAGCGCGCCCTTGCGCACGAGAATGCCGGTCAGCGCCGACGTCACCGACTTGGTCGCGGAGAAGCCGAGAATCGGCGTATCGATGCCGTAGCCGTCGGCGTAGCGCTCGGCGACGACGCGGCCGTCCTTCACGACGACCACCGCCTTGGTGCGCGCGGAACGGCGGCTGCTCCGGCTCGGCGAAGGCGCGATCGAGCGCGCGGCGGCCAGTCTGCTGGATTTGCAGGCGCGACCGGCGACGGCCCGGCGATATCGGGCAACAGCGCCGTGCGATGGCTTGCCGTCCGACGGCAGCACGAGGCATCGGCGACCGCATCGCCATGGTCGAGATAGCAGCCAAAACCTTCGCGGTAGACGGCATGGCTGCGGCCGAGGCCGAGCAATGTCACCGTGACGTCCTTGCGCGCACGGTCGACCTTGTAATCGATCGCCCAGGTGATCAGCCTGGCGCCGGGCATCGCGGCGGTGGTTTCGGAAAACATCCGGTCCGGTTCTGAGGCCGGACACGAAGGTCTCCGAACAGAGGATGTTGGCGACAAAGCCGGTCGCGACTTTGGCGCGTCGCGCGCCCGTGCGGCGGTCAGCGCCAGCGCGCTGCAGCGCGTTGTGGTCGGCGAGAACGAGGATCAGATTTCGTCTGGTCACGATTGTCCTCCGGCATCGAGCGCATCAGCGCGTGCCGGACATGGTGGCGAAGTTCGGCCCGCGATCGGCTCGCCGGATTTCGAAATCGCGCTGGCCGAAACCTGAAACCGCCTCGCCGATTCCGGAATACGTTAAGTTACTGCAATGATTTAGGATCAGGTCGCGGCATACGTTGAGACGCCGGTATTCGGTCGGCGTCACGCCCGTGGTGGCCTTGAAGGCGCGGTTGAACGGGCCGAGCGACTGGAAGCCGGCGTCCATCGCGATGGTGATGACGGGCACCTCGGCCTGCGCTCGGATCGGCCAGCGCGGCCTTGGCTTCCTCGATCCGGTGATTGTTGAGGAAGACATTGAAATTGCGGTAGCCGAGCCGCTGGTTGATCAGCCGCCGCAATCTGTATTCGGGTATCCTGAGCTTGGCGGCCAGCGTGCCGATGGTGATGTTGTCGTGACGGTAGATCCGCTCATCGCGCCATCAGCCGCATCAGCGCGTCGACCAGCTTTCTGGTCGGCGCGCATCGGCTCGCAACGACGGCGCGTGAACGATCGCGGCCGGTGCGACTTCAGGTGCGGCCGGAAACAGATCGGCACCGTCGACGCGCATCATCGCGTAGCAGATCGCGGCGACGATGCCGGCCAGCAACGGCGGCATTGCGCCGTGTTCGGCGATCTCGGTCGTCCCGCTGCCGGACATGCAATATCTGCAGCACCGCATTGATGCCGCCATAGCAGCGCAGCGGCGGCTGACGATGAAAACCCGTGACGCGGCGGCGGCCCTCGACCAGATCAGCCGACCACGAGGCAATGGTCTGCGCCACCGCCAGCGCAATGAAGCCGAGCACCACGCAGGTTGATCGCGACGATGGACAACCGCGCGCTGACCGACGCCGGCGCAATCCAGCATGCAATTGACGAAGCTGAAAGTCGGCGACCGCCGCCCAGACCAGCGCCATGCCAGGCCGCGCAGCTTGAACGCGTCGTCAAACAGCGCGCGCGTGAACAGCCAGAACACCACGACATTGCCGGTCGACAGCGCGATCAACGGCGCATGCCAGATCGAAACCGGCGACGTCGGCGCCGATCGAATAGATTGCCGCATGCGCCGCCGAACCGAGCGCAAAGGCCGCCGCCAGCCGTCCGCGCGACCACATTCCTGAAATCGCGAACCAGCGACGCCGCCAGCACCAGCAGCAGCGCCACCGTGGCGGCGCGCAACGCGAGTATCGAGGGTGGAAAGCAGCATCAAGCTCAATCCGGTCCGCGCGGTGATGCGCGTCAGCGCAAATCTAGTCGAGTTCAGGGTCCGATCTCGACTTTGCCCGGCCCACGACGCGCGCGACGTCACCCAGATATCCGGCCGGCTTGCCGAACAATTCGCCTTCGCGATCCTTTCGCGCCCCGAGCCGTCGCGCGACGCCTTGAGATGCCGCGTTGACGAGATCGATGCAATGGATGATCTCGATCGAGCTCGAAAGTCGCGAACACCCAGTCGATCGACGCCCGCGCCGCCTCCACCGCGTAGCCCTTGCCGCGAAATTCGCTGGCGATGCCCCAGCCGACCTCAAAGCCGGGCCAGCCGCGGCGGCGACCACGGGCCCGACCCGTCCGACATATTTGCCGCTCGACTTCTCCTCGACGGCGAACATGCCAAAGCCATGCAGCGCCCAGTGTCCGGACATCACGGCGGCGTTGCGCCAACCGACCAGCTCAGTCGGTGACCGGCTTGCCGTCGGCCGTGATGAATCGCGCGGTGCCGGGATCGGACAGCATCGCCGTATTCGCGGCGACGTCGCGCCTGCGCCACGGCCGCAGGATCAGCCGCGCGGTCTCGATCACGGGCCGTCGATCGCAACAGCTTCGCGCCCGGCTTGAGTGGAGGGATCATGGCGGTTTCCTGCCCTGATCGCGTTTGCGCACGCGCTTATCCGCCGTCATTGCAGGAGCGCAAGCGACGAAGCAATCCACTCGGCGCGCGCGGTGGATTGCTTCGCCCGCTCGCACGACGGGAGGCACCTGCCGGTGGGAACGTGCGCGGTCCTGGCGACGACCGTCCGAATTTCTGATATAACACCGCAAACTTCAAGGAGTCCCCATGAGCTGGCAACCCTCCAACGATCCCGTGCTCGGCGATCCCAAAACCTGCGACGCGCTCGAACTCGTCATCGTGCCGCGCACCCGCGATCTCGGCGATGGCTTTGAGGTGCGGCGCGCGCTGCCGCATGGCAAGCGGCAGATGGTCGGCCCTTCATCTTCTTCGATCATTTCGGGCCGGTGCAGTTCATGGCCGGCAAGGGCATGGACGTTCGCCCGCATCCGCATATCGGGCTTGCCACCGTCACCTATCTGTTCGACGGCAGCATCATGCACCGCGACAGCGAGGGCAACATCCAGGAGATCCAGCCCGGCGCCATGAACCTGATGACCGCCGGCCGCGGCATCGCCCATTCCGAGCGCACGCCCGATGTGCAGCGCCGCGACGGCCAGAAGATGCTGGGCCTGCAGAGCTGGATCGCGCTGCCGGCCGGCTCGGAGGAAATCGCGCCGTCGTTCCAGCATTACGCCGCCGACGAGCCTGCCGACGGTCAAGGACGACGGCTTTACCGCGCGCATCATCGCAGGCAGATCGTTTCGGCGTGAAATCGCCGGTCAGCGATGGTGTCGCCCTGGTTCTACACCGAGGTGACGGCCGCAGGCCGGCACCAGCGTGCCGCTCGATCCCGATCATGAGGAGCGCGCGATCTATCTGGTCGACGGCGAGGTCGAGATCGCGAACGAGCGCTATGAAGGCCCGCGGCTGCTGATCTTCCGGCCCGGCGACCGCATCACGGTGAAGGCGGTGCAGCCGACGCGGATGATGTTTCTCGGCGGCGACGCGCTGGAAGGCCCGCGCCATATCTGGTGGAATTTCGTCTCCTCCAGCAAGGAGCGGATCGAGCAGGCCAAACAGGACTGGAAAACCGGCCGCTTTGCCGCATGTTCCCCAGGAACACGAGTTCATTCCGCTGCCGGAGTGAGCTATCCTCAACTATCGTCTCTGCCGCTCGCGTCGCGCGAGCGCACTCTCTTTGAAAGTCTGACCTGATGAACGCCATGCTCGCCAGCGACCTGCCCCTGCCACGGATCGGGCGCGGCAAGGTGCGCGATATCTACGCCGTCGGCGACGACCGCGATGCTGCTGCTGACCACCGACCGCATCAGCGCCTTCGACGTGGTGATGGCCGAGACCATCCCGATGAAGGGCGCGGTGCTGACCCAGATCAGCGCCTGGTGGTTTCGCCAGCTCGAAGGCCGTGGTGCCGCATCACATGATCAGCGCCGACGCCGACGAGATCATCAGGCAGGTGCCCGCGCTGAAGAACCACCGCGCCGACATCGCCGGGCGCGCGATGCTGTGCCGGCGCACCACCGTATTCCCGGTCGAATGCGTGATCCGCGGCTATCATCTCGGGCTCGGCCTGGAAGGAATATGCCGCGTCAGGGCACGCTGGCCGGCGAGAAGCTCGCGCCGGGCCTCGTCGAAAGCGCAAAGCTCGAGCCCGCGATCTTCAGCCCGGCGACCAAGGCCGAGACCGGTCACGACGAGAACATCACGGTTGCGCGCGTGCGCGAGATCCTCGGCGACGAGGTGGCCGAGACGCTGGAGCAGATGGCGCGCGCGGTCTACGACTTCGGCGAAAAGATCAGCCGCGAGCAGGGCATCATCATCGCCGACACCAAAGTTCGAATTCGGCAGCGACGCGCGACGGCCGCATCATCCTGATCGACGAGGTGATGACGCCCGACAGTTCGCGGTTCTGGGCGGTCGGACGTCTACAAGCCCGGCCAGCCGCAGCCGAGCTTCGACAAGCAGCCGCTGCGCGATTATCTCGACGCCGAGCGCCGCGCCGGCCGCTGGAACGGCGACGCCCCGCCCCGCCGCTGCCGGCCAGCGTGGTGGACGCGACCAGCAAGCGCTATCTCGAGGCGTACCGGCGGGTGACGGGAAGCGCGCTTATCGATTTGACGCCTGTCATTCCGATGGTCCGAAGCGACCAGAGCCTCAGATACGCAAGTTCGCATCGGGGAAACTCGAGATCCCGGTTTCGATGCTTCGCATCGTCCCGGAATGACAACAAAAACACCAGGGAGCGCTCACCATGACCGACGCCGATACCGTGCTCGTCGAACGCGACGGCCCCATCACCATCGTCGCCATCAATCGCCCGCATTGCCGCAACGCCGTCGACGGCGCGACCGCGCGCAAACTGTACGACACCTTCCTCGCCTTCGACGCCGATGAGAAAGCCTTCCGGCTGCCGCGGCCGGGATCGGCCATTCCCAGGCGATCGACCTGATCCTCGCTGACGCCCGGCCGGCGGTCCCGAAGTGCTGCGAATGGGGCTCGCCAATCGCCTGGTGCCGAAGCGGCGAAGCCCGCAGCGCTGCGATCGCGCTGGCAAAGGAGACTGCGCGCTTCCCGCAATAATTGCCCGCGTGCACGACCGGCTGTCGGCGCTTAACGTGCAACGGGGATCCGAGGAAGAGTGACGCCATCGCAAACGAGATGCGCGGCGGCCTGGAAGTGATTGGCGTCGGGCGACAGACGCCGGCAGGTAACCAGCTTCGCCTCAGGCGCCGGGCCGCCACGGCGCATTCGGCCGCGACGCATGAGTATCGGTGTCGTCCCGGCGAAAGCCCGGACCCATACCGGCGTGATCTTTACTTCCGATAAGCGGCGTGGCGGTAGACACTTTCCGCAAAACCAACTTCCCGGGGGTTATGGGTCCCGGCTCGCAGGACGAGATGCCGACAACAATACAGGAACAGTGATCTGGCTGAGCGGCTGAAAACACACAACGCAAGCGCTGAATGTGGAGGCCGACAGAAGCCGTCCGACTTTCAATCCAGCCTGCTGTGGAAATGCCGCCAAATCTATCGACCAATATGAGTCCCGACGTGCGAGACGTTTGCGGGATGCAGCTCTGGATATTGCTTGGCCGATCCGCCCACTCAGATCAGACAACACTCCTCGCCCGCACCCAATGTTGGTTGCTCGTTGCGATTACGGATTCAACCCGCTAGTGAGCCAATGGAAATGCTCCTTGACTTTTGCGCTCGGCTCGTGCGGGTCCAGCTCGGGGCCTGAGCGAGCGAATTATCGTCTGGCGATGAAGCCAGCCGAGGGCCGCCTCGATCCGAATAACGCCGCGTTGCCTGGGAAGAGCCACCAGATCCTCGGTTCTAGACGCCTGCGGCCGCTGAGGGCGGCGACTTCCTTTGCTGCAGCTTCAACAGAACAACCTGAGCTTGCGCCGGCGGCGCGTTGCTCGACCTGGTCAACGGGAAGGTGTAGAGACAGGCGCAATGAGTGCGCGACCGCGCTGGATTGTCTGTGTGCTGAGCCATTGTCAGCAACCCTGACCTTTACGATGCCCTGCAAGCTCAACCCACTCGCAATTCCGGATGTCAAGAGCCGAATTGGGCTGTCGTGCATTGGTCAGCAGCTCGGACACAATCAGCCCGCTTCCGCAGCGCTCTCCTTCAAGCCGCAGATCATCCGCCGAAAACAAGACCGTATCGCCAGTCCTCCAGCTTGAGTGATGGAGAGCAAAGCGCTGGGTACCGCATCGGTAGGCACCCCCGATCTGGGCATGCAGCGCCTCCATGAACATCGGCGCATTGATGGCAGGAGGTTCACGGCGGACGTCCAGAAGCGCAGCCTTTATGCCAGCGCGCAATGCTTAATCCGACTACCGCTTTGGCCAAACGGTGAGCCGCAGATGCTGGCGATGACTCGTTTGCTTGGCTCTGTGGTTCAACTCGCGAAGTTAGCCAACGATCCATCGGGACCGGTAACCGTGGCGCAGCGGGCGCACTGTCATTTTCAGTGCTCCTGCAATTGCAGCGCCCTGGCCAAGCACGAAGCTGGGCGTCCCGCCTGCAGCCTCTGTGCGGATAGCCATCTGGCTGCCGTTTCCGGCGGGTGTCGCGGCAACGATCGTCACTGGCCTCAAACGGGCGTTCATGGCTGGGCGCGCCGCGGCGGTTTCGACGAAGTGGCGTTCACTCCGGCTTCTGATCGCGTCAAAGCACGATCGTCTGCGGCACGGTATCACCGCCAGGATTCATCCAGAGTGGATGCGATGGCGGCGCGCCAGCCGATAATCAGGTAGCTTCGGTCATGCAGCGCCGCTCGCAAGTACGAGATGTCGATTGGCTCGTATGACGCGGTGTAGAGCGGTCGTGCTCCACTGGCGGCGATCTCCAGAAAGGCAGAATGTACACACCCGAAGCAATCTTGGTCGTTCGCGATCTGGTAGAGGCTGCTGGGTTTCGCTCTCAGCGCATCAGACGGGGGCAAGATTCGCTGTCACCGCGTGTCTGTAGCAGGAGCGCGGCAAACCGGAGCGGGCGAAGTACAGGATGAGAGCCGAGACAGAAGCGGCCCAGACCGCGGTCAGTCCTGCCTCCGGGAAATGCCAAGCCTTTCGCACTCCACGAGTCCCGACGCGCGACACGGCTGGGCGCTGACGCGAAGTTTTGTACATTCCTGGCCATCCGCCAGAACTCAAAGCGACAACGCCCTCCGCCGCGTGCCCAACGCTGCGGTAGCTCGCTTTGCAGAATACGAGCTCTGGCCACATGAGTCGATGGAAACGCCTCGTCTGGTCCTGCTCTTGGCTCGCGCGGGCTGGCGACGTGAGCATCGGTCGGACGTGCACCGAGTTTTGGCGCCGGGGCGTCAACCCTGCGGTTGATCTCGACGTTTCGTCATCGGGCAGAGGCTCGACCGACTGCTGGGCGGCGCCACCTCGAGGGACGGTGGCGAGAATCGTCGGCTGAGTTGGTATCCAGGACAGACCTTCTTCGGCCATTTGCGATCGGATCTCGATCCGGATAGTCGCCCTGTCGAAGATCTCCGGCCGATCAGGGAGAACTCGCCGGGAGCTCCGGCAAAGACCAGCCGGCTATCAGCAGAAGAAGCACAAGCGCGCCTCCGACAACCGTAAAATATCTGCGCTATGGGCACGAGCCGATAGCTCCCGTGATTTGCGCAATCTCGGTCAGCCCATGACAGCGACGCTCGACCACACTCATGCTGCACGCGCAAATTCGATGAGGTGCCACACCGCCGCATCGCGCATCGCATTCAAACCCTGCCGTGACCATTCCTGCACACAACATGCCCCGACGGCAGGCTCCGGGCTTGTATCGGAATGCGAGGACTTGAACCCGACTGCGCAGACGGCGCAGAGTCGTCAAGGCGTCGCGCTTTGAGCCGATCGGAGCCTTGGCGCGCCTGATTGGAGTTGGTTGAGGACTTCCAGGGCACGCTCTCCGATCGCGGTATATATTTCCGGCCGGCGTTCGACCGAAAGCCGCGCTTAGCTGTTTGTAGGCTTCGGGCACGCGATCCTGTTTCAGCAACAGCTCGGCAAGGTCCGTCGCAGCCTTCAATTCAAACAGGGTGGCGGACTGGCGTTTCGCCCAGTCGATTGCCGACAGCAGGCTTCCTTCTGCTTCGGAACAATCCTCGGCCGATCGAGACGCCAAGATGAGCCCTTTCATCCTGAACAAGGCGGGCATATGCAGAAATTTGCCAACGCGCTGCTGTTGCTCGATTGCATTCACGGTTAGGGTCAGCGCTTGCTCGTGTTCACCAAGGTCCACAAGAGCCGCGGCCAGATCGCAGGAAAAATCCATATTCAGCATCTCGTGACCCTGGGCGTGAAGCTCCTTCAGCGCTCTCTTCAGCAATTGGATACCATCGATGCGATTGTTTTGAAGGAGCAACCATTGACCCTTCAGACCAGTCGCTATGGCACGATACGGAAATCAGGGAGTGCGCGGCGGAGAGATTACTCAGTTCATCGATGTACTCATCCGATTGCCTCAAGTCCCTCATGGTCAGAAAGACAGGAAGGACCAAGGCCAGAGATCGGCAAAACGTGGCGGGTGACCTGACTTTTTGCCTTCCTCTCTGGCGCGCTTTGCATAGTCTCAGCGATTGGTCGAGGCAAGCCTCTGTACTAGGAGAGAGAACGTGCCATGCCGACGAGCAAGAAGCTCGTATAATGAAAAAGATACTGTTCGGTTCGAAGACGCGGACCGGACGCCAAGTATCGGAGGCCCGATTCGCAATGTAGTTGCGCGGCGAGGTGATTTCCCAGCAGATGATCGGAGGCGGCCAACATTGCTTCCGCCAGCGCCATGTCGTCGGGAGCGCCCGTCTTCAACGCCAATGTCTTGCTTCGGACGGCGATGTCGGTCGCACCCCGAATGTCCATGATCCAATGCGAATACATGAAGAGTCCGCTTAAAATCCTCAGCTCGTAGGCAGAGTCTCCTTGTATGCCCGCAACGTCCAGCGCCCGATAAAAAGCCTCGCGAACGCGCTGGCTGCTCCCTTCAGTGTGCATCAGCGCCACGGACAATGATGCGTAGATCTCCATCTCCCAGCGAGAGTTCTTGTGCTGATCTCCGAGACGAGCTATCGCCCGCTCTGCCCAGCCTTGGCATTCGATCAATAGTGACAGCTCCATGAACAGCGGCATTGAAGCCGCTGCAAGCCTCGTCGCGACCTCGTCATCGCCTTGCAGCCCAAAGCTCCATTCCAGCGCCGCCCGAACATTACTGAGTTGCCCGGAATAGATTGTGAATCTTTCGGCTCTTGGCAGAGCCGAAAGCGCTGCTCTCTGTGATTCAAGTTGTTCAGCGACACATTGCGCGTGCCGGACGGAGATCGAATCGAGTTCGGCATGCTCCTCCAATTTTCCGAGCGCATATGCGCGCGTCGTGTGCAGAAATCGATACTGTGGCTCGTCCCTGGTCAAGCCGAGTTTCCAATAGTGACTTTTCGAAAAGACCAGCGATTGCGTCCACAATATCCGAGGTGCCCGAACCTAGTTCGCCAGCGACGCGTTGCGCGGCCTCCAAGGTGAAATGGCCCACGAAGAGGGCAATGCGTCTAAAGACAATCCTTTCCACGTCCGATAGCAGGTCGTAACTCCAATCCAATGTCGCCCTGAGAGTCCGGTGTCTGGGAACTGTCGTCCGATGGCTCAGTTTCAGCAATTCCAGCCGGGATAGCAGGCGCGCAACAGTGCCCTTGACACCGAGTGCGGCCACCTGACCCGCCGCCAACTCGATTGCCAACGGTAGGCCTTCGAGTTTTCGGCAAATTTCCGCGACAAATGGCGCCTCCTCGTCGGTGAGAACGAAGGTTCCATCTCTTGCAGACACGCGTTGCACAAACAACCGGGCCGCCGGGTATTGAAGAACGGCGTTTGCCGTTTGCGCTGAAGCTGTCTGGTGGAAATTCGAGGGCACGAACGCGGCAACAATGCTCGCCCTCTACTTTCAGACATTCTCGACTCGTGGTCAGAAGATGGACCTTCTGCCGTTTCCTGGTAGAGTTGCTCGGCCACCGACGCGACCGCCTCGATCACGTGCTCAGAGCTATCGAGAATGATAAGAAGCTTTCGCGAACGAACGAGGTCGACCAGCTCCAGGCTGGCATCTTCCGATTTGAGTGCAAGTCCCAGGGATGTCGCGACAGCCGCCGCAACATGACGCGGATCGGTGAGGCCTTCCAGGTCAACAAAATAGACTTCGCCGCCAAACTCTTCGGCGGCGGCGCGGCCTACAGCACAAGGCAATGGTCGTCTTGCCAATGCCGCCGGGGCCAAGCAGTGTTACGAACCGCTCATCTCGAAGCTTGTCGCAAACCTCGCCTGACCACCGTTTCGCGCCCAATCATCATGAGCGGTCGCACGGGGAGCCTGCCTTGGTGCCGGAACCTGTCGTTCCCGCTCTCCGTATTGCCCTGCGAGAGGGACGACGGTGCCGACGAACGAATAGCCCCGTCCCTTGATGTTTGCGATGTATCGGTTGCCAAATTGGCCGTCACCAAGCGCCTTGCGGATCGCGGCCACGTGGACCCGGAGGCTCCCCTCCTCAACGGTTACGTCCGACCAGACGTGATCGATGAGCTCCTGCTTCGCGATGACCTCACCCGGGCGGTCGGCAAGATAGATCAAAATATCCAGCGCCCGATCCGCCGAGGGGAAGCACTTGACCGTCGCGCCGGAGCACCCTCTCGCCAATCGAAAGTTCGAAAGGGCCGAACCTCAGCTTCCTGTGAACCGCGGCGCCAGACATGTGTCAGCCAAAATGATGGATTTCCCCGGCCCCGTATGCCTACCGTCGGTCGGCAAACGCCGCAATTGTGCGCGCGTAAAGTTAGCCACAACGAAGCTCGTAGCCTTTCCCACACCTTTGGAAAGGACGAACTAAACCTTGGTATAGCTCAATCACCCTCAACGCGGAGAGTTGAGGCCGAACCCCGCGCCGCTGCGACCACAATGACGGGCAGGAGCAGCATGCGCCGGCACGACCGTCCTGCGCTGCGCGTCCAGTCGCTGAAGCCGGTTGCACCAAGATCAGTCAGCAGATAACGGGCTGGTCTTCTGTTCGCGCCCGCTGCGATGCCGATGTGAATTGAGTTGCATCGCCGGTGGCCAGCGGAGGCGACCTGTCGCGTGCCTAGCGGCCATTGATGCAACGTAGGCAAGCTAAGGCGCGCCTCTATTTCCCTTTGCGCGATCCAGCGCGGTCTGAATACAATTCAGGAGGTCGCTCTCATCGAACGGCTTGGGCAGATAGCAGATGATCCCAGCCTGAAGTGCGCGGGCACGAATATCATCGCTCGGATACGCAGTTATCAGTACGGTGGGAATCTCTTTGCCCAATCGAGACAAATTGTTGTGCAGATCAAGGCCAGTCATCTTGGGCATGTCGAAGTCGACGACCAAGCAGCCGGTGCGGCTCAGTTCGGGTGAGCGCAAGAACTCCTCTCCGGACGAAAATGCCTGGGCGACCAACCCTATCGAACGCATTAAAACTTCGATTGCGTTTCCAACCGCGTCGTCGTCATCGACTATGGCAACTATTGGTCTCGCTATTTGGCACTTGGCACGACCGGTAACCGCGAGCAGCGTTTGGAGAAACGGATGTCGTCCGCGACGACTCTTCTGCTTATCCAACCTAAGGCGCAGCCGCCACGTTGCTTCGATTATACAAATGTATAGGTACTCAACGATTGGCTTGGAGGCCGGAAATTTTGTGGTCCATGGAGCAAGCTGCGTCACAGGCATCGACCTTCGTATCACCCTAGCCCCTGTTAGCTCAAAGAGCCCTCCAGCTTGGACCGCGCTGGAGGGGCAAGGAGAGCCGCAGGGGGAGTGATCGGCCTCAGGGGAGGAGAACTTCACCATAACGGCACGCATTGGCGCTCACTATTGATCTAGCGGAAAGATCGAGTACCAAATGGGAATGTGCGCACTATACGAAGGTTGTGCGCTGCCAGCTTGAGTCGGTTCGACTTTGGTGGGCAGCTGGCTGCCTGACGCAGAACACTGGCCGACTTCAACCGGCCAGTTCGCCGATGGCTGCGATCCGTCGGAGCCGAATTGGGCTGGTTGTCCCCTCTATCGCCCACGCGATAATCTCGCTATGCTCCATGGCGGACTGGCAAAGCTAATGCGCATGTCGATGAGGAACATGTGGTAGAGCAACGGGCCAAGACCAACCGCCAACAGTGATGGTCATCGACGATGATCCGGGAGTGCGGGACTCACTAGGCAAGCTGCTTCGATCGGCGGGCTTTCGGGTCAGCCTACTCGGTTCGGTGAGCGAATTTCTCGAGGCGGATCGGCCGGAAGGACCCGCTTGCCTGGTGCTTGACGTGCGGCTTCCCGGCCAGAGCGGACTCGAACTGCAGCGCGAACTGGCAGGTGCCAAAGACAGCTGCCGATCATCTTCATTACCGGACATGGTGACATTCCAATGTCGGTGCAGGCGATGAAGGGTGGCGCGATCGAATTCCTGACAAAGCCATTCCGAGAGCAGGATTTGCTTGAAGCGATTCAGCTCGGTCATGCCCGTGATCGAGCGCGGCTGGAGCAGGAACGAGCTATGGCAGAGCTGAAAATTCGTTTCGAAACGTTGACGCCGCGGGAGCGCGAGGTCATGGCGTTCGTGGTGATGCGGGCGGTTAAACAAGCAGATCGCAGCCGATCTCGGCGTAAGCGAAATCACGGTAAAGGTTCATCGTGGCCAGGTAATGCGTAAGATGCGGGCATCGTCCTTGCCTGACTTGGCGCGCATGGCCGACCAATTGCAACTGACGCCGACAAAGCCACATAGCCCGGGTCGCGTTGCCTAGCGCAGACGCTCAGCCTGCATCTCCCGTAATGGACCCATTGCGTCTTACCGCCGAGGATCAGAGTGCCTGCCAGACTCGACGTCTGCCACGTCTTGGATCCGAAGCGGCATTCCACTCACGATGCGGCGGCCGGATGAGCCGGCGCAATGAAGCGAAAGATAGCGCCACGTGGCACGTTAGGGCTCGCCCACAATCGGTCCGTTATGCGCTTCGATAATCGACCGGCAGATCGACAGGCCCAAGCCCCAAACCGCCCGGTTTCGTGGTGTAGAAAGCCTCGAACACGCGCTCAAGAGCCGCCGGCGCGAAGCCTGGACCCGAATCTCGCACCTCGACTGACACGCCATCCGGTTCGTTACGGGTGCTGATGAGCAATTCCCGCTCCTCTTCGCCGACGTCGCGCATCGCTTCGATGGCATTGATGATCAAGTTAAGTACTACCTGTTGCAGCTGGACCCGATCTCCCTGGACACGCGGCAAGCCCTCCGCTAACTGCGTCCGCACCGAGACGCTATTGTTTGCGGCCTCCGTACGGGTGAGAGCAATAACCTCAAGGATGGCATCGTTGATCGCTACGGCGTCCTTTCGTGCGGGCGCCTTCTTGATGAGCGCGCGGATTCGCGCGACGACCTCGCCTGCGCGATTCCTCTCCTTGACAATAAGAGAGAGCGCGTCATCCACCTCGCGAAAATTCGGTGGCTCCGCGCTTAGCCAGCGCCGAGCGGCTAACGCGTATGTGACTGCCGCTGTGATCGGCTGGTTCACTTCATGGGCGATCGAGGCCGAGAGCTGACCCATGGTGGCGACGCGGTTGGCGTGCGGCGGCTCCAGTTGCACCTCGCGTAGCGCCGCTCGCTCTCGCGAGCTTCTGCCTCGACTCGTCCGCAATGCCGTAACATCGGTGCCGGTGCCGCGATAACCGCGGAATTCTCCGTTAGCGTCAAACACTGGCTTGCCGCTGAGCCCTCACAAACATAGAGAGCCGCCGCCGTCCACCGAGCAATATACGAAGTCGCGGAACGGTTTACGTGAATCGAGAGTTGCCCGAACAAGCCGCCACTTCTCCGGTTCCGTTTCAAGGTCGAGAGCGTGATCCCAGCACGCCGTGCCGATCTCGATCCGCCGGGTCTGAACCAAACGCATTCTCGGTCAACAGCGTGAATTTGTAGTCCGGACCGATTTCCCAAAACCAATCGGAGGCGGTTTCGGCGTAGTCGCGGAACTTCGCTTCGCTCTCCCGCAATCCTTCCTCGGCGCGTTTGCAGCTCTGTCAATATCCAGAGTCTGACTCCGACCAGCTGACAGCATGGTTCCATCGCCTGCCCGGAGCGGTTCGGCGCGACGTGAGGAACCAGCGGTAGCCTCCTTGAGCGTCTACGAACTCGAGAACTCCTGCTCACCGCCCTCGCCAGTGCGCAGACGGCTCGACCAGTATTCTGCGTGCGTCTTCGCGGTCGTCCGGATGCACGAACGGGATAGTGGCGTCCCACTGTGCGCCAACGTCGATGCCGAAACGCAGGGCATGATCTTTCGCAAGACCAAGGTAATTCGTACGGCCTCGTTGTATTCACGAAGGTAGAGGCCGCCGCGACGGAGCCGCGTACCAGGTATACGCCGGAATCACATTCAGAATGGCTTGCAGCTGCGCCACGAATCTGGGCCATTCTTCGGCCTTCTTGCCTTCATCGATGTCAACAGACAGGCCATACCACTGGATGATGCGTCCCTGTCGATCGCGCAGAGGCTCACAACGAGCATGGTGCCAACGAAACTCGCCGTCCGCCCGGCGTAGACGCGATCACACGCCTGGTACGAAGTTCCGGTCTGAATTGCGTGGTGGAAAGCCTTTGCAGTTTCTGGAAAGTCGGTCGGGTGCACGAATGCCTCTCCAACCGACATGCTTGAAATCCTCAAATCGCATGCCGCTGTAGTCCAACATGCGCTGATTGACATGGGTCGGTTCGCCGTCGGGGTCCGTTCGACCAGATGAGGCCTGGTACCGTTTCGATGATTTGACGGAGCTTGTATTCGCTTTCCCGCAATGCTTCCTCGGCGCGCTTGCGCTCCGTCAGATCGAGCACGAATGCGACGCCCTGGTTACCGCCCTCTTCAAATGTGGCCCCACCAATCAGCACGGGCACGCGGCTGCCGTCTTTCTAGTGAATTCCCTTTCGAACGGATTGAACCGGCCGCTACTTTTTCGCTGTTCGATCCTGGCGTTATTCCTGTCGCGCCAGTCCGGGCGGCGTCAGGTCCGCCCACCTTATGCGGCCCGAAACCAGGTCCTCGCGATCGTAGTTCACCATGCGAAGAAATTCGTCGTTGGCCTCAAGAATGCGACCGTCGAAATCCCAGATGAAAATTCCGATGATGTTGGCATCGACCAGGCGCCGGATCTTCGCTTCGCGTTCTGCGAGATCGCGGTTGGCGTGCGCAAGCGCCAGCGTGCGTTGCTTCTCGGCTTCGAACAGGCGCACGTTTTCGATCGCGATCACCGCCTGGTCGGCGAAGGTCTCGAGAAGCGCGATCTGTTTGTCGGAGAACGGTCGGACCTCCATTCGCCGTACTAGAATTATTCCAATGGGGTACCCTCGCGCAGCAACGGCGTCGCAAGCGTGGTACGGTGGCCCTCGCGTTTTGCGTTACTGCTGCCCACCGGGTACTCGCTCTCCTCTGCGGCGAGATCATGGACATGAATCGTCCGACGATCGCATGCGGCTCGTCCAGTCACCGTGTCTCGGTTTGCGGGAACGGCCCTCGCGGGCATGGATAGTCACCGGAATTTCCCCGTATGAAGCTACCAACCGAAGAAAGTTGTCCTCCAGGCGGAAGATCCTCGCATTGTGCCCGCATCAGCAGAGGCGGCATGTGCTCGCCACCGCGTCCAGCACCGATTGAAGCAATAACGTAACTGAACGAAGCAATAC
>ERZ1370068.3644-contig-2749_pt1 | contig 19958 bp, 26 predicted proteins | sample MGYA00561227_ERZ1370068 | MGnify/ENA primary metagenome ERZ1370068 (study PRJEB38410, sample SAMEA6850437) | metagenome | study: Metagenomic assessment of the ecological functions of the soil: analysis of the soil microbiota associated with the...
TTACGTATTGCTGTCAGTTGTGCTGGGTCGAGCCGACGCCCTAAAACTGCCATTCCCGGACAGAAGTTCGATATCGTTACCATTGGCTACGGATTGAGAAACCTTGCGAGCTGGGAGCAAGGTCTATGGGAAATGAGGCGGATTGCCAAACTTGGCGGGCGCGTCCTCGTGCTTGACTTCGGTCAACCTGAGAATCCTGCATGGCGTGCGCTTTATCTCGCTTATTTGAAAGTTATTGTTCCACTGTTCGGGAAGATTTTCTTTGCGGACGCTGACACTCACTCCTACATTCTGGAGTCGCTGAAGCATTACCCGGGTCAGAATGCTGTCGCCGACAAAATGAGAGACATGGGCTTTAGAGAAACAAAAACTCTCAATTTGCTCGGTGGCATTATGAGCATCAACTTAGGTAGAAAATGAAAACGCTGAGTGGCAGTTGCTAGTTGCCACGTCACCCGCTGGCAAGGCCTCATCTGAGCGCGTTGCGGGCAAGAACGACGGACTCCGCAGGCACTATCTATTCAACCAGTCGCACTCGATAGAATTGTGAATTAGTCATTGCGCTCGAATCGCTAACTTCCTGATCGTCTCCAGTGCCAATGATATTGGAAGACAAGACCGTCCAAGCGGGATGATCCAATGATGCCGAACGTTCCAGAACGTAAAGTCTTATTGAGCACAGTAGGCCAGCTCAAGGTAAGCCCCGGACTGCCCGGACTGCGCTTTGAGATCAACCGTAACAAGGAGCGATTGTCGGTCGGATTCGTCCCGGCTTTAAATTCGGCCCAATTGGAAACTCCATCTGCATCCGGATCAGCATCGGCTTTTGACAACGGGTTTGAAACAGAACTAAAATAACGCTGGCGCCAGTCATCCGGGATACCATCTCCCCAACCCGAAGTCTGAGATCGTCCAATCGTCACGATTCCCCTATAACTTGTTGGGGAAAGAGTCCCAGCCCGTTGGGCGAGGCCGATATGTGTTCAGAAGTCTATTTTGTAGGCCGACACGTCACTGGCAGAGCTTGGTATGCTGATCAAAAGCGTTCCGACCAAATTGGTGCCGGCCACTCCAACGACAGTAGAGTCGAGCCAAGCCCCGGCATAGTTGTTAGGACTTTGAGAACTTTTGAGAGTGGGTTGGCTCCAGGCCGGTTGCTGGTAAAAATTGAATCGGCTGTGTTAATGTTGGCGCTCCGTTTAAAATATCCCACCGTTAAATTAAACATCAGCACTCGAATCGGCAAGGGTCCACTAATCTGTGCATAAATCGGCACGGCCACGGTTTGGCCCGGCACTCCGGCAATCCCACCGGTTGTGAAAATGACTGAAGGATCAAGACTGGAGTTTCCGGCGGGCGAGTTCGCCTGAGAGTTCGAAGATGCCGCTCACAGGTGTGGTCGCTTGCAGTCGGAAAATGTTGTTCGTTTCTACAGCCACACGCACACCATTTTCCCAATGACGGGCAAACCATTTCAGTGAGAGGATCGAGCGAGCGACGAAAGGTCACAAAAACATCAGAGACATCCAGAACTCCGTCTCCGAACTTAACGTCGTCTATTTTTTGTCGATCCCCTCTGCCCAGATCATTTGCGCGTTCTGTGTCGCATCGGAAGCATCCATTGCATCAAAGAAATCGCTGCCTTGGGGCGGCGTGTTGAAGCGTATAAATTGCGGACTGGAAGACTTGAAGAACGTCATTGTTCAAGAGGACGGTGTCACCGAAATCTCCTGCATTGAACCAACGGAAGGGAGCGACGTCACCGACGACATAGCTTTCGCGGCGGGCAACACGGACTGTCTTTATGGCATTGATCGCTCCCCCGGTTGGTGAACCATTGGTGGGCGTTGCGATGAAGACGTCAGCCGATACTCCATCTTCGGTCGCAGACGGACGACCAAGTTCAATTTGGTAGATGGAGTCGCTAGTGGCGCTGGGTGGGATAACAAATGAGTAGCCCCTAGAACGACTTCACCATTTCCGCTAACAAAAAGCGTATCATGCGGTTTGGAGAAACTAATCAAATCCTGAGCTAAAGTATCGTAGAGAGAATTTCTCCCCGCCGTTCAAGCCAGCCAACGCCAAGCAGATTATCATTGGATTTGTTCGTGAACAGGAGATCTTCAAATTGAAAAATGCCTGCACATTCGTGACAGACAGGCCGTTCAGATTGGTCACATTGAAGATGTTCCTACACTTACAAACATTGCGGGAGGTATGGGCAAATACAAACTGCCGGAACATCCACATTAGTGGTTTTGAAAAGAAGGCTGGGCTGAACCAAGAAGGAATCGAAACCAACGGCTCCTGGAGCAACCGGATGGACCGGGGAACATTCAGTATCCACTACAACTACAGTTCACATTGAACTGAAGCGAATACATTTTCTGCTTTGGAACCAAGGTGAGAGTGACAGGTGCATAAAAGCGTTGGCCTGCTGAACCGACGAAATCGCTGGATGCTTCTCCACCATCAAACCCAAAGCTGATTTGGTTGGGAACATAATTGGTTGGAGAGAATTCTTTTCGTGATAATTTCGCTGGATTTATAGTTGTCGCGAAAAGCACGGATGCTAAAAGTGACGTTATTCGTGTCGAACATCTGAATGGAAAACTTATCGCCACTAAACTTTGGACCAATGCTGCTGGGATTGCTCTGATCATCCGACGGATCAGAACCGTCTAAAGTATAGAACATCTTTGCCTCGGCAGTGACGTTCGAGATAGCGAAGAGGAGGCCGGGTTATCGCCGAGGACGATTGGGTTTTGCAGTCTTAAACTGAAAACGGATTGCACTACTAGGCTGGGCCGGCGTCCATCCTGCGTTCCGATAGATTTAATCGTAACATCCGGCTGTGGACTAATGATTGATGGCAGCACTTCCTCCGGGTGAAGACCATCCCGGTAAGGCACTGGAGTGTTCCCGACCCTTGGTGAGGGTGAAGGAATAGTGTCGTCCAGGGATTGGCAGGGCTGGGGCCAAAAGTGAAGAAAGTCTCAGTCGCAGGCTTCTGCTAAGATCGCAATAGTTACGTCATTGTTGAAAGACAGCCTCAGTCACTGGGACCAACTTGGAAAGTAATTCACCAAATGAATCTTTAACAAAAGATGACATAACCGATCCTAGGCTCGTTAACTGCCGGACGCGGAGGTGAGGTCTGGATTCGGCGCAAGGCACTGTTCGCCAAGTCCACAACCAGGAAACCGTTATTGACGGTATCAAAAGCGAGTCCGACCGGGTTATTCAATTTCGCGACAGAAGCCGGTCCGTTCACGAATCCTGGTTGTCCTGGGCTTCCGACGAACGTCTCGACTGAAAACCGTTAACATCTGAATTTGTGTTGTAGTAGAGCCTGCGAAGGGTGTGGTTGCCCGTGTCGCTGATCAAGAGACCGTTCTTCGCCCCTAACCAAAGGAGACCGCTGGGCCCGTTAAAAAGTGCGCTCGAAGCAAAGGGAGAGTCATCAATTCCGCTGACGTACCTGGAATTGCTTCCTGCCATTAGTGTGACGACCCCATTCGTCTCGATAACCTGAATCGAATGATTGCGTGTATCGGCCACAAAGAGTTGGCCGTTATCACCTACAGCTACTGCTGAAGGTTCATAGAATCCGCCTGCGACGGTTGTCACCGCATTATCCAAATCCAATTTCGGAATGATATTATTCTTCGAGTCGGCGATAAAAACGTTTCCGTTAGTATCGGCTGCTAATCCACTGGGAAAACGGAAGGTTGCGATATTGCCGGGGCCGTCCGTCGCACCTGGTGTTCCCGCGAGACCGGCGATTGTAAGAACCGCTCCATTGAGAGCCACCAGACGAATCAGATGATTGCCTGAATCAGCGACTACAAATCCGTTCCGGGCAGGAACGTAAACAATCCCTTTCGGATCAAAGAAGCGCGCTTGAATGCCAGCGCCATCGTTAGTGCCTTGGCTTCCTTTCAGGCCAGCGAAGGAACTCATTACGGCAGTGTCCGGAACATATCTTACGATCCGGTTATTGGCACTATCGGTGATGTAATAATTGTTATTGGCATCCACCGCCACGCTATGAGGTTCAAAAAGAGCGCTTGCGATAACGGTATCGACGGTTTGGGCTCTCGACAGAATTGGCAGGCAACCAGTTGCCGCCAGGATCCCGACTGATAGTTTACATTTCATGGCCGATCTTTTGTGCTGACAATTCCTGAAACTTATCCATTGGCCCAAGACAACTCTTTCACGTTTGCCCTTTCTGAATGGACCTGGGTTAGCAGCGTTCATCTTGGACTCCTCAAGAGAGTTTACGCTTAGGGCTGTATCCGGACTCGATAAAAGTGAGCTTGGCTGCTAAAGTCGGTTTCAGTGAATTCTTTTATGTCGCCTTTACCCATTAGATCCGCCGCAATTACACTCCAATTCGCGCTGGTTAGATCGAAGCAGGATTCCACTACATAGTGCTTGCCGGGCGCTGCGAACCAGCGGAGCTTGAGCCCTTTGCCATCACTGTCCTTGCGTCCGTGTTCAGATGGTGGAACTGCAGTTTGGTGGGGTTCAGTGCCCTTAAGAAATTCCTCGGAGTTGAGGACACCATCTCCATCCGCATCAGCCGTTGCTTGGGCCAGGGGCATTCGTTAGCGAACCAAAGAAGTTCAATCTCCACTCGTCAGAAATGGAGTCGGATATTTTGAGCGCCGCCGACTGCACCCAGACGCAACCAGCCAGACTTTCAAGATCATACTGAGTGTTGGCATCAGGTGACCCATCGACGTTGATGAAGTGAACAGTGTAACACTGGCCAGGTCTTGCAGTCGATGGAACTGCGAACCGAACGAAGCCCAGAAGATTGCTTTCTTCAAGCGGGGATCAAAGGAAGGAGATGGGACGAGCGGCCAGGCAGCCGCCACTTGATTGGGGGGCAAAACCATCCAAGGAAATTGGTCTAGGCAAGCCCGGCCGATGGCACAAACGTCGCGGCCTGCTCCAATGCTGAACCATCCCCGTCAATGTAGGCCCTGAACTGTAAACCGGCCAAACTGTTTCCCGCCTTGACTTTGATATACACAGGCACCTCCACTGTGCTGTTGGGCTTAACATTTTCTTGAGAGAGCGCGACCAGGACTCCATGGCGAAACCAAGCGGAACCATCACCCGCCATGCTGGATGAAGTGGCCGGCGTATTCGCCGAACCCGACAAGGCGGTGTTGCCCGGGATACGGAGGCCACCGGCTGACCAACGATCTCCAGCCAATTGTTTTGGTCTCTGCGCAATGAGCGGCTCAGAATGCGTTGCCAGTCCAGGAAGCGAATTTGTCCATCACCTCCGACCGCTCCATTGGCGTCATCTGGAAAAGCATCCATGGCATCGAAAGCGTCCGTAAACGAATAGGGCACGCGAATCCCCAACGAGGCATAAAATGCGTTATTGACATCACTGTTATCCAGGTTGCCCGTCGCCAAAATCCGCCAGCGTTATGCCAAGTGCCTCAGCGAGGAGTCGCCCACAACATAGGAAATATTGCTTACGACAATAGATCGAGCGCCTAAAGGGGTGAGCCGAACCGGAGCTTGTTGGCCGTCCGATGTTCCAGATGGTTGGACCACTTGGATTTTGTAGCTATCGTTTACGGTTGCAGTAGAAGGGATGGTTACGGCCAGCATTGCTACGGTGGCAAAGTTGTGGACTCCAAAATTGGAGTTTGTTCCAATCGCGGAAACCACCAGCCCATTCGTATTTCCTGTGCGATAGACAGAGGAGTTAAAGAGGGCGGTAGCGCCAGCTTCACCTGGGCCAACAACGTGAACGAAGTCGTTGCCCGGTAATATTCAATGCGCGCAAGTCTGCCGTGAGGTTTGTCGCCGAAGGGGAGTTAGGAGAGACTTCAACCCGGAATTGCAAGGTTCGCAAGACCTGGTTGGATTGGAGGTTGACCACAAGCGGAATGACCACTGGTTGAACCGATGCCGGCCACAACATCACGTGGAACTCCAATCCCGCTGGCCTGAACTGGCTGGCCGGAAACAATCAAGCTCGGCAAAGTGTTGGGGGCAAAAGCACGAGCCTTGACGATGCGCGCAGATCAGAACCCTGGTTAAAGACTTGAGATTCAATCGGAATGGTCCGGAGTAGAGCTGATCGTCTGGCGTAGGATCCTGTCCATTGAGTGTGTAGTAAACACTCGCGTTCGGCCTGGCAACCGACAGGGTGACTGTGGTCCCATTCGGGAAGAAACCATTCCCTGGCGACATAACGGGCATTATCTACTTGGATCAGGTAGTCCCCACTTATGATGGGGACTTTGGACGAAACCATTTCGATATCCGGCCACCTTCAACAGGGTGTTTGTTGTGATGGTGAAGGGACCTGCGTAGAGAGCACTGTTGGTAGGTAGGATCTGAGGCATCCATTGTCCAATAGAGGCTCGTAGCGAAGTCGCGGAGGCGAGGGTTATTGTCAGAGAATTGATATTCCGTTCCGGGTTCGGAGTAACAACCGGCGCTGCAACGCTGAGGTTAAATATTCCGCTCGAAATTTGACTATCTACAAAACCATCCTTTATCGCTTTGACTCTGAGTGTGCCATTCGTGCCTAGAGGAAAGGGACCCGCGTAAAGAGGACTGCTCCGGGTTGGTTCAGTCCCATCAATGGTCCAGAATAACCGCGCACCAGAAGTGGAGGAGTTCAGCGCGACGGTAACCGAGTTGTTGCTGGAAGCGCTGGACGGAGTAACAGTAGGGATTACTCATCGTCAGGTTGAAGGCGGCACCCATCTGGTTTGGCTGCCGATAAAACCATTCTTGAACCCTTAACTTTGAGAGTACCATTTGTCCCGAGCAGAAACGGCCCGTTGTAAGGCGTGCTCAGACGGCTCGGGTCCTTGCCGTCGATTGTCCAAAAGAGCTCTTCGCACCATCAGTCTCAGTTGACAGATTTACTTCACGCACATCGGTCAAAACGGCTCCATTGGGCGAAATAACCGGGGTGGACACTGTCAAATCGAAGATCGCGCTCGAGGTCTCGCTATCAACATATCCATTCTTAAATCCTGTAACTTTGATGGTTCCATTTGTGCCCAGGATGATAGGGTAACCGTGTAGCGGGCGCCATTAGTCCTATTAGGCTCGCTGCCATTGATCGTCCAATATAGTTCTGCCCCTGCGGTCGCCGAGCTGAACGAAACGTGGAACGACATTATCGCCAGTGAAACCGGCCGGATCGATGGAGGGCGGCGCTACAACAAAGGCAAAGTCGTTGCTGCTTATTAGAGGTAGGTTCCAAATCCTGTCCGAAACGCGAAGTAGTAAAGGTCCGGTCACACCGTAGACTCGATCGGACCAGATTGGGCTGTTGGTGGTGGGGAGAGTCCCGTCCGTGGTGAAATGAGTTACAGAATTCGCGGTGAGAGTACTGACTGCCAGTCTAGTGTCATCCAAAAAGTTCCCCCTGCAGGAGAAAGCACTAGAGGATCGACGAAGAAGGCGTATTGGTTGCTGACCAGCCCCGCTGGTTGGCAGAAATCAGGTGAGAAGCCCTTAACGTATTAGAGTAACTGGTCCCCCATCGAGATCAACGGATCCAGGAGTCACGGATGAAAACGGTGTAGGATCGGTTCCATCTGTCGTATAAAGAGAACAGTGTTTGGAGCCGAACTGGTAATAGTGATGTTGATCGCGTTACTGAAACTGCCCCCACCGGCGAACCGAGGGAAGAGGAGGGGCAGTTCTCTTGATGATGCGAAGACGCGTTGTTGTAAAGATCCGCAACAAGGATTGACCCATCCAGGTCAATGGTAGAGCCCAGTGGGGAGAATTGAAGCGAGCGGCGCTTAGTCCACTGCGTTCACTGATCCTGGTTCGCCAATTAAACCGGCGAAGGTCTCAACTCTCCATCCACCCGCGTTCTTGAAATAAACCCGTCGAATTCGCATCATTCCCTGAATCGCTCACCAATAGCCCGGTCTCGCCTCCTACCCAAAGCAACGCTCGCGGGCCATTGAAGGTCGCCCCTCCTGCAAATCCATCTTCTCCGCCGCTGATTCCACCCTCCTTCCTGCAACGAGGCTCACCGCCCCGTTTGATCCGATGACTTTGATAGTATGGTTGCGGGTATCCGCTACAAAGACTCGGCCCCTCGCTTCCCACGGCCACACCGGCAGGCTCGTAAAATCCCGTAGCGTAGGTGCTGACGGTATTGTCTAGGGCCAGCTTGCGGATTGCATTATTCCTTGAATCAGCAATGTAAACGTTGCCCTGCTGAGTCAGCGGCCACACCCGCCGGGGAACTAAACTGAGCTGCCACACACCTTTTCCGTTGGCAAATCCTCGGTTGCCTCCCGCCAAAACCTCGAAGTCGCCGTCAGAAGCTTATGCGATAAAAGCGGCATTAGACTGGCAGAGTCTGAAGACGACCAAGCTCACCAGCGAGCGACTACAATGCCCTCAGGGAAGCCTGCAAAATGATTCGTATCTACGAACACTAATCAGTGTAGAAAGTCTCGGCGTTGGCGGGGTCGTATTTTTAGCGATGCGATTGTTTGCGCTGTCCGTCAGATAGTAAAGATTCGTCCTCAAATCAGCTGCAACGCCATACAGGCTCAAACAGACCGTTGGTGGTCAGCGTCTCCACGGTTTGCGCGTAACCCGTGCCGGTCAAGGCAAACAAGGCGAGGATGCCGGAGTATTGGTTTTGTTTTCATAAAGTTTAGGCAGTTTTTCTGTGTCCGATGTTGGATTTAAGGACCGACTCTGACACGGTAGAATTGGGCTTTGTGAGCCGTGTTCGTGTCGATGAATTCTAATACCTCCCCAGAGCCAGGCACGTTATTGGCAATGGCCTGCAGACAGGGCCAGTCAGAGTCAGACGTGCATTCCAAAACGTAGCTTTTCCCTGGCGCTGACAACCATCGAAGCCTAAACCCAACCGACTGTTTATCTCCACGAGAGTCAGCGCCCATCAAGTCGCGCGCAGAATGGGCATTGGTCGGATCGGTGCCCGCAATGTATTCCTGGCCCAATTAGGTATGCCATCGCCATCAGGTCAGCGGCCGGGTCGGCGCGAGGATTATTAACCGTGTGAAAAGCTGGTCTTCCACTCCACTGAAATAGCCCTACTGGAATCAGGGAACGCAACTCGGATCCATGCACATCCTGGAAGGGACTCAAAATCACATGCGTATTCAAATCAGGCGATCCATCAGCGTTGGCAAAATTTATGGAGTAACAAGCACCGTAGGGAGCATTGACAGGCATACGGAAACGGATGTGACCCACCACATTGCTGCCCTGTAGCGGTGGATCGAACTCGCCTACATTCAAGCACAGGCGACCTGATTTGCAGGCAAACCATCAATGGATCGAGGACTTTGATTCCAGGGGCCGGAACGAAGACAGCTTGTTGTTGTATCTCTGGGAGCAGTTTCATCACGGGATAACAAGAGCTCCGAAACCGTAGTCCGGACACTGAGCGGCTCCTGGTGCGACCTTCACATAGATCGACATCAACCACGCTGTCAGGGTTAACCTTCTCGATTGGCATGGCTCCGATGAGAGCAGGCCGCGACCAAATGTCGCCGGGCGATTGCACCTGTGAGTCAGCGGGCTGATTCGCCGAACCATTCAAGGCCAGTGGTTGTAGAGACACGAACTCCTCCTGGCGCCCACGAGCCTTCCAATTGTCTGAATCCAGCCTCAGCGAGCGAGACAAAAATGATTTGCCAATCAAGAACCTGATCTGGCCGTCACCTCCGGCTCTCCCAATAGTATCCTCAGGAAACACGTCCATACCATTGAACAGGTCACTGAAACTCATAGGGCTGCGGAGGCCCAGCGAGGCATTGAAGGCATTATTTACGTCATTGTTCTTAAGATCACGATTACCGAATTCACCAGCATTGTGCCATCCCGCTGCTGCTCGGACCTGCCAGTGCAGTGCCTCGGGAATCCAGAGACTTTTGATTATGCGTGGCGCACTCTCCATGGCGGACAGAGTCTCGACGGGATTCTTTGTTGAGCGTCCGAGCAGTCCAGAGGCTTCAGTCACAACCAGAGACGGTGACTTTCGTCAGCCTTCACGCTCGGCGGTGCTGTGGTATCGTAAGCGCCAGCAGCGCGGACAGCAGCAGCAAGTCTTTAATTGGAGGTAGCCCAGCTTGGCTCAATGAAAGAGACGGGTAACCCCACGCCGTCTCGCCGCACAGATAACTGCTGGTCCCAAAAGATAGAAGTTCCCTCAGACTCGGTCGACGTCGCCACTCGGATAAAATCAGACTATTCGCCGTAGAAACTTCGGAGTGTGCCCTGGGGTAACCGGTCGGAAACGAGTAGCAGAGGTAACCCACGCGGCTGGTGTCAACCTCGCACCTGAGTTGCAGAGATCGGTTTGCACCCTTGCCCCCTTAGTATCGAACCGCCAACAGGAGCCTGCATGACTGTGGAGCCAATTCCCGCGACGGTCATCGCGCGTCCAGCCCGATTTCGGTAATGGTCGGAGAGGCGGACCCGCCAACTGTGGCGCTCGGAATTCGTGCCATCGAAGGCTTTTCACGCGGAGCGAGGTCAGAATCACGGAGGTCGGGTGGCGCCACTCGGATGGTCCCGACGTTGCTCGATTTACGCCAAGCGAAGCGCTTGCCCGTCGAAGGTTCGCTGCCGTCCAGGTGGTGTGTGCGACATTGCCAACCGTGCTGATGACAGTGATATCCTGGCCCATCGGGAAACAGCCTGAGTCGGGGGAGTGCGATGGTGAAGGAGGAGGAAACAGCCATGCGCCTGTCTCATTAGTGCGGTTCCGCCTCCGTCGCTCGGGCCGCCCGGAGCCCGGATGCGAGACCTGTGCCTGTCGCGGTGTCTGAATGAGACGCGTAGAAAACCTCCGTGGTCAGCACGGTGCCATCTTCCGGCAACGGTGACGCCGACCGGGCTCGCTGCGCTTCACGGCAAACTCGCAACGGTTACCCATCTTCCCAGCCGGACAGTCGGAAGCCCAGGTGTTGGTCGGCATCAGTACCGTAAAGCGTTGTCGTCAGCCCGTTGGTATGTCGACCAGTCGAGTCCGGTGGTTCCCTCGATCCGCTACGACCAGGCTTCCATTGGGCGCTTTGGCCATGTGGTGAGGCTTGGCTTCAATTTCGCAAGGCTGGCGGGGCCGTTCGTGAAGCCAAGAGGAGCTCGTCCCAGAGGAGGATGGAACTCAGGCTGGAGGCGCCACCGGGTCAATCAACTCTGAACTCGCGCGATTCTGCAATGACCGCAATCGCGGCGTTGTCCATTATAGCAATTCCCCTGGGTTGGATAAGCCCCTCCGCTAATTGCGAGGAATTGTTCCAGTGGGGAAGAGTCGTTTCACAAAGCTCTCCAAGTTCCGTAACATATGAGGTTTGTGCTGCCGTCCAAGGTCATGGCGCGGTCGGCTGGTTCAGTCCAGAGAAGACCGCAAGATCGAGTTTCCAAAGCTGTCGAATTTCCGAACCGATACCTGAATCACCTTGACTCGCCACACATAAAGGTTATTCGGCGCGATCGAGGACGACCGCGACTGGCTGATTTAGTCCACTGAGAGAAGGTGCGGGCCTCGGTCGCCGGCGACATCGATTTTCCGGATTTGCCCGCGTTATCGCAGATCCGCAGACGCACAAAATCCCGTTTGAGTCCAGAACGCAGCCAAACGGGTTATCGAATCTCGAGACGCCCTGCAACGTGGCACCATTCAGAGATCCGTAGGGCGGTCCTCCAGCAGCCCATCGGGCCGCCTCCGAGTGTGGTGACACTCGACCTGAGCTGACGTCGTGGAGATTAAGAAGCCCATATGCCAAAAAGCGCGTAATACTCCTGCTAGTCAAGGGAGTCATCCCGGATCGCGGGCCAGGGCGATTGCGAGGGCGTCCGACGCGATGCGGTTTTCATAATGCTGGCTGATTTCAGTGCTGCATGGAGTGAGTGATCTCCCAATCTCCCAGTCCACCGATCTCGTCCAGTCCGTGCGGCTTACCGCTGTCCCAGGCGAGATTCCTCCTTTTCAGTCCTGCTGAGGTATCTTGGTTTCAGTGAAGGCTGCTCCTCTCTGGCTGGTTGAAAGTCCGTATCCCCGACGATAGTTGGAGTGATAAATATCAAATAGAGTGGGACTTATGTCGGTCTTACGCTATCGCGGCGGCGAAGGCATAGCCCCACTCAGCGAGCAGGTCCCCTAGAAGAGGCACTTTTTGGTGTATTGCTTCTGGAGCTGCTGTCGCTGATGAGGCCGCCCACAGACCAAGGTATTGCCGCTGGGGATAATCACTCTGCGTTTCTATTCTCCGGAATCGCAGACAGACGTTGGCCGTCTGCTCTTGCCCATTGCTGACTTCCTTGGCGATCTTTGGAATCGATGTTTGAGACCTCTGGCACCACTTTACCCCAGTGAGAGCTGTTGGTGCTCGCCTGAGATGCGAGGAGTAAACAGCCAATATGTGGTGCCCAGGATTTGTATAGGTGATCTCCGAACCGGCCGGGGTGGTCTGCGCAGTCCCAGGAGTTGTCTTAAAGATTGGAAAACGCACGCGCAGGGCGTGACTTCCAACCGTGCCAGTCTGGTTGTCGAGCATGCCACCGCACGCGGAGTGGCGACCACTTCAGTAGCGGGAGTCTTTGTTCAGGAACGAGAGTGCGACATAGCACTCCGGGTCAGCATTTAGGAAAGCGGTGGCCGGATGAAACCGCGATGGGCTGTGTCAGTGCTCAATCCGCCACGGCCACGGACGGTTGTCAGCTTCCAGTGATTGCCGGCGGCAGGAGTGGCAATACCGGGAACTTTCAGTGACAGTTCGTCCGCTCCGGCAAGGTAGCTGTTGCTTGTGGTGGTGGCGGCCGCCTGGCAGCGTCTCCGTCATGCCCGACTGTTTTCCCGTTACCAAAGGAAATGTTTTGAGCCTCCAAAGTTCTGTGGCAGACCAATCGATCCCTTTGATCGTCAGATGGGTTCTGTAGACGTGATCTCCGAGAAGGCGTGCCTCAATCAGGATTTGTTTCGGCGCCAGATCTAACTCGGCTAGAAGAGTATCGACTGCTTCCATCTCCTTTTCGGTCGCCAGGACGACGAGTCGGCTTGTTGCGCTGATCGCCCAGGACCCGTGCTGCTGCGGGTGCTCGAGGAGTCGGCTGTGGACAATATTTAAGGGCCATTGGATAGATGGCATACTTCAGGTGAATGACTCGAGCTGACTAGCGGCTCCGGGTGCAGCCGGATCTCTGATCGTAATCCGGCGCAATCTCGGTCTTGGGTCCTGGACCGCGGATCATGCTATGATTGCCGAGGAGAGCCTCCAGGGCTCGGTAGGGGAGTAACGCGTTATCCCAACGTATCGATACATGTTGGCTGGGGGACCGGCTTTACCACTCAGGGCCAACGCCTCCCCGTAACCCTCGGGTCAAACTGGAAGTTGATCCCGCCCTGTCGAGCTAGTGTGCTGACCACACATCCGCTAACGGAGCCTCCGGAATGTTGATCGACCCAGCTTCTTGATTTGCGCCCGCGCTGTCTGGCGTTGCAATTCGGCTTGAGGCTAATTGCACCGCGGATTCTCCAGCGGATTTCTCCCGGCTTTCCGCCAATGACTCTACCGACTGTGGAAGAAAGCTGATCAGACCGCAGGCGCGCCTCGCCAGGCGCTTGTGACACTAGTGAATTGTCAGCCGCTTGGACGCCTCTGTTCACCGTGCCGTCAGGCGCTGTATCTCGAGCAAAACTGGACCGTGTGCCACCCCCGCTAGAAACAATGGCGCGATCAGCATTGCGATTGTGGCTTTCATGCAGAGTTGACAATTGATCGCCTTGCGCCTGTGGGAGACCCGCGCTGGGGCAAAAGTCCGCCCGGGCAAAGTTGATCCAAAAGGTTAAGGTTCTTCATGCGGGTACACCTTCTCCTCCGCGTATCTCCCGCCAGCGTCACAATTACCGAACGCTCGCGAATTTCCAGGCACCGCACTCTCACTTTGCCCCTCGACTGGTCTTAATCTTCCAGCGTGTTCGCTCAAACTGCGAAAGTGAGCGATCGCTAATGCAAGGTACTCAGCCGGTCTTGTCGCTACTCCCTAGGATGCCCTTCTTGAGTTTTATTTGGTTTCACTGGAGTAGCTTTTGGATGGACTTTGAGTTAGTCCGTCATTGGGGATCGCAGCTACTTCCGGGGTTTTCCCACTGCGCCGCGCGGTATTGGGGAGTTGTCCTTCCCAGCTTCTTAACATCATCGGTGAAGGCCGATTTCGGAGTCTCATCGCCAATGAGCTCGCGCGCTGATCTCTGCTCGCGCTCCGTAGCCGGTCAGAGCTCAACGAGCGAAAACCGCGCAACCGCCAGCCAGCTCCGCGACGGCTAACACGCCAAATTCGAGGCAGTCCTGGGCCCATAAGAATGGTCGGCTGATTGGAGGCTAGGTCGTGTGGCTTGATTGAGAGTCAACACTGTCCATCTTGAGGCTAAGCTTCTCCTCCTCATCAGGACTACCTCTCCCACAGCACCTCGAACTGGGAAGTGCTTCAAGGGGCTCCTACGTCTCCAAATTCTAACAGGCGGGTATGGAGAAACGTATTTCCGAAATCCGCGACGAACCTTCCCAGCTCATGATAGTAAGCTGTTCCTCGAATGGTAAAGGTGGCTGCCTTATACGGAAAATTCGGAATCAGGGAGAACCTCCGTAACTGTTTCCCTTGAAAAGTTTGGAATCTCTACCGTGTTCGTATAGTGGAATGCGGAACTTGTTCAGTGTGACGATCAACCACGAATAAAGGTCGCCGGAAGCTATCTCGTCTTCGATGGTTTTGAGGCCCTGTCCGGCCAAATCCAATTTCTGCTTGAATCTGCTTCTCCTTCTCGATCCGGCGCTTCGCATTCGTCACCTTCTCCTGTGCCTGAACGCTATCCGGTGGTATACTTTTCCAAAGGTGCCTCTCTGTGACTTTATGAGACCAAACCATACACCAGCGATGAGGAACACGGTGCCGAGCACCACGAGGGATGATCCGATCACGTTTTCCTTCAGCAGCTTATTCATGGTCATTTGGAACGTAGCGTCTCCGCATAAACACAGCTTAGAGTGAAGAGCACAAACGGCTTCGTCGCATCGTTCCGGATCCGTCTGGGGAGCTGAACAGCTCGGTCAATCGCACACCATCGACGCGTTTGAGTTTCACATCTGAAATAAGGATCTCCTGCGAGCGTCTCCTTAAATTGGTTTACTTGGGATCCAGGAGGATTGCTGAAAATCTTTCCCTTCAATTATAAGGGTAATCTTTTCGGCCGAAACGTAGCGGGCTTCTAGTGTTTTCTTACCATCCTGTTCGGTGGGCTTAATCTCCTCGGTCAGGACATACGCCTGGCTGGCCTTGAGTCGGGTCATTTGAACATTGTCAACCTATGACATTTTGGAGTGCGTTCAGTGGCGTTCCCCAAAGGAAGGCGATTTGTCGCCAATCGGTTCAAGTGCGCTCAACTTTCGCTCAATCTCCGCTGTTTGTTGGAGGTTCGACGTTACCCGCTTGAAATCTTTCTCCAACTTCGTCCATCGGACCTCGTATTCGGACGCCTCATGCGAGGCATAGCCCACTCGAATTTGCAGCCAAGCACTCCAACGCTAGCACCAGGGTAATGAGAAGACCGGCGCCCCACACCACTCGCTTAACGGGGTCGCGTCGGCGCATTTGTTCGGCGGCTGATCTTCCGCAAGCAAGTTGATGCGAATTGGCATGATTACTCAGAAAAAGGCGGTGGCCGCACCTATCGCGACCGCGAGCCGAGGAGCAACTTTTTCCACTTCCGCCATTTGTTCAGGGGGCAAGGACAATTCCAAAGAGCTGGTTGGACTCCAACTAGCTACAGGCGAATCATCAGCTCTGATTGCAGGTTTTGGAGAATGAATTCCGAGCAAGGCGGATCCGCCGCTACACAAACACCTGGCTCACCGTCTTGTCTTGTTGGTGTTCAAAGAAGTCAATCGAAGCCCGTAGTTCACGTCCGAGCGGCGACAAAGAGCGACTGCATCATCGATTGGACCTCGTCTGGCATGCCAATCTTGATTCCTTCTGCCTCGGCATAACTTATCGACATGGAGTCGGCCAGACCGCTTGTCAGACGATCACCACCTATAGCCACCACGCGGCTCAGAATTAATTCGCCATTCAGCAGAATGCTGATCGTCGAACTCTTAAAACCGACGTCGACCAGAGCGACAACTTCTTTGAAGAAAATCTTCGGGTTGGGCCGCTCTTGAAGGCGTTGACCGGACCGATAAAGGCTGGGGACGATTTCTGAGGGAACCAGTCCAGCAATTTTCGCTGCCGTCTGCAAATCATCAATCAGATGTCTCTCGGCTCCGCCCACCAGCACTTTGAATTTCTGATTCGAGTTTGACCGGTTCGGCGTGTTGGCCTTCTGGTCGAGGAGGCAAGATACGGCAATCGAAGACGTAGTCGGTCAGGTCCTGTTGCAGGTAGCTTTTGCATTAAACTTCAGCATCATCCGCATCTCCGAGACAGGCACTGGAGGAGCTCAGCGCGTGTCGCAACAATGAATCGCGTTGACTCCTATCACCAGGACCATCTGCTTTGTCCGAGCTCCTAGCGACCGCATGACACTCTTCAAGTGCTCGGCAAGCATCTCGGGTGATAGTTTCTTCTCGTAGACCGGCGCGTCGTGCAGGGTGAAATTCGAGAGGCTGAAGCGCTCGCCCTTGCGTTGCAGGTAGACCGCCTTGGTCGTGCGAGTCCCTAGATCCACCGCGACAATTTGATCGCGTCTTTTAGAATGGAAGGGGACAGTCATTCTTTAGGATGTGAGTTTCACTTTGCGTTCGCGCACTCTGACTTCAGAGATTTCGGGCCAGGCTACCGTCCGAACTGCTCGCTCACTCGCTTGCGAGATGGAATTCGGGCAACTTCGCCTGCAAAGAACTCGGCATCCGCTGTTGAAAAACTTTAACACTTCTTTGGCACACACTTGGGAAGACTGCGAGGCGCAGGCGAAGAAGATCTCTGAACACGAATTAGGCAATCACATGCTCCGCGCGCCGTCGAGCTGCATCGCGAGAGACGTTGATAATCGGAGACAGTTTGTCTTGCCATGGTCTCCCAACGTCGCGAGCAAGAATTCGGAGAGAAGGACGTCGTTCGTAATAACGCGAAAGCGTGGCTTGGCGTTTGTGGACCTCGTGGAGATGGAGCGGCCGACGCAAACCCGTCTCGCTCAAATCAGCCTCACCCGGGTTCACATTCGTCCGTTTGTCGTCTGCCGCTGACGATGGCCGGAACTTTCTCTAACTCGGTCCCATGACAAAAACCCACTTCTGACCCACTCGTTGCTCGTTATTGCGGGCGATCATTGGCGTTGGCTCGACACGGCCAACAGCGTGCGCTGAAGAGTTGTAAAAGTCCGGTGTGCAGACGTGGACGCTCCGAAATGAAATTCTGAATTTCTGATCAGATGGTCAAATTATGATCATGCCAACATAAAATATCTTGAGTTGATTCCGAAACTATCGATCCGTGGGGGGGTCACGGATGAAACGCCGTGGAAGAAGATATATTCTGGAGAAAAGGGTCTGGTGGCCTACACTATGTTTGGTGTCGCGTAAGACCTCCCTTGATAAGGAAGAAACCTGAAAGCTGTTTGAGTCGCAAAGCTCATGGAATGAGATTCTCGTCGTCGTCGAGCCCTGCCGACTTCAAAATTTTCGACAATCTCGATGAACTGGCGAAAGAATATGATATCAAACGCTATCCACAATCATGGCTTTAAAGTCGCTTTATGGGAATCCGCTGGTCGTAAAAATATCATTAAATATCGCGACGCGCGCATCGGCGTTTGCCCGACACCGGATGTAGTCGCTAGCGGCCGTTGTATGACGTAACCCCAAAACCTTCGGGTTACACGAAGGGCGGGGTGTCTGATGTCCACTGAAGGATAAAGAAGCCGAGTCATTGCCACTCCGCGCGGCGACGATTCTCACGAGCTCGATTCATCGGCGAGGTAGCAAAGCATGCGAGATTTAAGGCCGTTTCCTCAAGGCACTTGAGAGAAGCCTCATTTACAACGGCGTCGTGGCGGTCGAGACGGATAACGATCTGAAGGACCCGACCGAGCACATGGTCGTGCGCCTGGGATTTATCGACGAAAATAAATAGGACCTCGCTGGAGTGCTTTGAGAGAGAGGGGTGTTCGGCCAATCTTTTCAAGGTTTTCCCTCTCCTACTCCCCTTCGTCACGGGGAGGGAGAGTTGCAGGCTGGCTTCGCGTGTTTTGTAGTCCATACTATCGTTCGCTCTGTGCCTGCCGGACCGGCTTCGTCGATTTGCTGGCTGGCCATCATCGCTTGACGGGTATGATCACTGCTCATGATCGCTGCCACCGCCTCGCCCCACGATTCCCAAATCGGCCGTGGTCCGAGTCTCCGGGCTCATGTCTCTCGATGCTCTCCGAGGGTTCGACATGTTTGGATTCTTGGTGCGGACGCGCTCGTGCGCGCCCTGGACCGGAATGGGCAGCATAATCCGATCGCTAAGTTCCCTCTCGGCCCGACTCTCGCACGTCGAATGGGCCGGGTTTCATTTTTTATGACCTCATTTTCCTTTGTTCGTCTTCATTGCGGGCGTCTCGTCGGTCTGGTCGTTATTGACCAAGGAGACTGAAGAGCACGGGTCGCGCGGGCGCGGCAGGCGCGCGTCATCAGGCGCGGCTGTTGCTGGTGGCGATCGGCATCTTTTACTCTGGCGGCTTCAGCGCCGAGTGGCCAGAACATATCGCCTGCTCGGGAGTGGCTTCCAGCGCATCGGCCCACAACCGCCTAGCCTGTTTATTTGCGGGCCTGATTTTTCTCGGTGTCTGCCGCGCGCGCGCGATGGCCGGCATTTGTATCGGGCCGCTCGTCGGCTACTGGGCGTTGCTGAACTTCGTTCCGATTCGGCAACATTCAGTTGGAAACCACGGCCCTTGCCAGGCGCGCCTCCCAAGCCGGGCGACGCCGAGACGGCCACGCTGTTCAAAGGACGGCAGGGAACCCATCCTCGGTGGAAAGCAGCCCGGCGTGGTCCGCCGCGGAGAAGAATGTTTGGTGAAACCACGGAGCGCGTGACCGGCAGAATTTGACAAAGGCTCTCAATCCCTCGAACCATCCTCGACTTCCAACTGTTGCCCGGCAAGAAATACGACGCTAATACTGGGACCGAGGGAATGCTGGGCACGCCGCCCGCCATCGCCAGCTGCCCGGTCGGCCTCTGGGCCCGGCCTGCTGCTTTGCAGTAGCGGCGAGCCTCTGCGACCGGCAGAAACTAATCCTGCAGTCTTCGCCGCGCCCAGCGCGAGCGGCGTTCTGCTCGGCGCCCTATGGGGGCGGAGTTCCCGGTCGTGAAAAGATTTGGACTTCGTCCTCCGTGCTGGTAGCGGGGCGGCTTCAGCGCAATGCTGCTCGCAGCGTTCCATCTGGTCGCGGACGCGCGGAAACATCAGAAATGGTGCCAGCCGTTCGTGTGGATCGGCATGAACTCCATCACGGTCTATCTGGCGATTCAACGTCATCGGCTTCCGCCGACTGGCCGAACGTTTCGTCGGAGGCGATGTGAAGAGCCTTGCTCGACGCCCACGTGGCCAAAGGTATTGGCGATCTCGTTGCTGGCACTGGCTGGCCTTTCTCGGGGTTCTACTCTGCTGGTTCCTACATCGGAAAAGAATTTTCTGAGACTAAACAAACCCAGCCCCCTCCTATCGTTCCGGGCATTCTCGGGTTCCCCTCCTTGGAAGGGTGAGTCTACGCGGCCACAAGGAGACGGTTCATGGGAACGAAGAAGGAACAATCAGTTCGGGGAGTTCTCTCACCCTGCTTCATTCTGTCGCTTCAGCCAGGGCGGCCGTGAACTTGTTTCGGCCGAAGGTAACGGAGACGGCTCAGGTGGCCTGCTGAATATTGGTGCTTTAATCTCGTCCAACAATGGCACAACATCTTCTAGCAATACGTAAC
>ERZ1370068.7333-contig-6257_pt1 | contig 19956 bp, 30 predicted proteins | sample MGYA00561227_ERZ1370068 | MGnify/ENA primary metagenome ERZ1370068 (study PRJEB38410, sample SAMEA6850437) | metagenome | study: Metagenomic assessment of the ecological functions of the soil: analysis of the soil microbiota associated with the...
AAAAGCGGAAGCCATCATGGCACCGTTGAGCTCTCCACCACGGAGGACACTGAGGACACGGGTGGACAGCCAGTTTCGTATGTGCCCGGTCCTCTGTGTCCTCCGCGTCCTCCGTGGCGGAGAGCTCGATGATCCGCCGTCTGCTCGTCGCGAATCGCGGCGAGATTGCGGTTCGCGTGATTCGCGCGTGCCGCGAGTTCGGCATCGAGAGCGTTGCGGTCTACTCCGAGGCCGATGAACGCGCGCCGCATGCGAAGCTGGCCGATCGCGCCGGTCGCGATCGGACCGGCGCCCGCGATCCAGAGCTACCTGTCGATCCCGGCGATTCTCGAGGCGGCGCGGCAGTCGCACGCCGACGCGGTGCATCCCGGCTACGGGTTCCTCTCCGAGAACGCCGCGGTTTGCACAGCGCTTGCGCCGACGCCGGGCTGACGTTCGTCGGGCCGCCCGCCGACGTCATCGCGCGCATGGGCTCGAAGATCGAAGCCAGGCGTCTGATGCAGCGCGCCGGCGTGCCGGTCGTGCCCGGCGAGACCCCGCCGATCAATCCGACGAAGGGATCAGGACGGCGATCGATCGCGTCGGCCTTCCGGTCGCTGGTGAAAGCGTCCGCGGGCGGCGGCGGCAAGGGGATGCGCCACGTCCGCGACGCCGGTGAAATCGCCGAGGCGATCCAGGGCGCGCGCCGTGAAGCGAGCGCGGCGTTCGGCGACGGCACGCTGTATGTCGAGCGCCTCGTCGAACGGCCGCATCACGTCGAAGTGCAGGTGTTCGGCGACAGCCACGGGCAGGTCGTGCACCTGTTCGAGCGCGAATGCTCGGCTGCAGCGCCGCCACCAGAAGGTGATCGAAGAGAGTCCGTCGCCGGTCCTGACGTCCGACGCTGCGCACGCGGATGACCGACGCCGCCGCCACCGCGGCGCGCGCCGTCGGCTACCGCAACGCCGGCACGATCGAGTTTCTCGTCGACGTCTCAACCGGCTGGTGGCGACGCCGCGCCGTTCTACTTCCTCGAGATGAACACGCGCCTGCAGGTCGAGCATCCGGTCACCGAGCAGGTCGACGGGGCTCGATCTCGTGCGCGCCCAACTGCTCGTGGCATCCGGCGAGCGGCTGCCGTGGACCCAGGATCGACGATCCGCCAGCGCGGTCACGCCATCGAAGCGCGCGTCTACGCCGAGGATCCGGCGCAGCGGATTCCTGCCGCAGGCCGGTCCGCTGCACGTCTATCGCGAACCGCAGTGGCCGGGCGTTCGCATCGACTCCGGCGTGGTCGAGGGCGGCGACGTGTCGATCTATTACGATCCGATGATGGCAAAAGTGATCGCCACCGCCGAGACGCGCGAGCTCGCCACCGCGCGGCTGATCGTGGCGCTTCGCGAGCTGACCATCGACGGCGTCCGCACGAACGTGCCATTCGTGGTCCGTGTCCTCGGATCGGAAGCCTTTCGCGACGGGTCGATCGACACGGCGTTCCTTGATCGTGAAGGCGAGGCGATCGCCAAGACAATCGCCGATGAATCCGCAATGACTCGGGAATCTCAATCACCAGTCAATCCGCAATCCGCAATCCGCAATCCGCAGTGTCAGGCTTCGACCCTGGGACGGCACGGCGCCGCTCGTCCGCGCGGCTCGATCGGATCAACCCGTCCGTCGCCGCACCGCACGCGCGGCTGCCGGCGAGACGCTGGTCGCGCCGATGCCGGCGACGGTCATCAAGATCAACGTCAAGCCGGGCGACGCCGTGAAAAAAGGCGACGCGGTGCTCGTGCTCGAAGCGATGAAGATGGAATTGCCGGTTCGCGCGCCGGCCGACGCCACCATCGGCGCCGTGTGCTGCCGCGAAGGCGAGCTGGTCCCGGCGGACGCCACGTTGATCGAGTTTGCGTGATGGATTTCAGGGCCGCCCGCGTCACGGTTGTCGAGGTCGGGCCGCGCGACGGGCTGCAGAACGAGCGCGTCACGATCGGCACCGCGGACAAGATCGAGTTCGTCAATCGACTGAGCGCGGCGGACTCTGCCGGTCATCGAAGTGTCGGCGTTCGTCAGCCCGAAATGGGTGCCGCAGATGGCCGATGCCGCGGAGGTCTTCGCCGGCATCACCCGTCGCGCCGGCACGCGCTACACCGGCGCTCGTGCCGAATCTGGCCGGCCTCGATCGCGCGCTCGCGGCCGGTATCTCCGAGATCGCGGTGTTCGCCGCCGCCACCGAGACGTTCAGCCGCAAGAACATCAACCAGAGCATCGACGAATCGTTGTCGAACTATCGCCAGGTCTGCGCGCGCGCGCGCGACGGCCGGCCTGCGCGTGCGCGGCTATCTGTCCGACGGCGTTCGGCTGTCCGTTCGAAGGAGACGTGCCCGCCCGATCGCGTCGCCGACATCTCCCGCGCGGATGCTCGACCTCGGCGTCTTCGAGGTCTCGGTGAGCGACACGATCGGCATCGCCCATCCCGGTCAAGTGCCGCGCGTCCTCGAGGCCGTGCTGGCGCGACTGCCGGCCGACCAGGTGGCGCTGCATTTTCACGACACACGCGGGACGGCGCTCGCCAACGTCGTCACCGCCCTGCCCTTCGGGATCACACACCTTCGATGCGTCGGCCGGCGGCCTCGGCGGCTGTCCGTACGCGCCGGGCGCGGCCGGCAACCTCGCCACCGAGGATCTGATCTATGTGCTGGATGGAATGGGAATCGAGACCGGCGTGGGGCTGCCGGCCGTGACCGCCGCGTCAGCGTTTATTGAGTCGAAGCTCGATCACCGGCTGCCGTCGCGCTATTCGCAGGCTCTTCGTTCAAGAGCCTGACCACATCTTCGAACGCCATCATGTTGATCGCGTCGTAGTCCGCCGGACAGCCGAACTCACGCTGCTGCGGCGCCGTGGGGTTGCCGAGCGTGACGCACAAGCCGCAGCCGATGCAGAGATCGGCGCGAACCGCGCACACCATCCGGCCGTCGCGATCCGGTTCTTCGACGATGCAGCCCGCGACCGGGCAGGCGGCCTGACAAATCGAGCACGCAAACGCGCCGAAACAGCGGTCGGGATCGATGACCGCGATCGTCTTCGGGGCCTTCTTGCGGGGCCCCGACATCATCTTCGTCCACATGGACGGCGATTATAGCTGAATCACCGCAGCAGGACGTGACCGACGGCTGGCTCGCCCACCTCCGGCATGACCGACCACAGACTCGTGGTGTTCTCGAAGATCATGTTGTTGGCGTTGGTCGCCAGGAAGCGCACGTTGTTGCACCACGTTCGGATCGGCCGCGGCCTTGAATCCCTGTCCATCATCGCCAGGCGCGGCGCCGTTGCAGGACGCCGGCGCGCCGGGAAACGGCGTCGCTGACATCTGAATGACATACGAGCTCTTGGTCACGACGTCGCCGCTGCCAAGTCCGCCGCCGATGAACGAGACGGTGCTCGACGGCGGGTTCGTCCCGAGTCGGGTCAGCGACGGCGCGTAGAATCCCGCGCCGCACGTCAACGCGATAGGTGAGTTGGCGCTGTTGATCGCGCGCATCGAGACCGATCGCGGACGCCGATGCAGCGGACTGCTTTGCCGTGAAGAGACTCGGCATCGCGATGCTGAACAGGATGCCGAGCACCCCGCAAACGAAAATCAAGTCGATGAGCGCAAACCCATGCGCCTTGCGAACCGTTACGACTGTAGGCACTTTCATGTCCTCTTGCCGGAGCCTGAAGCAGAGCCCATGCCGACTTCGCTGACGTCGGCCTGACCCTTCATAATCAACAATTTACGAGATCAGGTCGCCTTGAGGAGTGGTGACAGTTTGTGTCAACTGCGACCTGATCTGACAAATCTTGACACTGTAGTTTTCGGTCGAACCGCCCGCGCCCTACAGCAGAAGGAGCGACTTGTCAGCCGGCGCGCATCAGCCGCTCGCTGAGTCCGTCGACGAGCTCGCGGTCGGTCGGGGGAGATCGTGATGGAAACAGTCGATCGCTTCGACGATGACGCGCCACTGCGCCAGGCCGGTGACGGCGCTCAACGCGTTGAGGCGAGCTTTCATTTCGACAGGGACCCGGATGCTCAGCTGCGGGTAGTCCTTGACCTTCTCGCCTTCGCGGGCACCGGCTGGCGGGCGACCTGCGCGTCGCCGCTCTTTCACACGATTGTCGGCCATGATCGGGGGCGCTGGCGTCGCGCGGCTGAGATACGCAGACTCCGGTGCGTATCGGACACGTGCGATATGGATGTTGACGCCAGCGACAATGTCACGACGGGCATTTGTGCAAAGACAGAGCCAATCGAACGGCCAACTGATTCGGAGAGACAGACTACGGATGGCAACTCTCTGACGAACGCCGAGTTCGCATGTCCAAGAGGTCCGTGACTGCGGCAGCCTGCGTCGCGGAGCAAGACGCTCGTCAGCGGCGCTCGACTGCCGAAACACGCTGCCGTCTGGGTACCGCTTCGTGGCGTTCGCGTTGCATCGGTCGGCAGCGTGCCAGACTCGTCCACACCCACGACTGAACGTCGCGCGAACCCACGCACTGATCGCCGCAAGCAATCGCGCGGCGGGCGGCGCACTTCCGATCCGCATTTGAACTGGCGCCGCCTCACCTGGCTGTTCGCGGCGTACGCGATCTCTTGAGCCTCCGCACACTGCCCACGTCGGTGTGGCAGCGCTTCAAGCGCGAGCGCACACCGACGGCGGGCTGACGCGCGGCGGCTATCGGCGGGACACGTCTGGCGGATCTTCTCCGAGCGCCGTCGCCAGATCGATCTGGTGCTCCTGCTCCTGACGCAGAATCTCGCGAATGTCCTCCGCGATGGCATATTCCCCGAGACTCTCACACTGGCGCACCCGATCGCGATAGGCGCGGATGGTGTTGTTCTCGTTTTCGAGGTCCGCGCGCAGCATTTCCTCCGCCTTCTCGGACTGCACGACCGGCAGCGGCTTCACTGTCGGCATCCCGCCGAGATAGTCGACATGCTTCGAAATGATCAGCGCGTGGCGAAGCTCCTCGCCGGCGTGCTTCTCGAGCTCCTTCGCGATGCTCATGTACTCGGCGCCCTTGAGCACCTGGGAGTACACGACGTAGGCAATGACGGCCTGTGCATCTCGCGCCAGGTCTTCATTGAGCAATTCGATCAGCTGTTCTCTCGTAATGGACTTTCTTTGGTCATCGTCGCATCAGGCATCCCGCTCTCCTTCTTGGCCGCAGTTGCGAAAACTGCCTTTTACTCTAACGAATTCACCACTTGCACCGGCTCATCCGTAGATCACTTTTGTCGGAATCAAAAATTGCACAAACGCGGCCACATGAAGCGACGAATGGATTCCCGACGCTCCCGAGCGGTCAGCACGGGACTCGTCTTTTGCTCTGCTCCACGCTCGGCGCCGCGCAGACGCGCATCATTCCGCCCGACAACAGACTGCCCGCCGTCCGACGACGTGGAGCTCGGACGGAAAGCGGCTGCGGAAGCGCGGCAGCAGATGCCAATCCTCCGGGACGATCTGGTCAGCTCGCATGCGTGGAAACCGTCGGCCGTCGTCTGCGTCGCGGCGATTCCCTCCGATCTCCAGCACCGCGAGTTCCAGATACGTTCGAGGTCGTCAACGTCCGCGAGATCAACGCGTTCGCGCTCCCTGGCGGACCGATGTTCGTCAACCGCGGGATGATCGAAGCGGCCAAGAACGAAGGCGAAGTCGCCGGCGTGATGGCGCATGAGTTGAGCCACGTGGTCGCTGCGCCACGGCACCGCGCAGGCCGAGCAAAGCGACCAAATACGAAGTCGGCCAGGTCGCCGGCGCGATCCTCGGCGCGATCGTCGGCGGCACCTGGGGCCAGGTGATCTCGCAGGGCACGCAGTTCGGTCTGGGCACCGCGTTCCTGCGATTCAGCCGCGAGTACGAACAGCAGGCGGATCTGATGGGCGCGCAGATCATGGCGCGAGCCGGCTACGACCCGCGTGACATGGCCAACATGTTCAAGACGATCGAGAAGCAGGGCGGCTCGGGCGGGCCGCAGTGGATGAGCGATCATCCGAACCCAGGCAATCGTTACGACTACATCAACGAGGAAGCGCAAGCGCTGCGCGTCGAGAATCCGATCACCGACACGCGCGCGTTCTCCCAGGTGAAGGCGCATCTCGGCCAGATGTCGCCGGCGCCGACCACCGAGCAGGCGACCAAGAATCGCACCGGCAACCGGCGGCCGACGAGCGAGTACGCGTCCGCCGACCGGCCGCGTCCAGGCGCCGTCATCGAGCTATCGCACCTACGATGAAGCGAACCTGTTCCGCGTCAGCGTGCCGTCGAACTGGCAGGAGATTGCAGGATTCGAGCTCGGTCACGTTCGCGCCCGACGGCAGCCTACGGCGCCGCCAACGGACAGAGCGTCTTCACGCACGGCATCGAATTCGGCGTGGCGCGCAACGAGTCGCACGACCTGCAGACGGCGACCGACGAGCTCGTGCAGTCGCTGTCGCAAGGCAACCCGGGCCTCCGCCGGCAATCGGGGTCGGCCTCGGTCTCGTTCGCCGGCCAGCGCGGCGCGCGGATGTTGCTCCAGAACCGCAACGAGGTCACCGGCCAGGACGAGACGATCGCGGTCTACACCACGCTGCTGCGTAACGGCAACCTGTTTTACGGCATTGGCGTCGCGCCGCAGACCGAGTTCTCCACCTATCGCGGCGTCTTCGATCGCGTGATCGGTTCGGTGCAGGTCAGCAATTAGTGGCGTGTCCTTGCACCCCCTTCGCCTTCTGTTGATACGGTCCACTAAAAGCGGAACGTCATCCCCGCGCTGGCGCGCCAGAAATCGAGCTTGTCGCTGCTGAAGCCGGGGAACGTGAAGTCCTTGAACGTCCGCAGGTGGCGCACTTCCCCGTGCACCGCCGACGCTGTGCGTGAAGAAGAGGTTCAGCCCGCCGCCCACGTCGTGGCCGAGCGCGTATTTGCTGACCGCGGCGAGTTCCGACACGTCGAAACTCGCGTGCGGATGAATGACGCCGATGCCGATGAAGCCATGCGGCTGAACCGGACCAGCCGGCACCAGGATCATCAAGTCGCTCATCGAAGTGAAGGACCGCGTTGCTGGCGCCGGGCGTCTTTCCGAAGAAGTCCGGTGCGTAGCCGATGTCTTCCTGAAAGCCGAAGATGCCGTGCGTGGCGCCGAGCGTCACGCCCCAGTTCATCTGCTTTTCCTCGCAATTGGTCAGCGCGGTGCAGTTGCTGGAGTCACCGCCGAAGTTGAATCCCAGATACGGCGTGATGAAGCCGTCCGCACGGGCCGGGACGGCGGTCAGCATCAGGAGCGAGGCGGCAAGCGCGCCGAGCGACAACGATACGCATGGTTCCTCCTACTGGTGTGTCTCCTCGGATTCAGTACCCGGGCCGCTCCGTTGTCGCGCCCCGAAAATCGCGGTCGCAGGCTCGTTGTGCTGAAGTGCTGCTCAGCGGATACACTCCACTAGAGTATCGATCCGTTCGACACAGAACATGCGGCATGATGCGACAGACGAACGATGCCAGGTCGCACTTCGAGAATTCTGAGGTAAAATCGCCCGCGTTCCCAGTGTGATACGGCATTTCGGCGGCGGTCCGGACAGCGCCAGCTCGTTCGGGTGGCCGGCGCCCACAACGTCGCGGCTCATCATCTTCGACAACCAGTGCGCGGCGAACGTCGTCAACGCGGTGCTGTTGTGGTGAGCGGATCGTGACGCTCAGTCCCGGCGTGCGGATCGCAGAGCGCTTCGAGATTGCCGGCCCCCTTGGCGCCGGCAGCATGGGCGAAGTGTATCAAGCCCACGATCTCAAGCTGCATCGGGACGTCGCGCTGAAGCTGCTCTCGCCCGCTCTCGCGGCCTCCGACGAACACCTGCGCCGGTTCACAGCGCGAAGCGCGGAGTCGCCTCGTCATTGAACCATCCGAACATCTGCACCATCTACGACGTCGGCCAGGCGGCCGAGGCCGGCGATCGGCCGTATCTGGTGATGGAGCTGCTCCGCGGGATGACGCTGTTCGACGTGCTCGGGGCGGGGCCGCTGTCGGCCGGCACCGTCATCAACCTCGGCGTGCAAATCGCCGACGCGCTCGACACCGCGCACCACGCCGGCATCGTGCATCGCGACATCAAGCCGGCCAACATCTTCATCACGGCGCGCGGCGACGCCAAGCTGCTCGACTTCGGCCTCGCGGCGATGACGGAAACGACCGCACAGCAGCGTGCCGTCCAGCCTGACCAGCCCCGGCGCCGCCGTCGGCACGGTGATGTACATGTCACCCGAGCAGGCGATGGGCGACCCGCTCGATGGGCGGACGGACATCTTCTCGCTCGGTCTCGTGCTCTACGAGATGATCTCGGGCCGCCGCGCCTTCGACGGCCGGTCCACGACCGCGATCGTCGACGCGATTCTGCATGCGATGCCGACCGGACTCGAAACGAAGGACGGTTCGTCGATTCCGAAGCGAGCTGCGCCGCCTGCTCGTCCACATGCTCGAGAAGGACCGCGAGAAGCGTCCGGCCACCGCGGCCGAGGTCGCGACGTTTCTGCGCGCGATCCAGAGCGGGTCGTTCGCGGGCCGCGAGTACGCCGCCGCCGGACCGAAAGCCAGGTCGGCGCGACCGCGGTGAAGTCGGGCTCCGACGTCGACGACCGGACGCTCGACGGCGTCCCGCCTGCCGCAAGTGCCTCCGGCCTGACGCAGGCCTTCGACGGACGAAGCTTCCGCGGCGTCGGATCGATTGCCGCGGCGCTGCTGCTGCTGATTCTGGCGGGCTACGGCGGCTATTCGTGGTACCCGGACGCCGCCGGTGTCGATCACGTCGCGGGAGCCGCTGCTGCTCGCCGACTTCGCGAACACGACCGGCGAGGCGGTCTTCGACGGCGCGCTCAAGGACGCGCTCGAGATCCAGCTGCAGCAGTCGCCGCTACCTGAACGTCCTGCCGGCCTCGCAGCTGCGCTCGACGCTCAAGCTGATGGAGCGGCCGGCGGACGAGCGGATCACCGCCGCCGTCGCGCACGATCTCTGTCAAGCGCCTGGGCGTGAAGGCGATCCTGCTTGGTTCGATCGCGCCGCTCGGCGGCGCCTGCGTGATCGGCATCTCGGCGCAGGCGTGCCGAAGCGGCGACGTCATCGCCCGCGAGCAGGTCCAGGCGGCATCGAAGACCGACGTGCTCGCCAGCGTCGGGTCGGCCGCCGCGCGCATCCGTGAAAAGCTCGGCGAGTCGATTGGATCGATCCAGCGCTTCAACGTCCCGGTTCAGAACGCCACGACGCCGTCGCTCGAGGCGCTGAAGGCGTACAGCATGGGGGCCGAGACCCGCAACCAGACCGGCGACGTGCAGGCGATCCCGTTCTTCGAGCATGCGCTCGGAGCTCGATCCGAACTTCGCGCTGGCGGCGGCGCGCCTCGCGTCCATCTACACGAACCTGCACGAGCTCGCGCAGGCGCAGCGCTACATGGATCGCGCCTTCGCGCGCAGCGACTCGTTGAGCGAACCGGAGCGCCTGTTCGTCTCGGCCAACTACCACTACATCGTCACCGGCCGGCTCGACGAGGTGGTCGCGGCATACCGTCTGTGGATCGAGACCTATCCGCAGGAGTGGGTGCCGCACATCAACCTCTCGACGACCTACGATCGCCTCGGGCGGCTCAACGACGCGCTCGAGGAAGCGCGTGCGGCAGTGCGCCTCGGGTCGAACAGCGTCGTCACCTATCAGCCGCTCGGCCGCGCGTTGATCAAGCTCGGTCGGTTCGACGAAGCGAAGGCGGCGCTCGAGGAAGCCGCGGGACGCGGGCTCGATTCCTCGTTCAACCGCGCCCTGCTCTACGGCATCGCGTTCGTGAAACACGACGCCGATGGGATGCAGCGACATTTCGATGCGGCGGCCGGCCGTCCCGACGGCTACCTCGTCGTCGCCGAAGCCGCCCGCGCCGCGCTCGCGTCAGGCCAGATCGAAAGAGGCCGATCGCTGTACGCGCAGGCGATCGCCGACGCCCGGACGGCGCGGGTCGACGACTACGCGGGCGGCCTGCTGGCTGAGCAGGCGCTCGGCGACGCGCTGCTCGGCGACACGCGCGCGCGCGCGACGGCGTGCAGCGGGCGCTCCGCGTCGGCAGCAGCATCGAGACGACGTGGCCGGCGTCGCTCGCGGCGGCGTTCTCGGGGAATGCCGAACAGGCCGCGCAGCTGGCCGATCGCTATCGCCAGACTGCACCGCCGGCGCCCGACGTCCTGCAGGCGTACGGTCCGGTGCTGCAGGCGGGCCTGTCGCTGGGACGCAAGGACGGCCGGTCGGCCCTCGATGCGCTCAACAACAGCGCGCCGTACAGCCTGGTCGTCGGCCCGTGGCTGCCGTGCGTGCGCGGCCTCGCCGACGAGGCGATCGACGATCACGCGCGCGCCGCCGAGGAGTTTCGCGAGGTCATCGGGCGGCGCGGGAACCAGCGCGACGCATCCGCTGCACACGCTCGCCGCCCTCCAGCTCGCTCGCGCGCTCCGCGCCGCTGGCCAGACTGCGGACGCGCGTCAGGCGTACGGCGATTTCATGGCCTCCTGGCAAAACGGCGACCGCCGGCATCCATTCTTCGTTGCCGCCGCTCGCGAAGCCGCCGCACTACAACCGTGACCGACGTCGTCCTCGTCTCGATGCCATTTGGCGCGCTGCTCTCCCCTTCGCTCGGGCTCAGCCTGCTGCAGCCGCAGATCCGGGCCCGCGGACTCTCCTGCACGGTCGAGTAAGCTCACGCTCGGCTTCGCCGAACGAATCGGCGAGTCGCTCTACTCGAAGATCGTCAGCGAGAAGCCGTCGATGACGCGCGCCTTCGTCGGCGAGTGGATCTTCTCGCACGCGCTCTACGCCTGGACGCGCGAGAAGGACGAGCAGTACATCGAGCACATCCTGATGACGCCGCCGTCGTGGCTCGGACGCAATCCGACGCGGCCTCCCACCCGCGCCGAAGTCCGCGCCATCATGAACGCCTGCGCGGCCGCGCGTGGGTTCATCGCCGAAGTGCGCCGATCGCCTCGCCGATCGGCAGCCGCGCGTCGTCGGTTTCACGAGCGTGTTCCAGCAGCATCTCGCATCGCTGGCGCTGGCCCGGGAACTGAAGGCGCGGCTGCCCGAGGTTGTCGTCGTGATGGGCGGCGCGAACTGCGAGGCGACGATGGGCGCCGAGACGGTGCGGCAGTTTCCGTTCGTCGACGCGGTCGTGTCCGGCGAGGCCGACACGATCGCCGCGGATCTGGTCGAGCGCCTCATGCGCCGCCGAGCCGATCGCGGATATCGCCGGCGTCCTGACGCGAGCGACCGCCGATGCGGCGCTGTCGGCCGGGCGCGTGCCGGCGACGTCCTCGGTCACGGATCTCGACGCGCTGCCGTATCCCGACTACGGCGACTACTTCGCCCAGTTCGCAGGCACGAAGCTCGGCGCGTGTGGCAGCCGAGCGTGTTCGTCGAAACGTCGCGCGGCTGCTGGTGGGGCGAGCGGATGCACTGCACCTTCTGCGGTCTCAACGGCGCGACGATGGCGTACCGGAGCAAGTCGGCGCCGCGGGCACTCGACGAGCTGACCCACCTCGCGAAGACGCATCCGGGTAGCGACATCCAGGTCGTCGACAACATCCTCGATCTCAAATACTTCAAAACGCTGCTGCCGGAGCTCGCCAGGCGCCGCCTCGACGTGTCGCTCTTCTACGAGACCAAGTCGAACCTGAAGAAGGATCAGATCCGCCTGCTGCGCGAGGCGGGCGTGACGACGATCCAGCCCGGCATCGAGAGCTTCAGCGACGCGGTCCTGAAGTTGATGAAGAAGGGCGTGTCCGGACTGCAGAACATCCAGCTCCTCAAGTGGTGCAAGGAGATCGGCGTCACGCCGCTGTGGAATTTCCTGATTGGCTTTCCGGGCGAAGCGCCTGACGACTACCGGCGCATGAGCGACCTGACGCCGCGCGTCTGCCACCTCCCCAGTCCGGTGACTGTCTCCGCGATCCGACTCGATCGCTTCAGCCCGAACTTCACGCAGTCCGACTCCTTCGGCTTCACCACAGGTGCGGCCGCTGCCGTTCTACGACTTCATCTACGACGTGCCGGAACACGCCCGGCGCAACCTCGCCTACTACTTCGCGTACGAATACAAGAAGCCGCAGGAGATCGCCGGATACGCCGAACCGCTCGTCAGAGCGTGCATGCGTGGCGCACGACGTGGCGGCACGCGGAGCTCGTGTCGGTCGACCTCGAGGATCGTCTCGTCGTCTTCGATACGCGGCCGCGCGGCGGCAGCGCCGGTGTCGGTGCTGAGCGGCGACGATCGCGCGCTCTACCTCGCGTGCGACGCGATCACCGAAGCCGGTCAGCTCGAACCGTCGCGCGCGGCGCGCCTGCCGGCGCTCGTCGCCCGCGGTCTCGTGCTCAACGACGGAGGGCGGCATCTCTCCCTCGGCGTGCCGATCGGCGAATACCAGCCGTCGCGCGCGGCGTTCAGACCGTCTGCGGCCGCTGCTCGCGGCCGTCGACGCGCGCGATCGTCGCGCGTACGCCGCGCCTTCCGCATCACCTAGCAGGACACCTAACGGTCGTGGTCGAGGTCGTCAACAAGGAGGTCAGATGGCGAAGAAGAAGGGTGGAGGAACGAAGAAGTCGGGCAGGAAGAAGTCGACCGGCAAGAAGAAGAAGAGGTGCGCGCAAGAAGGCGCCGAGCGCCTGCATCTACCCGTAGCGACGTCCGGCGAGCCGGCGCCACCGCCGGCTCGCAGAGTCATCGTCACGCACGACTTTTCCGCTTGCCGCCGTCGCGCAGGTGGCGGATAGTGTGTCGACTCTCGCGGTCCTGGCGGCCCTCAAAGGGCCGGCCTACGCGCTGAGTGAGGTCATCATGAACAGCGTCACTCAGCCGGGCGTCGCGAGGTTCCTCAAGGGGATGGCTGCGCTCGGCGCAATCGGCCTGCCGTTCTCCAGGAGCGCCGCCGCGAAGACGACCTACGACCCCGGTGCGAAGTTCGAGATCACCGTCAGCGAGGTCGAGTTCCGCAAGACGGCAGCCGGCCGGCAGCTGATGGCGCGCATCTACCAGCCGAGCGGCCCGGGGCCGTTCCCGACCGTGCTCGATCTGCACGGTGGCGCATGGAACGCCAAGGATCGCTAGGCGGAGGAGCCGATGGACCGCGCGATCGCGGCGAGCGGCGTGCTGGTGCGTCGCCATCGACCTGACGCTCGCGCCCGAAGCCCCGTACCCCGCCTGCGTGCAGGACGCGAATTACGGCGTGCGCTGGCTGAAATCGAAAGCGGCGTCGTGGAACGGCGACGGATCGCGGATCGGCATCTACGGCAGCTCGAGCGGCGGCCACGTCGCCGGAGCTTCTCGGCATGCGCCCGCACGATCCGCGCTACAACGCGATTCCGCTGCCGTCGGCGCCGAACGTCGACGCGACCGTCGCCTTCGTCGCGACCCGCTCGCCGATCAGCAACACGCTTCGCGCGCTTCCAGAACGCCGATCGACAAGAAGCGCGACAGCATGATCCAGAACAACAAGACCTTCTTCAAGCCGTGGGACACGATCTCCGAGTCGAACCCGCAGGAGATCCTCGATCGCCGCGAGAAGGTCACGCTGGTGCCGCTGCTCATCATGCAGGGCGCGCTCGACGACAACGTGCTGCCGCCGGTGCAGGAGAAGTTCGCCGAGACCTACACCGCCGCCGGCGGCTACTGCGAGTTCCACGTGTTCCGAGAACAGCGAGCACGAGTGGGTCGCGAAGGCAGGGCCGCAGACCGATCGCGCGCGGCGAGATGGTCAAGGACGTTCATCGCGCGCCAGCTGAAGACCACCTAATCTGGCGATCTGGCGATCGGGTGATCGGCGATCGGTGATCGGCGATCCACGATCGCGATCTACTCATACCGTAGGGCGGTTGCGGCATTGATGCGGAGCGCGCGCCACGTCGGAATCGACGACGCGACGACGCAGACCGCGATCAGCACCAGCGGCGCGATGCCGAACACCACCGGGTCGAAGCGGTCGACGTGGTAGAGCAGACTGCGCACGAGCGGCGCGGCCGCGAGACCGGCCGCGAGACCAAGGCCGGCGCCGGCGATCACCAGCCGCATGGCATCGCTGACGACGAGTTGGACGACATCGCGATCGCGGGCGCCGAGCGCGCGTCGCACGCCCGATCTCGTAGGTGCGCCGGCCGACCGTCTGCGCGATCGTGCCGTAGAGGCCCAGCGACGTGCCAGCATCAGCGCCATCAGGCCGACGATCGACAGCGACGCGTCGCGCCGCCGATCGCCGGCGCCATCGACTTCGTCACACGCTCCGCCATCGTCCCCGTCGTCCATGCAGTGCGACGTCTGGTGCGAGCGCGTGAATGGCGGCGGTCACCTCGCGAAGGTAGCTTCCAGCCTCGCCGCTCCCGCGTGCGACCACGCCTGCGCTCCTGACGTCCTCGCGGGCGAGCGGAAAGTAAACGTACGGTTTGGGATCCTCGCCGGACGGACTATGTAGCTCGATCGGCGCACCACGCCGATGACTTCATACCGATCGCCAGTCGCATTCACGACACGGCGGCCAACCGCACGCTCCCGGCCAGAACTGATGCGCGACGACGTCGTTCAGGATGATGACTGGCGCGGATCCTCGTATGTCCCGATCGGTGAACGCTCGTCCCTCCAGGATGGGGATCCGCACCGTCTGAAAGTAATCGGGATCAACAATGGCGTACTCGAGCGTCGCCCGGTTCGCGCCGTCGCCTGACTGCGTTCCTTCCGGGCCGAGCGTCGTCCCGACGATTCCGAGGTCCAGCGGCACGCGCGCGTCGTCAGGCTCACCGACTGCGTGCGCGGCAGTCGCCGGATCGCAGGCAGCAGGCGATTCCAGAACCGCGTCGCGTCCTCTGACGAATATGCCGTGCAGCTTCAGATCGATTGTCGTGGTGACGAGTCCTGCGGAATCGAACCCTGGATCCACCTGCCGCACGTGCTGAAGACTGCGGATGAAACACGACCGCCGCCGGCGAGGAGCAGCATCGACAGCGCGACTTGTCCGGCAACCAGCAGGTGGCGTAGCCGCGACGGCCAGACTGCCACCGCCAGACCTGTCTTTCAGCGATTCGACGAGATCGGACCGCGACGCCTCGACGGCAGGAGCGAGGCCGAAGACGATCGCCGCCGCCGCTACGACGACGACGCTCACCGTCAGCACTGGTGGCGTCCAGGGCGACGTCGACACCGACCGGCGCGCCGCCGGGCGATTGTCACGCGAATCGCGCTCATGAAGGTCGTCGCCCGCCACGCGAACAGGATCCCGAGCGCGCCGGCGGCGCCGCCGCGAGGCTGGCGGCTTCGGTCAGCAGTTGGGCGACGATCCGACCGCGGCTGGCGCCGAGCGCGAGGCGGACGCCGATCTCCGCGCGCCGCGACGCCGCGCGGACCATCAGCACACCGGCGACGTTGGCGCAGGCGAGCAGCAGCACGAGGAGGGCGATCACGACGACGGCCCCGGAGAGACCGAGAATCGTCGTGCGAAAGAGCGGAAAGACCCCGTCCCTCCGATTCAGGCAAGGCGGCGAATCGGACGCCGGTATTGCTGATCGAGTGCTCGCGTTGCAGCCGGGCCGCGAAGCATATCGAGCGCCGTGCGCGCCTGTGCCAGCGTCACGCCGGGCTGCAGCCGGGCGAGCGCAAAGAATCCGCGGCTGCCGCGGTCGTGTCGAGCCTCCGACGTCCACGCGCGTCGCGCGCCGCGATCGGCATCCACACCTCGGGAACGGATCCGAGCGTCGTTGCCGCCGAATCCGGCTGGCGCGATCCCGACGACTCTGAACCGGCGGCCGTTGATCATGAGCGCGGCGTCGCCTGGGGCCGGACGCCGCCGCGAAGCCGCCGCTTCCAGAATCCATCGCTCACGACCACCACGCGCTCGTCAGCCGCCTCTTCCTGCGGCGTGAAGAAACGCCCATCGCGCGGCTTCACGCCGAGCACGGAAAATGCGCTCCGAGACGAACTCGCCCCACAGACGTTCGGCCGTGCCCGGAACGCCGACACTGAACGCCGCCGGTTCCTCCACCACGGCGTCTGAGAACGCAGTCGCGAAGGGCGCGCATGTCCTCGAAGTCGGGATAGGAGACGGTGAAATGCTGGAATCCCCTGGTGTAGCTGTTGCTAGAGGCGAACGAGCCGTTCCGGCTGCTGGATCGGCGGCGGCCTGACGAAGAACCCGTTGACCAGCGAGAACGAGATGCTGGTCGCGGCGATGCCGAGCGCCAGCGTGAGGACGATGACGAGGCTGTTCGCCGGCGTCTTCAACTGCTGCCGGATGCCGAACGCGAGGTCACGCCGCAGCCGCTCGAACACGATCAGCCCGAGGCGCGGCCGCGAAACGTGAAGGAGGCGCACCTACGTTCTCCCGATGTTTCTCCAGTTCTTCACGAGATGGTCGGCGGTGCGCCACGCGAGCGCCTGCGCCGTGAGCGTCGGGTTGCGCGCGCCGCTCGTGCCCATCACCGAGCGCGCCGAGGACGCCGAGGTTCGGCGCCTCGTGCGAAAAGCCCCAGCGATTGACGACGTTCGTCTCGGTGTTGTCGCCCATGCGCGTGCCGCCGTAGGCGTGCGTCGACGACCCCATCGCCGCCGACCGGCGCGCCGCTGAACCGCGATCGCGCCCGCCGCGCGATACCACTGCTCCATCTTGTCCTGCATGAAGGCGCCGATCTTGCGCTCGTTGTCCTTGTACTCGGCGGTGATCGCGGCAGACCGGGAAACCGAGCGGATCCTTCACCACCGGATCGAGATCGAGGTAGTTGTCCTCGTAGCGGCAGCGTCGTCTTCTGGATGTACGACGGTGTTCGAGCGATCGGCGTTCTCCTTGATGAACGCCTTCCACGCCGAGCCCCAGTTCGGTGCGTCGGCCGAACGTGCTCATGCCGGCGGCGCGCAATCGGGCGGCGATCCGAATACACCCACAGGTTGCCGCCGCCGATGAAGTCGAGGCCCGCCGTGATCGAAGTTGTCGTCGGCCCAGTTGTCGACGGCGACACCCTGCGCCGGCAGGCCGTACCAGCTGTTCAGGTTGAAGGGAAACAGCGCCGACACGCCGGCGCCCTGGTGATGGCTGAAGTAGTGGCGGCCGACCTGACCGTGGTTGTTCGAGAGCCCGTTCGGAAACGCCTTCGACTTCGACAGCAGCAGCAGCCGCACGTTCTCGTAGGTGTAGCTCGCGAGCAGCACGACCTTCGCCGGCTGAAAATACTCGATGCCGTCGGTGAGGTAGTTGACGCCGGTCACGCGGCCGTTGCCGTCGACCTCGATCGTCGTGACGTGCGCGCCGCGTCACGACCTTCGAGGTGTCCGGTCGCCTGCGCGCGCGGGAATGGTCGTCGACCGCGGTCGAGTTCTTCGCGTCGACGTGGCAGCCGCCGCGGTTGCAGAAGCCGTGATACATGCACGCCGAGCGGTTCTGCATAGGGCGCGAGTTGATCGCCGCCGGTCCCGGAAACGGGTGCCAGCCGAGCGATGCGCGCGCCGCCGCCATCTTGTCGAGTGAACCCGGTGCCGCGCAGCGGCGGCATCGGAGTATGCCGCGCTTGCGCGCGCCCTCGAAGATGTTGCCGCGCGCGATCGATCTTGCCGTTGATGTTGCCGGCCTGTCCCGAGACGCCGACCTCGTACTCGACCTTGTCGTAGTGCGGCTCGAGCTCGTCGAGACCGAACGGCCAGTCCTCGACGGTCGATCCTTTCGGGATGCGCGATGCGCCATAGCGGCGCGTCGTTTCGCTGACGACCTTGAAATCCCACGGGTTCAGCCGCCAGCTCTGCGCCCAGTAGTGCAGCGTCGTGCCGCCGACGGCGTTCATCATCGGATGCAGCTGCCGCCGCGCGGCGTCGGCGACGAGGCGCGTCGCGCGCGACGTCGGGATCTCCTGATTCGCTTTCTGCACTGCCTGCGGCCAGCCGCGAAGTTGTTGCGCAGCTCGTCGGGCGCGAAATCGCGCTTCGCGACAGCCACGTGCCGGCTTCGAGGCCGACGACCTCGATGCCCGCCTGCGCGAGCGGCAGCGCGGCGACGCCGCCAGCCGCGCCGAGCGCCGATGATCACGACGTCGGTGTCTTTGAGCCTAGTCGCCATTGTGGTGATCTCCGGCCTTGGTGAGATTCGTGACATCGTAGGCCGACTTGTGAACCGCCTTCAGCGCCTTCGACTCCAGGCCCTTCTGATCCGCTGCACTCACCATCGTCCGGACGCCGGGATAGTTGATGAGATCCCAGCCGACGTAGTTCGCGTTGCCGCCGTAGAACGGATCGCCGAACGTCCCTTGTTGCGTGTGCGAGCAGGACCATCGCGAAAAACGCAGCGGAGCTGCCGGTGAAACCGGTCGCCGCGCCGGTCTCGACGTCGATGAGCACAGAGTCCTGATCGGTCGGCGACAGCTGCGCGAACGGCGCGCCTCGCGACGACCGCGCGTAGCGAGTCGAGCGCGGCGAGGCCGGCGCCGTGCACCGCCTTCGTGCGACGCCAGCGCGCCGCCGAGCGCGCGATCGATGTAGTGCGACGCCATGCGCTTCGATCGCGCCCGGACCGCTGGCGTCGCTCGGAATCAGGCGCGCGACGATCGCATCCGAGCAGCTGCATCTCGGCCGGCGTGAGATTTTCGAGAGGAGGTTTCGCGCCAGTCTGGAATCCGCGCGCAAGGGCACAATCGCCGCCGCCTTCAACAGATCGCGTCGTGAGATGAATGTCATCGTGTTCTCTCGTAGGTGGCGACGAGCTCACCTTGACCGATCACGTGATCCCTGATCTTCTCGAGCAATTCGACTCGCGTCAGCCCGGCTGAGACCGAGCGTCGCGTCGAGGCGTAGAGGATGAAGTGGTCAATGATGGACCTTGCCCGGCGGCGGCGCGGACCTCTATGATAGGACGCCGGAAGCCGGACGTGCCCTGGACAGCGCCGGCGATCTCTCGCGGCATCGGCGCGCCGGGCTCGAACGGAATGTCCTCCGGCAATCCCATCGCGGCCGGCGGAATCCGGTAAATCACCCAGTGCACGAACGGCGGCGGGTTCCCGGCGTCAGGATCTTCGCAGACGAGCGCCAGTTCCTTGGTGCCGAGCGGCAGCACGCTCCACGTCAGCGCCGGCGAGATGTTGCGGCCGTCGGCCGTATGGTCGCGCGGAATCGGCTGGTTCGCCACGATGGTCAGGCGACGGACGTTGAATCACCGCGACCGCTGCTGCGAACGTCAGCATCATGACAGCTTCACCACGAACCGCCCGCGCGCCTGCCCCTGCAAGCAGCGTCGAGAACGCGCGTGGCAGGTCCTCGAGCGTCATCTCCTCGGCCATCGCCCGCAGTTGCGCCGGCTTCAAGTCGGTCGCGAGCCGGCGCCACACGTCGAGGCGGGTCGCCATCGGACACATCACCGAATCGATGCCGAGCAGCTTCACGCCGCGCAGAATGAACGGCAGCACCGTCGTCTTGCAGCTCGGTGCCGCCGGTCAGTCCCGAGTTCGCGATCGCGCCGCCGTACATCATCGTGCGCGTCAGCCATGCGAGCGTGTCGCCGCCGACCGCGTCGACCGCGCCCGCCCACGTCATCTTCTCGAGCGGCTGTGCCGCTCGCCTGCACCCGCGCTGCGCGACAGCACGTCGGTCGCGCCAAGCGATCTGAGGAACTGGTGCTCGATCGTCTTTGCCGGTCAGCGCGGTGACCGTGATAGCCGCGCGCCGCGAGGCACTGGACCGCGATGCTGCCGACGCCGCCGGTCGCGCCGGTCACGATGACCGGACCGTTCGCCGGCGTCAGGCCGTTGCTGTTCCAGCTCGACGATCGACAGCGCCGCCGTGAAGCCGGCCGGTGCCGATCGCCATCGCGTCGAACAGGCTGAGCCCGTGCGGGACACCGGACGACCCAGTCGGCCGGCACGCGCACGTACTCCGGCGTAGCCGCCGTCGTGCGCGACGCCGAGATCGTAGCCGGTGACCAGAACCTGA
>ERZ1370068.8201-contig-7074_pt1 | contig 19956 bp, 28 predicted proteins | sample MGYA00561227_ERZ1370068 | MGnify/ENA primary metagenome ERZ1370068 (study PRJEB38410, sample SAMEA6850437) | metagenome | study: Metagenomic assessment of the ecological functions of the soil: analysis of the soil microbiota associated with the...
AGTGTGCTTCCCGTTCAGTTTGCAGCAACCACTTCCCTACCTGCAAGGTAGAAATTCATAATATATCTTTTTAAGGCTTTATCATTTTCTGCCTCTATTTTAAATTCAACCTGTTCAAAATTATATTGATGGATTCTTCTTTGCTTTTCAATAAACAGGTATTCACAACAACAATGTTGTGATCTACTTTTTATTCTCATGCACCACATAATTCAACCAGCAACAGCCCTCAACACTTCACATCCACCATATTCTTACTGCAACAAGGGTATGATATTTACTTTATCCTTATGTAGCTTCTTCGTTTTCATTCCAAATCCTGCTTTATATTTCGCTGCGTTCGCAGCGATCAAAATACACGTTCGTCTTTCTTTGTCCGCGTGAAAATCATTTTCAAGATCAAATAAGATATCAACGAACTCATGCTTATCAAACTACAAGCAGGTCGGTCATTTTTTCTCCAACACCAATAAACTTCACCGGTATTTTAAATTGATTGGCGATCGCAAGTACAACTCCACCTTTTGCAGTTCCATCCAATTTTGCGATCGCTATTGCTGATACATCAGTTGCTGCGGTAAAATGTTTTCGCCTGCTCTAACGCATTTTGACCAGTGCTTCCGTCAAGCACCAACAATACTTCATGCGGCGCATCCGGAATTACTTTTTGGATCACTCGTTTGATCTTGCTAAACTCTTCCATCAAATGAGCTTTATTATGCAATCTTCCTGCTGTATCTATTAAAACAACTTCACTTCCTTTGCCACGGCGCTTTGTGCTGTATCAAAAGCAACAGCAGCAGGATCGCTGCCCATATCTTTCTTTACAATTGGTACGCCAACTCTTTCACTCCAGATCGTAAGCTGATCAACCGCCGCTGCACGAAAAGTATCTGCAGCACCGAGTAAAACATTCTTTGCCGGCCTCTTTAAAATTATAAGCAGCTTGCCGATCGTTGTTGTTTTTCCAACACCATTAACACCAACAACAAGTATTATATAAGGCTTGGTTGGCAGGTCAGAATCAAAAGCATAACTATTTGATGCAGGAGCATCTACCAGCAATTGCTCAATTTCTTCCTTCAGGATCTTATTAAGCTCAGATATGCCCAAATATTTATCTCTTGCCACCCGCTCTTCGATCTTTTTAATGATCTCAATTGTTGTGTCAACTCCCACATCGGCACTTACCAATGCATCTTCTAAATTATCCAGCACTTCCTCATCAACGGTACTTTTTCCTGCCACTGCTTTGGTGAAGCTTGGTTAAAAATCCTTCCTTGGTTTTTTGCAAACCCTGGTCAAGACTTTCTTTTCTCTTTTACCGAAATAATTTATTTGAAATCCCATAGTTTTTAAATAACAAATTCCATCCGTGATATCAAAAATAAAAGCCATCACATTCCAGGTGACAGCTTTATTAGTATTTCTAACCCATCAAAATTTATTTCTGCGCCAGGAACTCTTTCACTTTATCCTTATGTACGATTGCTTCCGTCAAACAATATACGCACCTGTTTTAGGACTACGTACAGCTTTAATTACTTTACTCCAGTTCTTTGCTTCGCATGCTGCCTTCTGGTCTTTGGTCTTGATCGCGGTTTTTGCTGCTTTTGCCATGACTTAATTTAATTTGAATATGCTGATTCCAAATCAACATTGCTAATCAACAATTGCTACTTGATTTCTTTATGAACGTTACCTTCTTCAAGAATTGGGTTGACATTTTTCAATTCCAATCTTTTCAGGATTGTTCTTTTTATTTTTCTTAGTGATATAACGGCTTAGTGCCTGGCTGACCACTTGCTTTGTGTTCAGTACATTCTAATATCACTTGTACACGACTACCTTTCTTTGCCATTGTCTATTCAGATTTAAATGTGTTGTCCTTTTTTTCTCAACTCCTTTACAACAGTGTAAAGTCCGTTTTTGTTGATAGTGCGGATACCTTCAGTTGATAACTTCAGGGTGATCCATTTATCTTCTTCGGCCAGGAAAAAACGTTTTGTCTGCAGGTTGGGCAGAAAACGACGCTTCGTCTTGATGTTTGAGTGAGAAACATTGTTCCCAGTGACCGGAACCTTACCTGTAACCTGACATACTCTAGCCATAATGAACAAAAATTTAGGACGGCAAAGGTAGGGAATGAGTTTAGATTTTCGACTTGCAGATTTAAGATTTTTTCCAGATTGTTTCAGATAATATCGATCGGGTATTTCACTGAATCTCAAAGGTTCAAAGTTAATATTTTGATACCAGCCATTGAGCCTTGATTTGGCTTCCGTTGCGACGCTCCATTTGAGGTCCAGTTCCTTGTTCGTCTTTTGAATGCCTGTTTTCCAGTAGCTTCGCAACCCGGTATAAATCCGAAATCTTAAATCTAAAATCTGAAATCAACATTATGGCTTACGACGTAGTAGTTCTTGGCAGCGGCCCCGGCGGATATGTAGCCGCGATCACGGGCAGCCAGTTAGGTTTTAAAACAGCAATTATAGAAAAGAAAGTCTTGGTGGCATTTGCCTTAATTGGGGCTGTATCCCCACAAAGGCCTTGCTTAAAAGTGCCCAGGTTTTAGAAGATATAAAGCATTCAAAGAATTCGGTATTGAAGCCAGTGGTACTCCAAATTTTGAAGCAATCATCAAACGCAGCCGCGGTGTAGCTGATAAAATGAGTCGTGGCGTTCAGTTCCTGATGAAGAAAAATAAGATCGATGTTCACATGGGCTTTGGAAAATTAAAAGCCAAAGGTCAGATCGAAGTAACGGCTGCTGATGGAACTAAGAAAGCTGTTGAAGCAAAAAATATCATCATTGCAACTGGTGGTCGCAGTCGTGAATTGCCGTCAATGAAATTGGATGGCAAAAAGTCATTGGTTATCGTGAAGCAATGTCATTGGCTCAACAACCTAAAATCAATGATCGTTGTTGGCAGTGGTGCTATTGGTGTTGAATTCGGTTATTTCTATAATAGCCTTGGGAACAAAAGTTACGATCGTTGAATTTTACCAAGAGTAGTGCCGGTAGAAGATGAAGAAGTTTCAAAAGAACTCGGATAAGAATTTTAAAAAGAATGGCATCGCCATCATGACCAACAGTGAAGTAACATCTGTTGATACATCAGGTGCAGGTGTAAAAGCAAAAAGTGAAAACGCCTGATGGAGAAACAACATTAGAAGCTGATGTGTTTATTAAGTGCCGTTGGTGTTTCGGCAAATATTGAAGGAATTGGTTTGGAAGAACTCGGTATCAAAACTGAGAAGGGTAAAGTAATGGTTGATAAATTTTACCAGACAAATGTTCCCAGGCATATTATGCAATTGGTGATTGTGCACCATGGCAGGCTCTTGCTCACGTTGCAAGTAAAGAAGGAATTATTTGTGTTGAGAATATTGGTTTCAATGAAAAGAAATATAATCATAAGCCTGAGCCAATCGATTATAATAATGTTCCGGGTTGTACTTATTGCTATCCTGAAATTGCATCTGTTGGTTATACTGAAAAGCAAGCGAAAGATGCAGGTTATGAAATTAAAGTCGGCAAGTTTCCTTAAGTGCAAGTGGTAAAGCTTCAGCTGCCGGTCATCCGGAAGGATTTATTAAAGTGATCTTCGATGCTAAATACGGCGAATGGCTCGGACACTACACATGATCGGTTATAATGTAACTGAAATAATTAGTACAAACAGTTACTGCAAGAAAATTAGAAACAACTTACCAGGAAGTTTTGAATAGTATTCATCCACATCCAACGATCAGCGAAAGTGTGAAAGATGCTATTGAAGTTGCTTACGGTGAGGCAATACATTTATAGAACCACGATTTAGAAAATGATTTTGAAGGATTATGAGGAAACTTATGATCCTTTTATTTATAGCTTTTGTAATTGATCACCTACCATTTTCCTCATAATCCCTTTCAATCCTAATAATCGTGGTTCTGTAGTACATTAAAAGGGCTATCTCCTACGATAGCCGCCGCCTATCAGTCAGTGTTGGTTGTTCCGATCTATAGTTTAATAAATTTTGTACGTACAGTTTCTCTTCATCTCTTTTCTGCAACGGATAAAGTAGAACTCCCGCAGTTAAACGGCTTACATCAATACAGTTTCGATCTTTAGAACCAATGATCTTATTGATCACAACTCTTCCATGCTCATGTCAAGGGATCTCCATTTCTCTACCTATCCATCTTTCATCATAATCAAAATATACTTTGATAGAAGTGAGTAGCAGGGTTTGGATAAACCTGTGCATGAATACCATTTTGGATAAAAGTCAGGCAGGCCGTACGGTCTCTATCATCGATACATTTAATCCCTTTCGAATAAAGAATAGAATTTCTTGATCCACCTAGCTTCAAATATTGCTCTTGCTCTTCTTTTCTTTGTCCCTTTGTAAACATATTCATCACAAACATCATCAGTAAAATCCATAAAGTTCATATACATATCACCAGTTGGACCGTTGTGCTACATGTAACCCTGGTGCCATTTGGACGACCGGGAGTGTAGTGAACTTTGCTTTGGCGTATCATCAACTTTATCATCACCTACAATAATCCTCACCCCAGATATGATAAAGATTTAACCAGTGTCCCACTTTCATGTACAACAGTTCTGAGGATCATTTATTCCAGAGGTTGTACCATGAGTGATTAAAAATATCTTTCAATGATAAAACAACTCCATCCTTTAAGGATCCATACCAGGAAATGTACTGTAACCCATTACATCCTTCATGTTGCATATCCAGATATTCTAAATAGCTTTTTGAATCCCAGGCATCATCACCATATGATGTGCACTGAATTTCATTTTATCATCAGACATCCAATAAAGTACAGCGGCGTATATTTTCTTATAATCCCAGTGGTACCTACTTCCCTGTGGATCCATTGTTGCTAACTTAAATTCAAATCCCATAGATGTAGCATAAGGCTTAAATACTGAAGGGGTATTTGTAGTATCAGAATTCTTTTTATTAAAATCCCTGTTGAGAGCCGCGCATCAAACGATCCAAAGCTTGCTTTATCTACATTTTCTTCCGGTGTGTGATAAAGCACATGAAAAACAACCGGAATGATTGTGATCTCGCGGTAGTCCCATTAATTCTTTGTGTACTGCTTGGTGAGTTTGTTCGTGTTCACTGGTAACACATCAACTTGTTCTAATTTATCTTTTAAGAAATGTCTGCTTCACTCACTTGCTGGTTAACATATTCTTCCATACTGCATCTCTTCTGCGAAAACAATTGAAATCCGGTAACAACAAAAAATAATACTGTCAGAGTACTTAGCCATATAGTAATAGAATGAGAAATCTTAAATAATGCGGGATTTCAGGGACACGGGACTAGTAAATAATCGGCATTCAGGAAGGATACGAATCGATGAATCTTTAGGGATGGAATTATCAGGCGCTAAGGTTTAGCTTGGAGATTGATTCTCAAATATAATTGATTAACATTTTAAATTGCAACTTTCTCTTCAAAATATTTTTCAATCGTACATTTACTAAACTTAATCGTATCAACGAGAAATCAATTACATGAAAAGAAAAATCATTTTCTCCCACTTATCGTAGTTTCTCTTATTTCTTCATTCTACTAGTTTGTTAGTTTGACTAAACCAAAAGATCAGTGTGCGATGATCCGCCAATCGAAAACCAAACACCTACTCTCCCCGGTTTTAGGGTCATACTGATCATACAAGTTTATCCTCATGATACCAGTTTCTATACGCAGGGACTTACTTTCTATAAAGGAGAGTTATATGAAGGAACAGGTGATCCCGGTTATGTTGGTCAGTCAAGGCTGATGAAAATTGATCTGAAAACAGGCACATGCTTTGAAAACAATTTCTCTGTCAAGTAAATATTTTGGAGAAGGAATAACAATTTTAAGAGATACTGTTTATCAACTTACATGGCAGGAACATAAAGTCTTTGTGTATACTCTCAAAGATCTTCAAAAAGTAAAAGAATATGATATTGACTGATGAAGGCTGGGGCATTACAAATGATGGGCAAAGATTAATCGTAAGTACCGGTAGCGGCATTCTTTATTTTTATGACCCTTCCACATTCAGGCTGTTAAGCAAAAAGTTCGATCATGGAAGGCAATAGCCAAACATTTAATTTAAATGAGCTTGAATATATTGATGGATTTCGTTTATGCAAATCAATATCAGTATCCTTATATTTTAAAAATTGACCCGCTGCGGCCATGGGTTGTTGCCAAATATGATGTGACATGATATGTGGAAAGTGTACAAGCGATTGATCCCGACTGTGGATGTATCCGAATGGGATCGCTTACGATTCAACAACAAAAAAGATCTTATGTTACAGGTAAATACTGGCCAGAAATGTACGAGATACAACTGGGTCAATAAGTGTATTTTGGAGAAATAATATAGATAACAGAACTGCATTTCTTCGCATCATTCATTGCTTTAAAATTTGAAATAAGACCTGTCCAAAATGCACCAAACCATTTTGTGTCTTCCAGTTTTTATATTTACTGCTAAGCAGGCTTACATAAAAGCTATCAAACCACATGGGCTTTACAGCAACGATCTTTAACCCGCGATTCTTTCATCAGCCATTGCATAGTGTACGGCGTAAAGTGATAAAGATGTCTTGGCACATCATAAGCCTGCCCAATACTCTTTATACTTTTCAGCATCATAACTTGTGTAGTTAGGCACTGCTATAAAAAGTTTACCATTATCAGCCAGCAATTTCTTAAATGTCTGAATGTATTTTTTTACATCATGCACATGTTCCAACACATGCCAGAGTGTGATGGCATCAAACTTTTTTCTGAGCAAATTAAAAAAGCTCAGCAGATGGCAAGAAGGTTCAGTGAATGCTCCTTGCTCGCCACCGTTCTTGCTCCTTCATCAGGCTCAAGTCCTGTTACCTGCCATCCTGCCTTTTGCATGGCAGAAGCAAAATGCCCGGTACCACTACCTACATCAAGCAGGTTGCCGTTTTTTAACCCAGTTTCTTTTTCAACAAGATCTTTCTTTTGATTCGATCGAAAAGTTCCTGACGAAACCGATAAATGCGATTGATCAATCCTTTTGAGGTATCGGTATGTGAAATATAATCTTCAGATTTATAATATGCACCGATACTTGCTTCTGAAGGCGAGTTTTGTGTAAACCTGAACTCGTAAGCAATTCCTGCAATGATAAATTTCAAAAATATTCCTGGCTTACCGTATTGTCTTTTACTTTAAAACCTCTGAAATGCCTGCCGATCCGCAAACCGGGCACAGTGTATAGTGAATTTGATTGCTCATTAATAAAGCCTTCCCTTAGTTTGATTTAATGACCGATTGATTTCCTGCTGATGAAGTTGAAAATCCTTTCTCTGAAAAATACCACCCGATAAACATCACCGCCAACACTGTAAGAATAACTGCGATCAGCCATGTATAATTTTTCTTTGTTGTGACTTCCGGCAAAGTATTCTTCCATTTCCACTGAAGTCTTTTCCTTCTCTCCGACTAATACAGTATGTTCAGCTTTTACACGAATAACTTTTTCTGCTGTTACCGGCGAGTTCACTTTGTAATAAAATATTTTGCGGATCGAGTTTTAGATCACCATTATTATTACGACGGATCACACCTACTTTTCCCCAACTCACCTCTCCAAATTCTGATAGTTTCTTCTTTAAGTCAAAAGAAAAATCATTTACAGATTTTATAGCATCCCATTCTGTAATGTTCTAGTGAAGAAGAAAGCCAGTCAAAAGAGTTTTTGAAGGTTTATCATTTCTTGATTCAATAGTAAAATAAGATGCAGGGGCAGTAAACTGTTTGTTTGAGAAATCATGTTGTGCTGGAGTTTGGCAAAGAGAGATAGTGCCGATGCCGGGCAAACTCAATTTCTTATTTAATAACAGGAATTCGTATAAAGTATCTTGCATTATTTCGTTTTCTGATCGAATGCGAAGATAACGCCAGCCGAGGAAATTAAATCCATAAGACTTGTATAACTTCCATGGCTCATACTCTTTATTAAAAATATTATTGAATTGTGTCCAGAGATTCAGATTTTTGTGATACGAAATTCAAGCCCGGCATTCAGATCAAATGAACCATCCAATTGAGCTGCTTTTACTCGGCTGGTGTTCTATATTGTGCCCCATCCCAAAGGAACAGATCAGTTTTTAACCACAGATCCTTTATTACCTGTACCTTTGCAGAGCCTTTCATTTCAAATGGAACTAATCCATATGCCTTCTTCATTTTCTTCTATATCCATGTATTTATTAAGAGTAATTCCTGCCAGCACTGAAAATTTTTCCTGTTCTGTATATCCAATTTCACCACCAAAATGAACAGCATGCATGCTCGGCTCATAGATCACCTCTGAAAGTATTGTCATAAATATTCAGCGTTGGATTATCATTTACAAAAAGTGGTTGATTCTTATATGTATTATACCCAAGCTTTGCATTATAAGTAAAATGATCACCTATTGAACCTTTGAAGCCGGCAAATCTTTCTGTGATCCATGTGTTTTTAAACTACCGGGTGCTTCGATATAAGGATTAATATTTGCGAGGTATTGATAAGAAGTTCTCCCTGATATAACCTGACATACCTGCCTGGAAAGTAAATCTTTTGTCTCCTGTACTTGCCTCGATCAACATATTTGGGAACATTTTAAAAGTCTTATTATCCCATGACGGTCGGATCCCAACCTGTGCATTGACCTTCGGAGTTTTGAATAAAACCGAAGGGCTTATATAAAAGAACGTATTATCCTGTGCTGATTTATTATCTGGCTTATACTTTGTCAGATCAGCAGTGGCGCCAAGATCAACGGCAAAAACTTTACCGACCGATTTTTGCAATCGGAAGATTTATATACGTATTGCTTTCACTATTCTTTCTTCCATCATTAAATACATTGATAAGAATTTCCGGCGAATAAGAAATTCCAAATTGAGTATTATTAATATTATGAAAACCTACCCCACCTCTCCATGTCTGGAAGTTTTGTTCAAGAGAATCCTTTGGAGGAATAGAAGTGACAGTTGGATCAAGACCATATTTATAATAATTCGATCCTGCGTCATACCAAGCTGCGCATTCCATTCTAAATTCTTACTTGTCTGAAAAATCCTTTCAGGTCAACATTTGTATTGCGATAATCCTGGTAAAAGCTCTTTCCCTGATGATGAAATATGTTTTGCAAAAATATTAAGCCCGGCTGTTTTACCATCGCCAAAAAGAGATCCCTGCTTGTACAAAAGGAGTCTTTAAGCTTCCGAATCCCTGCTTTTAATATAACTATTCATATCCCAGTAACCACCCGAATCAATATCCAACGCAAGTGGCCGAAGACTTCCCGGTGTATAAGCAAACAACAAATTTTGATTAGGAATATCGTAATTCAATTTCGGTTTCGTTGTATCATTTACTGCCGGAGATGCATTAAAATTAATTTTAGCCGATTCTTTCAACACAGGTTTAAATGCTGAAGTGATATCAACAGTTCCTTTCTTTTTGTGGTATCTTGCTGTGAAAAGGGAAATTCCAAATGAAAAATTCCAAGTCCCAATATTAAAACGGCTTTTATATTCATTTTACTCTTCATTATTATTAATTAATAATTTTTAATTATTAATTTTTAGTTCGTTTAATTGTTTCCGACTTTACTATTCTTCCCTTCTTCATCGATCACCCTGTTCAATTTCTCCTGTGCTTCTTTTTTAAATTCAGGCACGATCGAATTGTCAACAATGCTTTGATAAGTTGCTTTTGCATTGAAATAATCTTTTTGCCTGAAATAGACATCACCCAAAAGGATATAAGATTTTGTTACCCAGAAATCATACGATCCTGATTTATTAATTACTTCAAATGCTGATTTTTCCGCATCGGTAAGTTTGTTTAATGCAAACCAGCTATTGGCAATTTCGTATCTCGCTTCTGCTGCAAGAGCCGCCTTATTCAATGATACTACAGATTTAAAGTTTGCAATGGCAGAGATCATGCTGGCCATTTACCTGGTAGGCTTTTGCAATAGCCATGTTGGCAAGCGCCTTATCATCAGTGCTGCTTCCTTTTAAGGTCACTAGTTCATTGGCATTTTCGAGTGCCTGGCTCCACTTTTGTAATTGATATTGACAACGAAGCAAACCACGCATTGCTTCCAACCTGTTCTCCTGTCCTGAAGCAATCTGTTTTAATTGCGCATAATAACTTTCCCGCTTGTGCATAATTTTTTCTGCTCAAAGAAATAAATTCTTGCTGTCTGCAGGATCGCTTTTTCTGCAAAACGGTTTGGCGCTTTTTCTGCAACAGGTTGATATCCGCTCAGGCATTGCTCCAGTCTTTCTTTTCAAAATAAATTTCACCACGATAAAAATTTGCATCTAAAGAATATGCTCCGTCCGGGAAACGCTGCACATAATTATTAAATGCCGTTAATGCAGCATTTGTATTTCCGCTTTGATACTGTGTTAGTGCAGCCGACCATGAAAGTGAATCTTCAGTACTTACATCCAGTGGTCTTCCCATTTGACGCATATAGTTTGCATATTCATCAGGCTTTCCGTCTTCTACATAAATACTTTTGATATTGTCCAACGCTTCTTCTGCTTCAGGAGAATTAGGATATGTTTGAACCAAATTTTTGTATTGAGCTAATGCTTCACGGTTATTATTCAAATTATAATTTGCAATACCAAGCTTTAATTGCGCCTGTGGCTTCAAACTATTATTTGTCGAAAGTTTTAATACATTGTTTAAAGGAGCGATCGCTTCACGAAAACGTTCATCGGCAAGATAAGCGTTGGCAATTTCCATGTTTGCATCACCAACAAGTGATGAAGTTGGGAACTTTCTCGCCATCGTATTCATCAAACTGATCTTTTCATTCGAGCTCCTTACTCCAGCGATCATGGCAACCTGGAAAGTTGCATAATCCTCCGCCGGCCATGAAAGTTTGATCACATTATCGTACATCGCTTTTGCACGGGTATAATCGCGGTTCATAAAATAACAATCAGCGCTGCGTATATATGCATCCTGCGTAAGCGCATCTGAATTCAATGCTGGATTTTTTCCAACTTGTTCAAAGAATTTTAACGCTGCCGGATAATTTTCTCTTTCTTAAATAACAATAACCAAGATTATACCTGATCGTATTTGCATTTGCTTCACCTGATGCCGGTGCCCCTGCATCTAAATAAGCATTGTAATATTTAATTGCATTATCTAATTTATCGGCCCGATAAGCAATTTCCCCTTTCCAGAAATTTATTAAGTGGAAGAACTGCTCCGTTATTCGGATCCTTCAGCGCTTTATCCAAAAGGGCATCGGCCTGCAGCAAATTTCCATCATTTATTAATTCAGCAGCTCTTCCAAATAGGATCCGCGGATAGGTTTTCTTCGAAGTTTCAGATGGGTTTTTAAGTCCCTCCATCAACGCCAAAGCATCTTTATAATTATTTGTATTAGCAAGCACCATTACCATCAGGTCCCTTGCCTCAGTATTATAATTTGAATTAGGATAATCAGCCAAAAATGAACTTAAGCTATTCAGCGCTTCATCCTGGTAGCCGAGTTCGTAAGAAAGTTTAGCATATTGAAATTTTGAAATTTCCTTTGAGCCTTTATTGCTGCTATTTGATGCACAAAATAAAAATGCATTCCTCGCATTTGCCTTCTCGCCGACCTTCAAATAAGAATCTCCAAGAAGATACATAGCATGCTGGCTCAATGAATCATCTTTCCCACTTAATTGTTTAAACCCATTAATTGCTTTTGGATATTTACTCGCTATATAATAACTGTATGATAACTCATACAGGTTCTCTCTCGTCACTTTTTCTGCTTTTGAAACATAATCTTCAAGATATAGGCAGTCCTTTATCAAATTCTTTTCTTTCAAAATAACCATGCCCCAGCATGAGTTTCATTTCACTGATCATAGTATTGAGCATTACCTCCTTTGATCTTTTTTTCAGCATAGGCGATCGCTTCTTCTTTTTACCTTGTATATAATATATCTGTGCTATATAATATGGTACAACTGATTCATATGCCTTTTCATTCTCCACTATTTTAAAGCTTTCCAGTGCTTCATTATAATTACGATCGCGAAAAGCCAGGAAACCGTAATAATAGTTTGCATCAATATAATTGGGATCGTCCTTGATCTGTCTTATTGAATTAAAAAGCGGTTTTGCCTGGTTAAATTTTTGCATTGTGAAATAAGAATACCCCTGGTGAAATTTCATGTCGGAAATTTCCCGGTTACTTAAGTTGGCAATACCTGCTTCCTCATAATATTTCGCCGCATCGGGAAAATTTTGCTTGCGGTAATAAAACTCCCCAAGATGAAAATTCATCTGCTGCACACGGGCATTATTTTTTCCAGCTCAATAAAATCTGTAGCTGTTTCTTCTGCACGACCTTCATTTTGTTTTAGTGCAAGAACCGTTGTGTAATAATTGATCTCCTGGTTACCAGTGCATCATTAATGTAATTTGTTTCTTTAGAGGCCTGCTTGTAATTCCTTGAATAATGGATAAGCAATGCTATATTGCTCTTTCTGATAGTATTCCTTTGCTTCTTTAAACTTTTCCTGCGGGTCTTTGAAAAATAAGGGTTTGCTGTGCAGTTGAGAGAAAAACTGAAATAACAGTGGCTACTAAAGCGATGCTGCGATTCTTCATATTAATTGTCCTTTAAACCGATGGTGACTTAACGTTGCAAATATTCAATTTATTTTTACCTGTGCCAAACATCATTCCAAACACTGGTGGATAAGTACAATGTTGATACATGTTTAACAAATTATTCTAAATCAACTCATCATCTGGCGTACATCTGCATGTTTTACCGGCTGCAAAAATGATTCAGTGAAAATAAAAATGGTAAACATTTTTAACTACTTTGCCAAGTTGACCGCATCATAAGGACTCGACGATCACATCATTTATGAAAAAATTACAACTTGTCGAATTAGGGATAATTGCTACAGCGCTGATCATGGGGTATAAAATGATCACGTCATTACTTACTTTAATGACCAGCCTGCTATTTGGCCTTGGTACTGGAATTGGCGGAGAATCTTATGATGGCAATTTTGCCAACCGTTCTGTTCTTTGCATTTTATACGATCACCTTTTTCTTTTGGCAAGAAATATTAAACCATTAGCAAGATTTATTTGCCGTGATAATGAAGAGTTGTTGGAATTCAAACTTAATAAAGCTGCCGTGCTTCATGTCGATCATTATTGCAATTTGTCTTAAGCTCTTTTTGCAAACAATACCGGAGATAATTCAATACATAGCCAGTAAATTCATAAACATTAAGCCAATATGGTGAGGATTTTGAACCCGCTGAATTGCGAACAGGTAAAATAAGATTTTGGAATTCACTGATCGGTTTTATAATAAGTGTCGCTTTACTTGATTACTTCAAAAAATATCGCTTCATTTTTTGGAAAGGAAGAGCCATCACTATGAAATTGGCGGTGAGAAAATAGAAAGTAACCTTTAGTATGTTTACCTCAGAAACAAAAATAAGAGTACGCTATGCCGAGACTGACCAGATGGGAGTAGTGTACCACAGTAATTTTTTCCCCTATTTTGAAGTTGCAAGGGCAGAATCAATTCGCCATTTAGGATTTACTTATGCAGATATGGAGAAAATGGGAGTGATAATGCCGGTGGTAGATGTGCATGCAAGATATCTTCGCCCTGCTTTGTATGACGACTTGCTTACGATCAAAACTTCTTTAAAAGAGCTTCCGCTTCATCATAAAATTGAGTTTCATCATGAAGTTTATAATGAAAAAGAGGAATTGCTTTGTGTTGGCAAGATCATTTTATATTTTATGGAAAAAGAAGGAATGAAAAGAACAGCCATGCCCGAAGCACTAAAGAAAACATTAGAACGTTATTTTCAATAATCATATAAATGGATCAACCAATTCCTATACCTGGTGAAATACCTGCTGAAATTCCTAAACCGGAGTTAGAAGAGCCAAAAATAAAATGAATGTTTGGCTGAGATCCCTTGGCAGCCTTGCACTTTTTCTTGTTGTTGGCTATTTTTTCTTCAAGCATAAACTGGACATAGCGAGGTGATCGTCCTAACAGCAGGTTGTTGTTTTTCATGAAATGGGGCATTTTCTTGCAATGAAAGTTTATAAATACCAGGAGCTCGGTATTTTTTTATTCCATTAATGGGGGCCTATGTATCCGGGAAAAACAAGAAGTATCACAAAAGCAATCGGCGGTGATATTACTTGCGGGTCCATTGCCCGGAATCATTCTTGGTTTGTTATCTCATTTTTTAGCAGCACAAACTGGACATTTATTTTTTGAGAAGCTTGCCTGGATATTAGTATTTCTTAATCTCCTCAATTTATTGCCAGTTTATCCTCTTGATGGCGGACAGTTATTACACCGCTTGTTTTTGATGATTATAATATTCTTGGAAAAATATTTGTAGTCATTTCAGCAGGGTTTAATGAGCTGGGTAGCTATTAGCTCAGGATTCTATCTCTTATTATTTTTCCATTTCATGATGATAAGCACGCATGATCGGCGATCTGCAACATGAACGAATTGAAAAAAGATAGAAGCCGAAGGCATTGACCTGATGAAAACCTATGAAGAATTAACTCCGGAAGAATATTGGAAAATAAGGAATGCCGTTATAAAATATTACCCGCAGTTCAAAGATGTAAACCCATCACCACCCTTATGAAATATCATCAAAAGAAGATCAGATAATAACAACTATACAGGGACTTTTACAAAGAAGTTTGATACAGGATCTTTCACTTGGCGGAAAATTTTTAATACTGGTAATCTGGATCGGATCCTTTGCGGCGCCTTTCTTTTTAGACCTATCAATCGATAATCAGTTTTTTTAAACCCTGATGATGATCCGCTTTCCATTTTTGAATAGCAGCTTTTATTTCTTTGGATCTTAATTTTTCTTCAACAGCTTTTTTGCCAAAGCCGGAAATTCATCATCCGGAGCAAAACGCAAGGCAATGATCTGCGACATTCGCAAACGGCTGTCAAATGGTTTACCGGTTAAAATAAAATGACGAAAATTTTCTTCTGCACGAATGGCCCTGTCCTGTGCTCTTAATGCAAAGGCACGGGCATACCAATAAATAATAATTAAAACGACAGAGATCAAAAGAATTAATGCCGCTGAATAATGAGTATGTGCATCAGCATGGATCAAATTAACAATACTGCCTCCAAGTATTGCGAGCAATATTAAGGGAGTTATAAAAGTCCATAAAATGATATAACGGCTATGGTTTCTAAAATTTTGTTCCTTCATAAATGTCTGTTTGAATTTGAGATTTCGAAGTTAGGTTAAGCACTATAATTGAACATTGACTCATTTAAGTGTATCCAGCACTTTGTACATTTTATTTACCAAAGCTAGAAGCAGAACCATTATAATTATTGACGAGAAAAGAGAAAATATATTCCTTTCCATTCTTTGCTTTGTGATAACCGCAAAATCCTTTTACGCCATGAATGGTTCCGCTTTTCATGCTCATGCCATTGTATTCAGGTAATGAATTATAGAAATAAGGGAACCAATCTTTGGTTTTTGCATATTTTAATATCTCAACTTGTGAATGTGTAGTGACACGATTCAAGTGGTGACAAGACCAGAGCCATCAACAATATTCTAGTTCGTCTTTATCCAATCCTTTTTCTTTCCAGAAATTTTTTAACGATAGCTACACCGCTATCTGTTGAACCGAAACCATTTTTTTCATACGCAAAAGTTTTTATCAATGCTTCAGCCGTAAAGGTTGATGCTTTTTTATTGAACCAGTAGATGATGGAATCGAGAGTGGAGAATAGTAGGTGAATAAATGTGATATCACTTTGGATCTACATAATCTTTCATACTATATCTATGAATACATCATGTCTGTTGACTCAAGTGGATCATGTTTGCTTGAAGTGCTCGCTTCGATAGAAGCCTCAATAAGATCTGTGAAACTGATAAATGATCTTAGGCATGGTCCGAAATGATAAAATTATTTTCATCTAGCGGATATTGTATCCGTGCCAATTCATAGTTGACCCATATGGTTGAAGATATATATAAGCATTATCACCTGTTCCTTTTGCAGCAGCCTTCAAGCTAATATATTCATATTATAATCAACTTGAGCTGGTAGTGCTCATGATCTTAACACTGAATCACCTATTTTTCACCAGATTGTAAGTGTAATATCATAATTGATTTTCTCGCCAGTTAATCAATTCTGCTGCGCTGCCATAATAATTACCTATATCCTGCCAAATCCATCCATCAGGTATAGATTCTGAATTCCAATATTCTATTAATAATGATCAAATGAATTCTCCATTAGCTATTTTTTTATACCCGCTTTTGAATAGCATTCTAGCAATTCATTAAGTAATACTTCATCAGTTGTCATGTTCGCATAACGCCAGCTCCCAAGAGTCGGGATCGTCCATGCAGTACGAAATACAAATTCCTATTAATAGTCCATCCTTAATTTCTCCATGATAACCTAATTCGGTCTTATACCTATAATCCTTCCCCAACAATTCAAAAGCAGTAACACTTGTAATAATTTTTTGTGTAGATGCCGGTGCTAAACCGATCTGTGAGTTTTTATCAAATACAACTCTGCCTGTATTTGCATCTATTACATACAAAGAACTGATAGCATGTTTTAACTGGCTGTCTTTTCAAATGCTGCAAATGCTTTTTGTAAGCTTTTGATTTAATGGTCTTGACCAAAAAGTAACAACAACTAATAACAAGCAACCAGCAACAAGGAACTAGTCTCTTCATGAGTATTGAACATTTAATTCCTCAAATTTAGCGCATCTCCTACCTTTTGCAGCCTATGAAAAATGTTAATGCAAGTATTATTACAATTGGCGATGAACTATTGATCGGTCAAACCATTGATACCAACAGTGCATGGATCGGGCAGGAATTAAATAAGATCGGTGTTTGGCTAAAAGAAGAGTGGCCGTTGGTGATGTGTGGGATGATATCTGGAATGCATTGGATGCAGAAAGCAAAGAATCGGATATTATCATTATCACCGGCGGTCTTGGACCTACTGCCAGATGATATTACAAAACCTTTTGCTCTGCAAATATTTTGGCAGTAAGCTTATCGTTAACGAAGAAGTATTAGCTCATGTAAAATATTTATTTGATAAAGTATATCGCCGGCCGGGACCGATGCTTGAAAGAAATTTAAAGCAGAGCTGAAGTGCCGGATGTATGTACAGTACTCCACAATGCAAGAGGAACTGCGCCGGGAATGTGGTTTCGAGAAAGACGGTAAAATATCATGCTTTCGCTTCCGGGAGTGTCCGCATGAAATGAAAGGGCTGATGATAAATGAAGTGTTGCCGCGAATTCCAAAATATTTTTGAACTTCCTTTATTATTCACCGTACAGCTTTTACAATGGGCACGGGTGAAAGTATGATCGCAGAAAAAGATAAAAGATTTTGAAGCGAGTTTGCCTCGAACATATCAAAGCTTGCTTACCTGCCGGGTTATGGTATGGTAAAACTGAGATTAACCGCAAAAGGAGATGATAAAGAAAAAATGGAGAAAGAGTTAGATGAAAGATTTTCTGTGTTTGAAAGAGCTTAGTGAATGAATGGCTGGTGAGTGATAAAGATGAAAACCTGGCAACAGTAGTTATAAAAAATTTTGAAAGAAAAAATAAAACGATCGGTCACTAGCTGAAAGTTGCACCGGTGGTTATATTGCTCATCTTATTACTTCAACTCCAGGTTCTTCTGTTGGTTATAAAGGAAGCATAATTAGTTATGCAAATGACGTAAAAGAAAATATATTGAGGTGTTACTGATAAAACATTGAGAACAGTTGGTGCCGTAAGTGAAGAAACAGTGATACAAATGGTGAAAGGCGCTATTGAAAAGTTGAATGTGGATTTTGCAGTAGCTACTTCAGGTATTATGGGACCTGATGGTGGCACAGATGAAAAACCTGTTGGCACAGTATGGATCGCCGCTGGTAATAAAGGAAAGGTGCAGACAGCAAAACTGGCTTTCCGTTTTGACCGTGAAAGAAATATTGAAATGACATCACACACTGCATTGAACTTTTAAGAAAGTTCATTCTTGCTAACACTTGATCGGGTTTTAATGCTCAAATCATTACCTTTGGCCGGTTAAAAATTACTAAGAGACTAAATGAGAAAATGAGTAAAGAGGCTTGCTAATGTTCAATAGAATTACTGATCGTACAAGAGTGCGACGCAACGGAAGATTGATAGGCACACATGAATATCAGGCAAATCTTGAATTGCTGAAATCTAAAATCTAAAATCGATCATGGCAATTGTTGATCTGGTAATGCCGAAGCTGGGTGAAAGTATTATGGAAGCCACTATTCTGAAGTGGCACAAACAACCCGGCGATACGGTGGCAATGGATGAAACTGTATTGGAAATTGCCACTGATAAAGTGGATAGCGAAGTGCCAAGCACTGCTGCCGGTGTGCTGAGTGAAATTCTTATTCAATGTAAATGATGTGGTGCCGATCGGTACGGTGATCGCAAGAATAAAAACCGGTGCTGAAGAAAGCTGTAGTCATCAAAACCAACACCTCTACAACCAAAAGTTGAAGTTCGTCAACCACAAGTGGAAACAGTTGCTGAAGTGGTTTCATCACATCAAACTTCCTACAAACCTCAAACTAACGGAACTGGTAATCGTTTTTATTCGCCACTTGTATTAAACATTGCAGCCAGTGAAGGTGTGAGCATGAGTGAACTTGAAAATATTCCCGGTACAGGCAATGAAGGAAGAGTGACGAAGAAAGATATTTTGCAATATGTGAGTGAGAGAAGGTCGGGCAAAGTCCGGAGTCAACAGTCGACAGTCCACAGCTATCAGCCATCTGTAAAGCAGACAACAAGAAAGTCGTAATAAGAGAAACTCACCACTAACATCTCAAAGCTCACATCTCACTACTTATACTGGCAATGTTGAGATCATAGAAATGGATCGTATGCGCAAACTGATCGCTGAACACATGGTGCGAAGCAAGCATACGAGTCCGCATGTTACGAGTTTTGTTGAAGCTGATGTAACTAACCTGGTAATGTGGCGTGATAAAGTGAAAAAAGATTTTGAAAAAGAGAAGGAACAAAGATCACTTTCACTCCTTTGTTTATTGAAGCCATTGTAAGATGCATTAAAAAATTCCCATTGGTCAATTGTTCACTGGATGGTGATAAAATAATCATCAAGAAAGATATTAATATAGGAATGGCGACTGCATTACCATCAGGCAATCTTATTGTGCCTGTAATTAAAAATGCTGACCAGTTGAATCTTGTTGGCCTGGCAAAACAAGTGAACATGCTTGCTGATAATGCAAGAACCGGAAAGCTGAAAGCCGATGATACTGCAGGTGGCACATTTACTATGACAAACGTGGGAACTTTTGGCAGCCTGATGGGAACACCGATCATTAATCAACCACAGGTGGCGATACTTGCTGTTGGCGCTATTAAGAAACGTCCGGTTGTTGTGGAAACTCCTGCCGGCGATAGTATTGCTATCCGTCATATGATGTATTTGAGCATGAGCTATGATCATCGTATTGTTGATGGAAGTCTTGGCGCTACATTCTTAACTGCTGTAGCAAAAGAATTGGAAAATTTTAATGGTGACAGAGAATACTGACCACGAATTACACGAATGGATTATGAAGTGATACTAATGCCTGGAATCGAGGCATTTTTAATTTGTTAGGCGTGCCATAAGTTTTATTTTCAAACTTCATAGCTATTGCCTTTCTTTGTTACAATATAAAGATTGTCATATTCCGAATCAGGAAGGTCTCCTGGTACCTTTAGTTTCTCCGCATAGCTAGTAATACGTAACTGAACTGGAAGTACG
>ERZ1370068.6742-contig-5706_pt1 | contig 19950 bp, 34 predicted proteins | sample MGYA00561227_ERZ1370068 | MGnify/ENA primary metagenome ERZ1370068 (study PRJEB38410, sample SAMEA6850437) | metagenome | study: Metagenomic assessment of the ecological functions of the soil: analysis of the soil microbiota associated with the...
CAGCCCAGCTGATCGCCAACCGGGCGGGCCTTCGGTCATGACCCGGCGCGATCTCTGGCTCACTCTTTCCCTTCTCGCCATTGCCCTCGCCGCCTTCGGCCAGCGGGCTGGGCAATGGCTTCGTCCTCGACGATCGCCCCATCGTCGTGGACAATTTCCGAGTCCATACCCTCGCCCGCTTTTGGCATTCCTTCGCCGAACCGTACTGGCCTCCTGAGGTAGGAGCGGCACTTTACCGCCCGTCACCATCGTGCTCTTCCGGCTGGAGTGGGCGCTGGGTGGCGGCTCGCCATGGGCCTTTCATGCGGTAAACCTGCTGCTCTACCTCGCGATCGTCTTTGCGGTCTTTCGTCTCGCCGGCTGATCCTCCCGCTCCCCGCCGCCTGGCTCACCGCCGCACTCTTCGCCGTGCAGCCGGTTCATGTCGAGGCCGTTGCCAGCACGGTCGGGCAGCCGGAGCTGGTGGTGGGACTTCTCGCGGTTGGCGCGACGGCGTGGTACATCGCGGCGCGCCGGGCGGGAGAGTTGTCCTGGCTCACGATCGCCGGTCTCGCCGCGCATCTACCTCGTCATGTGCTTCACCAAGGAGCACGGGGTCGTGCTGCCCGGACTCCTGATTGCGGCGGAGTTCACGCTGCTGGAGCGGCCCCGTCCGGCTCGGGGTGGGAGCTCTCCTGGCCGCGCTGGTCGTCGTGGCCGCGTTGTTCCTCGTGGTGAGGACCGCAGGTACTCGGCGGTCTGGCCGGCGACATCGCTAATGCCTCGATACGAGGCGTCGGTCTGGGGAGATCGGGTGCTCACCATGCTGGCGATCGTGCCGCAGTGGATCCGGCTCCTGCTCTTCCCTGGCATCTCCAGGCGGACTACATGCCGCGCGAGTTGGATCTAGCCACGACGTTCGGACTCCCCCAGTTGATTGGCTCCCTCCTCCTGGGTGCGGATTGGTCGCGCTCACGGTCTGGTCCAGAAGGCGCGCCCCGGTCGTGTGCTTCGGCCTGTGCTGGACTGGAATCGCACTCTTCCCGGTCAGCAACCTGGCGGTGCCGACCGGAATCCTGCTCGCGGGCGTGCGCTGTTTCTGGCGAGTGTTGGCTCTGCACTCGCCCTGGGCGGTGGTGCGGCGGCGGCCATTCCCAGAGTTCGTCGCCGCGCCCGCGGGCGAGCGGCGCGTGGTCCTGCTGGCACTCGGGGTCCTGCTGGGCGTTGGCCTTTATCGGAGCGCAACCCGGCAGCTGGTCTGGCGAGACAACGACACATTGTTCCGGCAGACGGTGCTGGACGCGCCGCTCAGCTACAAGGCGCACTGGGCGTACGGCAGTATGCTGGTCGCGGTGGGAGACATGAAGCAGGCGGAGCTGGAATATCGGATCGCGCTGCGACTCTACGACGGAGACCCGAACCTCTTCAGCGACTTCGGAGACTTGTACCTGCGTGAGCCGGCCACTGCGAACCGGCGATTCCGCTTTACCAGAGGTCGCTGAGTCTGGCGCCCGAGCAGTGGAAAGTTCGCAGCAAGCTCGTGCTCTGTTATCTCGATCTTGGGGAACGCGTCCGCGGCCCGTTCTGAAGCCGAACAGAAGGCCATCCGAAAGGACCCCGATGCCGTCGGAATTCAGGCAGTGGTTGACAGTTTAACGGCCGCGATCGTGCAATTTCCACCACCCAAAACGGGGCCCAAAAACTGACAAGAATGACGTACCGGGTTCTCAAGCTCTTGATCGCTTTCAAGTTGCCCGCCATGTGCCAGACTGGTATGCCCATTGCCTTGTTAGCGGGCTGAAGTTCACCCTATTCCACAACGGCCAGCGCGTTGGGCGCCCCGTCATAACTCGGAGGAGTTATGAACCGCAAGGGCTTTACGCTCATCGAGCTGTTGATCGTGGTGGTGATCATCGGCATTCTGGCTGCCATCGCGATCCCGAAGTTCGCCAACACCAAGCAGAAGGCGATCGTGGCGTCCATGAAGTCGGACCTGCGGAACATGGTGACGGCGCAGGAAGCGTTCTTCTCGGATAACAACGACTACGCCGGCTCGACCGCCAGCGCGGCGCAGACCAACGGCACCGGCGGCGCGGGCAAGGTGTCCTTCGTGCCGAGCCAGGGGCAACGTGCTGGCCCTGACCTACGTTGACGCGGCCGGCTGGAAGGCCTCGATGACGAACCCGGCGGTGACCAACAACCCGACGAACTGCGGCATCTTCACCGGCCCGGTGGCGAATGCGCCGAACGCGGCCGTGACCAGCGAAGGCGCCCCGGCCTGCTGGTAAGGTCGCGGTGATCCAGCTGCAGGGAGGGCGGCGGAGCGATCCGCCGCCCTTCTTCTTTGGGTACCTCGCATCGCTTTGATCCTCACCGCGTCGTTTGAATGGCGGACTTCCGGAGCCGGGGAGCTATGCTCGCGGCCGGAGGTCAGCTGCCATGGGTCGGTCCCACGCCGGATTCAGCACCGTAGAAGTTCTCGTCGCCCTCATCGTCTTTGACGTGGGGTTGCTCGGCGCCGTTACTGCCAGCGCACTCACCAGCCGCCTGCTGACTGAAGCGAGAAACCGGTCGAGGGTCACGCTGGCCGCCTCGGAACGAATCGAGCTGGTACGAAACGCTGCGCGCAGCTCCCGGCGGCTGCGCTGCCCTGGCTGGCGGTACTCGACCTCTTGGCGGTGGTATCGAGCGAGCAGTGGACCTCTACCGGATCGGGGTTCACTCGTGGGCTGAGCATCATCATCACCAGCTCCACCGTCCGCGGCATTCGGGCAGATACGATAGAGACGGTGATCCTGTGCGCGCTGAATACTGGGCCACGTGGATTCACTCTGGTCGAGAGCATGATCGGCGCTGGTACTCACGGTCCTGGTGCTCGACGCTTGGTGTACCGGGTCCTCGTCGGCGCAGCAGCGGACCGCATCGCTCCAGGCCCAGCGGGTTCTGCTGCAGACCAATCTGCGGAGCGCCGCCGCCTTCATCTCCACCGAGCTGCGCGAAGTCTCCACCGACTCCGCGAATCCTGACCTCCTGGCCTTCAGCTGCCGAATCAGTGACCTATCGCGCCACCCGCGGAAGCGGGATGGCCTGCGGCCTGAGTCTGACATCGAGTGGATCTTCTTGGCCCTATTCATGGCGCCTTTCGGCGGCCGCAGGCCAGCCGCGACAGCCTGCTCGTCTTTGTGGGTGCCGGACCTGGCCGAGAGTGGATCCGCGGGGCCAGTGATTGGTGTTGGCATCGTCGAGCTGTGGCGGAAGCTCATCGCTGCGGATCTCCACGCTGCTCGATTCGAGTTGCCCTCGCGGCTGCCTCAATCGGTCCGCTGTTTCCCGTCAGAGCTGTTCGAGATCATGCAGATCAAGCTCTATCAGTCTCAAGGAGTCACTGGCTGGGCGCCCGCTCGGTCAGTGCTGGAGAGGTCATTCAGCCGGTACTCGGCCCGCTCGATAGCAACGGCCTCGCAATCACATTCCGGGATTCTGTTGGTGCTCTCGCCACCCAGCCGTTCGAGGTGCGATCGGGCGAGGTCGTGATTCGCGCGCAGGCGGCACAGGCCGTTCATGGACCGCGGGGCGTCTCCCAGTTGCTGCGGGATAGCGTGAGTCGCGATTCCGCTCAGGAATGCCGGGCCATGATATCCCCGGATAGCGCCTCGAGAGGCGTGGGGTAGCACTTCCCCTGACGCTCATCGTCCTCACCGTTCTGATGCTCCTGACCGGGACGGCAGCTGATGCTGGCGCGCCTCGAATCCCGATCAGCGGATCAGACCCTCGCAGCGACCCAGGCCACTGCGCGCCGCCGAGGCGGGGTTCGAGATCGCCGCGGCGACTGGCCGATCGAGGCATGGGATACCTTGCCGCCTGGGGTTACGGTCGCGTCTGCAGCCGGAGCATGGGGCCGCCAGCTCCATGTCGATTCGATTACTCACCTTGGCGGTTCGGTCTACCTGCAGACTGCAGTCGGCGAAGTCCACGATGCTGGCGGAGGTCAGCTCCGGCGCGGGCCGCGCTGGGGCGCTGGATGCGCGCCGATCCACCACGATTTCCCGACCGGGCCGCGATCGTGGCTCGTGGGCCGCTCGAGCTTGGGAGGCGGCATGAGTGTGGATGGTGCGGATCAGGTGCCCGCACGCGTGGGGTGCCGTCTGTCCACCACCAGGTCCAGCCGTCGCGGCAGTGATCGACAGTGCAGGGCCACCGGTCTTCTCCACCGGATGCGTGGGCGGAAGCTGTCTTACAGGTAATCCGGGCTCATGGTCGATTCGACCGCGTCCGATTCCTGCTCTCATCTTTTGGCAGCTTGGGATTTCACGACCCTCCGTGGCGCGGCGAGCCAGCATTTGGCCGGCGTGATCAGCGCTCCGAGTCCGGTGCTCGATTCGGTGACTGGTCGCTGCGATCCCAGGATCACGACCAACCTTGGCGAGCCGCTCGATCCCTCCAGTCCGTGCTTCGGTTCTTTCCCATCGCCAGCATCGCGCCTGGGAGCCGGATCGAACGGGGTCGGGGACAGGGTCTGCTGCTGGCGGATGGAGATCTGGAGCTGGCAGACGGATTCGATTTCTACGGGTGTCGTCATCGTGGCCGGCCGGCTCACGATTCTGGGACCCGGCACTCGGGTCACCGGACTCGTCGCTGCTGCGGCACAGTCCGAGCGACACGGCTCGGCTCACCGGGGCCGGTTCCGATGACCTTATCTCGTTGCGCCATCACGCGTGCGGCGGGTCGAAGCGTCCCCCTTCGGCCTCTGAGCGGGGGCAGTTGGAGTCGGTTCTAATCTGGCAATTTTCAAGAGCTCGAAGTGGGCTGCCGGGAGTGCCGCCAGGCCAAGTAAAAGTTGGTAAGTTATTGGTGTTTGAATGGCTTACGTTTCATGAGACCAGGATGGCACTGTGGTTGCTTTCTCAAAGCTGACCGATTAAATCCACCGGTGCCTTGGGCGGCCACGGCAGAAGGTTACCTTCACGCTAGCGGGGAGACGAGTTTATGAACCGCAAGGGCTTTACGCTCATCGAGCTGTTGATCGTGGTGGTGATCATCGGCATTCTGGCTGCCATCGCGATCCCGAAGTTCGCCAACACCAAGCAGAAGGCGATCGTGGCGTCCATGAAGTCGGACCTGCGGAACCTGGTGACGGCGCAGGAAGCGTTCTTCTCGGATAACAACGACTACGCCGGCTCGACCACCAGCGCGGCGCAGACCAACGGTACCGGCGGCGCGGGCAAAGGTGTCCTTCGTGCCGAGCCAGGGCAACGTGCTGGCCCTGACCTACGTTGACGCGGCCGGCTGGAAGGCCTCGATGACGAACCCGGCGGTGACCAACAACCCGAAGAACTGCGGCATCTTCACCGGCCCGGTGGCGAATGCGCCGAACGCGGCCGTGACTCAGGAAGGCGCCCCGGCCTGCTGGTAAGGTCGCTCGGCACTGGAACTCCGAGGGGCGGCGGAGCGATCCGCCGCCCTTCTCGTTCCAAGCCCGTTGATCAAAGACCTGACCAGGGCAGCATCGCCAGACGGACGCGTGGCCCGGAGGCAATCGGAGGAGGGAGGCTGGTTCGTTGTCTGGGATTCGGTAGAGGGCAGGCAGGGCAGGGCTGAAGAGTCCTGGATCGAACGAGCAGGGCAACACTCACCCCCGAGAATCACGGGGAAACTGTACTCTCACGGTCACACGGGAAAAAGGGCATATATGCGTCGCAACGGATTCACGCTCATCGAGCTGTTGATCGTGGTGGTGATCATCGGCATTCTGGCTGCCATCGCGATCCCGAAGTTCGCCAACACCAAGCAGAAGGCGATCGTGGCGTCCATGAAGTCGGACCTGCGGAACCTGGTGACGGCGCAGGAAGCGTTCTTCTCGGATAACAACGACTACGCCGGCTCGACCACCAGCGCGTCGCAGACCAACGGTACCGGCGGCGCGGGCAAGGTGTCCTTCGTGCCGAGCCAGGGCAACGTGCTGGCCCTGACCTACGTTGACGCGGCCGGCTGGAAGGCCTCGATGACGAACCCGGCCGTGACCAACAACCCGACGAACTGCGGCATCTTCACCGGCCCGGTGGCGAATGCGCCGAATGCGGCCGTGACTCAGGAAGGCGCCCCGGCCTGCTGGTAAGGTCGCGCGGCACTGGAACTCCGAGGGGCGGCGGAGCGATCCGCCGCCCTTCTCGTTCCAAGCCTTGAGGAAAGACCAGGAGTCAGTCGACGGGCACCATCGCCAGATGGACTGGGCCCGGAGGCAATCGGAGGAGGGAGGCTGGTTCGTAGTTCTGGGATTCGAGCAGGCAGGGCAGGGCTGAAGAGTCCTGGATCGGACGAGCAGGGCAACACTCGCCCCCGAGAAGTCTCGGGGAAACTGTACTCTCACGGTCACACGGGAAAAAGAGGTCATATATGCGTCGCAACGGATTCACGCTCATCGAGCTGTTGATCGTGGTGGTGATCATCGGCATTCTGGCTGCCATCGCGATCCCGAAGTTCGCCAACACCAAGCAGAAGGCGATCGTGGCGTCCATGAAGTCGGACCTGCGGAACCTGGTGACGGCGCAGGAAGCGTTCTTCTCGGATAACAACGACTACGCCGGCTCGACGGTCAGCACGGCGCAGACCAACGGCACCGGCGGCGCGGGCAAGGTGTCGTTCGTGCCCAGCAAGGGCAACGTGCTGGCGCTGACCTACGTTGACGCGGCCGGCTGGAAGGCCACGATGACGAACCCGGCGGTGACCAGTACCCCGACGAACTGCGGCATCTTCACCGGCCCGCTGGCGAATGCAGCCGAATGCGGCGGTGACCAACGAAGGCGCCCCGGCCTGCTGGTAAGGTCGCGCGTGCACCGGCAACATCGAGGGGGCGGCGGAGCGATCCGCCGCCTTCTTCTTTCAGGCTACGAGGTGACCAGGGAGTTGGTGTGATTTCCTCTGCTGTTCCTGGGTTTGGAGCCCTGATTTTGGTCTTGCACAACTCCTTCGGGATAAGGCACTTCCGGCAATTTCCAAGAGGCATCTAGCACTTTTGGTCCGGGGATCGTGCGCCGGATCACAACGCTAACTCCTTCATCATCAGTCTGGTTACGGCATTCTTTCTCCCCCATGGCATTTGGGTTGCCCCTCAAGCGCGCTGGCGTGTGACTAGTTGCAAAGGCATCTCGCGGTGGGCACGACGAGCCCTCGCACAGGGGACTCCAAAACCTGGTGGCGGGAAGCGAGAAATGCCGATTACAGCAGTGTCGTGACAGCAGTGTAACTTTGACGAACTGCTCTGCAGAGTTTGTACGGTCTCGGTCCGACAGATGGCTTCAAGCTCTGTCTCATCAGTGAGTACGTAAAGTCTCTCGTACTAACAGTTTGGTATAACCGACTTAAAGCATTTTGGAAGCTTGACAAAAGCAGGCGCGCATAATAGCGTAGCCTACCGTTTCCACCTCAAGTCACGCCGGGCAACTATGGGCCTCTTCAGCAGAAAGAAGACGACCGTTGCGCTGGATATTGGTTCCGGGCTGATCAAGCTCGTGGCCATTTCCCATGGCGCCGGCGATCCCGTCCTCACCAAGGTGGCGTACACCAGCGTGGTGGACGATGCGATCGTCGAGGGTGAGGTCATGGACCCCGGGATCGTGGCCGACGCGATCAAGGGCCTGATGGCTTCTGCAGGAATCAAGGCCAAGCAGGTAGTGATCGCGGTGGGTGGACGCGACGTGATCATCAAGAAGATCGCGATGGATCGCATGCGCGAGGCTGAAGCTCGCGAGGTGATCCGCTGGGAAGCGGAGCAGCACGTTCCCTTCGATATGGAGAACGTCGAGCTCGACTTCCAGATCCTGGATCCCGCCGGTGAGGGCCTCCAGATGACCGTGCTTCTGGTCGCTGCCAAGCGTGAACTAGTGGAGAACAAGGTGGCGTTGCTGGCCGAGGCGGGGCTTACACCCGCGGTCATCGACGTGGACGCCTTTGCGCTGCACAACGCCTTCGAAGTGAACTACCCCGATGCCATGCGGGGTGTGGTCGGCCTGGTGAACCTCGGCCACGAGATGACCAACATCAACATCCTCGAGGACGGGGTTCCCGTTCTCACCCGTGACCTGCCGGTCGGCACCCGCCGCTTCCGGGAGGACATTCAGCGGGAGCGCGGCCTGTCCGCGGAGGAAGCGGATCAGCTGCTGCAGGGCTTCGAGCGGAGTGAGATCCTGGATCCTTTCCTCGAGACCCGTGGCGAAGAGCTGGCTGTCGGCATCGAGCGCGCCGCCGCCTTCCTCCAGTCGGCCAGCCGGTCGGCCAGTGGCATCGGGCGGCTCTGGCTCACCGGCGGCGGTGGCCGGATTCCGGGTCTGAACAAGGTGCTCGGGGACCGGCTGCGTCTTCCGGTGGAGCTGGCTAGCCCGGTCGAGCGGCTGCGGGTGGCAGATGGGGTCTTCGAAACGCATGAACATCGACGAGGTCTCACCGCTCCTGATGCTGCCGATTGGCTTGGCGCTCAGGAACGCGGCGTGATCCGAGGCCCGGAGCCACATCCATGATGATCACCGTCAATCTCCGTCCGGACAGAAGCGCAGCGCGCCGGCGGCGGTGGCAAGGAATTCGTCGGAGCGGTTCAGGGCGCTGGGGACCCGGGTCAAGGATCCCATGCTGCTCGCCGCTACTGTGGTCGGCGTCGTGGTCGGTGGATATCTGATCTGGGGCTTCGGCTCGACCCGGCGCGAGCTGGCTGTCCTCGGGCCGCGGCTGGAGCAGGTCCAGGACGAGCACAAGCGCTTTGAGGGACTGCTTGCAGCAGAAGCATGCGCGCCGAAGCGATCCGCGACTCGCTCCTGACCCAGATCCACACCATCCGCGTCGGTGGATGGCAACCGCTACATCTGGCCCCACGTGATGGATGAGGTCGCGAAGTCACTCCCGCCCTACACCTGGCTCACCTTGCTTGCGGTTCAGGGCGCGGTGGCGGTCGCCGATAGCGGCGGACACGACGGACCGGCCGATGCAGTTCAGGATGGAAGGCCGCACCATGGATCTCCAGGCGTATACCCGGTTCCTCCGGCAGCTCGAGGCCTCGCCCTGGCTTCAGAACGTGACGCCGCTGGAAGCCGCCACCGTGGTCGAGCTGGAGCGCCCAGTCACCAAATTCACGATCCAGGCCGAGTTCAAGCAGGCGGACTCGGCGTATATCCGGACCGTGCCACTCAGCCAGTCGGTGAGGTAAGCATGGCCGCTATCAGCAACCAGCGCACAACGCCGCTCCTGATCATCCTCGTGCGTCCTGCTGCTCGGGTACATGGGATATTCGGGCACCGGCCTCGAGATGCTCGGCGATTTCGGGTATCACGCAGGCGAAGGACACCATCGCCGCCGGAAGAAGACCATCGACTCGCTCGTCGTCCTCACCGACAGCGCCAAGAAGATCCTGGCGCAGGGAAGCGTGGACGATCTGCGCCGCCGGTTGGAAGGGTATCGCTCGAGTCTCGAGCTCATGCGTCGGCTGGTCCCCGACCGCAACGAGGTCGCCAACCTGATGGACGAGATCTCCACCCGCGCCAAGATCCGCGGGGTCACGGTTCGCGCAGTTCGTGCCGATGCCTACGGAGCCGGGACCCGCGCCGTTCGAGACCTACCGCTACCAGTACTCCGTCATGGGCCGCTACGACCAGCTGGGCGAATTCCTCTCGGACGTGGCCAGCCTGCAGCGCATCATCGTCCCGGTCGACCTGACCCTGTCGGTCGTCGACGTGGGTAAGGCCAAGGCTCTCGGCGATTCCACCGGATCGCTGCTCGAGGCCCGTTTCCAGATCCGCACCTTCGTCAAAACCGCGACCTCGGAGGGAGAAGCCAGTGGCACCTGATTCTCTGCGGCGCTCGCTCCTGGCCCTCGTGCTCTTCGCGGCCGCGTGTGGCGGCGGCGCGAAGAACGATGAGGCCGATGCCGCCGTTGACCTGGCGGCGGTCCGCGCCAAACGCGATAGCACCCGGATGGTGGATTCGCTCGCGCGAGTCAGCTACACCGACGTGCTCTGATTCAATCATCACCGACATGGGCAAGACCGCGGCGGGCAAGAAAAAGCTCGCGGTGGCAGCCGCCCGAAGGCATGATCCGTCCCGAAGTCCTCACCGCGTGCGGCAAGCCGCCGGCGGGTCTGGCGACTGCGCCCGCCGCCGACGACCGAACGCACCCGCGCGGTGAGAAGCTCACGCCACAGCAGCTGGCGGTGCAGCGTGCCGACTCGGCCCGCAAGGCCCGCGAGCAGGCGAAGGAAGACTCGCTGAAGACCAAGGCGGAGCTGGCGCGGCAGGATTCGCGTGGGCCGGGCCGGGGCCGACTCGGTCCGCAGCGATTCGCTCGCAGCGGGCCCGGGAAACCGAGGTGCAGCGGGAGACCTTCACTTACGCGGGCGGATCTCGCGATCCCTTCGTCTCTCTGATCTCGACGGCCAAGGTCGGCCCCGAGTTTTCCGACCTGATCCTGCTGGGCATCTATCTCGACCTGCGCCGCTCCAGTAACAGCGTCGCGGTGCTGCGAGACAAGAATTCGGGTAAGCGCTACAAGCTGCGGGTAGGAGACCAGGTCGGCCGCCTCAAGGTGGCACAGATCCGGCAGCAGGACGTGGTATTCACGGTGGAAGACATCGGGTTCGAGCGACAGGAAACGCTGTCGATGCGCAAACGGGAGGCAGAGACCCCATGACGAGTAAGCTTCTATTCGCCCTCGCAACGGCAGCGCTCTTCGGAGCGACGCCCGGCCGTGCGGCTCCGCCGCCAACCGGCCAGGTGACCGCCGTAAGCGTGGTCCCGACTCCGGGTCGTGCGGAGATCGTGATCAACATTCGCGGGGCCGTGGAGGTCAGGGACTTCGTCCTCCGCGAGCCTAACCGTCTGGTGATCGACGTCCTCGGCGCGACGCTGTCGGCCACGGGCGCCAACTATGACGGAATCAACCGAGCCGGCGTCTCCGACGTTCGGTACTCCCAGTTCCGCCCCGACGTTGTCCGGGTCGCGATCTATCTCTGACGAACAGCGCGACTATCGCGTTGAGCGGGATGGTGACGACGTCGGATCAGCTTCGGCGCCGACCGGAGCTTCCTCGCCATGGTCCAGCACCGCCCCCTCCGAGCTGAAGCCACCGGCGGAGCATATCCGCCCGACCGCAGCGGAGCCCGAGGTCACGCCGCCGGCGCCAGTCGTTACGGCCGCCCATGCGGAGCAGCAGCCCCGGATTACGGTGACCTGGGACAAGGCCGGACATCTCGGACGTGGTCGCCGGTTTCGCCGCGTTCTCCGGGAAGACCATCGTCCTCGGCAAGGACATCAAGGGAACCGTTTCGGCCGAAATCAAGAATCAGCCCTGGCCCGAGGCGTTCTCCGCCGTGCTGGCCACTCAGGGACTGCAGGCGATCGAGTTGCCCGGCGGCATCATCCGGGTCGACTCGCCCAGCTGCCCTTGCCGCGCTCGATTCGATCGAGCCGTTGCAGACCCGGCTGGTCCAGGTCAACTACGTCACCGCTTCCTCGCTCATCGGGAGCATCGGCGCGATCCTGACCAAGCGCGGCAAGGTAGTGGCCGACACGACCTCCAATTCACTCATCGTTACCGACACCCGCAGCCGGGTGGTCGAGGTCGCGGATTTCGTCAAGAACCTCGATATCCGGACCCCGCAGGTCTCGATTCAGTCGAAGCTGATCTTTGTCGACCGGACCGACGTGCAGAGCCTCGGCCTGCGCTACGACCTGGGGAGCAGCGACGTATTCTTCAACAAGCTGGTGCAACGGACCGACCCCGCGACGGGCGATCCGTTCGACAAGAACACAGTCGTGGTCGGCGGTGAGTCGGTGGCAGGCATCGCCAATGCCGACGCGCTCATCGTGAGCCCGGCCCTCGAAGTGGTCTGGCGGACTGCCATCGGCGGGTTCGATCTCGACGACCTTCGTGCAGGCGCTGCAGCGGGTGGAAGTGGCCGATGTGCAGGCGGAGCCACTCATCACCACGCTGGACAACCGCGAAGCCTTCATCAACGTCGGTGAGGACGTTCCGGTCCGCGTGGTCGATGTGAGCTCGGGCTCCAGCGGCGCGGCCGGGACCGCCCAAGGCGACGGTTAACTTCAAGGAGACCGGTATCAAGCTGAAGGTCACGCCGCACGTGACCAACAACCGCCAGGTGCTGATGAAGGTGGTCGCCGAGCGGTCGGACATCCGGACTCTGGCCGCGGCCGACCTGGGCTTCACCATCAGAAAGCAGAACGCGGAGAACCAGCTGCTGGTGGCCGATGGCGAAACGGCGGTAATCGGCGGCCTGACCGTGACCGAAGTGAACCAGATCCGGTCCGGCATCCGCTCCTGGTCGATCTGCCGATCGTGGGCAAGCTGTTCGGGTTCTCCTCCAACGAGGAGCATCGCCGCGACCTGATTATTCTGATTACGCCGCGTATTATCGACGACGGCCAGAGCTGAGCAGCCTGGCGGTGTGTCGTCCGGGCGACCGGACCTACGCGAGCCCGACGTCGTGTCGGGCTCGCATGCTATAGGGAGGTACCGAGGTGGCGTTGCGGTTTCTCACCGCCGGTGAATCTCACGGCAAGGCCCTCGTAGCAATCGTCGAAGGGCTCCCTGCCGGACTGTCGGTCGTGGCCGAACAGGTGGACCAGGAGCTGGCCCGCCGGATGATGGGATACGGCCGCGGTGCCCGGATGAAGATCGAGCGGGACCGCATCGAATGGCTGAGCGGTGTCCGGGCCGGAGAGACGCTGGGCACCCCAGTCGCGATGCTGATCCACAACCGCGACTGGGCGAACTGGGAAGAAGTGATGGCGGCCGAGGGCGACGCCTGGCGATGTCAGACGGCGTCGCCTCACGAGGCCGCGACCCGGCCACGCCGACCTGGTCGGAGTACTGAAGTACGATCGACAGGACGCCCGCGACATTCTGGAGCGGGCCAGTGCGCGCGAAACCGCCGCTCGGGTGGCCGCTGGCGCACTCGCCCGCCGCCTGCTGGAAGAGTTCGGGTGGAAATCGGGAGCCACATCGTGTCGCTCGGTGGTATTCAAGTACCCCCGGTCGCGTCGCTTCCGGTCCCGCTCAATCCGGCGGCCGACAATTCGGAGATCCGAGTCCTGGATCGGACGATCGAGGCTGAGATCATTCGCCGGATCGATCAGGCGAAGAAGGATGGCGACACTCTTGGGGGTGAAGCGCAGGTTGTGGTGCGGGGACTCCCGGTTGGGCCTGGGAAGCCACGTGCACTGGGACCGGAAGCTGGATGGTCGCCTCGCCGGCGCGTTGATGTCCATTCCAGCGGTCAAGGCAGTCGAGATTGGAATGGGGTTCGAGGCAGCCCGCCGCCCGGGTTCTCAGGTGCATGACCCGATCGACGCGGATGCGGTTCCCGGCACCAATGCGCCGGATCCCGCGCTTCGCGGAGGATTTCGCAGACGCAGCAACAACGCGGGTGGGCTGGAGGGCGGCGTTACCACGGGTGAGCCGCTGGTGATCCGGGTCGGCATGAAGCCGATCTCGACCCTCATGTCACCGCTGCCGACGGTGGACCTGACGACCGGCAAGGCCGCGAACGCGCAAAGCGAGCGGTCCGACGTCACCGCGGTGCCGGCGATGGGAGTCATTGCGGAAGCGACTCACCGCGCTGGTAGTGGCGGATGCGTTTCTGGAGAAGTTCGGCGGCGATTCTCTGGCGTGAGATCCGGACGCAATTTCGCCGCCTATTTGCAGACCCTGGCTGCACGATGGGGAGCATTGTCGCCATGAAGAAGCACATTGTTCTGGTAGGCCTGCCCGGGGCCGGCAAGACCACGGTCGGAAAGCCTCAGTAGCCGAAACGCTCGGAGCTGAGTTCGTCGATCTGCGACAGCATCATCGTGCCGGAAGATGCAAGATGCCGGTGAGCCGGATCTTCGCCGAGCATGGCGAGATCAAGTTCCGCGAGCTGGAGCGGCAGGCCATGGAGGGCGCCCTGGGCCGACCGCCGGCTGTAATCGCGCCGGGGGAGGGTGGATTGCCCAGCCGGGCGCGCTTGAGGCGACTCAGGCCGCCTCCCTGATCATCTATCTCAAGACGATGGTCGCGACCGCCGTCAAGCGGGCTGAGGCCTCGGGGATCAGACCCCTGCTAGCGACCGAGGATCCCGCTGGAGCGGATGCGGACCCTGCTCAGGGAGCGGGAGCCGTACTACGTCAAGGCAGACGCCGAGGTCAAAGCCGACATCAAGTCAGCGGCTCAGCTGGCGGAAGAGATCGTCGCTTTGGCGAAAGACCGCGCAGGGTGGTAGAATAAGTGTATGTAGTACAATGGATTAGAAATTCTCTCCTTGCCAACCCCCGGTCCGGCGTTTTCTTGTGGGCGATCTGGTTAGTACCTCCGGAGAAACGAAGTCGTCAGTTTAGGAGCCATGGCAACGCAGAAAACCAAGACTGCGGCCAGGCGCACGCCGCGGAAGAAAGCCGCGACGAAGCCGGCCGCCGAAGGCAACGGTAAGGCACTCCCCTCCGCGGTCACCAAACCTCGGAAGCGCACCCGTAAGCCCGAACCCACCCGTGCGGTGGGAGGGAAGGGGATGCGCTCGTGGTGGTGGAATCCCTACCAAGGCCAAGAGCATCGGCAAGTACCTTGGCCGGGGCTTCGATGTCAAAGCCACGATCGGACATGTGCGGGACCTTCCTACCCGGAAGCTCGGCGTCGACGTCGACAACGGGTTTCAGCCCGAGTACGTCACTATTAAAGGAAAGACCAAGACCCTTAACGAGCTGAAGCACGCAGCCAAGGCGGCGCGTGCTGTGTACCTGGCAGACGGACCCCGATCGCGAGGGTGAGGCGATCGCGTGGCACGTGGCCGACCAGCTGGATACCCAGGCACCGCTCCACCGGGTCCTGTTCCACGAGATCACCAAAGATGCGGTCCAGAAGGCCGTCGCCGAACCTGGCGTCATTGACGACGACAAGGTGAAGGCGCAGCAGGCACGCCGGATTCTCGATCGTCTGGTGGGCTACAAGGCCAGCCCCATCCTCTGGCACAGCATCAAGACCGGACTCTCCGCCGGGCGAGTACAGACCGTCGCCCTCCGCCTGATCGTCGAGCGGGAGCGGGAGATTCGCGCCTTCAAGCCGCAGGAGTACTGGACCATCGAGGCGGCGTGTGCCAAGAATGGACAGGAATTCGATGCGGAGCTTAAGAAGATTGATGGGCACAACCCGCACCTGACCAACGAGAAGGATGCGAAGCAGGTCGTCGCGGAGCTGGAGAAACTTCCGTTCATCGTCTCCAAAGTCGAACAGAAGCAGCGTCGTAAGCGGCCGGGCGCGCCGTTTACCACCAGCACGATTCAGCAGGAAGCGGCCAAGAAGCTGGGATTCTCTTCCCGGCGGACGATGCGGGCCGCGCAGGACCTCTACGAAGGAATCGATGTGGGCGAGGAGGGCCCGGTCGGCCTCATCACCTACATGCGGACCGACTCGGTGCGAGTCTCCGACACCGCGATCGCCGCGGTACGAGGCTTCATCGAAAGAACTACGCGCAAGCCGTACCTCCCGGAATCGCCGAACACGTATACCTCGAAGGCCGCTCGCACTCAGGATGCCCACGAGGCGATTCGTCCGACCGATGTCAGCCGCCGGCCGGAGCAGGTCCAGCCCTACCTCGAACCCGACCAGTTCCGTCTCTACCAGCTGATCTGGCAGCGGTTCGTGGCGTCTCAGATGAACCCGGCGGTGTACGATGTCACCGTCGTGGACTTCGATCTGGGCCGTTATCTATTGCGGGCGACGGGATCGGTGCTGGTCTTCGACGGTTATCACACTCTCTATCTCGAGGGTCGCGAGGCCGAGGAAGGGAAGTCCATGGACGATCTGCCACCCATCCCGCCGCTTGCCGTGGGCGACCGGGTTGAGGTCCGTCAGATCACTCCCAACCAGCATTTCACCGAGCCGCCACCGCGCTTCTCGGAAGCGAGCCTCGTGAAGGAGCTCGAGCGCCTGGGCATCGGGCGCCCGTCCACCTACGCGCAGATCATCAGCACGCTTACCGCCCGCGAATACGTGCGCCTGGAGCAGCGGCGATTCTGGCCCACCGAGCTGGGCGAGACCGTCGAGCGGATCATGGTGGAAAGCTTCCCCTCGATCTTCAACGTCGAGTTCACCTCGGAGATGGAGACGGAGCTGGACAAGATCGAAGACGGGGAGTTGGGCTGGCAGCAGGTGCTGCAGGACTTCTACGGGCCGTTTACCAAAGCCCTGGATGCCGTGAACCTGAGCGCCATCGTGGCGGAGGCACACGGTCTCAAGTCCGAAGAGCTGGCCCGCGAGCGCTGTCCCAAATGCGGCAGCCGGGTTGAGCTCCGCACCGGACGCTTTGGGCCCTACTTCGCCTGCGAGAACTACAAGAAGTCGTGCGACTATGTGAAGTCGCTCAAGAAGCAGAAGACACCGGACCGGCCTTCGGACGAAAAGTGCCAGTTGTGCGGCGCGCCGATGGTGATCAAGACCGGTCGCTTCGGCGAGTTTCTCGCCTGCACTCGCTATCCGGAGTGCAGGGCACGCGCTCGATCCCATTGGGGATGAAGTGCCCCAAATGTCTCGAAGGGGATCTGGCGGGCGGCGCACCAAGCAGGGCAAGTCCTTCTGGGGATGCGTGCGGTATCCGGCTTGTGATTTCTCCACCTGGAATCGTCCGGTACCCGAGACATGTCCGAGCTGCGGTTGGGTCGGGATGGAGAAGAAGGTCAGCAAGGCAGAGGGAAACCCTGACCTGCCTCCGGTGCCGGCACCGGGTAGTCGTGATGGACGCCGAGAGAGGCCGCCGCGACGTGAACGCGACCGTGGTCGGTGGAGGCCTCGCCGGCTGCGAAGCAGCGTGGGCCCTGGCCGAACGGGGCATCGACAGTCACGTTGTGCGAGATGCGGCCCGTAGTCCGGACCCCGGCCCATCAGACCGATCGTCTCGCCGAGCTGGTCTGCAGCAACTCCTTCAAATCGGTCGAGGCTCACCAACGCGCACGGTCTGCTCAAGGCCGAGTTGCGCGACTTGGGCAGCCTGCTGCTGCAGTGCGCCGACCTGGCCCGGGTGCCGGCCGGGGCGGCCCTCGCGGTCGATCGCGACCAATTCTCTCAGGAAGTGCACAATCGGGTGACCGCGCATCCGCGGGTGACGGTCCGCCGTGAGGAAATCGCGGACCTTCCCTCTCCCGGCATCGTGGCGACGGGTCCCCTCACCTCTGATCGGCTGGCGGAGTGCATCAGCCAGCGACTCGGTGGCACCGCGTTGGCATTCTACGACGCCATCGCTCCGATCGTCTCGGCCGAATCCCTCGACCACGAGCGCCTCTACGCGCTATCCCGATACGGGAAGGGTGAGGGAGACGACTACCTCAACGCGCCGCTCGATCGGGACGCCTACGAGTCTTTCCTCTCGGAACTGGTCTCGGCGGACCAATTCAGCGGCCACGACTTTGACAAGGTCCCCTATTTCGAGGGCTGCCTCCCCATCGAGGAGATGGCTCGGCGCGGTCCGGAGACACTGCGCTTCGGCCCTATGAAGCCGGTCGGCTTGCCCGATCCCCGAAATGGCCGGGAGCCGTACGCGGTGGTGCAGCTGCGCCGCGAAGACCGGGCAGGGCAGATGTGGAACCTGGTCGGATTCCAGACTCGGCTGAGGATCCCGGAACAGCAGCGGGTCTTCCGGATGATTCCCGGACTGGAGCAGGGTGAGTTCCTGCGTTACGGAAGCATTCACCGGAACGCCTACGTGAACAGTCCCGCCTCCCTGGGTCCTGCACTTACCGCGAAGGATGATGACCTGCTCTTCTTCGCGGGCCAGTTCACCGGTGTCGAGGGTAGCACCGAATCACTGGGTACCGGTCTTCTCGCCGGAATCAATCTCGCGCGCCGCCTGCGCGGTCTCCCATCCGCAATACCGCCGGTCACCACCATGCTGGGCGGCCTCTATCGTTACCTTCGGGAGGCAGATCCTCGTCACTTCCAGCCGATGAATGCGAATTTCGGCTTGCTCGACCCCATCGAGAAGGTGAAGGGGGCGGGATGGGAAGGAGGCGAGGAAGCAGGCCCTGGTCGAAACGCGCACGGCGAGACTTCCAGACGTGGTCATCTCAACTATGAGCCTGCCGAGCCGCCGAGCCGCCGAGCCACCGAGCCGCAAGCAGGTTCGGAGCTTTCTCGAATACCTCGAGAAGCAGCGCCAGCAGTCGCCCAATACGGTACGGGCCTACGGGCGCGATCTCGAGGCCTTCGAGCAATACTGCCTGAAGGAGTATGGCTCGCGATTCCGGTGGGAGAAGGTGGATCGGCTGGGAGCGCGTGGCTTCCTCGGAGAATTGCAGCGGCGTGGCCTGGCAAAGCGGTCCATCGCGAGAGCGCTATCTGCGGTTCGCGCCTTCTACCGGTACCTGCAGCGCGAGCATGGTATCGAGAGCCCGCTGCTCCGTGCGGCGAAGGCCCCGAAGCTGGGCCGGAAGCTCCCGACCTATCTCGACCGCTCACGGACCGAGACGCTGTTCGAGGCGATGGAGGCGCGAGCCAGTGATGATCAATTCGCCGCTTTGCGGGACCTCGCCATGCTGGAGCTGTTCTATTCCAGCGGGCCTCGCCTGTCGGAGCTCACCGGGCTCAATCTCGATGACCTTGACCTGTTGAGCGATCAGGTGAAGCTGCGCGGCAAGGGGAGGAAGGAACGCATCGTCCCGGTAGGGAATCGGGCGAGCCGTGCGCTCCGGAGGTACCTTGAGGCGCGACAGGCTCCGGTGCGGCTCCCCGGTGCCGACCGGCAGGCGGTCTTCGTGGGTCGTGGTGGACGGCGGCTAACTCCGCGCAGCGTACAGCGCCTGATCCATCGGGCGTTTGAAACCGTCGGCGGCGATGGCTTGCGGGTGCACTCCCTGCGCCACACCTTCGCCACGCATCTGCTGGATGCCGGGGCCGATCTTCGGGCGGTGCAGGAGCTGCTGGGTCACTCGAGCCTGAGCACGACTCAGATCTACACCCATACCAGCGTCGAGCGGCTGAAGCAGGTGTATCAGCAGGCGCATCCTAGAGCGTAGGTGTCAGGGTCGTGAGTCTTGGGTCTTGAGTCGTGCGTCGAAAGACGTGTCGGGAGCCGCAATCCCGATCTCTGAACAGCCGTACCGAACGCGGAGTAAAGATTCGCGACTTATGACCCAAGACTCATGACCCACGACCCAAGGCTCATGACCCACCACGCCACCACCATCCTCGCCCTCCGCAAGGGCGGCAAAGTCGCCATGGGCGGAGACGGTCAGGTGTCCATCGGGGATACCATCGTCAAAGCGCAGGCCAACAAGATCAGGGCCCTCAAGGGAGGGAAAGTCTTGGCAGGATTCGCGGGATCGGTGGCCGATGCGATCACGCTGTATGAGAAATTCGAGGAGAAGCTCGATCGCTACCCCGGTAACTTGCCCCGCGCCTCGGTCGAGCTCGCGAAGGATTGGAGAGGCGATCGGGTGCTGCGTAGGCTGGAAGCACTCCTGATCGTGGCGGACGTGGAACACACCTTTCTGCTGAGTGGCGCGGGAGAATTGATCGAGCCCGATGACGGTATTCTGGCGATCGGCTCGGGGGCAACTATGCCTTGGCGGCGGCACGAGCGCTGGCTCCCGATCCGACGCTTTCAGCGCGTGACGTGGTGCAGCGGTCGCTGGAGATCGCGGCGGATATTTGTGTGTTTACTAATCGGAACTTGACTATTCTGGAACTGTGAGAGTTTCGTCAGCCTTAAGCCTTAGACCGTAGGCCTCAGGGCCTATGGCATAAGGCTTATGGCAACTCAGACTCAACCCGATGACTGACCCCTTCCACTCCCGGTGCCCGAGGAACCGCCTCCCCAGCCACCCTGGCTCGAGGAGTTGCCCCCGGCCCAGATTGTGGCGGAGTTGGATCGCTACATTGTGGGGCAGCAAGCCGCTAAGCGCGCAGTCGCGATCGCCATCAGAGCAATACGTAACTGAACGAAGTATTAC
>ERZ1370068.5064-contig-4102_pt1 | contig 19942 bp, 21 predicted proteins | sample MGYA00561227_ERZ1370068 | MGnify/ENA primary metagenome ERZ1370068 (study PRJEB38410, sample SAMEA6850437) | metagenome | study: Metagenomic assessment of the ecological functions of the soil: analysis of the soil microbiota associated with the...
GGGGCCACGAACTCGACGTCGGATCTCGAACTTGCCCCAGGCTTCGTCGTTGGCGCCCAGGGCACCCTGGACGCGCCGGACGATCTCTTCCGAGCCGACCTGCCACCAGCGGCAGCCGGGTGATGAACTCCTGGGCGTCGCCGAATTGCTGGATGATGCTTTCGCCGGGGAGCTGGATCGTCCCAGGCTCGTCCGGATCTGCGCGACGGTGGGCGCCCGCTCGAAGCGCACCTGGATCGGCGTGCCGCCGGTGAAGTCGATGTCGTATTTCAGCCCGCCCCGCGCGGCCAGCGGAAATCAGCGCGATCAGCGTGAAGGCGATCGAGGCGATGTACGCCCACTTCCGCTTGCCGATGAAGTCGTAGTTCAGATTCCGAAAGAGCTCGATCAAATCGAGACCTGCTCGACCTTGCGCCGGCCCATGTACACCAGGTCGAAGAGCAGGCGCGTGAAGAAGTACGCGGTGAAGAGGCTCGCGCCGAGTCCGATGAACAGCGAGACGCCGAAAGCCCTTGACGGAGCTGGTGCCGAAGGACAGCAGGATGATGGCGGTCCCCATGACCGTCAGGTGCGTGTCGACGATCGTCCGAGCGCGCGCCGGAATCCGGCTTCGATGGCGGAGCGCGGCGTCTTGCCGAGCCGCAATTCCTCGCGGATCCGCTCGAAGATCAGGATGTTCGTGTCCACGGCCATGCCGACCGTGAGCGCGATGCCGGCGAGGCCCGGCAGGGTCAGGGTCGCGCGGATGGCCGCCATGAACGCGAAGAGCATCAGGAGGTTCAGGCCGAGCGCCACGTCCGCGATGAGCCCGGAGAGCCGGTAGTAGACGAGCATGAAGATGAACACGACGACCGCCGAGGCGGTGATGGCGATCAGCCCCTGCCGGATGGAATCGGCGCCCAGCGACGGACCGACCGTCCGCTCCTCGAGGAGCACCACCGGCGCGGCAAGGCACCGGCCCGCAGCACGATGGCCAGGTCGCGCGCGTCGTCGACCGTGAAGTGGCCGGTGATGACCGCGCGGCCACTCGGGATGCGCTCGTTGATGCGCGGCGCCGAATACACGTTGCCGTCGAGGATGATCGCCAGGCGCTTGCCGACGTTCCTGCTCGATGATCTCGCCGAAGATACGCGCACCGGCCGAGGTGAACTCGATGGCCACCTGCCAGTTACCGAGCGAGTTCGGATCGGCCCCTGCACCTCGGCGCGCGTCAGCTCCCGCTCCGGTGAGCAGGGTCCGCTTCTGGACGACGTAGGGCACCTTGCGCTCGGCTCTTGGTCTGCTTGTCCACCTCGCGCCCGTAGAGGAGCTCGAGAGGTCTCCGGAAGCTGGCCGGCCAGCGCCGGCTCGACCGGCGTCTGCTCGTCAAGCATCTTGAACTCGAGGAGCGCGGTCTTGCCGATGAGGGCCTTCGCGCGCGCCGGATCCTGGATCCCCGGCAGCCGATCAGGATCTGGTCGGCGCCCTGGCGCGTGATCGTGGCTCGCCACGCCGAACTGATCGACGCGGTTGCGGATCGTCTCGAGCCCCTGACGGACCGCGTCATCGCGGAGCTGCATTGATCTGCCGCTCGACCATCACGAGCTTGAAGCGACCGGCCGCCTGGTTCTCATCGCTTCGCGTGAAGGTGGAGAACTCGGCCACCGCGGTGAGCGCGTCGTTCCACGACTGCAGGCTGGCCAGCGCCACCCTGGATCGTCGAGTTGCCCTCCCGCGCGATCCGCTGGACGCCGATACCCTTGCGCTCGAGCGCCTTCTTGAGGTCTCCCGCGGTGCGGTCGGTCTGGCTCGCGACGTGCTTGTCCGCCTCCACGCCGAGCATGAGGTGGATCCCGCCCTGCAGGTCGAGTCCGAGGTTGAGCGCTTTTTCAGGGTACAGATACCAGACCGATACGGCCACGACGAGGAGGACGAACGCGATCCGCACCCGGAGGTGCCTAGGCATCCTTCTCGCCCTGCTCTGCCACGACGCGGCCGGGATGGCGGGAGCGGTCAATTCGAGCTTCACCTGATCGGCGACCCGCAACACGACGGTGTGCTCGTTCAGCCCGGTGACGGTTCCGTGCATTCCGCTGGTCGTCACGACGCGGTCACCCCCTCTTCATCGACGCGAGCATCCGCTCGCGCTCCTGCTCTGCTTCTGCTGCGGGCGCAGCGGGAGAGGTAGAAGATCGCGAGCATCGACGCCATGCCATGACGATGGTGGGCAGGCATGCTCTGCGAGCCGCCGCGCAGGCGGCCCGCGCGCACGCGTGCGAGATCAGGAAGAGCATCGAGTCAGAGGCCTCCGGCGACGTTAGTCGCGCGAAACATCAACGGATGATACCGACAACGCCGTGGAAACCGAGCCTGGAATGGCCCGAAGCCGCCCGCAGCGATCGCAGCGCGCTACCGCGCACGAGCCGGAGAAGAACGTCACGTTGTGGAGCGTCAGCAGTCGAGTACGCCAAGAGCTCGCTCGACATGAAGAGGTGGCGCAGGTAGGCGCGCGAGCCGCGGCAGGCGTAGCACGCGCATTCGCCGTCCAGCGGCGCGGGCGTCCTTCGCGTAGCGCGCCTGCTTCAGCGTCCAGGGGGCCGTCTGCGGGAAGGTACTCGGCCGTTGCGCAGCGTTGCGGGCGTGGAGCGCAATCGAACATGTCCACGCCGCGCGCCACCGAGCGCGACGAGAGGTCCTCGGGCTTGCCGACCCCCATCAGATAGCGCGGCTGGTTCGCCGGCGGCAGGCCGGCCACCAGCGCGGTCAGGTCGTACATGAGGGCTTCGGCTCGCCGACCGCCATGCCGCCGATGGCGCAGCCGTCGAAGCCGAGGTCGACGGTGGCGCGCGCCGCTGCGGCCGCAGCGCCTCGTCGGTCCCGCCCTGGACGATGCCGAACATCGCCTGCCCGTCGGCGCCCGCCGCGCGGGCCGCCTTCAGCGCCGCGCAGCGCAGCGTAGCGCGCGAGCGAGCGCTCGGTGGCCTCACGGGTCGCCGGATACGCGAGAGCATTCGTCGAGCGGGTGGATGATGTCGCGCCAAGGGCCTGCTGGACCTCGACCGCGATTTCCGGCGACAGGAAGTGGGTGGAGCCATCGACGGCGGGCGAACTCGGCGCCCGCCTCCGTGATTTTCCTGAGCTTGGAGAGGCTGAAGACCTGAAATCCGCCCGAATCGGTGAGGATCGCGCCGTCCCAGCCCATGAAGCGGTGAAGCCCGCCGGGTTCCTTCACGACCTCGTGGCCCGGCCGGAGAAAGAGATGATAGGTGTTGGCGAGGACGATCTGGGCGCCGGCCGCGCGGAGATCGTCCGGCCCCAGCGCCTTCACCGTCGCGTGCGTGCCGACCGGCATGAAGATCGGCGTGTCGACGACGCCGTGGGCGTCGTGAGCCGGCGTCGCGCGCGCCGCACCGTCGGTGGCGAGCAGCTCGAACGTCACAAGGACTTCCAGCGTCGCTTTGCTCGCCGCAGGCATGAAGCGGCAGCCTCGCCCGGACCGCGTGGCCGCACGCCGCCAGGATCAGCTCAGCCCCGCGAGCGCCGCGGCGACTTCAGCGCTCTGTGAGCTGAGGAGCGCGGCAGGTGGAAAGCGTTCTGCCGACGATCCCGTCCATGCGGACGGCATCCGGTAGCCCGGCACGCATAGGATGATCGACGCGCGCGGCGGCGGGCGAACACGCGGCCGTCGATTCGCCGGCGTGCTCTCCAGCGCGCGTGCCGTGGTGGTGCCGACCGCGATCACGCGGGCCGCCTGCCCTCGGCGCGCGCCCGGTTCACGGCGCAGTCGGCGACGCTCGGCGAGACCACGGCGCGCTCCGGCGGCACCACGTGGCTCCTCGAATCTCTCCGGCCTCGGCCAGCCATGGAACTGGTCCTGGACCGACGTGGGCGCGAGGCCCAGAACCTCCACGCCGCGGCGCGCTCGGGGCGTCCAGGGAGGCCCGGCGTGAAGTGCAGGCTTCCCGCCGACGTCGGCGCCGGCGATCGATCCCGGCGGACGCGCGTAGACGGTCTGGTGGCGCTCGCGTGTCCCCGCAGTCGGCGCAGCGAGATCTGGCGGATGCACGGAGGCGGGCGGTAGGCGTCTGGTCGCGACGCGGTCGAACGCAGGCCCTTGATCGCCGCCGCCGAGCGGCTCGACGACGCGACGACGCCGACCTGTCCCGCCTCGACGCTCCACGATGCGCAGGCGCGACGCCGGACAGCGTCGCCGACGACGAGCGCGACGCCGGCGCGGCCACCGGCGGCCAGGCCGCACGAGCGCGCAACCAGCGTCCCCCTTCGAGGAGGCGCCGCACGAAACAGGAGCTCGACCGGGCGCCCGCCGGGCAGTCCCTATAGGCGCCGGGACGCGCGCCGGATGACGCGCGAGTTGTTGACGACGAGGTGCAGTCACCCGAGACCCAGGAGATCCGGAAGCCTGGCGGAAACACGTGGTCTTCCGAAGGACGCGCAGACAGCGGTCGATCGCGAGCAGCCAGCGACGACAGCCGCGGCATCAGGGCCCGGCAGCGTCCTGGGGCGATCAGCTCCGACGGGAGGTCGTGGTCGAGCTCCGAGAGGTTCCGTACGGCGCGGCTCGTGGCTGGGCAGATTTTTTCTCGAGCTGGCCGCGCAGGCCTCGCGCAGTCGTGAGCGCCAGCGAGGGGAGCACCTCTCGGCTGGTCGTTGCGAGATGCCGCACGATCACGTCGGTGTACCCGAGCGCCGCCAGCGCACCGAACCGCTCGACGACCGTCAGGCGACGGTCCCCGCGAACGAAGGCCGATGGCGGCATGCCGCGGTACCTGGCGGCGCGGACCGCTCGACGACGTCCGCGGCGTCCGCCGCCGACTCGCCCACGTAGATGTCGCGGCGGTCGGCCACCGCGGCCGGTACGCGACCGTAGGCCTTGCATCGCTCGAGATAGAACGACGCCTCGCTCCCCGCTTCCTCCGAGCGTGAGCTGAGGGCGACGAGAGCCCAGCCCTCGGCAGAGCGCGGCGCGATCGATAGCCGGCGCGGCGCTGGCGCACCACGCAAGTCGACAGCGTCCGGCACGCAGCGCCACCGAGCGTCCCGGAAGACGAAGTGGCCCGACGAGCCTGATGGTTTCTCCGCGGAGCAGGCGCTGGTGATCGATTGACAGCGACTGCACTCGAGCGCCGAGGGGCGTCGAGCCGTGCGCCCATGGCCGCGAACTGCGCCTCGTCGTAGCCGAGGCCGGACGGTGAACGGGCCGCGCGCGATCGACGCAGAGGCTCCGACCTGCTCCGCGACCAGTACCGGATCTCCACAGCGGCAGGAGAAACAGGGTCGGCGGGCGCGGTCCGGACTCCGGCCAGCAGGCGCCGAGGATCGGCACGTTCTGGTAATAGGGCGCCGGCGTCGCGTGATGGTCGCCGACAAAGAGGAATCGGGAGGCCTGACTGTCGCGCGGCGGCGGCGCGCTCGATCATCCAGCGGCGCCGTGCGGGATCGTTCACCGCGTGATTGCTCGTCAGCGAGATACTCGACTCCTCATGCCAGGCTTCCGGCGCGCGCGGGATTCACGCCCCGCCGCCGCGCGGAGCGCGAGCTGGACGTATCTCATCCGGGCGCGCGACCGGCGAGTCCGGGTGAAGCAGGATGACGCTCGCTGGCGGCGTCGAGCGGGCCCAGCACGAGGACCTTGATGAGGAACGGCCGATCTGCTTCGGCGGAAAGCTGACGACCGCGCACCACCAGGCGGCCGATCAGGTCAGCCGGACGGTGGTGCGTCGTCGGGATCTGGGCGCTCGAGCGCTTGACGCCCAGCGGGACCGGAAGTCGATCCAGAGCCGGTACGCGGTGGACGGCGCGCCTCGGGACTCCGGGCGTCGGTGACGACACTGACGCGCATGTCGACTTGCTCGAGTCCGGTTCCACTGAAGCGGGTCGCTGACCCCGCCCCACCGACCATCAGCGCGCGCCGAGGACGAGCGTCGTCCGCGGTGAGTAGTACTCCGAGGATCTCTCGGCCGCAGGTACCTGCTCGGCCATTCCTTGGCGCCCCACTGCGACATGCCCACGCCGTGGCCGTACCCGCGACCGGAGAAGCGCGCCAGCTCGCTCGGATCGAGCGCGACGACGGAAGAGCGTAGACCTCATATCGTATCCGACCATGCGCTGGAAGTCGTTGCCGGCCGGCACCAGCGCCGGCACGCGTGCCGCGGGACTTCTCAGGCGTCGGCCAACACTGAGCGAGGCGTACGCTCCAGGACCTCGATGGCCGTGACGCTCCCGACCTCGAGTCCGTTTCGGCGGAGAATCTCGGCCAGATCGGCGAGGCGGAGGTCGAGGCTCCAGTAGGAGCTACGGCGCGGCCATCGAGTACTTCGTCGCGGATCGCGCGGAGCGCGGGCATGTTGCCGCGCCCCGAACACTGCGCGAAAAGGTTGTCCGTGTAGCCGCCGCTCGCGGGTGATGAAGGCTGCCGAGAATGCTCGCCGCCCGGAGGAGCACTGGCCTGACCGGCAGTGATCGCGCACCGCGGCCCAGGAGCGGCGACGACGATAGGCGTCACGCCGGTGTACATCTGCGGGGTCGTCGAGGCGACGACGTGATAGGGCTTGGCGCCGTTCAGCGCGCGGTGGTAGGCGGCATAGGTCCGCGCGGCGATCGCCTGCGCGCGGAGCGTCTCGGCCGGCCATCGGTCGCTGCGGTCTTCGGCGCGCAGGACGCCGACGACGATAGTCCTCGAGGCTCAGCATGCTCACGACGCGAGACCCTCGTCGGCTCCTGACCACCCGATGATCGCCGGGTACTCGCGCCCGTTCACCCGGATCGAGATGTCGATGGTCAGGCGAAAGCCTGGGCCTGCGCCCGTCAGATCTCGACGCCCGGGCCATCAGGGACCGCCCGGACGGCGTCGGTGCGCCAGGCGCGACCTGACACGGTCGAAGGTCAGCGCTCGCTCACCTCGATGCCGGAGGCCGGGGCGAATCTCCGCCGTTGCGCGTTCTCGACGATGGCGATGCGGATCGTGTCGGTCGGCGCAGGCACTGGCGCGTTCGAGAGCGCCAATCAGCGCCGCGCCGCGAGCAGGCGGCCCATCGGCGGCCGACGACGTATAGAGGAGCAGCGTGAGGACGACGCTCCAGCAGCAGCGACGTCGCGAGCGGAAGCGGAGAGGTTTCCGCGCTCGATGTGGATGTCGCCCGGCAGCCGGCCCAGCCACGGGCACGCGCCCGACATGAGCACTGACGCCGCCGGAGCGATCGGATCCGAGGCCACGAGGGCCTTGCCGACGTCGCTTCCGATCAGCCGAAGAGCCCTTGCTGTCCGGGCGCTCGCGGCGGGCGGCTGCTTGCCCAGGTGCTGCGTAGTCGCCTCGCGGGTCACGCGCCAGGCCGGTAGGGCGTCCGCACCACGGAAGCCGATCTGCAGGAGATAGGGCCGCAATGACCATCTCGACAGGGTCTCGCCCGTCGTTGACGGTGGCCGCGATCGCCGTCGAGGCCGACCGGCCGCCGCCGTGGTGCGTCGACGATCGCGCCGAGGAAGCGGCGGTCGAGCCGGTCAGACCGCGCGCGTCGACGCCCCGCTGATCGAGCGCCCGCGCGCGATGTCCTCGGCGATGGTCCCGTCGCCCTTCACCTGCGCGTAGTCGCGGACGCGGCGGAGCAGCTGGTTCACTGATGCGCGGCGCTCCGCGCGAGCGACGGAGCGATCTCTCGCGCGCGCCGCCGGCGGCTCGATCTTCGCGTCGAGGATGAGCCGCCGAGCGCGTTACGATCCGGGTCAGCTCGTCCTCGGCGTGGAAATCCAGGTGGTGTGGAGATGCCGAGCGCTGCGTGAGCGCGCATGCCGACAGCGTACGCCCGGCCGCGTGCGTCGCCGCCACCAGCGCTGAAGGGCCGGAGCTGAGTACTCTGAGGGCGCGCGCGCTGAGGCCCTTGTCGATGACGAAGCTGACTGGAGAAGTCCTCCATCGCCGGTGGAGGAGCTCCTCGATCGCGGGCCGGAGCCGTTGGTGCACCTCGTCAGATGAAGAGCACTGTCGTTCTCGCCGAGGCTTGGTCAGGATCCCAGTAGGTCGCCGCCCCGCTCTGATCGCCGGCCCAGAGGTCGTCAGCCGAGCGTGGTGCCCATCCGTTGGCGAGGATCCCGGCGAGCGGTCGTCTTGCCGAGGCCCCAGCGGGCTAGTAGAGCAAGCGCGGTCGACGCATTCGCGCTGGAGCTTGGCCTTTGCCTGATCTGAGACGCGGAGGTCGCGACGCGACCGCCTGCTCCTGGCCGACGTAGCCGTCGAACGTCTGCGGACGGAGCTGGCGCTCGAACTGCGCCTCCTGGGCGCCGCCACGCGGCCTGTGGATCTTGCCCTCGTCAGCCGCGGCCGCGCTCACTTCTTGTCTCCGGCGGTAGATCTCGTCGAACAGCTCCTCCGCCGACGCGATCGACGGGCGGCGGCGCGGGGCGTCGGTGATCAGCTGCGATGCCTCGGACGGGCGGTGGCCGAGCTGCTGACCATCGATCTCCCGCCACACCAGCTGCGCAGGCCGTCAGCGTCGAGGCGCGCCCGGCGCGACGTCGACGGGCTCGGCGGCGGCACCGGCGGCGTGCCAGAGCGAACTTGGCGACCCTGCTCTGGAGCTACGCCGACGATGTTCTTCGCCTTCTGCGGGCCGATGTCCGGAGCAGTCCGCGCAGGAACTTCTGGTCCCTGGCGCGCGATCGCGTCGTCGGCCAGCTCGGCGACCGGCAGGGCGAGCGAGCGCGCGCCGCGACCATCGGCCCTGATGTCTTTCACGGTGATGGAGCTTCTCGAAGAACTCCTTGTCGAGCTTCGGAGGTGAAATCCGATCAGCACCGGACGCGGCTGATCGCGGGTCGCGTGATAGTGAGAGCGACCAGCTCTGAGCTCGCTGCCCTTCGCCCGGTCCGGCGGTGATGGTGCTCTGATCTGGCGGAAGGCGATGGGCGGCGAGGAACACCTCGTAGCTGTTATCGCCGCCGCATTCGAGGATCACCCGATCCTCGAGCTTGCGCTGCAGCCTGACGCGGCCGCAGCGTCGCGATCCATGACGATGCGCTCATCGAAGCACGCCGCCCAGGCGCAGGAGGAATCGACGGTGAGCGCCAGCGCGAGCGCGTCGGCCACGTGGGAGGGCGTCGGGAGCGCCTCGAGCTTCGAGCGATGCTGGACGCGCGCTGCATCCGACTTGCGAGGCGGCCGCCGGTGGCGAGCCACCGCGCGCTCTGACCTCGGCCGGGGCCAGCGCGAGCACGGCTGAGCGTCAGCACTGGCGCGCGGCGCAGGCGAGATGACGCCGCGCGGCGTGGGCCGTGAGCAGCGCAGTGCGCGGGAACCGGTACTCGGTGTAGAGATCCTCGAGAACGAGCGTCGTCGGCGCTGGGCGCTCCAGCAGGCCGCGCACCCCATCGTAGATCCGGTGAATCCGCGCCTCGAGTGGCACGTCGGCGCTCGTCGCGATGACGCCGCGGTCGAGCACGGCGACGCCGCCGGCGCCCGGCTCGATCAACGTAGCCGGTGCCGACCAGGCCGGGATCGACGCCGAGGACCCGGAGGCTAGGCGGCCGAAATGGACTCGAGGACCTCGTCGGGAATCGTCGTGGTTAGCGTAGACGGACTGGAACGTCGTCAATTCCTCCAGCGCCTCGATCAGGCGCACCACGGCGGTGGCGTCCTTGCCCTCGACCCGCACCGTCGACTGCGGCACGAAGCTGCACCTGACCCTCGAGCACGGGCACGCTCGCCCGATGCAGCGCGTCGCGAACCGCGTCCATTTCAGCAGGCGCCGTGACGATCTCGAAAGCTTTTTCGGACCGGCGCATGTCGGTCGCGCCGGCATCCAGCGCCTTGCGCGAGCAGGTCGTCCTCGCCGATCTTGCCGGCGTCGACCTGGATGATCCCCTGGCGCTCGAACATCCACGCAACGGCACCCGAGGAGCCCATGTTGCCCCCGTGCTTCTCGAACGTGTGTCGGATCTCGGGGCCGGTCCGATTGCGGTTGTCGGTGAGCACCTGGATGAGGATGGCGACGCCCCCGGGCGCGTAGCCCTCGTAGCTGATCTCCTCGTACGATTCGCCCGGCAGCTCGCCGGTGCCCTTCTGGATCGCCCGCTTGATGTTGTCCTGCGGCATGTTCGCTTCCTTGGCGGACTCGATCGCGGCCTTCAGGCGCATGTTGGCCTTGGGATCGCCGCCGCCGTTCTTGCGCCGCCACCGTGATCTCGCGGAGGATCTTCGAGAAGAGCTTGCCGCGCTGGACGTCCGTCTTGCCCTTCTTGCGCTTGATCTGCGCCCACCGAGAATGCCCTGACATCGTCCTACCCTCTTTCGTTGAGCAGCGTCGCCTGTGAGGCCCTTCACGCGCTCGAGTCGGTGCGCCCGCCGACGAGCGCCGCCTCGCCACCGGCGCCGGGCCGCCCGCGGTGCCGGGCGTGTACGGCGGGACGGGGTCGGGGGCGCAGGTCGGGCCCGAGGTGCACGTAGGTCAGGAACGCGGTGCAGGCGTGGCGAACCTCGCCCGACCACGGGACTTCGGCCAGCACCTTCACGCCGACCTCGAGCGACGACGGTTCCGACGTGGTTGAGGCCCGCCTTGAACGTCGACGACCTCGTGCGTGAAGATCGGCGTAGTAGAAGTCCATCGCGTCCACGCACGCCGTCATCACGAGCCCCTTGCAGTATCGCATCGAGAGGATGCCGCCCGCTTCATCGAGCGCCATCAGCATCTTGCCGACGAACATCGTGTTGCCGAAAGAGCGCGTCCTCCGGGAGCACGCTCCGCGTGGATTCGAACCGCCAGCCGACGTCCACGTCGCTCGGGTCCGGCTCGTCGTCGACCCGTTCGGGCAAGCGCGCCGCCCGCTCGGCGAAGCGGGCCAGCCGCTGCTCGCGACGCGCCCGCGCCGCGTCGACGAGCGACGATTCCGCCGCGTCCAGGCGGCGGATCTTCGCCCCCACCGGCGCTGGGCCGACGTCCTCGCCGACCTTCACGAAGACCAGGTGCGAGTTCAGGGTCGCCCGGCGCTCCCCGGTCAGGACGTCCTCCGCGAAACACACGCACGCCGCACCTCCGGCGAGCTGGTGCCGACGTCCTCGACCTGGGCACGCAGTATCGCGATCTGGCCCGACCTTCACCGGATGGAGGAAGTCGATATCGTCCATGGCGCCGAGGATCGACCGTGCCGCGCGCCACGCGGGAAGCGGCCAGCGTGCCCGCCTCGCGTGATCCATTCCATCATGCGGCCGCCGTGAATCTGTCCCGGCCCGCCAGCGTGCTCCGGGAAGACCCACTCGATCATCTCGACGGTGGTCTCGGCGATCGACGGCATCGGCTGGGACTCTATCATTGCAGCGGGGCCTTGGAGATCGGCTTGACCGAGGTGGCCTGAGGAGCCGCCTGTGGCTCCGCTCGCCCGCTTTCCTCGTGGTGGTGACCGTGACCGCGTTTCGCCCGCTTGCTCTCGGCGGTGGCCGCTCGGGGTTCGCTCGCCACGTTCCGATCGGGGCGATCAGGACCCGTCACGGGGTGGCGCCGGGGGCCGGGGCGATCGCGGCGGGAAGATCGAGGCTCACCCCGTCGAGCCGGGGAATGCCCGTGGGGGTGCAGGCGCAGGCCCTTCACCTCGGAGCGCCACGGCCCACTGCAGGCGCACGTAGACCGGAAGCCACGCGGAGGTCCTCGGCCAGCATGCGCCTGGGCGCGCTGGTAGAGCCGCTGGCGCTCCGTACGGAAGGCGAAAGCTGGCTCGCGCGGGCCAGTACGTCGTCCAGCCGCGGATTCCGGTAAAGGAGAAATTCAGCGCGCGCGGTCCCTTCGTGGCCGCTTCGCTGGTCGAGCAGTGGGTACAGCAGGAGATGCGGATCGCCGCCGACGACGGTGGCCTCGGTGAGGGCGAAGTCGAACGCGCCCCGCCTGCAGGAGCGAGCGCACGGTCGGCTCGGGCTCCGCCTGCACGTTCAGGAACAGGTCGTCGGCGCCCAGGAGAACCTGGATCGCCTCGGCCAGCTTGGGAAGATTGAGGGCGTGTCTCCGCGGCCACACAGCAGCGACGGTCTTCGCCTCCTTCGACCAGCGGCCCTCAGTTGAGCAGCGCCTTCACGGTCGAGCGGCTCCCGCCGAGGATCGGGGGAGCCCTCGCGCCGCGCCCAGACGCCGGGCGGCAGGAACGACTGGAGCGGGACGGCCGCCTCGATCGAGCGTCACTGTGAGAACGGCGCGGATCGAGCGCGCTGCCGCGATGGCCTTGCGAAGCGATTTCCTCGGTGAAGGGCTCCTTCTCGGTCTGGAATGCGAGGTATCCGATGCGAAGCCCGGGAGCCGAGACCGCCCACTAGGCGCGGCGCGGCGGGCTCGCGGGCAACCAGACGTCCAGCGATCGCGCGTCGAGCTCGGACTCGGCCTGATCGTCGGCGCTCACGTCGAGGAAGACGATCCGCTCGGCTTTCGGCGGGCCTGCCCAGTATCCGGGCGCGGCCTCGAGCGCCAGGCGGCCGACCGACGCATCGACGACGCGGTAGGCTCCGGAGCCGACGAAGCGGCCGCTTCCGTCGGCGGCCGTCGAGTACTTGGCGACGCCGAGCGCGGGGTGGCGCCAGCACCGTGAGCAAGGGCCGCGTAGGGCTGCGCGAGGACGACCTCGACCGTGCGAGTGTTGGGCGCGCGGACTTCCTTGATGACGCCCGGATGCCGCGCAGCAGGGCCGACCACGCGCGGCCGGCGACGGGCGCTTCGGACGCAGCTGGCGCTCGAAGCTGACGGCCGACGTCGAGGGCGAGGTGAGCGGGCTGCCCGTCGTGAAACTCTGACGCCGTCGCGCAGCGTGAACGACCACACGAGCCTCGTCCTTCGACGCAGCCCAGCGCGTGGCGAGCGCCGGCTCGATGTCGGTGCTGCCCTCCCGCCAGGCGACGAGCGTGTCGAAGACCTGACGCGCGATGAGGCGGCGCCGATCCCGTCGAGCGCCGCGCCCGGGATCGAGCGGCGGCGGGCACGCCGGGCGCCCGATTCGCAGCTCGCGGCGGACCGACCCGGCGCCGCCGTCGGCGCCTGCGCGGACGAGTGTCACGAGAGCCCGCGCGACCACGAACGTCACAAGGATCGTCACCAGGAGAGTCAGAACGGCAGCGACACGTCGAGACGCCGGCGAGGGCATCGGGAACTTTATACGTGGAACCCACTACTCACGCCACTCGTTTCGACGACAGAAGAAGCGGCGACTCACCGGGTACAGAACTTGCTCACGAATTTGCTCGAGGGGCGAGGGTGGGCGCGAAGCAGGGTGACGGAGTGGCAACGAAGTCGTCCGGCTGGGGAAAAACACAAAAAATTCAATATGTCAACCGACGGTAAGGTACCTGCCAACCTTGACTTTCTTTTTACCGCCGCCTATACTTCGAGCACACGATAAATGCTTGTGCTTGAGCGGCGCACAGGGGGTCAAGTGAGAAGGGATGGGCTATGAAGGAGTTCGATAAGAAGAGTAGCCCGGGTCGCGAAGGGCTTCCGAAGTTCCTTCCCGCGTCGATGTCCGATTCGAGCACGCGCCGCCGTCTCACCGAGTACGAGATCCAGGTCCAGGACCTCCAGGCTTACGTCCGATCGCTGGAGGCGGAGACCGTCCACCTCCGGAAGAAGCTCGAGGAGACGCCCAAGGAGTTCATGGTCCTCGAGAACAAGCTCCGCGAGGCGAATCGCCAGCTCGTGCAGGCGTTCAACCAGAACGAGAAGCTCGTGAACGCCCTCTACGAGGCGCGCGAGCAGATCACCGCCCTCAAGGAAGAGGTCGACAAGCTCTGCGCGCCGCCCTCCACCTACGGCGTCTACCTCGTCCGCCAACGAGGACGGCACCGTCACCATCCTGTCCCAGGGCCGCAAGGTGAAGGTCAACCTCCACCCCGCCCTCAAGGCCGACGCCCTCAAGCCCGGCCAGGAGCTCATCCTCAACGAGGGCCTCAACGTCGTCGAGGCCGCCGGCTACGAGATCCAGGGCGAGGTCGTCATCCTCAAGGAACAGCTCGACGACGAGCGCGCCGCTCGTCACCCTGCGCGCCGACGAGGAAAGGTCGGCATCATCGCCGAGCCCCTGCGCACCCTGCGGCTCAAGATCGGCGACCACCTCCTGCTCGACGCCAAGAGCGGCTACCTCCTCGAGAAGCTTCCCGAAGAGCGAGGTCGAGGATCTCACCCTCGAGGAAGTGCCCGACATCGGCTACGACGACATCGGCGGCCTCGGCGACCAGATCGAGGCCATCAAGGACGCCGTCGAGCTGCCGTACCTCTACGCCGACTACTACAAAGAGCACAAGCTCACCCCGCCCAAGGGCGTGCTCCTCTACGGCCCGCCCGGCTGCGGCAAGACCATGATCGCCAAGGCCGTCGCCAACAACCTCGCCGAGAAGATCTCCGAAAAGCGCGGCGAGAAGATCAAGGGCTTCTTCCTCAACATCAAGGGCCCCGAGCTCCTCAACAAGTACGTCGGCGAGACCGAGCGCAAGATTCGCGAGATCTTCATCAAGGCCAAGGAAAAGGCCGCCGAGGACGTCCCCGTCATCGTCTTCTTCGACGAGATGGACGCCCTCTTCCGCACCCGCGGCACCGGCATCTCCTCCGACGTCGAGACCACCATCGTCCCCCAGCTCCTGGCCGAGATCGACGGCGTCGAGGGCCTCAAAAACGTCATCGTCATCGGCGCCTCCAACCGCCAGGACCTCATCGATCCGGCCATCCTCCGCCCCGGCCGCCTCGACGTGAAGATCAAGATCGAGCGCCCCGACCAGCGGCGCCGCCACCGACATCTTCGCCAAGTACCTGCACCGCCGACATCCCCATCGCCGAGTCCGAGACCCGCCAGCACGGGGCGACGCCGCACGCCGCCATCACCCGCCATGATCGCCGCCACCGTCGAGGCCATGTACAGCCCTCAGCGAGGAAAACCGCTTCCTCGAGGTCACCTACGCCAACGGCGACAAGGAGGTCCTCTACTTCAAGGACTTCTCCTCCGGCGCCATGATCGAGTCCGTCGTCCGCCGCGCCAAAAAGCTCGCCCTCAAGCGCTACATCGGCGGCGGCGAGAAGGGCATCATGGCTCGACGACCTCCTCACCGCCGTCCGCGAGGAGTTCAAGGAGAACGAGGACCTCCCCAACACCACCAACCCCGACGACTGGGCCAAGATCGCCGGCAAGAAGGGCGAGCGCATCGTCTACGTCAAGCCGCTCATGGGCGAGACCAAGGAAAAGCAGCGCAGCGTCGAGCGGGTCGTCAACACCGGCCAGTATCTGTAAGGAAGCTGGGGGACGCCGGCGTCCTCCGATCAGTAGCCCCGGGGGCTCGAACGCCGCCGTGCGGCCCGGGGTTCCTCTCATGCACCGAGAGCGGTCTTGCAGGGGACGGCATGGCGATCCCGAAAGTCATGGGCATCGAGACCGAGTACGGGATCATCGGTCAGGAACCAGCCTGACTTCAATCCCGATCCTGTCCTCGCTGCTCCTGATCAACTCCTACGAGACCTATCCGGTCCTCACGAATCCGCTGGGACTACGAGGCGGAGAGCCCGCTGCGCGACGCGCGGGGCTTCGAGTACATGGAGGAGAAGGACGGCACCTCGAAGGAAGAGTCGCGGCTCATCAACCTGATCCTGTCCAACGGCGCGCGTTTCTACGTCGATCACGCCCATCCCGAGTACTCGAGCCCGGAGACGACCAACCCGCGCGACCTGCGTCATCTGGGACCGGGCGGGCGAGCGCATCCTCAACCTGTCCCGCCAGCGGGCCGAGGCGGTCTCGCCGCCCGAGCAGCGCATCCTGATCTACAAGAACAACACCGACAGCAAGGGCAACTCGTACGGCACCCACGAGAACTACCTGATGGACCGCCGGGTGCCGTTCGCGCGCATCGTGCAGCACATGATGCCGTTCTTCGTGAGCCGCCAGATCTTCACCGGCGCCGGCAAGGTCGGGCGCCGAGAACAACGCCGAGCCGTGCGACTACCAGATCTCGCAGCGCGCCGATTTCCTCGAGACCGAAGTGGGGCTCGAGACCATGCACTCGCGCCCGATCATCAACACGCGCGACGAGCCCCACGCCGATCCCGAGAAGTACCGCCGGCTGCACGTCATCGTCGGCGACGCCAACATGGCGCGAGGTCTCGAACTACCTCAAGGTCGGCGACCATGGCCATCGTGCTCAGCATGGTCGAGGACGACTTCATCGACGCAGACTTCTCGCTCGAGAATCCCGGTGGCCGCCTATCGCGTGGTGTCGCGCGACCTCACGCTGCCGCGAGACGCATCCGGCTCAAGGACGGGCGCACGCATCACCGCCGTCGACCTCCAGCGCGAGTTCCTGGCGCTGGCGCACCAGTACTACCGCGACCGCGAGGCACGAGCCCTGGGTGCGCGACGTCCTCGCCCGCTGGGAGTCGAGTCCTCGACCGGCTGGCCGAGGATCCCGATGCAGCTCGGCCGCGAGCTGGACTGGGTCATCAAGCGCCAGCTCATCGAAAACTACATGGCCAAGCACGACCTCGAGTGGAACGATTCGCGGGTGCAGATGATCGACCTCCAGTACCACGACATCCGCCCGGGCCGGGGCCTCTACTACAAGCTCGAGGAGTCCGAGGCGGTCGACCGGATGGTCGACCGACGACGAGATCGCGAAGGCGATCTACGACCCGCCCAAGGACACGCGCGCGCTACTTCCGCGGCATGTGCCTGCAGCGGTACGCGGACGAGATCGTCTCGGCGAGCTGGGACTCCGTCATCTTCGACCTCAAGGAAGGCCCGCTCAAGAAGATCTTCATGCTGGAGCCCCTGCGCGGCACCGAGGCGCACGTCCGCCAGCTCCTGACCGAGTCGCCGACGGCCAGCGGATCTGCTGCAGCAACATCTCGCGCCGCCTGCCGGGATGTGACGATGGACGAGCGGCCGGCTGGCGCTCGCTGTTCAACGACTACTCCAGCTCGAGCTTCGTCGACGTGCTCCGCCGCGAGTCCCCGCACCTGGTGCCGGGCCTCGGTCCGACCCCGGCCGCGCGAGTTCGCCGAGCCCGTGCACGGCACCGACCGTCATCGTCAGTCCGCTACCGTGACGGCGTGATCATGGCGGGCGACCGCCAGGCGACGGCGGGCTACCAGGTGGCGAGCCGCCGCATCGAGAAGATCTTCAAGTCCGACGAGCTCTCCGGCATCGGGCATCGCCGGAGCCGCCGGGCCCGCCATGGAGATGGCCAAGCTCTTCCAGACCGAGCTCGAGCACTACGAGAAGGTGGAGGGCGAGAACCTCTCGCTCGAGGGCAAGGCCAACCGCCTCAGCCAGATGATCCGGCATGAACCTGCCGGCGGCGATGCAGGGGCTGGTGGTGGTGCCCGATCTTCGCCGGCTTCGACGAGAAGGCGGGCGCTGGCCGGCTGTTCAAGTACGACATCACCGGCGGCCGCTACGAGGAGACCGACTACGACGCCGCAGGGCTCGGGCTCGAAGGACGCGCGCGACTCGCTGAAGAAGCTCTGGCGGCGCGACATGACCCGCGACGAGGCGCTGCGCGCTGCGCCTCGAGGCGCTCATCGACGCCGCCGACGAGGACGTCGGGGACGGGCGGTCCCGACCTCGTGCGCGGCATCTTCCCGTCCGTGAAGACCATCACGCGGTGCGGCTTCGGCGACGTCGCCGACGACGAGGTCCGCCGCGTCTGCGAGGCGCATCCTGGCCGAGCGTGCCCGGCAGCGCGAAGCGGGGCCTGAGCCATGCCGCTGCCCTACTACGTCAGCCCCGAGCAGATGATGAAGGACAAGGCGGAGTATGCCCGCAAGGGCATCGCGCGCGGCCGGTCCATCGTCGCCCTCGAGTACGGCGACGGCATCCTCCTGGTCGCCGAGAACCCTTCGACGCTCCTGCACAAGATCTCGGAGATCTACGACCGGATCGCGTTCGCCGGGGTCGGCAAGTACAACGAGTTCGAGAACCTGCGCATCGCGGGCATCCGCCACGCCGACGTCAAGGGCTACTCCTACAGCCGCGGCGACGTGACGGCCAAGGCCCTGGCCAACGCCTACTCGCAGGCGCTCGGCAACATCTTCACCCAGGACATCAAGCCGTTCGAGGTCGAGGTGCTGGTGGCGGAGGTCGGCGACGGCAACGGCGCGCAGAGAGCGAGATCTACCACATCCTCTACGACGGCACGATCGAGGACGAGCGGAACTACGCGGCCATGGGCGGCCAGGCCGACGAGATCCGCCGCTTCCTCAAGGACCATTTCCAGGAGGCCATGACCCTCGGCGACGCCGCTGCAGCTCGGTGTCCGCGCGCTGACGGTGACGCAGAACAAGACGCTGACCGAGCGCGACCTCGAGGTCGCCGTGCTCGACCGCACCAAGGCTCGGCGCAAGTTCCGCGCGGATCCCGCACGGAGGCGCTCGGTCAACTGCTGGGCGCCGCCGCGAAGTAAGCCGTGTTACGCCTGGGCAGGACACGCCCATGAAGCGTCGGATCTTCGGCCTCGAGAACGAGTACGGTCTCACCTGCACCCTGAACGGCCAGCGTCGCCTGTCGCCCGACAACGTCGCGCGGTACCTCTTCGAGAAGGTCATCCCCGGGGCCCGCAACGCCAACGTCTTCCTCGAGAACGGCGCGCGGCTCTACCTCGACACCGGGTTCCACCCCGAGTACGCGACGCCCGAGTGCGATGACGTCGCCGAGCTCGTCAGTCCACGACAAGGCGGGCGAGCGGCATCGTCGAGGACCTCCGGCACCAGGCCGAGAAGCGCCTGCGCGAGGACGGGCATCTCCGGAAACATCCTCCTCTTCAAGAACAACACCGACTCGGCGGGCAACAGCTACGGCTGCCACGAGAACTACCTCGTGAGCCGCGACGTGTCATTTCAGCGCCTGGCCGAGGCGCTCATCCCCTTCTTCGTGACCCGCCAGATCTTCGCGGGCGCGGGCAAGGTGCTCCAGACACCGCGCGGCTTCCACTACTGCCTCGTCCCAGCGCGCCCAGCACATCTGCCAGGAGATCTCGGGCGCCACGACCTCGTCGCGCTCGATCATCAACACGCGCGACGAGCCGCACGCCGACGCCGAGCGTTATCGCCGCCTGCACGTCATCGTGGGCGACTCGAACATGTCGGAAGTGGCCACCTATCTGAAGATCGGGACAACGGCCCTGGTGCTCGACATGATCGAAGATGGCTTCTTCGATCGCGATTATTCGCTGCAATCACCCGTGCAGGCGATCCGCGACATCTCCCACGACCCGACGTTGAGCGAGGCGATCAAGCTCAAGGACGGGCGCACGCTCACGGCGCTCCAGATGCAGCTCGAGTACCTCGAGTACGCGACGCGCTACGTGGACTCGATCAGCCGCCGACCCGGCGACGAAGGACGTGCTCGCCCGCTGGACCGACGTGCTCACGAAGCTCGAGTCGGACCCGATGCAGCTCTCGCGCGAGCTCGACTGGGTGATCAAGCAGGCGTGGATCGACCAGCTTCATGGACCGCCACCGGCTCTCGTGGCGCGACCCGAAGGTCTCGCTGCTCGACCTCCAGTACCACGACATCCGGCCCGAGAAGGGCGTCTACTACCGGCTGGCGCTCAACGACCAGGTGGACCGGATCACCGACGACGAGACGATCGAGCAGGCCAAGCACGTGCCGCCGCAGACGACGCGCGCCCGCCTGCGCGGCGAGTTCATCCGTCAGGCAAACCTGAAGGGCAAGGACTACCGCGTGGACTGGGTCTACCTGAAGCTGAACGACCCGGAACGCGAGACGATCCTCTGCAAGGACCCGTTCCAGTCCCACGACGAACGGGTCGAGCGCCTGATCCGCTCTTCCTGGGGCCCGCCAGCAGCCCCGATTCCCTCGCCAGCGTGCTGTCCTGACGCCGGTGTTTCTGCACCCCAGGGGAGCGAGCCTTCTCGAGGGGGTCGACTGCTCCACCGGGGAGTGGCCGGCAAGCAAGGTTGACTCCCGCTGAGTGGGGTGCTACGCCTGA
>ERZ1370068.11109-contig-9753_pt1 | contig 19939 bp, 20 predicted proteins | sample MGYA00561227_ERZ1370068 | MGnify/ENA primary metagenome ERZ1370068 (study PRJEB38410, sample SAMEA6850437) | metagenome | study: Metagenomic assessment of the ecological functions of the soil: analysis of the soil microbiota associated with the...
GGTTACGTATTGCTTGCTGGTGTAAGGATCGCCTATCTCGTGGCACTGCCCGCGTTCTTCTCCGTGCTGATGCCGCTCCCAGCGGGAGCGGCCGGCGGCCGCGTGAAGCGGCGGGCGCTGCTGCTGGGGGCCTGTTGCTGATGCCGACGGCTGCGCATGCGCGAAAACGACAAAGCAGGCCGCCAAGAAGCCGGCGGCCGCGCCGCAAGCCGCCGCCGCCGGCCCGCAGCCGCTCAAGGAGGCGAAGACGCAGCTCGTCGCCTTCAACGCCTCGGCCTTCCCCTATCGCAGCGTCGTTCCCGGCACCAACAAGCCGTTCCTCGACGCGCGCGACGGCAAGCGGCGCGGCCACACCAACCTGCGCGGCGAGGTCTACTGGGAGGAGCCGACCTACAGCGACCGCCGCTCGCTGCTCTACCTGCCGGCCGGGCTACGACCCGCAGCGTGCCGTCGCTGATCGTGCTCTATCCTGCACGGCCAGGGCGCCACGCTGGAGCGCGACGTCGTGGCGCGCCAGGCAGTGCCGCGGCAGATTGCCGAGATCGGGACAGAACGTGGCGCTGGTGGCGCCGCAGCTCGCCGCTCGACGCCGCCGATTCGAGCGCCGGCAATTTCTGGCGGCCCGGCCATTTCGCCGCCTACATCGACGAGGCGGCCGAACGGCTGATGCGGCTCTATGGCGACCGCCGCGGCCGGCCGCACCTTCAACTCAGCGCCGGTGGTGGTCGTGGCCTACAGCGGCGGCTATCTCTCGGCCGCCTACGCGCTCGACGCGCGGCGGCGCGGCCCATCGCATCAAGGGCGTCATCCTGATGGACGCGCTCTATGGCGACGAGGACAAGTTCGCCGGCTGGGCTGGCGGCGCGCCGCCGGCAGGCCTTCCTGCTGAGCGCCTACACCGATTCCACCAAGGACGAGAACGCGACCCTGCAGGGCCTGCTGGACAAGCGGCGCGTTCCCTACACCAAGGGCCTGCCGTCGGCGCTCGAACCCGGGAACGGTCGCCTTCGTCGCGCTGCGGCGGCCTCGACATGCATGGCGATTTTGTTACACGCGCCTGGCGGCCCGATCCCCTGAAGCAGGCGCTGGCAATGATTCCCGGTTACAGCCGCGGTTCGTGCTAAAAAGGGCGCATGAGCGATCCCCTGCGCCAGGAACTTCTGGACATCTTCGTCGGCCGCGCCACCAAGCCGCTACGGCTTGAGCGCGATCAACCAGCTGCAGCACGCGCTGCAGGCCGCGGCACTGGCCGAGGCCGATCGGCGCGCCGCCCGCCACCGTGCTCGCCTCGCTGCTGCACGATGTCGGCCACATGATCCACCAGCTGGGCGAGGATCCGGCCGGCGCGCGGCGTCGACGACGTGCACGAGGAGCTGGGCGCCCGCTGGCTGGCCGAACGCTTCGGCCCGGAGGTGAGCGAGCCCGTCCGCCTGCATGTCGCGGCCAAGCGCTATCTCTGCACCGTCGAGCCGGACTATTTCGGCAAGCTCGCCCGATCTCGGTGCGCAGCCTCGGCCTGCAGGGCGGGCCTGATGTCGGCCGACGAGATCGAGGCCTTCCGCGCCAATCCGCTGCATGCCGAGGCCGTGCGGCTGCGCCGCTACGACGAGGCCGCCAAGGACCCGCGCGCCACGACGCCCGACTTCGACCACTTCCTGCGCCACGTCGCGGCCTGCCGGCGCGCCTGAGTCCGATGATCTCGCCGTGCCGACGTCGAGGCCGCCTGGGGCCTCATCCGACCGCATGTCCGCCGCACGCCGGCGATCGAGCTTCCCGCCGGTTCGCTGGGCGTCCGCGCGCCCGCTGGCGCTGAAGCTCGAATCGCTGCAGGTCAGCGGCTCGTTCAAGGGCCGCGGCGCCTTCCACAAGCTGCTGGCCTCGAAAGTGCCGGCGGCGGGCATCATCGCCGCCTCGGGCGGCAATCACGGCGCGGCCGCGGCCTATGCCGCCCGCGCGCTCGGCCACAAGGCCGAGATCTTCGTGCCGACCATCGCCTCGCCGACCAAGGTCGCGCGGCTCAAGAGCTACGGCGCCGTCGTTCACCAGGTCGGCGCTGTCTATGCCGAGGCGCGCGCGGCGTCCGAGAAGCGCGCCGCCGAGACCGGCGCGCTCACCGTGCCGGCCTACGAAGACGAAGTGGTGTTCGCGGGCGCCGGCAGCGTGGCGCTCGAGTTCGCCGAGCAGGCCGACGTTCGACACCTTGCTGGTGGCCGTGGGCGGCGGCGGCCTGATCGCCGGCTGCGCGTCGGCGATCGGCGAAGGCGACGAGGATCGTGGCCGTCGAGACCGAGGGCACGCCGACGCTGCACGAGGCGCTGCGCGCCGGCCATCCGGTCGAGGTCAAGATTTCCGGCATCGCCGCCGATGCGCTGGGCGCCAGCCTGATCGGTACGCCCAACTTCGAGGTCGCCCGCAAGCTGGTCGCGCGAGTCCGGTGCTGGTGAGCGACGACGCCGTCCGCAAAGCCCAGCGCGCCTTGTGGGACGAGCTTCGCGTGATCGCCGAGCCTGCGGGCGCCACCGGGCTCGCCGCCCTGATGTCCGGCGCCTATCGGCGCGGCGGCCGGCGAGCGTGTCGCCACGCTGATCTGCGGCGCCAACGCGGATCTCGCGTCGATCGCCTAGCGCTTGACGGTGGTCACCACGGCGCGGTTGGCGCGGCCGCTGCCGTCGCTGTAGTCGAAGCGGATGGCGTACTTGTCGGCGGGCGAGATCCACCAGCGCGAGATCGCGCGCTCGCCCTTGTCGCCCTGCTCGTTCATCTCGATCACGAAGGTGTCGATCATGGCGTCGCCGGGGCCGGTGCGCTTCTCGTAGCGCGCCACCGTCAGGATGTAGTGCCAGTTGCGGCCGCCGGCGCTGAAGCTCGCCTCGATCTTCTTGCCGACCTGCAGCGGCCACAGCCGCTCGGGCCTGAGCGCGGCGATGAAGGCCGAGGTGTCGGCGCCGTCGGGCGAGGGGTTGTCGATCAGCAGCGCGCGCAGCTTGTAGGGCTTGCCGCCCACGATCTCCATGTTGCAGTCCATGCCGTCGCGGCCGCGCGCCACCACCTTGGTGCCGCTGTCGTAGGTGAAGGTCGTGCCGGGATCGGGGCAGGCGAACTCCATGGTCTGGGCCGAGGCCATGGCGGAGGGGACAAGGAGGGCGGCGAGCAGAACCGAGGCAGAGCGCATTTTCATGGGGCCGATCATAACTCAATCAGACGAAATGGCACGCCGCCAGCGCGCCGCCGCCGACCGGCGCGCAGCGCCGGCCTGTCGGCCTTGCAGCGGTCCTGGGCGATCGGGCAGCGCGAATGGAAGGGACAGCCGGCCGGCGGATCGAGCGGGCTCGGCAGCTCGCCCTGCAGGACCGTGCGCTGGCGCGCCCGCGCCGCCTTGGGATCGGCGATCGGCGCCGCCGCCAGCAGCGCCTTGGTGTAGGGATGCTGCGGGTTGCGCCAGATCTGGTCGCGCGCCGCCGACCTCGACGATGGTGCCGAGATACATCACCGCCACCCGGTCGGCGATGTGCTCGACCACCGAGAGATCGTGGCTGATGAAGAGGTAGGAGACGCCGAACTCGCTCTTCAGGTCCTCCAGCAGGTTGATCACCTGCGCGCGCACCGAGACGTCGAGCGCCGACACCGGCTCGTCGCAGATGATCAGCTTGGGGCTGAGCGCCAGCGCGCGGGCGATGCCGATCCGCTGGCGCTGGCCGCCGGAGAATTCGTGCGGGTAGCGCTGCTTGGCGTCGGCCGGCAGGCCGACCCAGCGCAGCAGCGTGTCGACCCGCTCGGCGGTGGCCTCGCGCCTTCCAGCCGGCGATGACCAGCGGCTGGGCGACCGCTGCGGCCGACCGTCGAGCGCGGATTGAGCGAGCCGTAGGGATCCTGGAAGATCATCTGCACCTTGCGGCGCATGGCGGCTGAGCTGCGGCGCGGTCGAGCGGGGCGATGTCGACGCCGTCGATCACGATCTCGCCGCCGGCGATCGGCACCAGCTTCATGATCGCCTTGCCGAGCGTGGACTTGCCGCAGCCCGATCTGCCCACCAGCCCCAGCGGTCTCGCCGACGGCGAGATCGAGGCTGACGCCGCTCACCGCGCGCACGACGCCGCCTGGCGGTGTTGAAGCGGACATGGACGTCGCGCAGCGAGAGCAGCGACATCGCTCATGCCGCTTCTCGGCGGCGAAGCAGGCGACCAGGCGGCCGGGCGCCGGCTGCGGTGAGTTGCGGCCGTCTCGTGCCGGCAGCGCTCCATCACGCGCGGGCAGCGCGGCGCGAAGGCGCAGCCCTGCGGCAGGGCGTTGAGCGGCGGCACCATGCCGGGAATGTCGGCCAGCCGCTCGGCGCGGGCCGCGCCGGGGATCGGGCGTCGACGCCGATCAGGCCGGCCGTGTAGGGATGCAGCGGCGCCTCGAACAGATCGTCGACCGACGCCTCCTCGACCTTGCGGCCGGCATACATCACCACCACGCGGTCGGCGGTCTCGGCGACCACGCCGAGATCGTGGGTGATGAAGATCATCGCCATGCCGGCGTCGGCCTGCAGGCGTCTTCAGCAGCGCGCAGCACCTGCGCCTGCACCGTGACGTCGAGCGCCGTGGTCGGCTCGTCGGCGATCAGCACCGAGGGGCTGCAGGCGATCGCCATGGCGATCATCACCCGCTGGCACATGCCGCCCGAGAGCTGGTGCGGATAGGCGTCGAGCCGGCGCGCCGGCATCGGGCATGCCGACCAGTTCCAGGAGCTCGTGCGCGCGGGCGCGGGCCTGGCCGCGGCCGAGGTCGGTGTGGGTCGTCAGCACCTCGGCGATCTGCTTCTCGACCGTGGCCACCGGATTGAGCGAGCTCATCGGGTCCTGGAAGATCATGCCGATCTCCTTGCCCCGGATGTCGAGCATGGCCTCCTCGGGCACAGCGCACGATGTCGCGGCCGTTCGAGCTTCACCGCGCCGCCGACGATGCGGGCCGGCGGGTCGGGCAGCAGGCGCATGATGGAGAGCGCCGACAGCGACTTGCCGCAGCCCGATCTGCCCACCAGCGCCACCGTCTCGCCGGCGCCGACCGACGAGGCGACAGGCCGTCGACCGCCTTCATCTCGCCGCGGCGGGTGAAGAGCGTGGTGCTGAGGCCCTGCACTTCGAGGGGAGCGTCATCGCTCAGCGGTCCCGCAGCTTGGGATTGAGCGCGTCGTTCAGCCCGTCGCCGATCAGGTTGAGGCAGAGCACCGTCACCATGATGGCCACGCCCGGAATGGCGCAGATGTACCAGGAGCTGCGGATGAGCTGGCGGCCGTCGCCGACCAGCCGGCCCCAGCTCGCCACGTTGGGATCGCCCAGCCCGAGGAACGACACCGCCGATCCGAACAGGATGGCGCCCGCCACCACCAGCGAGGAGAGCACGATCACCGGCGGCAGGCGCATTGGGCAGGATCTCGCCCACGATGATGCGCCAGGTCGCCCATGCCCATGGCGCGGCAGGCCTGCACGAACTCGCGGTCGCGCAGCGCCAGAAACTCGGCGCGGGTCATGCGCGCGATCGAGCGTCCAGCTCACGATGCCGATGGCGATCACGATGTTGCTGAGCGTCGAGCCCAGGATCACCACGATGGTGAGCACGAAGATCAGGTTGGGGATGGTCTGGAACAGCTCGGCGGCGCGCATCGACGACCTCGTCGACCCAGCCGCCGAAATAGCCGGCGATGGCGCCGACGCGTGACGCCGATCAGGGTGGCGACCGCCGAGGCGAACAGGCCGATCAGCAGGGTGGCGCGCGCGCCGTGCACGATCATGGCGAGGATGTCGCGGCCCAGCAGAATCGGTGCCGAGCGGGAAGGCCGGGATCCTCGCCCGGCCACAGCTCGGGCTGCGCCGACGATGCGCAGCGGGTCGGCCGGGAAGACGAGCGGCGCCAGCAGCGGCGAGCAGCGCCACCAGCAGGATCAGGCAGGCGCCGACCAGGGCGCCGCGGTTGCTGCGCGAAGCGGCCGAGGAACTCGAGGCGCGCCATCAGCGGATCTCGATGCGCGGGTCGAGCCACATATAGACGAGGTCGACGGCGATGTTGGCGGCGATCACCACCAGCGAGCCCAGCACCATGATGCCCAGCACGACCGGATAGTTGCGCGAGCTCACGCTGTCGAACAGCAGCGAGCCGATGCCCGGCCAGCTGAACACGCTTTCGATCACCACGCTGCCGGCCAGCACCGTGCCCATCTGCACGCCCAGGATGGTGACCACCGGCAGGAGCGCATTGCGCAGCACGTGGGCGATCGTGACCTTGGTGCGGCTGACAGGCCCTTGGCGCGCGCGGTGCGCACGAAGTCGAGCTGCGCCACCTCGAGCATCGAGGAGCGCATGACGCGGGCGTAGATCGCGGCATAGAACAGGCCGAGCGCCAGGGTCGGCAGGATCAGGTGGTGCAGGATGTCCAAAACGCCGCCGCCGCCGCCGATGCGTCGGCCATGCCGCCGACCGGCAGCCAGCCGAGCTTCACCGAGAACAGCACGATCAGCATGATGCCGAGCCAGAAGCTGGGGGCGGCGAAGAAGAACATGGCCGCCACCGAGACCAGGCTGTCCCAGAAGGTGCGCACCTTGATCGAGGCCACGACGCCCGCCGCCACGCCGACGGCGAGGGCCAGCGTGATGCTCGACACCATCAGCAGCAGGGTCGCCGGCAGGTTGATCGCAGATGGCATCGATGCACCGGCATGTTCTGGCGATAGGAGAAGCCGAAATCGAAGATGCAGCCAGCGCCCAGACGTATTTCACGAGCTGCAGCCACACCGGATCGTCGAGCCCGTAGGTCTTGCGCAACAGCGCGACCGTGGCGGGATCGCTCACCTGGTTCTCGGCCGTCATCAGCTCGAGGAAGCTGCCGGGCGCGAGCTGGATCAGGCATGAAGTTGATCACCACCACGCCCAGCATCAGCGGCACGGCCTGGATCAGCCGCCGCCGCAGCAGCCGGAGCGCAGCGAGCTGGCGGGAGCTTGTCCGTCGCTGTGACGGCCTCGCCACTCAGCGCCTCATCCCTCTCCCCGCTAGGGAGAGGTTAGTGAGGGGCGCGACGGATGTAACCCTCACCTGTCCTCCTAGCGGGGAGAGGAGCATGAAGGATGCGAGAGCGTCAGCTCGCCAGCCATATGTCGTACCAGGTCGCCGCCAGGTAGTTGGGATCGTTGGAGTGGTTCTGCACCTTGGTGCTGGCGACGGTGATCGATCTCGAGCTCGACCAGCGGCAGGTTGGGCGCCTCGCGGTGGTGATCTTCTGGAACTCGACCACCAGCGCCTTGCGCTTGGCGGCGTCGGTCTCGACCTTGATCTTCTCGACCAGCGCGTCGACCTCGTCGGTGTGGAAGCCCGAGGCGTTGCGGAAGGGCACGCCCTTCTTGATGCCGTCTGCTGGTGTAGTACTGCGTCGTCGACGGCACCGGCTCCGACGGGTTGGCCTGGTTGGAGATCGCCAGGTCGAAATCGTAGTCGGTGTAGATACGCTTGATCGAGGTCGGCCGGTCGGGAACCGTGAGGTTGATGCCGACGCCGACATCCTCCAGCGCCTGCTTGACGTACGACGCCGATCTTGCCGTTCTCGGTGAACCAGCCGGCCGCCAGCAGGTTCAAGGTGAAGCGCTTGCCGTCGGCCTTCTTCGGGAAGCCCGCGGCGTCGAGCAGGGCGGCCGCCTTCTTGGGATCGAAGTCGGTCTTGAAGGTGTCGGCGGTGAAGAATTCCTTGTTGGGCGAGAAGATCGGGCTCGTGCCCGGACGGGCGTAGCCATAGTAGACGGTCTTGGCGATGAAGCTGCGGTCGACGGCGTGGAACATCGCCTGCCGCACCTCGCGCTTGGCGAAGATCGGATTGCGCATGTTGCACTCGAACGAGGTCGACCACACCGCTTTCCTCGTAGCCCTTGGGCGTGGCGACGAACTTGCCGGTGGCGGTCAGCCGCTTGATGTCGGGCGGCGCCACCGGATTGAACACGCCGATATGGATGTCGCCCGCCTCCATGGCGGCGGCGCGGCCGGCCGGATCGCGCACGTAGCGGATGATCAGCCGGTCCATGTAGGGCATGTCCTTGCGCCAGTAGGCGTCGTTCCTGACGTACTCGAAGTGGCTGCCGCGCACCCATTCCTTGAACTTCCACGGGCCGGTGGCGATCGGCGCATTGTTGGCCGGGTTGGTGACCGGATCGCTGCCGGCATAGACGTGCTTGGGCACGATGTAGTTCACGCTGCCGCAGAGCAGCGAGGAGAAGAAGAATTCGGGCACCGGCTTGTTGAACTTGACGACGACCGTGTCGGCATCCGGCGCCTCGACGCCGGCGAAGTCGGTCAGCGCCGAGGCGGCGGCGTACTTCTTCCAGATCTCGCCGATCGAATAGACGACGTCGTCGACGGTCATGTCCTTGCCGTCGTGGAACTTCACGCCCTTGCGGATCTTGATCGTGTAGGACTTGAAGTCGGCAGCGGGCTTCCACGCTTCGGCCAGCTCGCCCTCGAAGACGCCGTCCATGCGTGCGGTTGCCCAGCCGCTCGAACAGCTTGGACGAGGAGAAGGTCGGGCTCGAGCCGCCGCCCGCCGGCACGTAGCAGGCCTGCGGCTCGCCGCCGCCCCAGGTGGCGACCAGCGTGCCGCCGCGCTTGGGCGTTGCCTTGCGCGACGTGACGGCAACGACGCTGGCGACGAGGCCGGTCGCCAGCGCGCCGGCGCCGAACACGCGACGCCCGAACCTGATGTAGTCGTCATGAAGCCCTCCGTTGCCGTGAACCTGACGCAATCCCTGTGCCGTTCCTTTCATTTTCGTCTTCCTCTGAGAGGTTAGTGAGGGAATCGAGTGCGCTGCCCTCACCGCCCTCCCCAGCGGGGAGAGGAGACTCGATCGTCAGCTGCGCACGCTAGGCCACGCAGCGTCGAGTAAGTCGCCCGTCCCACGGCGAGCCAGCGCCTTCTGGTCGTTGAACACGTCGACATCGACCACGCCCACGCTCTTGCCGGCGCGCCGCACCCTGCGCGGTGATGATCAGCCCGGTCTTGATCGCCGGACGCAGGTAGTCGACGCGGAAATTGATGGTCGGCAGGCCGCGGCGCAGCGCCATGATCAGCGCATAGTCGCCGACCGTGTCGATGATCGCCGCGATCGGCCCGCCATGCCATTGGCCGGTGCCGGCGCCGCGCTCGAACTCCGGCCGTCATCGCGCAGGTCATGGTGACCTGCTCGCTTCGCCGGATCGGCCTCGGTGACCTTCAGCCCGAGGAAGGCGATGAACGGCGAGTGGTCGAGCATCGCTCTGCAGCTCGTCGCCGGTGAGCGGCACAGCGATCGTCGTCGCTCATGGCGCCACCACGATCTTGCCGAACACTTCGCGGTCCTCGATCACGCGCAGCGCCTCGCGCGCGTCCTCGAGCTTGATAGACCTTGTCGACCAGCACCTTGAGCTTGCCCTCCTGCACCAGCTTCAGCAGCGTCTCGATGTCGGAGCGCGCCCAGCCGTTGGAGCCCAGCACCTTCAGCTCGAAGGTCCAGATGAAGCGGATGTCCTCCTGTCGGCGTCGTAGCCCGCGGTGGCGCCGCAGGTCAGCAGGCGGCCGCCGACCTTCAGGCACCTTCAGCGACTTCACCCAGGTGTCGCCGCCGGTGTAGTTCACCACCACGTCGACGCCGCGGTCGGTGCCGCCGCCGCGCCGCGTCGGCTTGCCGTAGAGCGTGTAGACCTCGTCCACGAAGTCGTGCGTCGACGTAGTTGATGGTCTTGTCGGCGCCGAGCTCGATCAGGCGCTTGGCCTTGGCGTCGGTGCCGGCGCAGGCGATCACCTCGGCGCCGGCCAGCTTGGCGAGCTGCAGGCAGCACACGCCGACGCCGCCCGAGGCGCCCAGGATCAGCACCTTCTCGCCCGTCGCGACATGGCCGTTGGTCGTCATCATGCGCAGCGCCGTGCCGTAGGCGACCGGCAGCGCGGCGGCATCGGCGAAGCTCACGCCGTCGGGAATCTTGATCGAGCTGGTGGGCGCGCGCCGTGCAGAGCTCGGCCAGGCCGCCATGCACGGTCTCGCCCATCAGCCCGCCTTCGACCCGGTTGATCGGATCGACCAGCACGCGGTCGCCCTTCTTCCAGCCGCTCACGCCGGGCCCGACCTCGGCGATCTCGCCCGCGACGTCGAGGCCCATGATCGCCGGCATCGGCACCTTGATGCCGGGCATGCCGCGGCGCGTGAACACGTCGTGGTAGTTGAGCGAGGCAGGCCTTCACCGCCACGATCACGTCGCCCTCGCCGGGCTTGGGATCGGGGAAGTTCGGCTCGAAGATTGAGGCGGTCGGGCCCGCCATGCTCGCGGACGACTGCGGCTTTCATTTCTAGGTTCTCCTCCGGTTGGGATCTGCTTGGCGAGCACGCGCTTGTCGATCTTGTTGGTGCCGGCGAGCGGCATCTCGTCGACGAAGCAGCACGCGGCGCGGATGCTGGTAGGCCGGCGCGTTGGCCAGCGCATAGCTCTTCACCGCCTGCTCGTCGAGCTCGGCGCCCGGCGCGCTCGACGACGAAGGCGATCGGCTTGTGGCCCTTCAGCTCGTCGGGCACCGGGATGACGGCGGCCTGGTGGATGCCGGGATGGCGTCTCCAGCATCTTCTCGACCTCGCCGGGATAGATGTTCTCGCCGCCGCACACGAACATGTCGTCGGCGCGGCCGACGAAGAAGAAGAAGCCGTTCGTCGTCGCGGCGGAACACGTCGCCGGTGCGGTAAAAGCCGTCCGGCGTCATCACCTTGGCCGTGACCTCGGGCAGCTTGTGATAGTGCGTCATCAGCGCGCCGCACTTCATCTCGAGCGCGCCTCTCGTCTCTCGACCACCTTGCCGTCGCGCACCAGGCGCAGCTCGACCGCGGGATGCGGATAGCCGGTCGACAGCTCGGGCTGCGTGATGCCCTTGGGATGCGGGCCGAACACCACGGGCCCGGCCTCGGTCGTGCCGTAGCCGTTGGCTGATCAGCGGCCTTGGGGAACACCGCGCGCACCTGGTCGATCAGCGCCTGCGTGACCGGCGCCGAGCCCATGCGCACCGCCTCGACCGGCGGAGAGGTCGCTGCTCGGCCAGCAGCTCGCGCTCGCGCAGCATCATGGCGATCATGGTCGGCACCGAGGTGAGGAAGTCCACGCTGTATGCTTGGCGGCGGCCTCGATGTAGCCCGTGGTGGTGAACTGCGGCAGCAGCACGATGGTGTCGCCCTGGCTGAAGCGTCGTCTGGCACGATGGCGAGCCCGTTCATGTGATAGAGCGGCGCCGCCACCAGCGAGCGCTGGCCGGGCGGTGCCGGGCCGGCGCGCCGCGCTGGCTCATCGCCCAGAGATGCGAGATAGTGCGACAGCACCACGCCCTTGGGCCGGCCGGTCGAGCCCGAGGTGTAGAGGAACATCGCCGGCTCCTCGGGCTGCATCTTGAGCGGCGTGAACGGGCCCTCGTCGAGGAAGGACGCGAAATCCTTGTCGAACGAGATCTTGGGCACGCTGTCGGGCGCCAGCGCCAGGCGCGTGTCGTCGCCGATCACCAGCTTGGCGTCGCAGTCCTCGACGATGTAGGCCACGGTCTCGGCCGGCAGCTTCCAGTTCACCGGCACCGAGACCAGGCCGGCCTGCATGGTGCCGAGGAAGGTGAGCAGGATATTCGGCGCGGTTGGCCGACAGGATGGCCACCCGATCGCCGCGCTGCAGGCCGCGCCTTCAGCAGGCCGCGCGCGACGGCGCCGCTCAGGCGGCGCAGAGTCGTCGTAGCTGTAACTGCCGCTCGCTGCCGTTGCCGCCGGCATCGATCAGGCGCCAGCGCATCGCGCGAGATCGCGCGCCCTGGTTGTCGAGTTTCATCGTCGTCGCTGTAGGATCGCGGCTCCGCCCTCCGAGTGGCGTGATCTTCGCATCGTGTCCAGTCGCGTCACCGGAGTGACCGGCAGAAGTACCATGCGCCAGCCGATCGCCTGGTCCGTGAGCCTCAGACCCGCCGTCGAGCGTGTCCTTGCGCCACTGGCCGTCGAACGGACAGAAGGCGTCCATCATGTCGGCCTGCAGGCCGGCGCGCACGTCGGGATCGAGGCCGTTCTGGCGGCGCAGCCACTGGTCGAGCCGCAGCACGCGGCGCATGCCGACGCCGCGCGTGCCGAACTCGATCACCGCGCCGCACATCTGCGCGATTGCCGAGGAAGCGCTGCACGCCATGGAAGACCAGGCCGGTGTAGTTCGGCCGCTCCATGCCGTGCGGGCGCACGCCGTCGACATTCTCCTTGCCCCACCAGTCGCAGGCACGTTGGCGAACAGCGCGCCGCCCGCCTCGTTGAAGCAGAGGAAGAACGGCTTGCCGTAGTCGCCGATGCCGGTGTGCCAGTCGATGAAGGCGACCTTCTCGGCGCCGCAGAGCGTCTCCTGCACGATGGTCTCGAGCGTGCGGTTGGACCATTCGCGGTCCTTGCCGCCGTACATCAGGCCGTCCGGATGCACGGTACTGGCCGCGCGCCAGGGTGTCGAACAGCGCGTCGCGGCCGTGCTTGCTCGGTGAAGCCGCCCATCGCCGCATCGACCCGCGCGTTCTCCGCGTCGGTCCACTGCCTGGATCATGAGATCGTCGTGCAGCGTCTCGTAGTGCGGGTTGGCGGGCGCGGCGCCCGCCGTGCGGTCGATGAAGTTGCGGTTGAGATCGACGTTGTTCTCGGTGGTGCGCGTGAAATGCGCGAAGCCGTAGGGATTGAGGCCGTGCACCAGCACGACGCCGACGTCCTCGGGCAGCTTCGACGGGCCGCCGCTCGTTCATCCAGCCGACCTGCACCGCCGAGCCGGAGAAGCCCTCCTGGCCGTGCGTGCCGCTGATGAACAGCGCCTGGCGCGCGGCCTTGGCGTCGCCGAAGCAGGCGACGTCGATGGCGAGCGGCTCGCCGTCCGGCGTCTTCCTGCTCCGGATGGACGAAGGAGCGGCACCTCGGCCTTCGGCGTCGGCCGCCGCCTTCAGGAATTTTGCCCGCGCGCGCGCATAGCTTGCCGCGAAGCAATCGTAATATTCCATGATCCCTTCACGCCGCTCCCCAGCGTCGTCCCGACGACGCCTGCGACAAATCTATTCGATGAACTCCAGCACGCGCGTTCACGGCCTGCTTGGCCGGCACGACCAGCACGCCCGGCGCTCTCGATGCACGCCGCTGATCTTGCCGTCCTGCAAGGCGCTGCGCCGCCTTGGCGAGCGGACGCCGTGCGGAAGGTGAGGCCCGGCCATGTAGGCCTTGCGGCCCTCGGCGTCGGGCGCGGCGTCGCCGAACTCGCGCCTTGAGCGTCGCCTCGGTCACGATGTCGAAGCGCGAATTGCCGATCGACGACCGTCTTGCCGCCCTTGATGTCGCGCACCGCTCTCCGGCGCCGAACATGTCGGCATAGAGCTTGGCGCCCGCCGCCGGATCGGGCTCGACGATCAGGGCGCGCGGCCACCGCCACGGCGCCGTTGCCGTGATGGCGCCACTCGTCGCGCCACACCAGGTCGCGCGTGAAATGGTGGCAGTAGTAGACGCGGCCGTAGGGCACGACGCCGTTCTTCATGCGCACGGTGCGGAAGCGCGCGTCGCGCCTGGCCGCCGGCATATTTGACCGGCCGCGTGAACTCGACCGGCGGCTCGACCGGCACGCCCGCCTTGGTGAGCTCGCTCGTAGGTGACCGCCGAATCCTCCGAGCCGAACACCAGCCCGTTCAGCCCGAACGGGAAATTCAGCAGGTCGAGGCGGCCGGTCGTGGCGCCCTTCGGCACGCGCGATCAGCTCGAGATAGTCGGTGCCGAACATGGCGAGGTGGTTCGATCGAGCCCAGCGAATGGTAGCCGCGCTCGGTGAGCGTGAAGCCCAGCCGCCGGTAGATGTCGGCGGCGCGATCCATGTCGTCGCGCGCGTTGATGACCACGTGGTCGAGCCGTTGCCGCTGGCAATGTCATGCAGAACCCCTCTCGCCTCCCAGCGTCGGCTCATCTTGGCACGCCGGGCACGCCAGGATTTCTCATAGTCTGCACGACGGGAGCTTATCTCGGGAAATGATTTCTAAGTTTGAGCCGCCGGGCGAATTTGTCGTCGCCGTCAGACCCCGGCACAAACCGCGACCAGACCCAGAATCAGCGGCAAAGTCACCGTTCGTCGAGCAGCATCGCGCCGAAAGGCCATGGCGATCCAGCGGGTTGATGGTGATGGTGTTCGCCACCAGGTCAGGCTCGCATGCTTCAGCGCCAGCACCCAGGAAGAAGCCGAAGGCGCCGCCGCCTGCCGCGCGCGAGATAGAGGCCGGTCAGCGCCTGCGTCGAACTCGAGCACCGACGTGGCGCGGCCGGTCGCGAGGCCGAGCACGATCAGCGCGCCGCCGCCACCATCATGCCGAAGGTGAGGAAGCCGAGCGGGCTCGAGCGCTGGGTATAGGGCGGGCGTAGACGTTGTAGAGCGCCATGCAGATCGTGGCGCCGATCGCTGATCAGGTCCGCCCTGCCAGGCGCCGGCCGGTGCGGCGTCGAGGCTGGCCGACAGCGCGATCGCCACGCCGCCCATCGCCAGCAACACGCCTGCGGTCTTGCGCGCGAGCGCCTCAGGCCGAGCGCGGCCCCGCCACCATGGTCATCAACGGCAGGGTCGAGCGCCAGCGTGCCGCGCGCCACGGTGGTGTAGGAGAGCGCGAGGTTGTAGATGACGAAGAACACGCCGAAGACGAAGCCCAGCGCCGCCACGGCAGGCCAATCGGCGCGCGGCGGCATCTTCGGTCGCAGCGCATCAGCGCCACCGGCGGGAGGCAGAGCGCGCGCCGCCGCCGAAGCACCATGGCGAGCGTGAGCGGATCGTAGCTGCCGATCAGGTAGCGCGTCGCCACGGCGGCGCCGCCGCCAGCGCGCGCTCGACAGCAAGGCGACCAGGACGCCGGTGGATTCCTTCATCGCCGCACCATGACGCTGCCGCGCGCGAAAGCGGCAACTACCTCGCAGGTGGTCGGCGCCGGGTACTGCGCTCAATCCAGCTTCACCTCGATGTCGCTGCACAACTGCCTGTCGGGAGATCCTCTGTCGAGAACAGCTCGGTGTCCTTCTTCAGCGCCGTGACCAGGGGTGCGGCGCGGCACTTCCGGCAATCGCGTCCTCGCTGCCGTGCTCGCCCGCGCCATCGTCGAGCAACGCGAGGCCATTCGACGGGTCAATTCGCATTGCTGGGCGCTTGTCGGAGGCGCAGCCCCCAGTCTTGGGCGTCGCGTTGAGGCTGCCGTGGTGGCCGACCTTGTAGAGATCGGCGCCGGCCAGGTGCGGCTACTCCAGGGCGGCGTTCGTTCGGGCCTGCGATCAGCGCGTGACCTGCCAGTTCTCGATCTGCGCGTCGCCGGGGAAGAGCAGGCAACTGCTGGCCGACCTCCGAGCAGCAGAACGAGGCTGGTGTTGTTCATGGCGTCGTCCGGGGCTCCGGACGAGCTGCAGCATCTGCTCGGCCTACATGGCGCGCAGGCGATAGATCAGCCAACGTGCGTTGACGCGGAACGGCGGCCTGCCGCGCTCGACGCGCCCGAACAATGGCGCCGCCGCCACGCGTCACCTTGCGGCCGCCGCCCTGCGGCCATCGCCATCGTGCCGGCCTGGAAGTGCCGGTATTCGTCGGCGTCCCGGCTCTTCTGCTTGGTCACGCCCTTCCACTGCTTGATCGTTGGTGGCCCGAGCACATGGACCTTGATGCCGAGCGGCGTGTCGAATTTCGCGGCGCGCCGGCGTAGACGTAGATGCCCTTCTTGCCGGCTCCCATCGCCATCAGGTTCTTCACGGCGTTGGCATTGCCGATGTTGTCCTCGCCGATGAAGCCGAGCTGCTTCTTCAGCGCCGGATCGCGCGCGTAGCGGCAAGCCGGGCTGTAGAGGGCGATCCGAGTGCATGCCGGCGAGTGCGGCGATATTGCTGCTTTGCCCTCGTCGACGCCGCCGGTCCGGTCGAGTCGCGAATTTCGTCGGGCCTTTCCGTCCACGGCCTGGACGACATAGTCCGGGATCGAGGCTGCGAATGATGTCGCCGGGTCCTTTGCCATTTTGGTGGCAAAGCCGTCGACATGGTCGCCTGTGGCCGTCGCCACGATGGCGTGCAGCTTGCCGCCGGTGTGCTCCTTGATGTCCCGGGCGACCGCCAGCATGTGGTCGGCCTTGTTGGTGCACCTTCGGGCGTCGCCGTGGTGCCCCGAAGTCGATCAGCACGTGCTTCTTGTCGCCGCCCATAGCCAGAAATCAGCGGGAAGCAGTCGCTGAAGCCGACCGCAGTCCGGATGCTGAGGGAGGTAGGTTTTCCTGGCCATGGTTGCACTCCGTCAGGTCGTCGAGCGCATCAGATGCATGTTGGCGAATGCCGACTTGTCGTCGACCGGCTGCTCGAAGAAACCCGTCTCCCACAAATAAGCCAGGCGACGGGTCTGTCGCCCGACGTTCTCGAGGCGGTTGGCGATTTGGTACTTGAGCTTGCCGTACTCGTCGAAGATCAGGGCGCCGCCGCCCGAACGGCCGGACGCGGCGCCATCCCGGCGTAATCCCTGGGCGGCCTGATCCTGACGCCGGTGCAGCTCGTCGACCGACAAGGTCAGGATCTGGACGTATTCGGCGACCGTCTCGTGCAGGATGAAGCCGTCGGGCCGATGCGGCTACGGGGGCGCACGGTCTCGACCTCGACGTAGCCGTCCGGGGTGGATATTGGCGCATGGCAGTTCTCCCAGATGAAGCGGGGAAGACCTCCTCCCTTGTCGCGCAGCATCGATTCAGTGCGTGCGGCTGTACACCAGCTGCGACGGGCAGCGCAGCCGAATGCCGTCCTTGTCCGGCGTGCTCGGAGGGTAGATGTCGTAAGCGGCAAAGCTCTCGATCAGCCGGGGCCGGTAACCGTATTTCAGATCGTCGCGCACCACTTCGCGATCGATGGTCAGCAGCGCCGACAGATAGTCGGAGAGTCATTTTGATGTCCGTGGTCGGGCAGTAGTCGATGGCGCGGATCGACATCGTCAGCAGATGGTTAGCGACGCGCGCTCCGCTTCGTCGACCACCATCCGGAGGCTTTTCATGCCCTTGCGCAGATAGCCGACCTCGCGAACCGGCTGTCCCAGATGGCGAGGAAGGCGGTGAGCATCGCCGCGACCAGGATCTCGCCGCGTCGATGCGGCTCCTCAATTCCGGCATCGACATGTATTTGGGTCCGGGCGTCAGCTCGACGGAGTGTCTGAGGCCTTGCCGCGGACGCCGCTGATCGCCTCCGCCCATCTGCTCGGCCAGACCGACCAGCACCGACTGCTTCAGCGCCGCCGGCGTCAGGTACTTCTGGCGATGAGCTGCCGGCCGGCATGGCTTCCGGCGCCAGCGGGTCTCGACGATGTCGCGCTGGGCGAATCGACAGCAGCGCAACGATGTCGGAGAAGCCCTCGTGGAAGGCCGCCTGGTCGGGCGATGACGGCTCGAGAACCTGTTGCGCAGGCCATGAGCAGAGCGTGTGTGGCCTCGTGCGCGACGACGTCGTGCGACAGGCAGGTGTGAACAGGCTGGTCGTCGCTGTCCCTGAAGTATCGAAGTAGAGGCCGCGATCCTCGCTGAGTAGAGGCATTGGCCATGTTGAAGGCGTGAGGCGCGATATGGAGCTGATGGCCGTCGGATCCCCGAGCGACGCGGCGCCCCAGCGCGAACTCGAACACGCGGATCACTCATGACGATGGCGTAGACGTTCTGGGTGAAAATGCGGATTGGCGAGGAGATGGTCGTTATGCGCCTTGGCGCGAGGCGGGCTTGGGCGCCAACACGTCCTTCAGAACACCGTCCTTCGACGGCGGATATTGCGCCGGTGTGTACAGGGTGTCCGTCGACGCGTCGTAGTCGACGACGTTGACACGATAGCCGCAGGGGCCGGCCGCCAGTTCTTCCGCCGGGATCTCGACTTCGGTTGTCAGGATGCGGCCGCCGACCCTGATCGACGGGTCCTGCGCGATGATGGTCATCATGCGCGTGTTGGAGCAAATCTTGCGGACGCTGCACGTCGGCAGCCTTGGCTTTTGGCTTTTGCCATCGTTCGTCCCTCCCGCTCGTGCGCGGCGGCAACGCCGGCGACGCCGACGAAGGACTATTCAAGCAGTCAGTTGCAGGCGCAAGACAAATATTGCTCGCGGTAGTTGCAGGACGACAGCCTGGCGAAACCATCAAGCAAAGATTCGGGCGCGATGGGAACGGCAGCTTCAGCGCCTCGGCGACCGCGCGGCGGTGAACCTTGCCGTCGTGAACGTTGAGGCCGTTGCGCAGATGCGGGTCCTCGGCGATGGCGCGCCGCCAGCCGTTGTCGGCGAGCGCCAGCACGAACGGCAGCGTGGCGTTGTTGAGCGCGAAGGTCGAGGTGCGCGGCGACCGCGCCCGGCATGTTGGTGACGCAGTAGTGCACGACGCCGTCGTCGACGTAGGTCGGGTCGGAGTGCGTGGTCGGCCGGCGAGGTCTCGAAGCAGCCGCCCTGGTCGATGGCGATGTCGACGATGACCGAGCCCGGCTTCATCGTCGCTGACCATGTCGCGGCGTGACCAGCTTCGGCGCCGCGGCGCCCGGCACCAGCACCGCGCCGATCACCAGGTCGGCGCGCCGGCACGACCTGCGCCGACGCGCATCGCGGGTCGAGAACATGGTGCGCACGCGCGAGCCGAACTGCATGGCGATGCTGCGCAGCGCCGTCGGTCGACGGTCGACCACGGTGACGATGCGCGCCCATGCCGAGCGCGATGGTGCGCGGCATTGCGTGCCGGACGACGCCGCCGCCGAGGATCGACGACCTCGGCCGGCGGCACGCCCGGCACGCCGCCCAGCAGCACGCCGCGCCCGCCGTGCTGCTTCTCCAGGCAATGCGCGCCGACCTGCGGCGCCATGCCGGCCGGCGACCTCGCGACATCGGCGTCAGCAGCGGCAGCGCCGCCGCGCGGCGCGGTCACGGTCTCGTAGGCGATCGCGGTCGACGCCGCTGCGCAGCAGGTCCTCGGTCTGCTCGCGGTCGGGCGCGAGGTGCAGGTAGGTGAACAGCACCTGGCCCGGCGCGCAGCCGCTTGCGCTCGGCGGCCAGCGGCTCCTTGACCTTCACGATCAGCTCGGCCGTCGCGGAAGACCTCGCTCGGCCGTGGCGACGATGCGTCCGCCCGGCCGCCGCGTAGAGCTCGTCCTCGAGGCCCAGCGCCCAGCCCGCGCCGCGCTCGACCAGCACCTCGTGGCCGTGCCGCACCAGCTCGGCGACCGACGACGGCACCAGGCCGACGCGATCTCTCGTGGTCCTTGATCTCGCTTCGGCACTGCCCACGCGCATGACAGTCGCCCCTTGCCGCGGGTGGGCCCGCCCGCTCGGCGCTTGGTGCGCAGGCCGTAGTTCTCGTTGTGGCCGTTCGCCGGGAAAGGATGCGGCCACGCGCGCCGTCGACCTCGATGCCGTACGCTCGAGGCTCGGCTGATCTTCTCGGGATTGTTGGTCATCAGCCGCACCGAGATCGATGCCCATGCGCGACCAGCATCGTCGCGGCCGGCGCGTAGATGCGCTCGTCGGCGTCGAAGCCCAGCTGCTCGTTGGCGTCGATGCGTGTCGAAGCCGTCATCCTGCAGCTCGTAGGCCCGGAGCTTGTTGACGAGGCCGATGCCGCGACCCTCCTGCGCGAGGTAAGAGCAGCACGCCCGCAGCCCTGCTTGGCGATCTCGGCGATGGCGCCGCGCGAGCTGCACGCCGCAGTCGCAGCGCAGCGAGCCCAGAAGGTCGCCGGTGAAGCACTCGAATGCAGCCGGATCAGCACCGGCTGCGGCCGGGATCGATCTCGCCGATCACGATGGCGAGATGCCCTATGCCGCCGTCGCTCGGCCGCCAGGCGAGGATGCGGGCATTCTCGGCGCCCTCGAGCGGCACGTGCGCCTGCGCCACCTGCTGCAGAGCCGCGCTCTGAAGCAATACGTAACT
>ERZ1370068.5054-contig-4093_pt1 | contig 19939 bp, 21 predicted proteins | sample MGYA00561227_ERZ1370068 | MGnify/ENA primary metagenome ERZ1370068 (study PRJEB38410, sample SAMEA6850437) | metagenome | study: Metagenomic assessment of the ecological functions of the soil: analysis of the soil microbiota associated with the...
ATGCGGAAGTTCCCCAAGCCCGAGATCGCCAAGCGGGTCGGGGAAGCGGCCGAGATCCTCGGCATCCAGGAGCTGCTCAAGCGCAAGCCGCGCCAGCTCCGGGCGGCCAGCGGCAGCGCGTGGCGGTCGGCCGCGCGATCGTGCGCCATCCGCAGGTGTTCCTCTTCGACGAGCCGCTCTCGAACCTGACGCGCAAGCTGCGCGTGCAGATGCGCGTCGAGCTCAAGCGCCTGCACGAACGCCTCGGAGACGACGGCCATCTACGTCACCCACGACCAGGTCGAGGCGATGACGCTCGGCGACCGCGTCGTCGTGATGAAGGACGGCTGGATCCAGCAGGTCGGCGAGCCGCTCGAGCTCTACGGGCAGCCGGCCAACCGGTTCGTGGCCGGCTTCATCGGCTCGCCGTCGATGAACTTTCGTCGAGGTGACAGTGGCCGATGCGAACGGCGCCCTGTGGGCGGATACGCCGGGGCCTGGGCTGAAGGTGCCACCGGCCGAGCGCGGGCCGGCTCGGGGCGTACAAGGGGCCAGCGCGTGACCCTGGGCATCCGTCCGGAAGACCTGCGCGTGGCGACCGGCAGCGACTCGGCCGACTTCAGCTTCGACACGGTCGGTCGAAGTCGTCGAGCCGCTCGGCTCGGAGATCCTGCTCGACCTCAAGGCCGGACCGAACGTCATGGTCGCCGCGCGTCGACCCGACCGTTCGCGTGAAGCACACCGGACAAGATGCGGCTGTCGCTGCATCCGGAGCGTGTGCACTTCTTCGACAACAAGACCGAGCTGGCGATCTGATCGCGTAACGAGAAGTCGAGGGCGCGCCCGGGACACCCGGCTTGCATATCTGCTGCTGGCGCCGGCGCTCCTCCTGCTCCTGACGGCGCTCGCCTATCCGATCGGCTGGGAGGTCTGGACGAGCTTCACGGACCTCTCGCCGCTCAAGCGACGCCATCCGCCGCACGTCGGGCTCACGAACTACCAGCCGTCGTTTGGCCGGCGCCGACTTCTGGCAGGCGCGGCTCGGTCACCGTCGGCGCTACGCCGTGGTCACGAGCGCGGCGAAGCTCGGCGCTCGGGCTCGGCTTCGCGCTCCTGCTCGCACGGCCGTTCCGCGGCCGAGCCGCTCGTCTTCCTGGCGGTCTTCCTTCCCGTGGGCCTACCCCGCGAGCGTGAGCGTCGATCGGCTGGTACTGGACCTTGAGCCCGCCGATCCCCACCGCCTACAGCGCCCGTTCATGGGCAACCTGAAGTACGCGGTCGACAGCGCCTTCGGCACCGGAGCCTGGGCGTTCGTCAGCGTCATCCTGTTCAACATCTGGCGCGGCAGCTCGTTCATCGGCGTCTTCCTCCTCGCCGGCATCAACGCGGTCCCGCCCGAGCTGTTCGAGTGCGCCTTGCTCGAGTCGAAGAGTCGCGTGGCGCCGCTTCTGGCTGGTGACCGTACCGCTCCTCAAGCCGTTCCTCGCGCTCGGCGGTGTTCCTGTCGCTCACCAGCGCCTTTGCCGACCTCGCCAACGTCTGGATGCTCACCGCCGGGCGCATCGTCTTCCCGATCATCGGCACGCACGCCGTACTGGCCTCGCCATCAAGGCGGGTCAGTACGGGCCGCGCCTCGGCGCTCTCGCTGACGCCTCGTCCCCGTTCCTTGCTCGGGATCCTCCTCGTGCTGTTCCGCGTCTTCGATCCGCCTCGCGCGAGGAGACGCGCGTGAGCCCGCGGCCGTGGTGGCGAAAGGCTCGACGTCACGGGAGCCTGTTGCTCGTCGCCATCGTGTACTGCCTCTTCCCGATCTATTTCATGCTCGTGCAATCGCTCAAGACCGCCGGAGGAGGACGTCTTCGGCAACCCGCTCATCGTCACGAACCCGACCTTCGAGAACTTCGAGGAGCTGTTCGAGCGCCGGGCGAGGTCCAGGGCTACGTGCGGCGTGACGCTGCGTCGCTCCTACCCGTTCTTCGACTGGCTCGAGAACACGCTCGTCGTTTTCGCCGGATCGGTGCTCGGTGACCCTCGTGTGCGCAGTGTCGCCGCCGGCTATGCGCTCGGCCGGCTGCGTCCACCGGGCTTCCGCTGGTGGCGGCGCGTCATCTTCGCCACGCTACGTCGTCCCGCAGACCATCCTCTTCATCCCGCTCTACCAGGTCGATGCACACGCTCGGACTCGACGACAGCCTGCTGGCCCTTCTCGCTCGTCTATCCTGAGCATGGCCCTGCCCTTCTGCGTGTGGATGCTCTCGGCGTACTTCCAGCATCTGCCGCGCGAGATCGAAGAAGCGGCGCTGGTCGAGGGCGAGCCGCGTCAGCGCCTTCTTTCGCATCGTCCTGCCCGATGAGCCGCCCCGTGCTCGTCGCCGCGGGCATCTTCACGCTTCGGGCATCGATCGCGCGAGCGATTTCATGATCGCTTCGGTGTTCCTCCTGTCCCCGCACAACCAGACCATTCACGGCCGGCCTCGCGCACCTTCGACGTGGCGCTCGACGAGCTGGGCGCGGTGGCGGGGTCAACTTGTTGGCCATTCCCGTGATGATGATCTCCGCCGTCTTCGCCCGGGGCTTCGTGCGCGTGGCTCACGGCTTCGATGCTCGAGGGAGCGTAGGTCAGGGATCCGGCGCGATACGAATGATCCGGTGCACCGCCGCCTCGGGGACGTAGAGGGCGCCCTTGGCGTCGAGCACGATGCCACCGGGATCGCCGAGCTCGCTGGCCACGACACTGACCCGGCTGGCCGGCGAGATCCCGGAAGATCTTCCGAATCTGGATAGCCGGCACAGACGAAGATGCTGCCGTCGGGAGCGCCTCGTCAGATTGGTGCGATGGTAGTGACCGGCGGAAGTCGCACGACGAGACGGAGCTCGCCATCGGGCGCGAGCCGAAGCAACTCTCCGACGGAGCTCAGGACACACGAGGTCGTCGCCCGGCGTCGCCGTCACGCCGATGAGTCGCCACATGGGCTCGCGGTCCGGACGAGGGGAGTTCCCGCTTCGCGGCAAGATCCGGGACGACGCAGATCGGCGCGCGCGGCAGGGGCCGGTCCTCGGCCGGATCGATGCGGAAGACTAGCGGACCCGATAGCCTTCGCCGACGAGCCAGCTCCGAGCGACCGGCGGCAGAGGCGTCTCCGAGCGAAGATGCGCCTCGAGCCCGCATAGTCGACGAAGACGAGACGCCCGCGCGCGGTCCAGAGCGTCAGCGCGCTCCCGCCGACGCAGGTGGTTCAGCCCGACAGCGACAGGCTGGAGCCGCGGGTCGTCTCCCAGGCGGTAGATGCGGATTGCCGTTTTCCTCGCCGAGGAAGAGGTCTCCCGCTCCGAGGATCGACCGCGAGACTCCCGAGCACGGCCCTTCGAATTTCGTCGGCGAACGGGATGACGACGCGCGGCATCCGCGCGGCGTCGATCGGCAGGGGCCGCGAGGTCGAGGCGGTAGATCTCACCGGCCGCGTCGCCGAACGCGCCGGCGCTCAATACCACGAGTCGGCCGCGAGTAGATCGAGGGCGAGCTGGATCGGACGGGAAGCGCGGTCGCCACCACTTCGACTCGAAACCCCGGCGCCACTTCTGCGCTCACCGCCGGTCGAGGATTCGAGACGAATCCTGTCAGCGAGAGCCACACCGCCCACCACACGACACTCACGAGCCGTGTGAACCATGTAAGCCTTGACATTCTCGAACGGCCTCTGCCAGCGTCCCCCTGCCCGGCGTGTTGCCTGGCGTGGATGCGGAGCGACGCGGCGCCCGGGGCGTCGCCCGAATCGCAGATCATTCACAGCTCCTGGAGAGCAGCACCGATGATCACTGAGAACAATGATCGCTGCGCTAGCCAGCTTGCTCGTTGTCGGCCACGCGAGCCTTCCGGCAGATGCCCAGGACCAGAAGGTCCCGGAGCCCAAAGGCGTCAACACCAGGGGACTCGTCACTTCACTCGGCGCATTCTCTGCGACGGTGAATGCGCCGCTCTTCGTCTCAGGAGCGACGGTAGAGCTGGAGCCCGGCGGGCAAACCGGCCGCCAGCAGTTCCGCGTCCCGACCTATCATATTCGTCATCGAGGGTCAGCTCACCACGGACTATCAGGACGGCCCCGTCGGCATCAAAGGCGCTCAGTATCATGCGGCAGGCCAGTCGTTCATGGACAACGGCGGATGGTGGCACAACCACGCCAACCGTTCGGACAAGCCCGTCGAGTACCTGATGCTCCATCTCGGCTACCCCGGTCGTCCGGATCCGGTTCAGAAAGCGGACAAGGAAGAGTAGACGGCTTTTACTTCCCGACCCCGCCCGTGATTCCCTGGATGAATCGGTCCAGGAAGAAGTTGTAGAGGATCGCCACGGGTAGCCCCACCATCAGGCTGCCGCCATCAGCGAGCCCCAGTAGTACACGTCGCCCGCGGATCAGCTCGGTGGGCACGCCGACCGTGACCGGCTTCTGGTCGCCCGGCGCGACGAAGGCCAACCCGTAGAGGAAGTCCTGCATCGAGAGCGTGAAGGCGAAGATCACGGCGGTCAGGATTCCGGGGACGCTCACGGGCAGCACCACGCGCAGGAGCGCGCCGAGGTAGCCGCATCCGTCGACGCGGGCCGCCTCTTCCATCTCCATGGGCACGGTCTTGAAAAAGCCCATGAGCAGCCAGGTGCAGAACGGGATCGTGATGGTCGGATAGACCAGCACCAGCGCCCACCAGCTGTCCTGTAGCCCGAGCATCGCGCACCACTCCGCGCCAGCGGGATGAAGAGGATGATGCCCGGGACCAGATAGGTCATGAACACCGCGATCCCGAGGTTCTCGACCCGGGGATCCGCAGACGCGCCAGCGGCGTATCCCGCCGGCACGGCGATGAGCAGGGTGATGACGGCGACCCAAACCGCGATGACCATCGTGTTGACGATCCAGGCGCCGTAGTTCGTGCTGTAGAAGAGATACGAGAAATGCTTCAACGTGGGCGGCAGGTGGAACCAGAGCGGGAACTGATCCATCCGGTAGAGGTCGGGGTCCTGCTTGAAGGCCGTGATGGCCATCCAGTAGATCGGGAAGACCGCGATGACGACGTAGGGCGTGAGCGCGCCGTAGATCCAGACGTGGCGTCGGATCTCCTTCTGGCGGTTCGTGCTCGGAGCAGTGGCCATCGGTCAGTACTCTCTGCGTTTCAGGTTTCTGAGCATCAGAATCATCAGGGGCAGCAGCAGGGGAAAGAGAAACAGGGCGATCGCCGCCCCTCGTCCGAGCGCTCCGGCCTGATCCCGACCTGGTAGGCGAGCACGGGCAAAGTCTTCGTGGCGTTCGCCGGACCGCCCTGGGTCAGGAGGCACTACCGACGCCCAGATCGGACAGGCGTGAACACGGTATCGAAGAGGAAGCCGATCAACAAGATCGGCGCGATCATCGGGACCACGACGTGGCGAAAGCGCTGGAAGAAGCTGAGTCCCGTCCACCCGCGCGGCGTCGAGGACCTCGTTGGGCACCGACGTGAACCCCGCGAGCAGCACGATGGCCGAGAACGGAAAGTTGCGCCACACGTTGACCATGATGCACGCAGCCAGCGCCAGGTGGGGCTCGCCCAGCCACACCGGCCAATCCGCGGAGCCGTAGGATCCGATCAGCGCCGATCCGGCTCAGGAACCAGTTGATGACACTGAACTGCGAGTCGTACATCCACTTCCACCCGAGCACGCTGATACTCGATCGGGAGCGTGAACGGATCACGACGAGGCCGCGGATGAACTTCTTCCCCCAGAAGGGCTGAAGCAGGAGAAACGCGAGGCTGGTTCCGAGCAGGCCCTTGAAGACGGCGGCCACCACGGTGAAGCCGATGCTGTTGCGGAGCGCGATGAGGAAGACGTCGCTCTCGAACGCCGCCCGGAAGTTCTCCAGCCCCGACGAAGCTCGCCGAGGTGTCGGCGACCGAGGCATCGCTCAGCGCCAGGAAGAGCGAGAACAGGAACGGAGCTCCGACGAGGAGCATGACGTAGAGGACGGCCGGCGCGAGCAAGAGGTAGCCGAAGCGCGAGTCGCCTGGACGTCTGGCTCGCGAACCACCTCCGAGGGCGCGGCCGAACAGCGACCGAAACGGCAGCGGCCCGGGCGCTCGCCGCGTCCGGGCCGCTGACCTCGACGAGCTTGCCGTCATGCCTGCTTGTGCTTGGCGTAGATCCGGCGGTACTCGCCCACGCCCCACTCTGACCGCGTCTTCCAGCGCCATGCCGCGACAAAACTTGGTGATCATGTCGGGGAAGACGAACGTGTTCACGATCTCCTGGATCGGGGTGGTCGACGGACCGGGTTGGCCGTAGAACGCGACGATCTTCGGGAAGTCCTGGAGGATCTGCAGCTTGGGGTCGGTCCCGATCACGGGCATGGGCTTCTTGTAGCGGTCGTTGAGGTACGGCATGTTGTAGCCGCGGCTCTGCACCATGCCCTCGAGGTCGTTGTCGATGAGGTACGTCAGCCATTCCTTCGCCGCTTGCTGGTTCTTGGAGAACTTCCAGACCATCCAGACGTTCGGCGCCGCGGCGCTCACGCGCTTGCCGGGCAGGCCCTGGGGCTCGAGCCCGAGGAAGGTATTGGCGAACACGGGAGGATTGGTGTCCTCGGTCGTGCGGTACGCCGAGATCGCGTCGTGGACCCAGCACGCGATACCCGAGGCCAGGTAGCGATTGTCGGACGCGTCGTCCCAGGAGAAGACCTCCGGCGTCATGCCCTCGTCGAAGAGCGCCTTGGCGAACTTGAGGAACTCGCGCAGCTCTTTGAGTCGATCGTAGGCTGGTCACCGGACGGAGTCGCCTCGGTGCCGCCGAAGCTCCAGAACATCGACCGCCAGAAGAGGTTCGCGTCGTTGCACTGTGACAGCGCGATCCCGGTCGGATGTCCCTTCGGCTTCATCGTACGCGCCGCGACCCGCGCCAGCTCCCAGGTGTCGGGATATTTCAGATTGTTGGCGTCGAACAGATCCTTCCGGTAGAGCATCGGCGCGAGGATGTAGAAGATGGGCAGGCCGTACCAGCGTCCCTCCACCTCGACGAGCGACTTCGCGGCTGGGATCCAACCGCCGTACTTCTTGGCGGCCGCGTCAGCGAGACGTCCGTCAGATCGACCAGATTCTTGTAGTAGAGGCGCGTGAGGATCGACGAGCCGTTGTAGATGATGTCGTGGCCGGCGCCGGCCGCGAACTCGGCCGCCATGCGCGCGGGAATGTCGAGATGGGGAATGTGGTCGACGCGAACCTTGACACCGTTCTTGTCGCCCCATTCCTTGCGCGAACTTGTCGTACCAGGCGTCGTAGGCCGGAATGAAGTGGCTCCACTGCAAGATTCGCAGGGTCGTTCCCTTGATCTGCGCGGGAGCCTGCCGGGCATCGAGCATCGTCAACAGCGAACTACCCGCGACCCCGGCGCCGGCGAGTCGCGAGGAAATTCCTTCGGTTGAGGGTTGATTTGGCGGCCTTGACTGATCGCGGGTCCGTCATCGTGGGCCTCCCTCTGCGTTCCTGGCACCTGTAGGCGGTAGACAACCGGCAACCCTCGTAAAGAATTAGATCCTTTATGCTGCCTTGCAGTCAGTTGTCAAGTGGCCGTGTTAGGCCCGGTGCTATCCTCGCCGCGATGCGACGGCCGTTCGTGGCTCTGGCGGTGGTTCTCGTGGCGATCGGCGCGTTCACGGGCGGGCTCGCCTGGCTCCTGGACACGCCGAGGCCGCCGGCCGGCGCACCGAAAGCCGAGCGCCTCTACCTCGGTCTCTGCGCGACGTGCCACGGGCCGGACGGAAACAGGCTCGTGGCGCGCGGCGCTCTTCCTGGTCAGGCCCGGCAAGCTGAGCGATCGCGGCGACGATCGACGCGCGCTCCGACCAGTACCTCTTCGACCTCATCAAGCACGGCGGTGCCCCGATCGGCCGGCCTGGAATGCCGGCGTTCGGCTCGACCCTGACCGATGAGGACATCCGCGAGATCGTGCGTTACGTGCGCGGGCTCTCCACGCACGCTGATTCAGGAAGCTTCTCGATCCTGATCAAGATGAGCTGATCGTCGCGCTGGCGCACGGCGAGCTTGACCCGATCGCCGGGTTTCGGGCCGACTGGATCCAGGAGCGCCGGAGCGGCGGAGACAGCCATGAGATCCATGGCGTTCATGCCGAGCGCGGAGACGGGATCATGGCGAACGAGCAGCATGTCCGGAGCGGGGCGCGCGACGATCGTCCCACGAACCTCGTAGGCCGGGGGACGGATGATCGTTCCCCAGATGCCCGCGGCGAACGCCACGAGCAGCGCGACGAACAGGAGGACGGCTAGCCGGCGGTGCGAGACGGACTTAGTACTTCGAGTCTTCCCAGTCGAACGCCCGGTAGTGGGCGTCGTCAGGTCGGAGGTCGTCGCCCGTGAGCACCCACTTGCCGCCGCATCCCTCACGCGCGAAGTAGGCCGCGGGCCTCGGCGCCGAGCCGATGCTGATGATCAGGATGAAGATGCCGACCGCGCCACCGACGCCGCACAGCAGCACCTTGCCCGGAATGTAGAAGACGTTGGCGATGCCGGCGCCGACGTTGTACGCGGCGGACTCCGACTCGTGTGACTCCGGCTCCGGCATGTCCTGCTGCGGGACCGGCTGAGGCGCGGGCTGCGCTGCTGAGGAGGCGGCGAAGGCGGAGCGGGCTGCTGGGCTGCCGCGAGCGGGGCGAGCGGACCGGTGGCGAGCATCGCGAGCGCCACCAGCACGGTCAGGATCCTGCTTCCGGTCTTCATCAAGGGAACCTCCTCCCGAACAGGCCTCAGGGAGACATTGTCCGCCCCCAGGGGCACGCCACCGCATCAATTCCGGCAGACTTCGATCATAGCAAACGGCTGCACGGCGCGTAAACTCGACAAACGCTATAATCGGCGGCACATTCACTCCCAGGAGGCCCGTCACCCATGAAGCTCGTGCGCTTCTCCACCAACGGCCAGACCCCGCGGCTCGGCGTCCTCCAGGGCGACCGCATCGCCGATCTGCAGGCCAGCGTCGCGGCCTCTCTGACGCGGCGCGGCGTAACTCGTGCCGCCGAGCTCGCCGCGGCGCTCGTCCCGAACAGCACCCGCGCGTTTCTCGAGGGCGGGCCACTGGTCGAGGAGACCGTCGCCGGCATCAAGGAATGGGTCACGATCCCCGCGAACTCGGCGCGCCTGCACGCGCCCATCACGGATCCCGGCAAGTTCATCTGCATCGGCCTCAACTACCGAGACCATGCCGAGGAAGCCAATCAGCCGATCCCGAAGGAGCCGCCGATCTTCGCGAAGTGGTCGAACGCCATCCTCGATCCGAACGAGCCGATCCTGAGACCGCGCGGCTCGAATCAGCTCGACTGGGAAGTCGAGCTCGGCGTCGTGATCGGCAAGACGGCGCGCTTCGTCAGCAAGGACAAGGCGCTCGACTACGTCTGGGGCTACACGATCATCAACGACGTGAGCGCGCGCGACTTCCAGTTCATCGGCAGCCAGTGGATGGCCGGGAAGATCCCGGAGACCTTCGCGCCGGTCGGGCCCTACATCGCCGATCGCGCGGACATTCCCGATCCGCACGTGCTCGGAGCTGAAGCTCTGGGTCAACGGCAAGCAGATGCAGGGCGGCAACACCAAGACGTTCATCTTCGACGTGCGCTACATCGTGAGCTACCTCTCGGGGCTGATGACGCTCTCGCCGGGCGATCTCATCGCGACGGGCACACCGCCGGGCGTGGGCTTCGCGCGCAAGCCGCCGGTCTTCCTGCAGCCGGGCGACACGTGCCGGCTCGAGATCACCGGACTCGGTCAGATCGAGAACCCCGTGAAGGAGGCGTGAGGAGACCAGGACGATGCTCGACGTCATCGCGCCGCTCGTCGTTCACAACACGACGAAGATCGTCCTCGTCTCGCTCGACGGCCTCGGCGGGCTCCCCGGCCCGAGACCGGACGCTCGGAGCTCGAGACGGCTCACCTGCCGAATCTCTCTCAGCTCGCCACCGAGGCCGCCTGCGGCCTCATCCGTCACGTGGCGCCCGGGATCACGCCGGGAAGCGGCCCCGGCCACCTCGGACTCTTCGGCTACGACCCGCTGCACTATCAGGTCGGGCGCGGCGTTCTCGAAGCGCTCGGCATCGAGTTCGACCTGCGCGCGGGCGACGTCGCCGCGCGCGGGAACTTCTGCACGATCGACAGCGCCGGTCGCATCACCGACCGGCGCGCGGGCCGGCTCGCGACCGAGATCAACCTGAAGCTCACCGAGCGCCTGCGGAAGATCCGCCTGCCCGGCGTCGAGGTGTTCGTCGAGTCCGTGAAGGAGCACCGATTCGTCCTCGTTCTGCGCGCGCGCGCCGTGGCGGGGCCCGCCTGGCCGCGGGGCTGTCCGAGACCGATCCACAAGTCACCGGTCAGCCCCCGCTTCCCGTGAAGGCGCTCAACCCGCGCGCGAAGGCCACCGCCGCGCTCGTGAATCGCTTTGTCGCCGAGGCTCGCCGTCTGCTCGCCGACGCGGCGCCCGCGAACATGGTGCTCCTGCGCGGGTTCGACCAGCTGCCCAAGCTCCCGCGGTTTCCCGAGGTCTTCGGGCTCCGGAGCGCCGCGATCGCGGCCTATCCGATGTACCGCGGCCTCGCGAAGCTGGTCGGCATGGAAGTCCTGAAGACCGGCACCGCCTTCGACGACGAGCTCGCGACGCTCGCGCGAGCACTGGGACACGCACGACTTCTTCTTCCTGCACTACAAGGACACGGACAAGGCGGGCGAGGACGGCGACTTCGACGCGAAGGTTCAGGCGCTCGAGCGCCTCGACCGGGCGATCCCGGAGATTCGCGCGCTCAAGCCCGACGTCTTGATCGTCTCCGGCGACCACGCCACGCCGTCGGTGCTGGCGGGGCACGGGTGGCAGCCGGTGCCGGTCCTGGTCTGGAGCCGCTACTGCGGCCCCGACGGCGTGACCGCGTTCACCGAGCGCGCCTGCGGCGCCGGGAGCCTCGGGGTCATCCCCTCCCAGCACCTGATGCCGCTCGTGATGGCGAACGCGCTCCGACTCACGAAGTTCGGCGCCTGACCGGCGCGACCGTCGACCCGCGTCGGCGCGGGCCAGAATTCCCTTGCCCGATATCCGGGCAGCGTCATACTCCGGAGTGAGGTCGTGCGCGGCACACCGTCGAGGCTTGCCCCATGGCCGCGGCGCGCCCATCACCCATGGAAGAGCTCGAGCGGCTGAGGGAATCGATCAAGCTGCTGCTCGTCGAAGGCCGGGACGAGCGGCTCTCCGACGTCGTCGACGACGCGCACCCCGCCGACGTGTCGCGCGTGATCCGCGAGCTCCCGCGCGACGATCAGGTGCGGCTCTTCCGCCTCTTGAGCCCGCAGCACGCGGGCGAAGTGCTCGCCGAGCTCGACGACCCCACCCTGCGTGAGCTGGTCAGCTCGCTGCCCGAAGTCGAGGTCTCGCGCGTCCTCGACCGGATGCCGCCCGAGCAGGTCGTCGACGTCGTCGAGGAGCTACCGAAGAAGCGGGCGGACGACATCCTCGAGCTCATGGAGGAAGAGAAGTCCGAGGAGGTTCAGGAGCTCCTCGAGTATGGGGAGGGCACGGCCGGGCGCCTCATGTCCTCCGAGTTCGTCGCGGTCCGCGAGGACACGACCGTCGCCGAGGCGATCGAGCACATCCGCAAGGCGGCGTCCGGCGAGGGCCGTTCTACCTGTACGTGGTCGACGATCACGATCATCTGGTCGGCGTCGTCCCGCTCCATCGCCTCCTCGCCGCCGACGCGGCGACGCCGATCCGCGCCCTCCGGACCGACGAGGTCGAGAGCGTGCGGGCGGACACGGACCAGGAGGAGGTCGCGCGCCTGGTCCAGCACTACAACCTGATCCAGATCCCCGTGGTGGACGTCAACCGGCGCCTGCTCGGCACGATCGGGGTCGACGGCGTGATCGACGTCATGCGCGAGGAGGCGACCGAGGACATCCAGCGCCTCGGCGGCGTCGCCGGCGACGAGACGGTGCTCGACCCGCCCCGCGCGGTCTTCGTCAAGCGCAACCTCTGGCGGCTGATCAACCTGGGCACCGCCGTGCTGGCCGCCTCGGTGATCGGGCTCTTTGAGTCCTCGATTCAGACCCTGGCGACCCTGGCGGTCTTCATGCCGATCGTCGCCTCGATGGGTGGCATCGCCACGACCCAGACCGCGACCGTCGTCGTCCGGGGATCGCGCTCGGCGACATGAGCGCCAGCGTGCTGCGGCGGGTCCTCTGGAAGGAGCTGTGGCTCGGGCTGTCGACCGGGGCGTCAACGGTCTGGTGATCGCGGTGATCGCCTACGTCTGGAAGGGCAGCTGCTCCTTTCGTTGATCCTCGCGGTCGCCCTGGTCGCCAACATGCTGGTGGCCGCCGTCGTCGGCACCTTGATTCCGATCGCGCTGAAAACCTCCCGCGTCGACCCGGCGATCGCGTCGAGCGTGATTATTACGACCTTCACGGATGTGTTCGGATTCTTTTCGTTTCTGGGGCTCGCGACGCTGTTGATCAGGTTTCTCCTCTAAAGGGGCGTCAGGCGAAAAGTAGCTTGGCAACGCCCGTCGGCCGTGGTTAGAATACGCCCGGCCTCAGCTTCGACCGACTCTCCCCAAAATCAACACTGCCGGAGGGCTCTGAGTGGACGTAGCGTTAGAAAAGCGGCAGGTTGAGCGTGCTTACGAGCTACTCGCTCCGGTTTACGACTTCATCTTCGACTGGATCTTCGCTCCGGGCCGCGCCGCCGCGATCGGCGGCCTCGATCTTCAGCGCGACGATTCTGTGCTCGAGGTCGGTATCGGCACCGGCTTGAACCTCCCGCTCTACCCGTGGTCCTGCCACCTCACGGGGATCGATCTGTCTCAGGAGATGCTCGACAAGGCTGTCGAGCGCGTGCAGACCCTGGCCATGCCCAACGTGGTTCTCAAGGTCATGGACGCTACGTCGATGGACTTCGGCGAGAACGAATTCGACAAGGCGGCGGCGACCTACACGATCTCGGCGGTCCCTGATCCGGTTGCCGTGCTGCGCGAGATGCGCCGGGTGGTGAAGCCCGGCGGCATCATCGTGATCCTGAACCACTTCAGGAGCCAGCGCCGGGTCACCGGCACGGTCGAGGATCTGCTGGCGCCGGTGTGCACGCGACTGGGCTGGAAGTCGAACCTCATGATGGAGCCGTTGCTCGAGCAGGTCGGGCTGGTCCCCGGAGTCGATCACCCACGTGAACATGTTCAAGGGGTGGCGCCTCGTGAAGTGCATCAACCGGAAGTAGCCCGCCTCACCGCCCTCGTCCTCGCCCTCGTCGTCGTCGCGCCTGTCGTCTGTGCCGGGCGAACGGCGCTGCTCGCCGGGGCGTTCCTGATCGAGTTCTGACCCGTGCGCGCCCCGCCGTACTGTCCGCGCTGACCGATCAGCCCATCCGCCGACCGATCTCGATCCGCTCCCGGCGCGGGCGCCGATCTCTATGTCCACCGAGGGCTCGGCGCCGGCCGGCCGCTGGTGCTCGTTCACGGGTTCGCGCCGGAGGGCAAGGATGACCCTCGTGTCCAGGACGTCGCGGCGCTCCTGGCGCGGGCGGGCTTCGACGTCGCGGTACCGACGATCCCCGGGCTCACCGGCGGCCGGCTCGGACCCGAGGACGTCGAGCCGGTGATTGCCGCCCTCGCCGCGCGTGATAGGAAGGCGGTCCTCATCGGAGCAAGCGTCGGCGCCGGCCCGGCGCTCCTGGCGGCCGCTGACCCGCGGGGCCGCGAGCGAGTGAGCGTGGTGCTGAGTCTTGGGGGCTACGGGTCCGCGGCCGAAGTCCTACGGTTCTGGCTCACCGGGGCGTACGCCTACGAAAACGTTCGCGGGCGGGTCGACCACGATCCGACGCTCGTGCGCATGTTCGTGCGCGCCAACGCCGACCGTCTCGATCCGGCGTCGCGCGCGATCCTCGAGGCCGCCGATCGGGAGGCCGCGGCTCGACTGCTCGACGCGCCGCCGCCGGACCTCCAGAGGTACCTCGACACCCTCTCGCCGCTGCGGGTCGCCTCGGCGATCCGCGCACGCCTCATTCTGGTTCACGGCCGCGCCGACTACGCGGTGCCTTATACGGAGAGCCTGCGGCTGGCGGCGGCGCGACCCGATCGGACCACCCTCGTGCTGGTCGGGCTGGTCGGGCACGTCGAGGGCCGCCAGCGGCCCGGGCTGGCGAGACGTCCGCGACCTGTTCCAGTTGTGGCGGGTGGTGTACGCGCTGCTGAGTGCATAGTCGCGCGTCACACGCGTCAAATTTCTTGGTCCCTCCGGGAGGCGTCCTGCTAGGCTGCGCGCATGAAAACAAAAATCTTCGCGACCGCCGTGATCATGCTCTTTGCCGCCGGATGCGCCACGACGACGGCGCGCCGCCAGTTCGACGACATCCCCCTGCCCGCGGGGCTCGTGTACCAGCCGCAGGATTCGATCGTGATCGAGTCGCCTACCGTCAAGGCGGCGCAGCTCGTCTATCGCGGCCGCCTGGAGCCGGTGACGCTCGGCGAGGCGATGCGCACGCGGGTCGAGGCCAGCGGCTGGCGTCCGGTGGCGCGGACGACCACCGGGCAGGATGGATGGCGGCAGGTCTTCGAGAAGGACGGCAACGCGCTCGAGGTCCACGTCTACGAGGGCCTCTGGTACACCTACCTCGCGATCAGCGCGTCCCAGATCATGCAGCCCGCTCCCGTCCAGACGGGGAGCGACACGCCGCCCGCGTCGCTCGCGACCGGCGTGGACGAGCCGAAAGCCGGCGGCCCCTCGAAGGCCTCGGCGACCCTGGAGCCCGGGATGGTGTCCGAGACTCAGACCGCGCCCGCGAAGAGTGATCCGTCCTTCACCCAGCGCGTGAAGGACTTCTTCTCGAACCTCTTCACCTGGTAAGGAGGGGGCGGGCTCCCGCCCCTCTCGCCTCACCTGCAGCAGCACGTTGCTCGGCGCCGCCGGCGCGATCGTGTCGACGGAGTCGCTACACTCCTTGGCGGCGTGAAGATTTCGCGACGCGGACTTCGCGATGAGTCTCTCAGTCGAGAAATTCTCGGCAGAGCGTCTCCACATCATCGCGGAGAGCTTCAGGCTCTCGGTGTCCACGCGCTCGTTGTGGCCGTGGAACATCACCGGGTACTCGGTGTACGGGATGCGCAGCGAGTGCAGGCCGAAGCCGTACGCCGGGATGCCCTTCCAGCGGAAGAACTTCGCGTCGGTGCCGCCGGTGGTGATCGCGGGGACCACCGTGCTGTCCGGCATCATCCGCTTGCTCACCCGGCGGATCGCCGCGATGAGCGGCGTGTCGGTCGGCGACACGCTGCCGCCGCGTCTCCGGTCCGACGGCGTCTCGATCGTCACCTTGGACGCGAGCGGGCCGAGCGCTTCCTTGATCATCGCCTCGACTTCGTGCTGCTCGACGCCGGGCAGCGAGCGGATGTCGACGTCGATGTCGACGCGATCGGGGATCACGTTCACCTTCGTACCGCCGTGCGCGATGTTGGGCGAGAACGTCGTGTGGGTGCACGCGTGCGCCTCGCGGGCCAGCGCGAGGTTGTCGAGATCGCACACGGCCTCGTACACGCGGTCGGGATCGGTGAGCGCCTCCGTCAGGCCGGGCTCGAGCGTGCAGCGACTGCACGTAGCCGCGCCAGGCATCGAGGATGCGCGCCTTCGGCCGGTACTCGGCGAGCCGCTGCACGACCTTGGCGGCGGTCACGAGCGCGTTGTCGGTCTTGAACGGCCGCGAGCCGTGGCCGGGCGTGCCGTGGACGATCAGGCGGCGCCAGTTGCCGCCCTTCTCGCCGACCGTCACCTTCAAGGTGTGGCCGGCCTTGGTCGGGATCGGCACGCCGCCGCTCTCGGTGATGACGTAGTCGCACTTCACGGCGTCCGCGTGATGCTCGACCAGGTGGCCGGCGCCCAGAAAGCCACCCGCCTCCTCGTCGGCGACCGCCAGATAGATGAGCGTGCCGCGCGGGCGCCAGCCGCTCTTGGCGAGCCGATACGTGGCCACGGCCATCGTGGACGTCAGGTTCAGCATGTCGATGGCGCCGCGGCCCCACACGATGCCGTCCGACCAGCTCGGCCGCGAACGGATCACGCTGCCAGCCCGACAGACTCACCGGCACCACGTCGGTGTGACCCATCAGCAGCAAGCGTCGGCGCTTTGGGATCGCGACCCTCGATCCGCGTGATGAGACTCATCCGGCCCGGCTCCGAGGTGTAGCGCTCGCAGGAGAGCCCGGTGCCGGCGAAGAAGTCCTCCAGCGCGGCCACGCTGCGCTCTTCGTGGCCGGAGGAGGCCTCGCCGGTATTGACGCAGCCGTTCCGGATCAGGGTGCGGAGCAGCTCGGTGGCCTGGGTCTCGATCGCGGTGTCTTCGGTCATCTCGACGCCTCCGCTACAGGCTCAGATTTCTTCCTTCGCCGGTGCCGGGGCGCTGGATGCCCCAGCCCGAGAGCTTGGTGAGCACGGTGTTGCGGTGCACGCCGAGCCGCCGCGCCGCGCGGCTCACGTTCCAGCCGGTTCCCTCGAGCACGCGCAGGATGTACTGGCGCTCGAACTGCTCCATCGCCTCGCGCAGCGGCGGCCCGGTGTCCTCACCGAGGCGCGAGCCGGTCTCCGGCATCGCGACGTCGAGCGGCACGTCTTGCAGGTGGATGACCGGGCTCCGCGCCAGGACCACCGCCCGGTGCAGCACGTTCTCGAGCTCGCGCACGTTACCGGGCCAGTCGTAGCGCGTGAGCACCTCGAGGGCGCCGGTCGACACGCCGCGCACGTCGCGGTTGCACTCACGCGCGATCTTCCGGACGAAGTGCTCGACGAGCGCCGGAATATCCTCGCGCCGCTCGCGGAGCGGGGCACGTGGATGGGCACCACGTTGAGGCGATAGTAGAGATCCTCGCGGAACGTGCGCGCCTTGCACGGCGCTTCGCAGATTGACGTTCGTCGCCGCCAGGATACGCACGTCCACCGGCACCGGCCGGATCCCGCCGAGCCGCTCGATCTCGCGCTCCTGCAGCACGCGCAGGAGCTTCGCCTGGAGATCCAGTCTCAGGGTTCCGATCTCGTCGAGGAACACCGTGCCGCCGTGGGCCAGCTCGAAGCGGCCGAGCTTCTTCGCGTGCGCGCCCGTGAACGCGCCCTTCTCGTGGCCGAACAGCTCGGACTCCACCAGGGTTTCGGGGATCGCCGCGACGTTGACGGCCACGAAGGGCTGCCCGCGGCGCTCGCTGCGCGCGTGGACCGCCCGCGCGACCAGCTCCTTGCCGGTGCCGCTCTCGCCGGTGATCAGCACCGTGGTCGGCGTCGACGCGATTTGCGTGATGAGCTGATAGATGCGCGCCATCTCCGGGTGGCGGCCGACCATTCGCTCGAAAGACCCCGCGAGGCCGTTCGCGTCGGGCGGCCCGCCGGCCAGCGCGGAGCGCAGGTAGAGCACCTCGCGCTCGAGCGCGCGCTTGTCGAGCGCGCGCTGAGCCAGCATCAGGATGTCGTCGACGTCGAAGGGCTTGGTCAGATAGTCGTAGGCGCCGCGCTTGAGCGCTTCGACGGCGGTTCTGAGCTCGCGGACCGCGGTGACGATGACGACGACCGTCGACGGGTCGGCCGCCTTGATGCGCGGCAGCACGTCGATGCCGGGCTCGCCGGGCATCCGCTGATCGAGCATCACGAGGTCGACCTCGTGAGCCTTCAGGACCTCGAGCGCCTGGGCGCCGTTGGCCGCCTCGAGGACGTCGCAGGTCTCCTCGAGGATCGCCCGCACCGAGGCGCGTACGCCGTCCTCGTCGTCGACGACGAGGACCGTGCCGCGGCGGGCCGTCTGCGCGTCGGCGCCGGTCACCGCTGGCGGGAACGTTCCATCGTGAGGTACTGATTCGCCCCGCCGCCGCTGCCGCCCGTGCGGTGCACGTAGATCAGGATCGTCTCGCCCGGCTTGAGCGCGGAGAGCGCCTTGAAGAGCGTGGCCGGCTCGTCGGCCGGTCGGCGTGAAATCTCGAGGATCACGTCACCACGACGGATGCCGGCCTTCTCGGCCGGGCTTCCCGGCTGCACCTCGGTGACGAAGAGCCCGCGCGAGACGGGCAGATCCAGGCGAAGCGCGGCGTCGCCGGTGAGCGCCTCCACGCTGAGCCCCCACTCGTCGTTGCCGGGCGCCTCGGCGACGACCGGGTCGTCTGCCGGCATCTCACCGATCTTCACCGTGACCGGCACCGGCTTCTTGTCGCGGATCACGACGAGCTTCATCGTCTGCCCTGGACGGATGGCCGCGATCTTCCGCTGGAGGTCAGGGACCTCCTTGATCGGCGTGCCGCTCAGCTCCACGACGACGTCGCCGGCTTTCAGGCCGGCGGTCTCGGCCGGGCTCCCCTTCATGACCTCGGCCACGAGGACGCCTTCGCGCTCCTTGACGCCGAAGCTGCCCGCGAGCTGATCGGTCACGTCCTGGATGACGATGCCGAGCCAGCCGCGCACCACCTTGCCGCGCGTGATGAGCTGCTGCATCACGTCGCGCGCCTGGTTGATCGGAATCGAGAAGCCGATGCCCTGACCGGCGGCCACGATGGCCGTGTTGATCCCGATCACCTTGCCGTCGATGTTCAGGAGCGGCCCGCCCGAGTTGCCGGGGTTGATCGAGGCGTCGGTCTGGATGAAGTTGTCGTACTGCGTGACGCCGACCCGCGTGCGCGCGGTGGCCGAGATGATCCCGACGGTCACCGTGCGGTCGAGGCCGAACGGATTGCCGATGGCGATCGCCCACTGGCCGACGCGCAGGTGGTCGGAGTCGCCGAGCTCGGCGGCCGGCAGCGGGCGCGGGGCGTCGACCTTGAGCACGGCGATGTCGCTCTTGGGATCGCGTCCGACGAGCTTGGCGGTGAACTTCCGCTGATCGGAGAGACGCACGATGATGTCCTGAGCGTTCTCGATCACGTGGTTGTTCGTCAAGATGTATCCCTTCGGATCCACCAGGACACCCGAGCCGGTGGCGCGCGTGTCCTCGCGCGGGCGCCGGCGGAAATAGCGCTCGTAGAACTCGTCGCCGAAGAACTCGCGGAATCGCTCCGGCGCCTCCTCACCGCCGCCGCCCGGGCTCTTCTTCTGGACCGTGCTGACGTGCACGACGGCCGGTGTGACGCGGTCCGCGACGGCGCTGAACGCGTCTTCCATGGCGCGGAGGACGCCGCGCGGATCGGTCTTCGGGGCCGGGCGCGTCTCGGCGGCGGGCGGACGCTGCTGAGCCCACACCGGGGTGGCGAAGAGCACGACGAAGATCAGCGCGACGAGTCGATTCATCGGCGGTTCGGCCTCCTACTCTACTGGGGGCGGTCGGGCTGCGCCAGAGGGACCAGTGCCAGCTCGAGCACACGCCGGGTCCGCGCGGTCACGCGGCCGGCGGCGCCCGGCGCAGGTGACCGACCCAGACGATCGTACCGCCGGCCTCGATCACCGGCACCCGGGCGCGGTCCCAGCGGGGCACCTTCGCCTCGATCAGGAGCGACTTGAGCCGGCGTTCGGATCCGCCGAAGGCGATGAACCGCTCGCCGCGCCTCCGGGCACGGACGACGAGCGGCGTCGCGAGATCGTCGGCGTCGAACGCCACACGGCTCGGCTCGCGGGGGATCGCGTAGGCGTCGGCGCCCACGAGCCGCGCCTCGAGTGCCTGGCCGATCTCGGGAAGCTCGGTGCGTCCGGGCACGATGACCGGGCGCTCGATCAAGGCGGCCGGCGGCGCCGTCGCCAGACGCGCGAGCACACCGCTGACTTCGACGGTCACTCCGCCCAGCCTGAACGGCCGGCGCGGTGCCGGGACCGCGAGGACTCGCTTGAGCCCTCGATGCGCCCATGCTCTCAGCGGCGCGCGACTGCCCAGCCGCGCCGCGGCCTGCCGCAGGACCTCCGCGGCGACCGGACGCGGCACGGCGCGCAGCGCTTCGAGGCGCACGGTCACGGCGCGGTCG
>ERZ1370068.6913-contig-5865_pt1 | contig 19932 bp, 37 predicted proteins | sample MGYA00561227_ERZ1370068 | MGnify/ENA primary metagenome ERZ1370068 (study PRJEB38410, sample SAMEA6850437) | metagenome | study: Metagenomic assessment of the ecological functions of the soil: analysis of the soil microbiota associated with the...
CCGACCGTCTTGGTGCCGATGTTCCTGATCGTGCACGGCGTCATTTTCGCGCAACTGGCCCGTAAGGAGACGCAGCGGTGAAAGTCCTGGCGTCTTTTTGGTTTCCGCTGAACGGGTCGCCGCACCGGCGGCGGTTGCGTCGGCCTCATAGGTGCAAAACAGGAGTGTCGGATGCTTGACCTGATTGGAACGACGGTCCTTACCGCGGTGATCGCCGTTAATTTGAATGCCGCCATCGTAACCATGCCGTTGTCGGCGACAGAGAAGCTGACAACAGTAACGATCGCCGGGCTGTGGATCGGGTTCGCGATCGCGCTGGCTAACTACAGGCGTCTATGCCTCGCCCGCGACGCCGCCCGCCGTCGGCATCGTGGCGGCAAGCTCCGTCCTTGCGGTCGGTGCGGCGTATGGTTGTCGCCCCGTGCGCGTGCTGCGCTGATGGATATTCCGGTGCCGCTGGTGATCGGGCTCAACGCCGCGCCGCATTGCGCCGGGCGCCTTCATGGTGCTGCTGGCCGTGCAAGGGCGGCTCAGTGGACCGTTTCCGCAATTTGCTGGATGGGGCGACGTCACGGTCGGCGTGATCGCGATCCCATTGATGATCGCCACGGCGAGGAATTTGTCCCGCCACCGCGGTGCGGTGCTGGCATGGAACGCGCTGGGTACGCTCGATCTGATCTCGGCCGCCGCGCTGGGCCTACTCTCCGCGCCTGGGTCCTCGCTACAGATTTTTGGCGGTTCGATCGGCCCGTTGCGATCACCTCGCTGCCCTGGTCGAACATCCCGACGCTGATCGTGCCGTTTTACCTGATAATGCCGGCGTCATCTTTGTCCGCCTTGCGGGCGCGCGGGCGCTCCGCAAGTTGGATCGTTGTTGCAGTGCAATTGCCTGTGGACAACGGTAACAGCGGGGACATCGCTCCACTGCGTCGTTGCGCTGTCGCCGCGAGATCGCGGCTCAATAGGGTCATCTTACGGAGATGGGAAACCATCGCGTCGGTGTCGGGCTCCAGTTCGCGACTGCCCCGACGAGCAGCGGCACCCGATCAGAATACGGCTGGGAGATAGGCCCCCGGTGCAGAGGTTCTGAAATCGCCCGTCAATGTGGTGCTGTCGTGAGACAGGAAAGGTCGTCTGGGAAACCAGGCGGCCTTTTTCTTTGTGGCGCCTTGCGCAGGCGCTCACCGATCCGAGCATCAGGGTTGGGTCGATCGAAAAGCTGGTTCGTTGGCGAGCCTCTTCGTCAAGGCGCTCAGGCGAGGCATCGCCTTGTCTGTATCTATCCCCAGTCCACGCGCGAGCCGTTCGGCTACAAATGCCGCCACGTCCGCTTGAGTCAGGCGACCGAGCAGCAAATAGGGCATCTCCGATACGATCATCGCATCGACGGCAATCAGTGCGTTCGTGACCTGCGCCATGCAGTCGTCGATCCAGGGCTGGTGCAGCTTCTCCGGTGGGTGGTGGTTGCGCTCATAGGCGGCCTGAAGGCCTTTGTCGCAGGCGCCCATCATGATCGCCGCGACCTTCAATACCGCCCGCCGGTCCGGTCCAGCCGCTGGCGTCAGCGCGCGGTCGCGACCGAATGCCTCATCGAGATGGTCGATGATGGCACCGCTATCGACCAGGACTTCGCCGTTGTCGAGTATCAGCGCCGGGATACGACCCAGCGGATTGGAGGCTCGCACCTCGGCTCGATCGTTGAAGCCGGAAAGTGGCAGCTGCTCGTATGGCATTCCATAAACCTCGAGCGTGATGGCCACGCGGCGCGTGAATGGCGAGCGATTTACGCCAACGAGCATCATTTCAGCGACCGTCCCTTCAAGCGTCCCAAGCCGACCGGCGGGGTCACGCGCCCGGTCAGGCCTCCGTCATCCGCGCCGCGGCGCGGTCGATCATCTCGCCGCGGCGGATTTGCGCCGGCGCAATCCTGTCTTTCATGAAGGCGAGGACTTCCGGCGGCGCGGTGTCGGGCGAGCCGGAATTGAACGGCGGCGCGGGATTGTATTCGAGCCGGAGCTGGATCGCTTCCGCGGTCTTGCGGTCGACGCAGCATGCGAGACCAGCGTCAGCGCGAAATCGATGCCGGCGGTGACGCCGCCGCCGGTGACGCGGTTGCGGTCGACGCAGACGCGGGTCTTGGTCGGGATCGCGCCGAACGCCGCGAGATAGTCCATCGCCGTCCAGTGCGTCGTCGCGCGATAACCCCTGAGCAGGCCGGCGGCGCCGAGCACCAGCGATCCCGTGCAGACCGAGGTGACGTATTTTGCGCCGTCCGCCTGCTTGCGCAGGAAGGCCAGCATCTCCTCGTCATTGACCATGTCGTCGGTGCCGAACCCGCCGGGCACGCAGATCACGTCGAGCTGCGGGCAGTCCGCAAAGGTCGTGGTCGGCGTGAGCACCAGCACCGGAGTCGCTCGTGACCGGCTCGATCCGCTTCCAGATCAGATGCACCTTGGCGCCGGGCACGCTGGAAAACACCTGCAGCGGACCGGTGAAGTCGAGCTGGGTGACCTTTGGAAACAGCACGAGACCGATCTGCAGCGGCTGCGGACGATGCGACATCGGACCTCCGAAATTTGCGCTTGACCGGCGGCCATCCTGACATGATGGCCTTCGTGTCCGAAATGGCATATTTCCCTCATTTCAGGACATCGCCAGCAAGCGAGCGCAGATGATCGGCGTGCTCGATGTTTCCGGATTTCCAGTTGCTCGATGCGGCCGGGCCGATTTCGGTGTTCGAGATCGCGGCGCGCTTTGCCGGCACAGCACCCGCGATCAGGTTGTGGCGGTGACGCCGGGGCCGGTGCGCAGTTCCTCGGGCGTCGAGATGCTCGCGCGCGGGCTTAAGCCGTCGGGCGCGATCACCACCCTGATCGTCGCGGGAGGCGAGGGCGTGCGCGCAGCGCGGCGACCTGCGAGAGACGCTGCCATTCGTGCGCGCGATTGCCAAGCGCGGCGTCCGCATCGCCAGCGTCTGCTCCGGCGCCTATATCCTCGCCGAAGCCGGCCTGCTCGATGGCCGCCGCGCCACCACGCATTGGCAGCGCACCCGGCATTTTGTGACAGCCTATCCGCAGGTGAAGCTCGAGCCCGACCGGATCTTCGTGCGCGACGGCAACATCTGGACTTCGGCCGGGATCACCGCCGGCATCGACCTGGCGCTGGCGATGGTCGCGGAAGATTACGGCGACGAGATCGCGCAGAAGACCGCGCGCGCAGCTCGTGCTCTATCACCGCCGCAGCGGCGGCCAGTCGCAATTCTCCTCGCTGCTGGAATTGAAGGCGCCGAGCGGCCGCTTCGGGCCGCTGCTCGGCCTGGGCGCGCGAGCATCTCGATGCGCCGCTCACGGTCGAGGATCTGGCCGAGCAGGCCGGCATGAGTTCGCGGCATTTCACCCGCGCCTTCATCGCCGAGACCGGCACCACGCCGTCGAAGGCGGTCGAGCGGTTGCGGATCGAGGTGGCGCGGCAGCGCGTGCAATCCTCCAGCGAGGCGATCGAGCGCGTCGCGCAACTGACCGGCTTTCGCGATCCGGAGCGGATGCGCCGCGCCTTCATCCGCGCCTTCGGCCAGCCCCGCAATCGCTGCGCCGTGCGGCAAGGGCGGGAGCGGGCGCTGGAAAGGCCGTCGCCGCGGAGATCCACCGGCCTAGCAGCGAAGTGCTAACCGTTCATTCTCTGATCGCTCACCACCAGGCCGACCCAGGGGACTGTGATCTCCGGGTTGTTCAGGTTGATGTACTTGCCACACCAGCCGGTGCGGACCTTCGCGCCTGGCGTCGATCAGTCCCCCTGCGCTTGCCGGGATCCCAATCGAACAACAGGTACCGCGGTCTCCGACGATTCTCGCTTCGCCCTGGCCCTGCTTTCCATTTATCGGGGGTGTCGCCGGAATGGTGGGATCCGCTGCACCGTTCCAGCGGCTCGACCACTCGCCTTCGAGCGTGCCGCGGCGGTCACTCGCATCTCCAGCGCTCCACGGTTTTGCATTCTCGTCGGTGGCGGATTCTTCCGGTGCCGTGTTGCGGGCGAACTGCGTCACGTCATCGTCGTTGGGATTTGGAACGTCCATGACGCCGGAATGGATTTCGGGTCGCCGGATCGTTGTCGGATACGACGCTTCGCGTTGCGATATCGGATTTCATGGGCGTCTCCAACTGCAATGGCCTGCTTCGCTCGAACGGCATGGCCGGCTCCGTGAGCGTTGCGATCGCAGAATGAGGCGTGGCGGGCCACCCGATTTCCAGGGAGAACCTTGCTGGCTATGTCGAACTTCTCCGGCGCGCGATGATCAGCCGCCGTTCGCAAGGCTTACGTAACGTCGGATCAGGCAATGTCGGCTTGCGCTGGCGTCTCCTCGGCGAGCAGCGCATCGAGATCGACGAGCTGCGGATCGTCAGCCGGGGTTCGCCGGAGCCCTGCGCTGCCATGAAGATGCATCAGGGTCTGCACGCGCCGGGCGTTGAGATGGTCCACATGCTGATGCCGCAGCGCTACGCGGCAGCAGCGCCTTGGGCAGCCCGACCAGCGCAAAGGCCGGAACCCTGCGCACCTCGCTCGCCCTCGCGCCAGAGCAGCGGATGGAGGGTGTAGATCAATTGCCGCTCGATCTCCAGCGATGGCGGCTGCTCTGACGCGGACGGCGCGAGGCATGGCGAGGTTGGCGTTGCCCGCGCGTGTGCGCACCGCAGCGGATCGCAGCTCCCAGCATATCAGGTCTGCGGCTGCGAGAACCTCGCGGCGCACCGCATCCACGCTGGTCGAGAACCTGGTCGCTTCCGGTATCGACATCGCGGCTTTGGTGACGGCCTCGACCAGCGCGGCGGCGCCGGCACCAAATCCCGGCGCAGCCCGCTCGATCGCCGCAGCCATCGCCTCGATCTCGTCGGCGATCGGCGTCGCGGTCGCGCTGTGCCTTGGCGTCGGCCAGCGCGCGCTCGGCGGAGGCGACCTGCTCGTCGAATTCCGCCAATGCGGCGCGCAATGTCTTGGCGCGGTCTTCGACCGCGCGCATGCTGGCTTCTGCCCGATCGAGCCGGGCATTGGCGGCTCCGGCCACCGCCAGCCGTTCGGCGGCGGCGCGTTTCTCTCCGAAAGTTCCGCTTCAGCGACGCTCAACCGCTCGGCCAGCTTCTGCCGCGCCGCCAGCTTTTCCTTCAGCGCATTCTCGAAGCGCTCGATCGGGCCGAGCTCGCGCTTAAAAATGCCATGGCAATACCCCGCGCGCGTAAAAACCGTCTGCCAGAATCATCGGGCCGATCTGCTAGATGCAAAAACTAGCCTGAAACTTGGATGACATTGCGGCTTTAGTCTGTTGGGCGAAACAGACCGGTGGATGATGGCCGGCGAGGGGCCGGCCATCACCTTCGGTGCGCGCGGGCTTAACCGCGCCGTCGCTCAGTTATGCCGCTTCAGGAAGATGCGCGCGCTCTGGATGTTTTGCGCGGCGTGGATGCGGGCGCGCTCGAGCGGTGTAACGACACCGCCGCTCGGCTTTCGCCTGGTTCTTCAGGTTCCTGGATCTCGCTGCTGGCCCCGCTCGAGTTTCAGGGTTTCATTGAAGTTCAGGTCGCCCTGCTGGACGCCCTTGAAGATGCGGTGCTGCTGGGCGTTCTGGCGCGTTGATCAAGGGCGTGCCGGCGAAGCTGCTGGCCGACGTAACGGCCAGAACGAGCGTGAAGCAAGAATAAAAGTCCTCATCACAATTCTCCTTTGCGTTGCTGTCGCTGATGTGACGACCCTATGTCGGCACTTGACCAGCGAACACGCCACAGGATGCGTGACGCGCGGCCCGGAGGAATGTGCGCGCTGTCACGAAATCACTCGGGATTACAAAGGTTTAATGGCGACGAAGATGAATGGAATGGCAGAATTGCAGGCGCCTAACCCGGCGCATCGGGGATGCCAGCCGAGCACCGCCAGCATCACGAAAATCCGACGACATAGGCCGACGGCGACGGGCCAGCCCTGGCTGCACCCAGCGGCCGACCGACTTGGCTTCCGGATACATGTTGGACAGCGCGACGCCGGCCGACGAGCCGAACCAGATCATCGATCCGCCGAAGCCGACGGCATAGGCCAGATAGCCCCAGTCGTAGCCGCCCTGCTTCAGCGCGAGCGCGGTGAGCGGGATGTTGTCGAACACGGCGGAGACGAAGCCCAGGCCCGAGCGCGGTCTGCCACGAGGCGGCGGGCAGCTTCTCGACCGGCATCATCGAGGCGCGCGGTGACGCAGCGCGAGCAGGAAGATGGTGCCCTTGAAGGTTTCGGGCATCACCTTCCAGTCCGGTGCGCGCAACGCCGCGGTCAGCAGGATGACCGCCCAGACGGCGAGGCCGAGAACCGGGACGGCATCGAGCAGGCGCGGGAATTTCAGGTTGGCGATGATGTTGGCGACCAGCGCGGCGATCAGAATGGCGGCGACGATGAACACCCGCGCCGGGTCGATCTCTCAGGCCTGTCGACGGATCCTTCTGGATCGGCGAATAGCGCTGCTGCTGCATCGACGCGGGCACCGCGAAGATCAGCATCGCGACGACGGCCGCGACATAGGCCTCGAGCACGCTGAGCGGGCTGACGCCGGCGATCCACATCATGGTGGTGGTGGTGTCGCCGACGACGCTGCCGGATCCGCCGGCGTTCGAGGCCGCGACGATCGCCGCGAGATAGCCGATGTGAACCTTGCCCTGGAACACGTGCCGCGCAACCGTGCCGCCGATCAGCGCGGCGGCGATGTTGTCGAGGAAGCTCGACAGCACGAACACCAGCACCAGCAGCACGACGCCGCCCTTCCAGTCGTCCGGCAGCAGCGCCGGCATCTCGTCCGGGATCCGGCTCTCCTCGAAGTGCCGGGACAGCAGCGCGAAACCCCATCAGCAGCAGGAACAGATTGGCGAGCGTGACCCACTCATGCGCCATGTGGTGGCCGAGGCCGCCAGGCCCGCGCCGTGCTTGAAGCCGGTGAAGACCAGCTTGTAGACGATGATGGCGGCAAGGCCCGCCAGCGCGACCTGAAGCGTGTTGTGATGGAACAGCGCGACGCCGAGCAGCGTCAGCGCGAACAGGATGAAGTCGACGGGTATTCCAAACACAAGGATTGGCTCGATCACCGTGCCTCGAATGCGACGCTGGACGGATGGCCGTGACTGTGCGTTATTTCAGCGCCTTCAGCCAGCCGGCGATTTCGCTGACGGCGACGTTGGCCTGCTGCAGCAGCTTGCCCATGGTGAAGAAGCCGTGGAATTGGCCGGGAAAGTGCCGGTAGGTCACGGCACGCCGGCTTCCTTCAGCCGCGCGGCATATTCGTCGCCTTCGTCGCGCAAGGGATCGGCGCCCGCGGTCAGCACATAGGCCGGCGGCAAGCCGGCGAGCGTTTCGGCGCGCGCGGGCGAGGCGCTGCCAGTCGATCGATGTCGGCGGCGCCGTTGAGATAGTGGTTGCAGAACCATTTGATCACGGAGTGCGTCAGCAGGATGCTGGTCTCCGGCTCGCTGATGCGAGGGATGCTTCATCGCAAAATCGGTGGCGGGATAGATCAGCACCTGGCCGGCGAGTTTTGGGCCGTCGCCGTCGCGCGCGGCATAGCGCCACGACAGCGGCGAGATTGCCGCCGGCGCTGTCGCCGCCGACCAGCAGGCGCGCGGCGTCGATGCCGAGCTGTCTTGGCGTTGGCGGCGACCCATTTCGTCGCGGCGATGGCGTCATCGACGGCGGCGGGGAATTTGTGCTCGGGCGCGAGGCGGTAGTCGACCGAGATCACGATCAGCTCGCCCTCATGCGGCGAGCTTGCGGCAGACCACGTCGTGGGAGTCGAGATCGCCGATCACCCAGCCGCCGCCGTGGAAGAACACCAGGCACGGCGCGAGGCCGTCGGTCTTGCGCAGCTTCTTCGGCGTGTAGATGCGCGCCGGGATCGCGCCGTGCGGCGCGGGGATCGACAGCGGCTTGACCGATTCGAGTTCGGGCGGCTCGGGATTGATGACGACGCGGGCGTTCAGATAATACTCGCGCGCTTCGCGGGCGGTCAGCGTCTCATAGGGCGGGCGGCCGGCTTCCTGGAAAGCCTTGTAGACGGCGGCGGCATCGGGATCGAGAGCAACGGGCATGCTGGCGAAGACCTTGTTGCGTTGATTGAAAGCATCAGGCGGCGGTGCGGCCGCCGTCGACGGTGTAGGCGGAGCCGGAGACGTAGCTCGCCTCATCGGAGGCGAGGAACGCCACGATGGAGGCGACTTCGGACGCCTGTCCGAGCCGCCGCGCCGGAATCCGGTCGACGATCTTCTCGTTCGGCGGCGGCGCGTTGCCGGGATTGCGGCCCTGCAGGATCGTGCTCAGCATCCGGCTGTCGATCAGGCCGGGGCAGACGCAATTGACGCGCACGCCGGTGCCGGTGCATTCCCAGGCCGCGCTCTTGGTGAGCCCGATCACCGCGTGCTTGCTGGCGCTGTAGACGGCGATCATGCGGCGATCCCATCAGGCCGGCGATCGAGGCGGTGTTGATGATGCTGCCCTTGTTCTGCTTCAGCATCACCGGCAGCACGTGCTTCATGCCGAGAAAGACGCCGACCACGTTGACGTCGAGCACGCGCCGAAAACTCTCCAGCGAATATTCCGGTGATCGGCTTGATGTCGCCCTCGATGCCGGCGTTGTTGTAGAACGCGTCGATGGTGCCGAACCTGTCGACCGCGGCGCGGACATAGTCCGCGACCTCGTCCTCCTGGGTGACATCGGCCGTGACCGCGAGCGCCTCGGCGGAGGCCGGCAGATCCTTGATCGCGGCCTTGAGGTCGTGCTTCCCTGCGGTCGACTGCGACGATGCGCGCGCCGCGCTCGGCCAACAGCCGGATGGTCGCGGTTCCGATGACGCCGGCCGCGCCGGTGCACGACGGCGACCCGGCCGTCGAGGCGAATTCGATCGGGCATGTCTGGGGTTTCCTCTGCTCCTCCGGTTGTCCCGGATTTTGGCGGTTTCCGCGCCAGAGCGGGCGCCCGCGCGCGAACGGAAGCCGACTATTTCATTTGCGGCATAGGCTGACCAGTGGCCGGAGGCAGGGGCCAAACCGCCCTTTCCCCGCCGTATTCGGCGTGTTAACCGGTGGGCACGCGAGCGGCGGATAAGTCTGTACTATGTCGCGAGCCCGATTCTGCCTGTTAAAGCCGCGAGATGTTTCGAACCATTGCCCTGACTGGTTTTGCGGCCCTGATGGCCGCCACCACGATCGTCGCTTGCGCCGCCGGCGCAGCGCGCAGATCGGCAATATCTTTCCGATCCGCCGCTGCGCCCGCCGGGCGCCATTCCTCGCGGCAATCAGCAGCAGCAGCAGCCATGCCCGACGACGACGAGGAAGTGCCGGAACTGCCGCGCGGCCGGCTGTTGCCGACGCCCGAACCGTCCGCCGCCGGGGCAGGGCGTGCCGCCGCCCGGAAGCGTTCCAGTCGCAGCCGCTGGCGCCGCCGCCCGGCACCACCGTCGTTCCCCAGGGCACCCAGCCGGGCATCGCGGTCGCAGCCGCCGCAGCCCGGGCAGCCCGGCGTCGCCAACGCGCCGCCGGGCGCAATCCGCTGCCGGGATTGCCGCCGGGCCAGCGCCAGCCCAAGGGCGTGCCGCAATCGCCGGCCGACGCTGCAGCCCGGCGACGAGGTCGTCACCGAGCCGCCGGCCACCAAGATCACCAACAAGAAGGCGAGCTTCTCCGGCCTCGACAAGATCACCGGCCGCATCATCAATTTCGACGAGGATATCGGCGAGACCGTGCAGTTCGGCGCGCTGCGCGTGAAGACCAGCGCCTGCTACACGCGGCCGTCCGACCGAAGCCGCCAACACCGACGCCTTTGTCGAGGTCGACGAGATCACGCTGCAGGGCGAGGTGAAGCGGATCTTCTCGGGCTGGATGTATGCCGCGAGCCCCGGCCTGCATGGCGTCGAGCACCCGATCTACGACATCTGGCTGACCGACTGCAAAGGCCCCGACCAGACCATCGTCAGCGCGCAGCCCGATCCGCCGAAGCCGCCGCCGCCGCCGCCGGCCGCAGAAGCGTCCGCCGCAGCCGAAGCAGGCGGCGCCGCGCCCGCCGGGACTGCCGCCGCAGCCGCAATTCCAGCAGCAGCAGCCGCAACAGTCCTCCGCCACCCGCCGCCGCAGCAGCGTCCGGGCGGACTGTTCGGCGGATTGTTCGGGAATTAGCCGCGATCGCGGGCTACGCGCTCCCGCGATGATCGCGAGCGCTTCCTCGCCGCTGACTGCTGCGGCTGGCAGCCGCATGAAATCCGCAGGCTCGCCCGCGATCGCCTTGTCGAGCAGCGCGCGATAGCGGCGCCGCGGAATTTCGACCGCGCCGAAGCTGCGCAGATGCTCGGTGACATATTGGGTGTCGAGCAGTTCGAAGCCGCCCGCGATCAGCCGCGCCACCAGATGCACCAGCGCCACCTTCGAGGCGTCGCGGGCGCGATGGAACATGCTCTCGCCGAAGAAGGCGCCGCCCGAGGCTGACGCCGTAGAGGCCGCCGACCAGATCGCCGTCCTGCCAGACCTCGACGCTGTGGCAATGCCCGAGCTCGTACAGCCCGACATAGAGATCGCGGATGCGCCTGTTGATCCAGGTGTCGTCGCGGCCTGCCTGCGGCGCCGCGCAGCCGGCGATCACCGCCTTGAAGGCGGTATCGACGGTGACGCTGAAGGCGTCCGAGCGCACGGTGCGCGCCAGCGCGCGAGGCGATGCGAAAGCCGTCGAGCGGGATCACGCCGCGCATTTCCGGCTCGACCCAGAACAGCGTCGGGTCGTCGGCGCTCTCGGCCATCGGAAAGATGCCGCAGGCATAGGCGCGCAGCAGCACTTCGGGCGTGATTTCGGAAGCGGCTGATCTGCGCGATGTCATGCGCGGTAGAATAGCAGGAGCGACCGCGACGGCCTATGCTACGCTTCCGAAAAACAGCGGCGTCGCCGCTGACCGGTAGCGGCGACGCGCCGGGAGGAACGAACGAGGGGACGCGTGAAAATCACCTGGAAGACGATCGCGCCGCTGGGCGATCTGGCTCGCGCTCTATCTCGTGCCGGTTCCGGCCGGTCTCAACGCCAGATCAGTGGCACTATTTTGCGATCTTTGCCGCCGTGATCGCCGGGTCTGATCCTGGAATCGATGCCGGTCGGCGCGGTCGGCCTGATCGGCCTGACGTTCGCCGGCGTCTCGGGCTATGTCGAGCACGATCCCAACAAGTCGCTGCGCTGGATGCTGGGCGGCTTTTCCGAAAGCACGGTGTGGCTGATCGTCGGCGCCTTCGTGTTCTCGATCGGCTACCGCAAGAGCGGCGCTCGGCCGGCAGGCTCGCCCTGCTGCTGGTCCACGGCCTCGGCCGCCGCACCATCGGGCTCGGCTATGCGGTGGCCTTCTCCGACCTCGTGCTGGCGCCGGCGACGCCGTCGAACACCGCGCGCGCAGCGGCGGCACCATCTATCCGATCGTCAGCAACATCCCGCGCATCTACGGCTCCGAACCCGGGCCCGACCGCGGGCAAGATCGGCACCTATGTGATGTGGACCGCGTTCGCGACCACCGCGGTCACGAGCTCGCTGTTCCTGACCGCGCTGGCGCCGAATGCCGCGGCGCTCTCCATCGCCAAGAAGATCGTCGGCGTCGACGTCGGCTGGTCGCAATGGTTCATCGGCTTTGCGCCGCTCGGCATCCTGCTTGCTGATCCTGGTGCCGCTGTTGAGCTACCTGGTCTGCCGGCCGGAGGTGAAGGAAAGCCCCGAAATCGTCGAATGGAGCGCCGAACGAGCTCGACGACGATGGGGCCGCCGTCGCGCAACGAATGGATCATGGCCGCGCTGGTGCTGCTGGCGATGTTCCTGTGGATCTGCGGCTCCAATCCGACGCATCAGCCTGCCGGTGCTGGGCTCGAACTTCATCAACGCGACCATGGTGGTCGTTCGTCGTGATCTCGCTGATGCTGGCTCACCGGCGTGATCGAGTTCGACGATATCGTCCGCGAAAAGAGCGCGCGTGGGAAGTGTTCTTCTACTTCACCTCGCTGCTGACGCTGTCGTCGGGCCTGAACGAAATCGGCTTCATCAAATGGGTGGCGGAAGACTACGCCAGGACGCTGGCAGGCCTGGCGCCGACGGTCGGGATGATCCTGCTGGTACCTCGTTCTTCTTCTGGGTGCACTACCACTTCTTCCAGCATCACTCGCATGCGGCGGCGGTCGTTGCCGGTGGTGCTGGCGGTCGGCTGCAGCATTCCCGGTTTTTGTCGAGGCCGCCGACACTGACGCTGACCTCTGCGTCTATTCGCTCTGGCCTGATGGGCGTGATCTCGCCCTCACGCCACCGGGCCGGCGCCGTGATTACGTATTACGGCTTGCGCCGCCAGCATCGGGAAGTGGCGATTTCTGACCGTCGTGCCAGCCCAGACTTCAGTACGCAGAATCCCGAGCCACGGACGGCGCGCCAAGCTTCATTCATCCAGCCAAACCATTTCTTGATGCGACTGCGTCCGCCCGGAGACCGTCGCAGAAGCAACCCGGTAACCCCGGATGGAATGACGCAAGACCGAACCGCGGCGGAGCACCCTCGCGCCGGGCAAAAGCGATCGGGTGCTGGCTTGTTCGAGACGAAGGGGCATTTGCTGGGGCCTGCCGACGCCGGGCCACCGATCTTCCTGCCTCGGCTCCGACCGACTGGGTCGCGACCAACGGTCCCGTATCATGCACGGTACGCAAAACCCTCGACGACCGTCAGTCGGCCTCGTCGCGGTGGCGCCTGCAGTCGTCCTTGGCGGTGGTGCCGTGGCGGCGGCCCCGCTATTTCTGGCGGGCCTCGCAGACCAGGTGATCCAGCGGCTGATCGAGCTGCTGCAATCGGTGCCGACGATCCCGGTCTGGCTTGCGCTCTCGGCCGCGCTGCCGCGCGACTGGACGCCCGGTGCAGGTGTTCTTCGCGATCACGGTGATCCTGTCCCTGATCGGCTGGACGACGCTTGGCGCGCGAGGTTCGCGGCCGCTTCCGGCACTGTGCGCGAGGAGGACTTCGTCCTGGCTGCCGAACTGGCCGGCTGCAGCCGCGCACGGCATCATCCTGCGCCACATGGTGCCGACCTTCCTGAGCCACATCATCGCCACCAGTCGTCGCTCGCCATCCCGGCGATGATCATCAACGAGACCTCGCTTTCCTTCCTCGGACTTGGGCATCAGGCCGCCTGCCATCAGCTGGGGCGTGCTGCCGCAGGAGGCGCAGAACATCCAGACGCTGGCGCTTGCGCCGTGGCTGCTGATCCCCGGACTGCGTCGGTCATTGTCACCGTTCTGGCGTTCAATCTGGTCGGCGACGGCCTGCGCGATGCCTCGGATCCCTACAGTGGCCGAAGTAACGTATCGCGATCAGCGCCGCCTGCTCAGTCGGTGCGCGATCTGCTAGCGTCAGCTTCGCGTCTCGACGAAGGGCTACGGTCGCGCGCGCGTCGACGGCGTGAGCTTCGACGTCATGCCCGGCCGCGTGGCGCGGAATCGTCGGCGAAAGCGGCTGCGGCAAGAGCGTGACGATGCGGGCGATCCTGCAGCTGATCGACGCGCCCGGGGCGCATCGAGCAGCGGCGAGATACTGTCTGAATCGCCGCACGGGCGCCGGCGGCCGAGCTCGAGACCATCGACTGAGCAAGCTGCGCCGCGCCATGGCGCGCTGATGCGCGCCATCCGCGGGCGCCGAGATCGCGCTGATCCCGCAGGAGCCGATGGCCGCCTTCAGCCCGGTTCACACCGGTCGGCGCGCAGATCATCGAGGCGATCCTGCTGCATCGCGCCAGTGGCGACCGATGGCGGCGGATTTCGCAGCATCGACGCACGCGAGATCATGGTCGAGCTGTTCCGCGACGTCGGCATCTCGATGCCGGAGCAGCGCCTCGATGCCTATTCCTGGCAGTTGTCCGGCGGCCTGCGGCAGCGCGCGATGATCGCGATGGCGCTGTCGCTGCAAGCCGCGCCTGCTGATCGCCGATGAGCCAACCACGGCGATCGACGTGACGACACAGGCGCAGATCCTGGCTCTGCTGCGCGAGCCTGCAGCGCAAGTACGACACCGCGATCATCTTCATCACCCATGATCTCGGCGTCATCGCGCAGATGGCGAACTGATGTCGTGGTGATGTACCTCGGCCGCGTCAGTGGAAGAAGGCCCGGTGGACGACATCTTCCATGCGCCGAAGCATCCCTACACGCGCGCGCTGCTGCGCTCGATCCCGAGCCTCATGGCGAGACCCGCATCGCGGCTGCCGGCGATCGCCGGCGCATCTGCCGCATCCGTTCAATCGGCCGCCGGATGTCCGTTCCATCCGCGCTGCGACGAGGTCATACCCGAGCGGCTGCGCGCGACGCGGTCCCGCAGCTGCAGCCGGTCGGCGGCGGACAGCGGTGAGCTGTGCTTCCTGCATCACGATCTCGCCGAACCGGCATGACCAGCTCACCTCGTCGCACGGCGTGCCGCGCCGCTGCTCGACGTCAGGGGCCTGCGCAAGTACTTCCCGATCACCAGACGGCTTCTTCGCAGCGCGTGGTCGGCCAGGTGCGCGCGGTCGACGACGTGAGCTTCGCCGTCCAGGAAGGCGAGACGCTCGGGCTGGTGGGCGAGATGCGGCTGCGGCAAGACGACGCATCGCGCTCGCATCCTGCGCGCGATCGATCCGACCGACGGGCCAGATCGCTGTCACCGCACCGCGAGGACACGGTGGTCGATCTGGCGCCGATGTCGCGGCGCGAGCTCGAGCCGCTCCGGCGCGGAGATCCAGATGATCTTCCAGGATCCCGTTCGGCTCGCTCAACCCGCGCATGACATTGCTCGACAATGTCGGCGAGCCGCTGCTGGTCAACGGCATGCGACAGCCGCCGGGAGCGCGACGGAGCGCGTCGCCGAACTGCTGCGGCTGGTCGGGCTGCGGCCCGAGTTCATGCACCGCTTTCCGCATGCCTTCAGCGGCGGCCAGCGCCAGCGCATCGGCATCGCCCGCGCGCTCGCGACCAATCCCCGCCTGCGTGGTCGCCGACGAACCGGTCTCGGCGCTCGACGTCTCGGTGCAGGCGCAAGTCCTGAACCTGCTGCTCGACCTGCAGTCGCGGCTGCGTCTGACCTTCATCTTCGTGGCGCACGATCTGTCCGTGGTGCGCCACATCTGCGACCGCGTCGCGGTCATGTATGTCGGCCAGCTCGTTGAACTGGCGCCGACCGAGGCGCGTCTTCGCGCGCCCGCGCCATCCCTATACCGCGGCGCTGATGCGCGCCGTCCCGGTACCCGATCCGCGCGTTGCCGAGCGAGTGATACGATCCTCAAGGGCGAGGTACCGAGCCCGGCCGCACCGCCATCCGGCTGCTACTTCCATCCGCGCTGCCGGTTCGCCGAAGACCGCTGCCGCCGCGAGCCGCCGCAGCTGCGCGAAGTGAGCCCAGACCACTTCGCGCGCTGCCATTTCGCCGAGCAGCTTTCGCCATTGCAAGGTGCGTGACGCCGAGAGGTGTCTACCTGGCCGGTGGAGAAGAAGGGCTCCCTTCACGGGGCACGAGGGTTCAAATCCTTCTTCATCAGCGAAACACGCCGAGGACAAAGAGGTCCTTGCCTCTCACCCCAGGTTGCGCACACCGAGAAATCGCTGAGCTCGGTCGCCTGTTGGCGGTGTCCCAGCTTGGTATCGATACGCTCGATGCTGTCGGCAGCCTGGTTCGCATCATAACGCTCGAATCATCCGGCCTTGCTGCAGATGTCGAGTAGTGACGGTTTTTACCGAGGAGGCGATGAACGATGCTGGTAAGAAGGGGTGTGACACCGATCTGCGTAGCGCGCAAGAGCGGAACCTCGTTGATGATGTGGTGACGAGCGATTATTACAGCCAGCTGCCGCAAATCCGTCTGACGGGCAGTCCGACCGATCGTCCAATGCAGCCGGAAACACCAACAGAAGTAACGCTCGACGGCAATGACGTTGCTAAACTGGTCGAATGCGCCAGTGCATCCTACCCGAATATACGGTATGTTGAAGCAGCTATTTGGATTACCCCGACCGTTCCTGACAGATTTTCCAGTTTGGTCTTAAGGCGCCCCCGGTTTTCCTGATATACGCAAGATCGTGGCTCGAGGAGCTTGATAAGTGCTCGCCTAAACCGGACCTCCGGCTTCTGGAACCGGGTTAAGCCGGCTGTCGAAACGCTGCTGCCGCGGATGCCCTTGCCGGCGCACCGGCGAGATCGCGAAAGGAAATGAATGAGCGACTGGAGCGGCGCGACTCGGCCGATCCCCGTTCCGAACGAGTGGACCAGGCCATTCTGGGATGCGGCCAGCGCGGCGGTTCTGGAATTGCAGCGCTGCCAGAGCTGCGGACATTTCCAGCACCCGCCCTATGCGACCTGCACCCAATGCGTCTCGACGGATCTGAAATTCGAAGCCGTCGCGCGGCGTCGGCGGCGATCTACGCCTACACCATCATGTATCACACCGGCGACAAGCGCTTCGCGCTCCGCGGTGCCCTACGCCAGCATCATCGTCGAACTTCGACGATGCGCCCGGCGCGCTGCTCGCCGGCAACCTCCTGAAGCGCCATATACCGAGGCGAAGGTCGGGCGGCGCGTCGAGGTCGTCTTCGAGAAGCTGAACGACGACATCACGCTGCCGCAGTTTCGCCTGGCGCGCACGACGCCGGCCGAGTGAGGGGAAGGCCGCATGTGGGAGAACCGATGCAAGGTGGCGGTCAGCGGCGTGGGCTTTTCCAAGGTCACGCGCTCGGCCGAGATTCCGCTCGCCGCCCATGCGCTGACGGCCGTCAAGGAGGCGGTCGCGGATCTCGGGGCTGCAGATGTCCGACATCGACGGTCTGGCGACCTATCCGGAGCTGCCGGCGACCGGGCACGCGGAGGTCGACGGCATCTCGATCGTGTCGGTCAACTGCATGATGGCGATGCTGAAATTGCCCAATCTCAGCTGGCACATCCAGGTCGGAACGACAAACATCGGCGGTGCGGTGCAGCAGGCGGTCAACGCGCTGCTCGCCGGGGTGTGCAAATACGCGGTGGTGTGGCGGGCGATGCACAACCCGCGCGGCACTTACCAGAACCTTCCCGGCAGCTCAAGCGCAGGGTGCCGCGCAGTTCACCGCACCCTACGGCTTCGGCGGTCCGGGGCAGGGCATGGCGGTCGCCTATACCCGCTGGCTCGAGCGGCACAACCAGAACCGCGAGAAGATGGCGACATTGGCCGTGACCCAGCGCCGCCACACGCAGCACAATCCGCACGCCTATTTCTACGGCACGCCGCTGACGCGCGAGGACTACCTCAACTCGCGGATGGTGGCGTATCCGTTCTGCCTCTTCGATTGCGACATCCCGGTGCAGGGAGCGGTCGCCATCGTGCTGACGACGGCCGACCGGGCGCGCGACCTGAAGCCGCGGCCGGCCTATCTCGCCGGCTACGGTCAGCGGCTCCACTTCGAGGTGGCGGGCCGCATCGGCAGCCTCAGCAGCTACATGGAGGGCGGCAGCAGCTCCGCGAAGCTGACCTGGGAGCGCTCCGGCTTCGGCCCGAAGGACGTCGACGTGGCCCAGATCTACGACGGCTTCTCGGCCTCGGTGATCTACGGTCTCGAATCCTACGGTTTCTGCAAGGAAGGCGAGGCACTCGATTTCATCCAGGACGGCCGCATCGAGCTCGACGGCGAACTGCCGCTCAACACCTTTGGCGGCAGCCTCGGCACCGGGACGCATCCACGGCCTCTGGCACATCATCGAAGGCGCCTTGCAGGCCTCGGGCCGCGCCGGCTCGCGCCAGGTCAAGGACGCCAACGTCTCCTTCGTCGGCGCCAGCGCCCCGATCGTGACCGGGACGACGTTCATCTTCGTCCGCGATCCGTATTGAGGGTCGGAAGCGGCCAGCGGGGTTCAGATGCCCCTTCCGGCGGCGAGGGGATCAATGAGGCCAGAGGTGCTACGTTTCCGACTGACCGCGATCTCTGAGCCTGAGTAAAGCTCGAACAAGCTCATCCAGGACGGAAGAGCCAATCATAGCAGCGGCGGTGGTTTCGGCGGGCGAGGCTGTCGCTTCCGCCGCGGCGCCCGGAATTGGTTTCCGTACTGCCGCACGATCGCGGCGGCCGGTTTGAGCCGAATACCGACGGCGCCGCGCTCATCGACAAAGGTACACTCGGCGGCAATGCGCCTGACGACATCCTCGGGGGTCAATATCGGCGCCATCCCACCACCACCTTGAGACGCAAACTCTCCCCGTTTCCGCGGTGAAATAGCCGCGCCCTGATCGAAGGACGCAGCGATAGATCGTCTGGTCGCCGATCCGACGCGAAAGTCGAGGAAGACCGAATGCCATATTGTCGGTGTGGAAACGAGTTTTCCGAAGCCCGGGCAAGGCTTGGTTTCGACTGCTGCCTCGAATGCGGCAAAAAGGAAGCCGCCGCAGAAATCGCGCGCCGCGCCCGTATGATCGCCCCGATAAGCCACAAGTCCGGCTACACCTATCTGGGCTCGGATCAGGCGACGCAACGTCAGCGCTTGCTCGAGGGCTCGGCCAAGACACCCCGGATGGAAACTGGTGCTCGAGTGATCGGCCGCGCCGCCCAGCCCAGGCAGGTAAAGCGCAGGCGCTACGAACTGGCCGGCTGGGAGTTCAAGCTCCGATATGAGGGGGCACGCCGGCGAGCGAGCGATACTTCGAGAACTGCTCCAGCGAGTGAGGCTCCAAAGCAAGGCGGAGCCGGACGGCGATCGCGGTCGGGTCGCGGATAGCGGTTGAGCGTGGCCGGGCACAAGTCGGGCGAAGCCTGGCACCCGTGGGGACTCTGGATTGACATCCGCAGGGTAGATAGCTCCTCGATCGCAGCCGGCTGCAGTTTGGCATTTTAGATTCTAGCCCCGAGAATCGTAGACAAGAAGAGTTCAACAATCGCGACGCTTAGGTCAGGCGGCCAGCAGATCGACGATCTGTTGAATGGCGTTGTCGGCGCGGTGGTAGGCGGCTTCGAGCTTGCTGGCTGGCTGGTGATGGGGATCGGGGCGGTGGTGGAAGCGGCTGTTGGCGAGCGGGCCGCAGAGCCGTTTGTGGAAGAACAGAAAGAGCAGCGCGACCTGAACCCCCTTGGGGGTGAGACGGTAGGCGTAGCGGGAGCCGTCACGCTGCAACAGCCCGTGGCCCTTCAGCTTGCGCAGGTCGTAGCGCAGTTGGTTGAGGCCGTAGGCGCTGTCGGAGAGGTGGAAGGTGGTGAGGACGGCGTGGTGGATCTGCTTGGCCGTCCAGCCGCCGACGTGGCTGCCGCCATGGAGCAGCACTTCGAGCAGGCGGATGACGCGCGGGTCGTGGATCTTGATCCCCGGATAGCGGACCGCGCCAATGGTGATCGGCAGGGCGAGGCGCTGCAGCAGCGGAAAGTCGACGTGGACGTTGAGCCATTGCGCCTGGAAACCGGCGAAGCGGGCGGTGATGGTTTGGAAGCGCTCGCGAACGGCATCGAGATGGTCCAGTCCCTTCTTAAGACGGAAGTCGGCGAGGTTGTTGGAGACCAGTTCGTTGCGCAAGAAGGTGGAGAACTTTTCGTACTGCTTGAGGAAGGCGTTCTTGAAGTAGGCGCGGAAGACATGATGGCCATGCTCGATGCGATCGATGACGGTGGCCAGCTTGCCGCGCATCCTGCGGTTCAGGCGAGTGCCGAAGATCTCGGTGATCTTGTCGCCGGTCAACCGCCACAGGCCGAGTTCGCAGCTGCGTTCGAAGAGTTTGTGGATGGGAAAGTTGCGCTTGAAGATGAAGTTGCGGCAATACTCAATCTGGGCGATCGCGTAAAAGCGCGAGAGATTGAGCTGCTTGCGCTCCTTGGCGGAGAACTTCGGTCCCAGGATCAGGGTCCAGTAGTCGAGCTGTTGGCGGATAGCAATACGTAACTGAACGAAGTGTACTAC
>ERZ1370068.8857-contig-7679_pt1 | contig 19932 bp, 30 predicted proteins | sample MGYA00561227_ERZ1370068 | MGnify/ENA primary metagenome ERZ1370068 (study PRJEB38410, sample SAMEA6850437) | metagenome | study: Metagenomic assessment of the ecological functions of the soil: analysis of the soil microbiota associated with the...
ATCGACATTCGCTCCCCGCGTTCCGGGTCTTCCGCAAAAAGCTCCCTCAGATGTAGCTTCGAAACCTTTTGGTAGTGCGACTCGAGCGCCGTCCATGATTGCCGTTTGACTGTTGCTGTCATGCCTGTACCTCACTCTTGTTTTAGAGGCCTCTTATGTCTTAACTAAAGAGGCAGTTAGTGCAGCGGTCCTGGATGAGATCACTTCCATGAGATCGTTCCAGGACTTTACAAACGACTGGGCTCCTTCATCCTGAAGCTGCGCGGCGAGGGCGTCGACGTCGATGCCCGCTTTGGTGAACCGCGCTATCACCTCTTCACAGTTGCCACCGTCTGCGGAGAGTATCTCACCCAATTCAGTGTGAGCGGCGAGGGCTTTCAATGTTCCTTCCGGCATGGTGTTTACGGTGAAAGGCGCAGCGAGACCCTTGATATAAAGAATGTCCGAGGCCTTTGGATCCTTGGTTCCCGTGCTGGCCCACAACAGGCGCTGCGGACGAGCACCGAGGTTGTAAACGCGCATCCAGCGCGGCGAGCTAAGAAGGGCGCGCGCTGCTTTGTAAGTGCGCTTCGCCATCGCGATGCCCAGTTGGTTGTGGAGTTCATCAGGGGTTTTGCTCACCACGGCACCATCCCAACGGCTGATGAAGACCGACGCCACAGAACCGACGTTCGGGTCAAGGCCCGCGTCGATACGACGCTCGATGCCTCGCAGGAACGCTCCGGCCGCCGCGAGGTATTGCTCGCGAGAGAACAGGAGTGTGACATTGACCGGTATTCCGGAAAAGATCGCTTCCTCGATTGCAGGAAGGCCTTCCTTCGTGCCTGGGATTTTGATTAAGAGATTGGGACGCGCCGCTCGGGCAAACAGATCCTTAGCGGCGGCGAGAGTACTGGCTGTGTCGTGGGCCAGGGTGGGCGATACTTCCAACGACACCCATCCATCTACGCCATTGGTCCCGTCGAAAATGGGTCGGAAGAGGTCAGCAGCCCTGGTAAGATCCTCCAGGGCCAGTTCGAAGAAGATATCCTCGGTCGAAGCGCCTGTTGTCGACTTCTTAGAGATCGCCGCGTCATACGCTGCGCTATTCTTAATAGCATGATCGAAGATGGTTGGATTCGACGTGAGCCCTGTGACTGATAAATCGTAGATGTAATCTTTGAGCGTACCGCTATCCAGCAGATCGCGTGTGATATTGTCCAGCCAGAGACTCTGGCCCAGGTCATGAAGTAGTTGTGTGGCTTTCATCGTGTTACCTCAGTTAATTGCAAGCTGTCTTTATGGATGTTTGGCTCTTTGGCGGTGAGCAAATGATGAGTGTCGTTCCAAAGTTGGATTGCCGGCTGCTTAAGGTGTTCGTAACCCAGAACGCTCAGGCTTGCAGTGCTCAGCATCAAAGACCTGGCCCCGAATGTGTCGATACCGGCCCATCGTGCGGCCAACATTCGGAGGAAATGTCCGCTGGAAAAGAGCAGAACGTTCCCTGAAACTGACCGCACTCAGCTCCACCACACGGTCAGCGCGCGCAGCAACCTGTTGCGGCGATTCACCGCGCGGGCAGCCGTCGCGGAAAAGTTGCCAGTCCGGACGTTTCGCGTGAATCTCAACAGTGCGGCGGCCTTCATATTCGCCGTAGTCCCACTCCAAGAGGTCCGGAACGATCTCAGCCCTCGATCCGAAGCCAGCGAGCTCACAGGTTCGCCGCGCACGACGTAAAGGGCTGCAAAATACTTTCGCGAACGTTAGTCCGGTCAAAGCGTCTCGAAGTCTTCGCGCATTCCCCTCGCCGACTTCAGTCAGCGGTAAATCGGTTAGCCCCGTGTGTTGGCCACTGAGGCTCCAGGCCGTCTCACCGTGTCGGGCCAGATAAGTCAGAGGTAGTTCTATATGGGCCATCTTTATGATTCTTCCTTAAAGCTCTCCATCCCGTATGCGGCAGACCCAACCAATGCAGCGTGATTTAGAATGACGTGAACCGGGATACGCTCCATCAGCTGAGCAAAGCGTCCTTTTCGTTTGAAGGATTCCATGAAGGCCGGCTTTTCAAGCAAATTCAGGATGTGCAAAGGGATACCACCCGCCAGGTAAATGCCGCCGGTCGCGAGCACCTTTATGGCCAGATTGCCCATCTCACTGGCAAGAATCGAAATGAATGTTTCGATCGTGGCCGTGCACAATTTGCTTTGCTGATCTGGGTCAGTGGCGAAATTGGCAATGGCTGCCGTGCGATCTTTTGCGGCTGCAATCGAATGAGCGATGTCAGGGTCCTCCGGTATCCGTTCGATGTCGCGAAGGCATTCGTAGATGTTCGGTATACCGATTCCGGAACAGACACGTTCAACACCCACATGATCGAAGCGCCCAAGCAGGTAGCGGAGCAGGTGGATTTGCCGCTCATCAGTCGGAGCGAAATCTGAATGACCACCTTCGGAGCTGTGTGGAACATATTTCGATCCATCCCAGGTAAGAAATGACTCCCCCAGACCAGTGCCCGGCGCAACGACACCGATGGCGCCGCCAGGGATCGGTAGTCCGACATTCAGTGTCCTCACGTCGTCCGGACGGAGAATGGGAATTGCCCGGGCGACCGCTTCCAGATCGTTAATCAGCCGCACAGATTTGAGATTGAGATCCTTCGCCAGCGAAGCCTCATCCATGACCCAGGGCAAGTTGGTGACCTTCGCGCGTCCCTCAATGACTGGACCAGCAACATCAAAACACGCTCGCTCAACTTGAATCTTCTCCTTCAGCAGAAACTCCGTTACCAGGACCTGGAGGCTTGGATAGTCCGCGCTGTGCATCTCAGCCTGACTGAGCGGCGAGTGCAGTCCGGCTTCGCGCGAATAGACTGCGAGATCTGTTTTTGTCCCGCCGACGTCACCTGCTAGTAGCATGTGCTCATCTCCTCCTCACGTTTTCCAGACCGTTTCCGTATCGTTTGCTGTTTGGCATTGAGCCTCTGACCGCGTAAAACAAGATGTATAAGTAACAGATCACGGGCAGTATGAACGCGTGATGAATCCCGACGCGATCAGCAATCGCACCCTGGATCAGCGGAACGATGGCGCCGCCTACAATCGCCATGTTAATGAGGCCGGAGCCAGTACTCGTCAGTGGACCAAGTTCAGCCACACCCAGGGCTGAAGATGCTCGGGAACATGATGGAGTTGAAGAATCCCGACAGCGATCATGCTCCACATAGCCAGGTGACGCCGCTCGTTAACATGGAAAATGTGACGAGCGTCGCGGTGCAAACCGCACATATCGCCAGCAAACGCCCAGTCTTAATCTTCTGCAGAGACCGCGGCGCCGATGAAGCGCCCGATCATCGCGCCTCCCCAGTAGAATGAGACATAACCGGCGGCGATCTTCGACGAGAGGCCCGCGATCTCGGGTTGACCGAGGTAGTTCACCATGAAGCTGCCAATTGAAACCTCAGCGCCGACGTACGCGAAAATTCCCAGCGCCCCGAAGAGCAGATTAGGATGTTTCCAGATCGAATCTTTGATCTTCTCGCCGGGGCGAGCCTCCGCGTGCGCGATGGTCGGGAGCGTTAACTTGGCGATCGCCAACGCCAGTAAAATCAAAGCGATGCTTATGACGATGTAAGGCATCTTGATTGAGGCAGCCTGGTTCATGCGATAGACGTGCAAGGCTTGAGGCGAGAGTTTTCCTAACTGTTCGGCTGCCAATGGCGCCGCGCTCAGGATGAACATTCCGCCGAGCACCGGTGCCAGCGTGGTGCCGAGTGAGTTGAAAGCCTGCGTCAGATTCAACCGGCTTGATGCCGTTTCGGGCTTGCCAAGTATCAGCACATAAGGATTCGCGGCCACCTGCAGGCCGGTAATGCCGGCAGCAAGGATCATTAGCGCCAGTCAACAACAGCGGGAACGACGGAATAGATGCAGCGGGAACGAAAAGAATTGCACCCAGACTCATGGTTACTAAACCGACTACCATTGTCTTTTGATACCCAATCTTGTTGACGATCTTCGACCACGGCACTGAAAAGAGGAAATATGCCGAGAAGAACGCAAACTGGACCAGCATGACCTTGGTGTAATTGAAATCGGAGATTGACTTCAGATGTGGAACAAGAATGTCATTCAAACTCGTGAGAAAGCCCCACAAGAAGAAGAGCGCGGTGAGAATCCCCAGAGGGCGTATGTAACTATCGCTCGTCGATCGAAGCAAGGTGCTCTGTCCGCCTCCAGAGTTAGCTATCATCTCTCTTGTCGCCATATGCTTTTCCTCGACTATCAGATCAAATCATTTCCCGGATCATCATTTGACAATCAAACGCCTGCGCTACCACCAGGTCTCAGTTTGCACGCCGAAGCTCAAGCCACTCGTTTTACCCTGAAACGGAATTCCTCCAACAAAGCCGCGCAGGCCGTTCGACCAGGATGCATAGGTCACAAAGACACGCAGCACGGGCCGGCTAAAAATTTCCGGCCGGCTCCGATTTGCGGGGCGATGGTGAATTTGCGAAGCCAGCCCTCGTATTGACCGGTGCCGCTACTGGTACGATCGAGTCCGGCCTCAAAGGCCACCGAGAGATGATCGTTAAAGAAGTACTGCGGCCTGGCGCCAAACGAAATCCACTGGTTCCAGCCTTCTCGCGGATTGCCGCTTTGGGAACGCTGGTAGACAAAGACCGGCATGATCGCGAATTTGTCGTTTGGTTGCAGCAGCAAGTGCTCGGCGATTCGAAACTTCTTTGCGTCTTTGAGAAACGGAGTTGGGTCATCGATCGACGTGCTGAAATTGCTGGCGGCCCCCGTTCCGTATTGGACTGAAAACCAGTTGTAGCCACCTTTCCATTCCAGGCGTTGATGGGCTATCCCGAATGCGTATCCATTACTGGTAGGAATGACGGTGCCAGTTGGTGTCGTTCCGCCTTTAGCCCTGGCGTAATTGAACCAGGCGGCTAGTTTTCCGCCAGGTGCCTTAACGTCATACAGACGCACATCAATGTTGCTCTTCGCGTAGTTGCCATTTTCAGTGGTGATGTCGGGACGCGCGCCGGCGAGGAAAGCCACAGCCAGCTTGCCGATTTTGACGTCTAAATCCTCAACGCCTCCGCCGTAACCGCTCATGTCCAAAATATAGAAATCGTTGATGTGCGATGAATAACGCCGGTAGTAGCGTTCGCCGGCCCAAAACTTCGCCAGCGGTTGGCTCTTAAAGATGTTGCCGGCCTGTACAAAGGCTTCACGCACGCGGAATCGGTCGTTACCAATCCCGCCCCGGAAATCTGCGAAACTGGCGGAGTTGCTGGTGTTGCCTTCAATCATGAACTCTGTCTTTATCCAGGCTTTATCCTTATCGTGTTCAGGGTTAACCCAGTTGTTGACAAAGATCAGCTCGGCATAGGTTTCCGCTTCATTCCCCAAACGGTATTTGGCATCGGCCCCGGGGGCCTGAAACGCGACCTGCTGTCCGCCCCGGCTGTTAAGTCCGTAACCAGAACGCAGGTACCCGTGGAATTCAAAGCTTCTCACTTGTTCTTCCAGCCTCTGGATTTTTGTATCTGCATCCCTCAATAAATCGTACGTCGGGGCAGAAGGCAGCTGCCCCTGAAGTGGTTGCTTCTCTTTTGATTGTCCGAATGCAACTTTCGCTGCGTCTTCTACCGCGGACACGGCTCCCTCTTTTTTTGTGGCGTCCGGCTTGGCTTCGTTCTCTTTTTTAGCTGCTGCTCCAGGGCAGCTATTCGTTCCTGTAACTCACGAGTTGTCTGTTCGTACTGCTGCTTCAGCTGTTGTATCTGCTTCTGCACTTCGTCAGATTGCTGAGCGTGCGCGGGCAAAACCACGGCCAGGAGAAGGATCAAAATCCAGGCGACCTTGGTCAGGGCAGATGTCAGGCCCCTATGCATCTCGGCTAAAACCAGATGATCGCTTTGCATGCTCGCTGCCTTAGGCGGCGACTCGACGAGTCGTCGTCTTAGACAGTTCAGTTGGATGTCGTGGAGTCCTTTCATTTGCTCTTGATTTCCTTAATTTAGTTTCCCGATCCCTTCCTTACTTCCCGCGACTGGAGCAACGCGTGTACCAGATGAGACTCGTTGATTAAAGGCCGGATTAGGGGAGACATTTGACTACTGCGAACGATTGTTGTCGAAATTGTCGGCAGCAAAAGGATCTTGTCGGAAGCACATCCGTCATCTTCTTCAAGGAATATGCTCGCCCAGTGCATACCGCCTGGGAAGCAGCTCGATCGGACGTCGGTCCTGCTCATGCAGACTGCATTTCGCGAAAGGCTTTCGGAGTATTCCAAACAAGTCTGCGTGAATGTGGTGGTGAAATGACTCTGGCTCGCAAAGCCAGTCCGTGAGGCAATGTCCGCGATCGGCAAATCAGTTTCGGCCAGCAACTTCTGGCTCGCTGAATGCGCTGTTTAGTCATATAGGCACTGGGACCCGCTCCGGTCGACTGCTTAAACGCGCGCGAGAAATGGAAATAGCTCATCTGGACCTTCTCGGCGAGGGCCGCGAGGGTGACTGTCTGCTCCTGGTCCAGGTTCTGATTGATGAACTCAATCGCGCTGCGCAGTTTACGGGGCGCCATGCCATCGCGGCTGGTGCGCAAATCATTTAAATAGCTGCAGCGCCTGACAAGTTGCATCGCGAACACTTCAGCCAGGGAATCGGCATAGTGTCGTCCGCTCACATTCGCGTCTTTCAACTCGCGGAGCAAAGACATTCCGAGGTGATGTAGGTGCTCGTCTCTGATTCCAAATTGAGGAGCGATCGAAATCTGACTGTAGTCAACATCTATGAATTCGGCAGTCCCACGCAGAAACTGTGGATCGAGATACAGCTGAAGCGTGTGGTTTGGCGTGGCGTCCTCCTGCCGCCAATGCATCGGCAAACCGGCCGGAATAATGGTTATTGTTCCCGGCTCCAGACTTTGTTCAAAGCTCTGTTCGCCGATCCTGGCGGCTACCTGTAGAGAACGCCCCAGGTGAACCAGGATGCAGTGATTCTCAAGTGGAGGCATGGTCCATTCCGATATCGTGTGCCGCATCTCAAGCGCACGCAGCTTCTGCCATCCAAGTGCTTGACTTGATGCCACCACTGCCTCGGGATAGATGGACGACTGATCACTCACCATTGTGGGGGCCATCTCGAATCCCGTACGGCCACCAAATTTGATGGTGCGCCCCTTCAACAGATGTACCGCACCCGATTGCATCAAGTAAGCCGATGATTGTGATCCTACTGTTGTCGCGCTACTCATCTCCCTCTTCCCTTCAGTCAGTTCACCAATAAACTGCACACTAGACCGCAAGATTCAGTTCAAATTCTTCTCTGCAAGCGCTACTAAACTCTTGCAGCAGATCGACGCTCCCTTGTTGAATCATCGCCTCCAATTCCGTTGGAGTCTTGTTGGGCAGGTTATAGGTCTCAGTAATAACGCGGGTGACGCGCGTGGCGCTTTCAATCACCTCCGGGGATGAAAGCACTCGAATCTTACTAAGTATTGAGTAAAGACCGATGAGGCCGGAAAGATCCAGACGGTCATGGACAAGCGCGTCACCATAGAGCCTTGAAGCCTCGTCAATAAATTCTTTGTAGAGGTCCCGTCGTCTGGATCTACCGTTGTTTCGGTGCTGGTCCTTTATTTGCGCGCGCAGATTGTTCCGCGAAGTGGCGTATGAGGTTAAGCTACCCAGCGCGGCACCTCCTAACGCGGCGAAAGCAGTGGCATATGTTGCGTCCATCACGGGTGGCTAGTAGCAAGTGCTTTGCCACACTCCCATGCGGGTGAACTAATTCGAAGACTGATGTAGTTGCCCGTTCCGAATGAGTCAGGTGTTGGTGATTTCTGCCAAAATCACGATCGCAATCCGGCAATTCCGGCAGTGTTTACCTCTTTCGCGCGGCGATTTTTCCGGTGATGCTCCATTCGACACTCGCGCCTGAGAACTCACTTACTGCCTGCAACATCGCTGCCGGCCCGAAATCGATTCTCTTCGCCTCAATCTGGTGGCCGAACGGTCTGGCGTTGACAACCATCTATTTCATCGTCATCTCGCGACGCTCTGCAGGCAAGGTCACCGTCAAGCGTGACACCCAGGGTTTACATTGACGGTTATCTCGATGAGGAACGCACCGGACGTCGTTGCGGGCTCGTTATGGCCGAACGATTGTCGAATGTTCCCGAGTCTGACTGACTAGATGTCGGAGATAACCGCGACACACGCTTAGTCAGACCGACATTTCCGGCATTCAGCATTCGTCACTCCGAATTTCCCTTGGAATCAATCGATTTCGCGATTAATCCCCATGGCATGCGCAATGCTCTGTCGAAGTGTGCAGGGCACGTTGGCTTTTTGAGACCACCACGCAGTGACAGAGGAGGAGAATCCATTGGCGAGTTCCGAGATAACAACAATCGCGAATTACCAGGCAGCGCGAAAGCACGAAAAGTACGAGCGCTTACTCGAGCGGGCGAGGGCGCTGCAGCCGTTGCCAACAGCAGTCGCCCATCCATGTGACGAGTCGTCACTGGGCGCTGCAGTTGAAGCGGCGAGAATCGGACTTATTGCGCCATTGCTTGTTGGTCCCGGTGACAAAATCAAAGCCACCGCACAGAAGTACGGTTACGACTTGACCGGGATCGAGATCATTGAAGCTCCGCACAGTCATGGTGCGGCGGCTCGCGCCGTTGAACTTGTGCGTGAAGGTCGCGCGGAAGCGCTGATGAAAGGATCACTGCACACGGACGAACTGCTGGGCGAAGTCGTGAAAAAGGAGACGGGGTTGCGTACCGGTCGACGCATCAGCCAGTGCTTCGTGATGGACGTGCCCGGACATGATGACGCGTTGGTGATCACCGACGCGGCCGTCAACATCGCGCCCACGCTCGCCGACAAAGTCGACATCGTGCAGAACGCAATTGACCTCACGCACGCGTTGGGTGTCGACGATGTACGAGTTGCCATTCTTTCGGCCGTCGAAACCGTCAATCCGAATATCCCTTCAACAATCGAGGCCGCGGCATTGTGCAAGATGGCGGACCGCGGACAGATCAAAGGCGCCACCCTCGATGGCCCCCTCGCGATGGATAACGCCATCAGTGCCGAGGCGGCGAAGATCAAAGGCATCCGATCGGCAGTTGCCGGCCGGGCCAATGTGTTGGTCGCGCCGGACCTTGAAGCCGGCAACGTGCTTGCCAAGAGCCTCAGCTTCCTGGCGCAGGCCGACGCTGCCGGAATCGTTTTAGGCGCGCGAGTGCCGATCATTTTGACCAGCCGCGCCGACTCGGTAACTACACGACTTGCTTCGTGCGCGGTTGCGGCGCTGGTCGCGAAAGCCCGTCGCGAAGATCCGACGAAAGCAGCTGCTTAAGGAGAAGTAATGTCCGACGCAATCGCCGTCCTGAACGCAGGTTCATCAAGCATCAAGTTTTCGCTCTTTGTGGCTCGCGACCGCGACCTCGAACTTGAGTTGCATGGTCAGGTGGAGGGATCTACACCAGGCCGCATTTCATCTGTAAGAGACAGGACGGAACCACAGCGGAGAAGTCCTGGGCGGAAGGCACATCGCTCGGACACGACGGCACACTGGATTACCTGATTCCATTCTTGCGCTCTGAACTCGAACACGATCATCTTATCGGAGTCGGACACCGGATTGTTCACGGTGGGCCACATTTCAAGGAGCCGGTCCGAGTCAATGCGGAAGTGGCAAAAGGAATTGAAGACCTGATTCCGCTTGCTCCCTTGCATCAACCGCACAACATTGCGCCGATTCGTTGGCTCCTCGATCGCGTTCCCGAATTGCCGCAGGTCGCGTGTTTCGACACTTCTTTCCACAGCACCAATCCTGATGTCGCGCAGCGCTTTCGCATTACCAGAGCAACTACACGAGGCTGGCATGCGGCGCTATGGCTTTCACGGTCTGTCTTATGAATACATCGCTTCGGTTTTGAGCCAGTACGATGCGGAAGCCGCTGCGGGTAAGACCGTGGTGTTGCATCTCGGCAATGGCGCGAGCATGGGTGCGCTTGAACAAGGCCGCAGCATTGCCAGCACGATGGGATTCACCGCCCTTGAAGGATTGCCGATGGGCACACGCTCAGGCTCGCTCGATCCCGGAGCGATCCTTTATTTGATGGATCAGCGCGGGATGGACGCGCGCGGCATCGAAAACCTTCTCTACAAAGAATCCGGATTGCTCGGCGTGTCCGGCATCTCGAGTGACATGCGGACCTTGCTCGAATCGAGCGATCCGCGGGCGAAGCTGGCGATAGATCTCTATTGCTATCGCATTCGCCGCGAGCTTGGCTCGCTGACGGCAGCGCTCGGCGGGCTGGACGCAATTGTTTTCACGGGCGGTATTGGTGAAAACGCTGCCGCGATCCGCGAACGCGTTTGTCGCGATGCGGTCTGGCTTGGTGTCGAGCTCGACCCTCATGCAAATGCTGCGGGAGGTCCCATGCACGCCCGCCGAGGGCAAGAGTCTCGGCATGGTCCATTCCGACCAACGAGGAACTAATGATCGCCCGGCATACCCGCCATGGCTGCTCAATTAATCATATTTACTAACACTTTTAAGGAGATAGAAATGGCAACTGCTCAAGCGTCTTTAAAGACCGAAATCCCCAGCAACCCCTGGCGAAACTTCGTCGCCGGATCGTGGCAGAACCGCGTCGACGTTCGCGAGTTCATCCAGAAGAACTACACCCCGTACGAAGGTGACGCCAGCTTCCTGGCCGGTGCGACTGAACGCACGACGAAGCTTTGGCAAGAGCTCACGCCCCTATTCGCTGAGGAGCGAAAGAAAGGGGTGCTGGCTGTTTCTCAGGCGCCCTCCGGAATCCTGGCGCACTCGCCGGGCTATATCGATAAGGACTCAGAGATCATCGTCGGCCTCCAAACCGATGCTCCGCTTAAACGGGCGATCATGCCGTTCGGCGGCTGGCGGGTGGTCGAGGCAAGTCTCAAAGCCTACGGCATTGAGCCGGATCCGGAGGTCGCCGAGATCTTCACGAAGTATCGAAAGACTCACAACGACGGAGTCTTCGATGCTTATACGCCGGAGATCATGAAGTGCCGCCACTCGCACCTGATTACGGGGCTGCCAGATGCGTACGGTCGTGGCCGGATCATCGGAGACTACCGCCGTGTGGCCCTCTACGGCGTCGACTTTTTAATCAATGAACGAGAAGGCGACAAAGTCGAACTCGATGATCGCCATTCGACAGAAGACGTAATTCGCCTGCGCGAAGAGATCGCCGAACAGCTACGCGCCCTCAAAGAGGTCAAGCAGATGGCCAGCAACTACGGGTTCGACATCAGCAAAACCGGCGACGAACGCGCGCGAAGCCACCCAATGGCTTTACTTTGGTTACCTCGCGGCGATTAAGCAGCAGAATGGTGCCGCGATGTCGCTGGGCCGCACGACCACTTTCCTGGATATCTACTTCGAGCGCGACTTACGCGAAGGTACGCTGACAGAGACCGAGGCGCAGGAGATCATCGACGACTTTGTCATCAAGCTCCGCATTGTGCGCTTCCTGCGCGCACCCGAATACAACCAGCTGTTCTCAGGCGACCCGGTGTGGGCCACTGATGTCGTGGGCGGCATGGGTGACGACGGCCGCACGCTCGTGACCAAGTCCAACTTCCGCATGTTGAATACCCTCTACAACCTCGGCCCCGCACCGGAGCCGAACATCACTATCTATTGGTCGACTCGATTGCCTGAAGCCTTCAAGCAGTTCGCCGCCAAAGTGAGCATCGACACCAGTGCGGTCCAGTTCGAGAGCGACGATCTAATGCGGCCCAGGTTTGGTGACGATTGCGCCACGGCCTGCTGCGTGTCCGCGATGCGCGTGGGCAAGCAGATGCAATTCTTTGGCGCGCGCGTCAACGTCACCAAGACCCTGCTCTACGCACTCAACGGCGGCCGTGATGAGATCTCGGGCGAGCAAATTGGCCCGAGACTGCAGCCCGTTACCGGCGACTATCTTGACTATGACGAAGTGATTGAACGCTACGACCAGATGATGGACTGGCTGGCAAAGACTTATGTCAACGCGCTAAACGTCATCCACTACATGCATGACAAGTACGCGTATGAATCAATCGAGATGGCGCTGCATGACCGCGACATCGTTCGCACGATGGGTTTTGGAATTGCGGGAGTATCGCATGCCGCCGACAGCCTGGCGGCGATCAAGTACGCCAAAGTGAAACCGATTCGGGACAATACGGGTCTGATAGTTGATTTTGAAGTCGAAGGAGAATTCCCGACCTACGGCAACAGCGACGACCGGGCCGACAGTATTGCAGTTTGGATCGCCACGGCCTTCATGAACAAAGTCCGAAAGCATCCGACCTACCGCGACGCAGTTCACACGCAATCGATTCTGACCATCACCTCGAACGTCGTTTACGGCAAGGCCACCGGCAACACACCTGATGGCCGGCGCAAGGGTGAGCCGTTCGCACCTGGTGCCAATCCGTCCAACGGTAAGGACAAGCATGGGGCGCTCGCGGCGGCATTGTCAGTCGCGAAGATTCCTTACGACGACTGCCAGGACGGGATCTCGTTAACTCTGAGTATCGTCCCGACCGCGCTCGGCACTCAGGAAGAGAGCTACGCACGGTTGGCCAACGGGCTCGACGCTTACTTCGCGTCGCAAGGGTTCCATGTAAACGTCAACGTGCTCAACCGGGACACGCTGCTTGATGCGATGGAGCATCCCGAGAAGTATCCACAGCTGACCATCCGGGTCTCCGGTTACGCGGTCAACTTTGTAAAGCTCACGAAGGAGCAACAGCTCGACGTGATCAACCGCACTTTCCACGAGTCAATGTGAGGGGAAAATGACTACCGCACAACTACCAGACCACAGCCGCTACGAGCTCTATCTCTCGGAGGAGGCGCCCGTCATAGCGGGCGCCGACTACTTCGACATCCACGAGAGTGACCTCGAGACGGTGGCGAGAGGCTCACGATGAAGAGTTGTTGGGCTACATCCATTCAGCCCAACTCGGTAGCACTGTCGATGGTCCGGGCCTGCGCTTTGTCGTTTTTTTGACGGGCTGTCTGCTGCGTTGTCAGTACTGCCACAATCCGGACACCTGGCACAAAAAGAATGGGAAACCGTTCAGCGTTGCCCATGCGATGAGGGTACTGGAAAAGTACGTTGAACCACTCAAGATCAGCAAGGGCGGCATTACCTTGTCCGGCGGTGAGCCGTTGGTTCAACTCGGAGTTCACCACGCGCATCTTCCGACGCTGCAAGGAACTCGGACTACACACCTGTCTCGACACCTCTGGCCGCCTCGGCGACCGGTTGAGCGACGAGCAACTGATGGACATAGATCTCAACCTACTCGATATCAAGTCGGGCGATCCGGATATCTACAAGCACGTCACCCATGCACCGCTACAACCTACTCTTGACTATGCGCGGCGGCTCTCGGATCTTGGCCGACCGATGTGGGTTAGGTACGTGCTGGTGCCGGGTCTAACCGATGACTACGACAACGTTGAGCGTGTTGCCGACTTCTGCGCTGGTCTGAAGAGTCTGGAGCGGGTGGAGATCCTTCGTTTCCACCAGCTCGGCCGCTCCAAGTGGCAGAAGCTCGGTATCGACTACAAGCTAAACGAAACACAACCTCCGTCCGCGGAGCTCAGCGAACGCGTGCGCGAACAGTTTCGCAGCCGTCAGCTAATCGTCTACTGACGACGCAACAAGATTGCCAACAGCCTGAGGGAGGCGACAGATGCAATACATAAGAACGATTCTCGAACAGCAGCCCATGGTGGCCTTGTTTCTCACGATTGCGATTGGCTATCTGGTAGGCAAGATCAATATCAAAGGTCTGTCGCTGGGCGCTGGAGCGGTGTTGTTCGTCGCTCTCGCCATCGGCTGGTTTACGCCCAAGTCAGTTCCCGCTGCGATGATAGGAACCTTTGGGCTGGCGCTCTTCCTTTGTGCCGTCGGGATTCAGTATGGCAAAGAATTCTTTCGCGGTCTCGCCAGCTCTGAAGGACGCAAGGCAAATCTGCTCGCGCTGGGTGGCGTGCTGTTCTCAGGAGCAGTAAGCCTGGCATTTGTCGGCGGACGGGTCAAGCTCGGCCAGGCTCTCGGAATTTTCGCCGGCTCCGGAACCAGCACCTCGTCGCTGCAAGCGGCAATCCAGGCGTTGGGAAATGACGACCCGGCGGTGGGTTACTCAGTCGCTTATCCGTTCGGCGTCTTTGGGCCGATCCTGCTCCTGTATCTCGTCTTCATGATTCTTAAGCCACGCTTCGCGACTGCAGGCGCAGGCCAGGAGATCCTCGAGATTTCGATCCGAAACCCGGAGGCTATCGGCAAAAGCATTGGAGAGGTCACAAAGACCTTGCCTGCAGGCGTGCAAATCACTGCGGTGCGTGACGACCATCACAACGAGCCGGCATCGCCGGAAACTATTCTCAGAGAGGACGACGTCGTGCTCGCGGTGAGTGCCGACAAGCAGATGCTGGAACAGGCGCGCGAGCATCTCGGCGAGTTGGCGCCCGGTCGCATCGCTAACGATCGACGCGATCTGGATTATCTGCGCGTCTTTGCGTCCGCCCCGAGCGTCATTGGAAAACCGCTGAATGCTCTCGCTTTGCCGGGCGGAATTCAATATTCCGTAATGAGCGTTCGTCGCGGTGACAGCGACCTGCTCGGCCAACCCAATCTCGTGCTCGAGTACGGCGATCGCATCGCGCTGCTGGCGGGCCGAGCGAACTTTCCGGCGGTGCGCAGGTTCTTCGGCGATTCCATCAAAGGAACCTCTGAGTTCAGCTACATCTCGATCGGTCTCGGCATGGCGTTGGGCTTCCTGGTTGGCGCCATTAAAATTCCCGTTCCCGGCTTCGGAAAGATCGCCATCGGCCTGGCCGGCGTGCTGGTGGTCGCGCTGGTGCTCGGCAAGCTGCGACGAACCGGCGGCATCAGCTGGACGATTCCACTTTCAGCAAATCTGGTGCTGCGGAATCTAGGTTTGACTTTGTTCCTGGCACAGGTCGGCATGGCGTCTGGTCCGAAGTTTGTCGCGACCGTTGCGCAGACTGGTTTTCTCTTCCTCGGATTAGAGCGCCATCGTCTTGATCGCTTTAGTGCTTCCGGTGCTGCTCATCGGACTGTACGTGTTCAAGCTGCCATACGACCAGGTGGCCGGCATCGTTGCCGGCGCTACAGGGAATCCGGCAATCCTGGCTTTCTCAAACAAACTAGCGCCGACCGATCGACCTGATATCGGCTATGCGATGATCTTTCCGGGAATGACGATCGTGAAGATCTTGTTCGCGTACATCGTTCCGGGTTTCTTCCGTTAGGTTGAACAAATTCATCTGAGGAGAGTCGATAAATGAAAGCCATTGTCTTGCGTGAACTTGGTGGGCCTGAGAATTTGCGTTTGGAGGAAGTCGCAGATCCGCAGCCTGGCGCAAATGAAGTGCTCATCAAACTGAAAGCGGCTGCGCTCAATCACCGCGATCTTTTTATCCGGCAAGGCAAGTACGCCGGGATCAAGTTGCCGATAATTCTCGGTTCTGATGGGGCAGGCGAAGTAGTAGAAGTGGGAGCCGATGTGGACCGCTCGCTGATCGGCAAATCCGTGATCATCAACCCAAGTCTTGATTGGGGTGAGGATGAAGGCGTCCAGGGTCCGGCCTTCCGCATTCTTGGACTTCCCGACAATGGGACGTATGCGCAGTTGGTCAAGGTTCCGGCTGCTAACGTCCATCCGAAACCCGCGGGCTTGTCGTTTGAAGAGGCGGCCGCTATTCCACTCGCAGGCCTGACTGCCTATCGAGCGGTCGTGACTCGCGCGCAAGTGCGGGCAGGCGAAACCGTTTTGGTTACCGGCATCGGTGGCGGCGTTTCATCATTTGCACTTCAGATTGCCCGCTATCGCGGCGCTCGTGTTTTGGTTACCTCCGGCAGCGACGCCAAACTCGTCCAGGCGCGCGCGCTGGGCGCCGCCGGAGGCGTCAACTATCGCAACGGAAATTGGGTCAAAGCAGATTACTGCCCTCACCGCTGATACTGGCGTGGACGTAGTCATTGATAGTGTGGGCGGCGAGACCTTCGCTCAGGCTTTGGAGGTCCTCAAGCCCGGCGGACGCATCGTTACATACGGCGCTACAACTGGCGCGGCCAGGCAGATCGAAGTACGCCGCATTTTTTGGAAGCAACTAAACATTTTCGGCTCGACCATGGGCACGCCGCGCGAATTTGGTGAGATGGTAGAACTCTTTGGCAACAGCCCGCTGCGCCCGGTGGTAAGCGAGGTCTTGCCGCTCGCAGAGGCGGGCACTGCTCATTGTCACATGGAAGATGCTGTGCGATTCGGAAAGATCGTTCTGCGGATCGACTAGCGGGTCATTCCGGTAATTATAAGATTGTGGCGTCACATTGCTTTGCTGCAAAGTCTCACGCTCAAGAAATCCGGCAAGCGTTATTCTTCGCCGCGTAGCGGCTAGCAAATTAGCCCGGCGCTTTCAAGGGCATTAATATACTTGACTCACCTCAGCGCAACCCGAAGGGTTGCCAGAGAGCAGCCGGTGGTCGGAGTCCGCGGAGACCACCGGTACCCGATGTAGTTGAAATCGCACCCCGGAGGGTGCCAGAGTTTCGGGAGAGATATACCTCCGACACCGGGGACAGCTTCGATACTCATGTTTTCCGGACTGTTGGCTGAGGATCTTGCACCCCTCCGGGGTGCGACCAATTAATCTCGCATTCCCGGTGGTCTCCGCGGACTCCGACCACCGGCTACTTTCTGGCAACCCTTCGGGTTGCGCTGAGGTGAGTCAAGTATATTAATGCCCTTTCAAGGCCGGGTCCGCAAAGGTCAAAGACATCGTCGCGTCAGCGACGGCTGAGGCACAGAGGTTCCACAGAGAACCACAGAGTCGCGACATAAGTCAGAATTGCTCCGGCACGAAGTTTCGCTCCTTCAACGTCGCCTGGTCATCGTAAGCGCTCTTCTTCTTTCGATTTGGCAGTTTCACTTTCTCTCGCGCTACCTTCTTATATGGAATCAAACTCAGCAGATGCGAGATGCAGTTGAGGCGTGCGCGCTTCTTGTCATCCGAATGAATGATGTGCCACGGAGCCTGTCTGGTGTCGGTAGCCTCGAGCATCTGGTCGCGCGCGAGAGAATAGTCGTACCAGTGGCTGCGTGAAGGCAGATCAACCGGGCTCAGTTTCCATTGGCGCAGCGGATCACTCGATCCGTGCTTCAAAGCGACGCTTTTGTTCGTCATTGCTGACTTCCAGCCAGTACTTCACTAGTATGATGCCGGCATCGACGATGTACTTTTCGACCTGGGGACACACTTCGAGGAAGTGATCGCGCTGCTGCCTGGTGCAAAAGCCCATCACGTACTCGACGCCGGCGCGGTTGTACCAACTGCGATCGAAAATCACGATCTCGCCGGCGGCCGGAAAATGGTCCATGTAGCGTTGGATGTAGAGCTGCGACTTCTCACGGTCGGACGGTGCCGGCAATGCTTCGACGCGGAACACGCGAGGGCTCACTCGCTCAGTGATCGCTTTGATGGTGCCGCCTTTGCCCGCGCCATCGCGGCCTTCGAAGACGACGACCACCCGCAAGCCGTTCGCTTTGACCCACTCCTGGAGATGACAGAGTTCCACCTGCAGGCGGTGTAATTCCTTTTCGTATTGCTTGCGCGTGAGGATTTGTTGGTTGTGGTTTTGCTTACCCATTCAACGTTATCTCTATTTGACCCGGTCGCTACGCTCCCCGTACTGATACATGTTTCTCAAATAGCCATCAGTCTGAGTTTTGACCGTTTGCTACCGCAAAACCCTGGGATGCTCACTCCATTATTTTGTCCGTCGGCGTTTCACGCGCAATTGTGCCAGCGAGCGAGCTAGAGCAGCATTGACCGAAGCGACTTCCGCGGCAGAAATCTTTTCATGAAGTCTGGCTTCTGCTCGTTGACGCGCTTCTTCAGCTTTTGCCTCGTCGATGTTTTCGGCAGCGATTGCCATGTCAGTGAGAATGGCAACCCGGTCGCTGGTAACTTCCACCAGACCTTCGCCCACGGCCAGAAACTTGTCCCTGCCCTTCTTTGCGCACCAGCATTTCGCCAGGAAGCATTTGCGTCATCAGGCGGATGTGATTTGGCAGAATTCCAAGCTGTCCTTCTACCGCGCGCAGCCCAACCAGCTCAACATCTTCCGAGTAAGCAACGCCCTCAGGCGTAACGATTTGCAGATTTAGCGTCTTCGGCATGTTATTGGTCGCTCCTTCCAAATAGCCGTTCTAAACAAAAGCACAGAGCTTGACAAAGTAGCAAAGTGAAATAAAGCTTCTCCATGTTTGTGCTCATCGTCTTTGATTTCCTCAATGCCGCCCTTCATGTAGAAGTTCCCTTCCGGCACATCGTCGTGCTTGCCGTCCAGGATCTCTTTGAAACCACGAACGGTTTCGGCCACCGGAACCTGTTTACCCTCGTGGCCCGTGAAAACCTGGGCCACGCTGAAAGGCTGACTCAGAAAACGCTGAATCTTGCGCGCCCGAAAAACTGTCAACTTGTCGTCAGGAGAAAGCTCGTCCATTCCCAGGATAGCGATGATGTCCTGCAGATCTTTGTAGCGCTGCAATACCGCCTGCACTCGTCGCGCCACGTCGTAGTGTTCCTCGCCGACGATCTCCGGTGCGAGCGCTCTTGACGTCGAAGCCAACGGATCGACCGCCGGATAGATGCCCAACTCAGCAATCGCCCGGTCCAGAACGATCGTCGCATCGAGGTGGGCGAAGGTCGTGGCCGGCGCCGGATCGGTGAGGTCATCAGCAGGCACATACACTGCCTGGAAGGAAGTGATCGAGCCGTTCTTCGTGGACGTAATGCGTTCCTGCAGCGCGCCCATCTCAGCAGCCAGCGTCGGTTGATAGCCAACGGCGCTGGCGGTACGGCCAAGCAAAGATGAAACTTCCGAGCCCGCCTGAGAAAAGCGAAAGATGTTGTCGATGAAAAGCAGCACATCCTGATTCTTCTCATCGCGAAAATATTCGGTGATGGCAAGCCCGGACAGCGCCACCCGCAGACGCGCCCCGGGCGGCTCATTCATCTGGCCATAGACCAGCGCGATCTTCGATGACTTCAAGATCTTTCTGATTGATGACTCCGGCGGCGGACATTTCGTTGTAGAGATCGTTTCCCTCGCGCGTACGCTCGCCAACACCGGCAAACACCGACACGCCGCCGTGCAGCTTGGCGACGTTGTTAATCAGCTCCATGATGACAACTGTCTTGCCGACGCCGGCGCCGCCAAACGCGCCGACCTTGCCACCTTTCAGAAACGGACAGATTAGGTCGATAACTTTGATACCGGTGGGCAAGCACTTGCCGGCGAAGTGGACTGGTCCACAAGCGAAGGGGCCGGGCGATGAATCGGATAGTATTTCTCAACCTCAACGGGGCCGCGTTCGTCGACTGCGTCTCCGGTGACGTTGAACATCCGGCCCATCACGCCTTCGCCGACAGGCATCTTCATTGGGCCACCGGTATCGACGACTTCAAAGCCGCGTTTGAGACCTTCCGTGCCGGCCATCGAGATGGCGCGCACCCACCGGTCGCCGAGATGCTGTTGCACTTCGAGAGTTATTCTGACGGGCTGGTCCTGGACCTTATATTCGACCGACAATGCGTGGTAGATTCCCGGCAGCGCGTCCGGAAAACTCCACGTCCACGACCGGACCTGCGACTTGAACGATTCTGCCTGTATTCATACTCATACCTGCCTTCAATTAATTCAGGTCAGATTAACCAGCCTGCCCGCCGGCAATCTCCAGCAACTCTCTTGTAATATTGCCCTGCCGTATCTTGTTGTATTCGAGCCTCAAATCTTCGATCAGGTTTGTGGCGCTATCGAGTGGCGTTCTAGCAATACGTAACTG
>ERZ1370068.10857-contig-9518_pt1 | contig 19925 bp, 31 predicted proteins | sample MGYA00561227_ERZ1370068 | MGnify/ENA primary metagenome ERZ1370068 (study PRJEB38410, sample SAMEA6850437) | metagenome | study: Metagenomic assessment of the ecological functions of the soil: analysis of the soil microbiota associated with the...
TTGCGTTAATTAAAGCCGATGTAGGCAAAGAATAAGGCAAATTTAAACCATGCAAAGAGTTAATAGAGAAGCTGGTAACACTCTGACTCCGTCTCCGCTCGGTGGGGCAGAAGAGAGTTCAGCTCACCCGCGTTCCCACGCGCGACCCCTCGCCATTTCCAGGCGGACGCTTGCCGACGAGTTCCTCGAAGGGCTCGAGGTGCCTGGCCGTCGCCCAGACTTCGAGCTCGGCGTCGCCCGCCGCATGCAGGCTGATGACGATGATCCTCGCCGCGGTCGCGGACTTCGAGCCCGGAAATCGGCTGCGCATGGCTGCGGTCGAGGCTTTCCGCCACGCGCAGGATCGAGGCAAGCGCTTGACGGTCCGGCGCAGCGAGCCGGACAGCTGGGCATATTCGTCGTGCGACCGGCGCGGCGTGCCGCGGCGGTGGTAGCGCGCGACGAGCGCCATCACCTCGATTTCGTCCGGATGAAAGCCGCGCAGGTCGCCGTTCTTGATCAGGTAGTACGAATGCTTGTGATGGCCGGAGTAGCTGATGTGCCCGCCGATGTCGTGCATCAGCGCGGCGTATTCCAGCCACTCGCGCTCCCGGTCGGTCAGCCCGTGAACTCGCGCGCGTCTGGTCGAAGAGCGCGAGCGCCAGGCGCACGACGTGGTTGGCGTGCTCGGCGTAGTAGTTGCACCGCTCGGCCAGCTCCGAGCGTGCTGCGGCGCCGCACGTCGGGGATGTTGTCGATCTGCGCGATCTGCGCGGCGATTGCGCCGGATGTAATCGAGCACGAGGCCTTCGCGCAGCGCCAGGTCGCAGAGCGTCAGTTCGTCGGCGCCCAGCCGGCGGAGGATCGTGTCGAGCAGCACCGCGCCGGCGACGACGAGGTCCGCGCGGCGCGGATCGAGGCCCGGGATGCGCGAGCGCTGCTCGAGATCGAGCGCGGTCACCTCCTTGCGCAGGCGGCGAATCTGCTTCGCCGAGACGTGCAGGTTGCGCAGCTCCGAGGGCGGCGCGCCGCGCGCCGCGGTCGCCGCCACCGCGCCCATGCTCAGGATCGTGCCCGACGTGCCGATGACGCGGTCGAAGCCGGCGGTGACGATCTGCTCGCAGTAGCGATCGATCTCGCCGAGCACGTGCTTGACGAGCTTCCGCTCGTCGCGTTCCGAGAGCGGATCGCTGTTCACCAGCCGCTCGGTCAGGCGAATCGCACCCGATCTTGAAGCTGCGCGCCAGCTGCATCGTCGTCGCCGTGCCGAGCGTGATCTCGACGCTGCCGCCGCCGATGTCGATCACCACGGCGCGGCCGCCGGCGACGTCGCACGCCGTACACCGCGGCCTGATGAATCAGCCGCGCCTCTTCGACGCCCGAGATCACCCGCGGGCCGGATGCCCGTCTCGCGCTCGACGCGCGCGAGGAACTCGCCGCCGTTGCGCGCCTCGCGCGTCGCGCTCGTCGCGGCCGCGAGAATCTCGTCCACGCGATGCGATTCGGCGAGCCGCTTGAACTTGACAGCGCCTGGAGCGCGGCGGTCATCGCCTCGGATGTCAGCGCCGCTCCGTCGAGCCCGCCCGCGCCAAGCCGGACCATCGCCTTCTCGCGATCGATCACCTCGAACGAGAAGGTCAGGGCGCACCTGACCACGATCATGTGGACCGAGTTGGTGCCGATGTCGATCGCCGCGATGCGCAGGGTCCGTCGTACGCGATCTATAGTGGAGAGGACGCTGGACGTCGCTATGTGCGCACTCCGGCTGCGGAATACCTCATCCGCCAGCGAGTCTCGGCCCTCGGGGCGCGCGCTGCCTGCCGCCAAGGCGGGCGATGCGACGTCGCTGCCACCAGGCGCGCGTCGCGACGCGACGGTTGCGCGCCGCGCTTCCCACTCGTCGCATCGGGCCCCAAGGCCGAGAAGACTCGCGCGTTCGGTCCGCCGGCTGACACGCGGCGCTCGGGCCCGGTTCGCGAGCTCGACGTCGAGCTGCTCATTCTCGACGAGCTCGAGCAAGGGCGGCGACGTGCCCGATGCGGCCATTCGACCGCCTCCGCGCCTCGATTGTCGAGGAACGCGAGCATCTGCAGGCCGGATGTCCGCGATCGGATCGAAGGCTTCGACATCGACAAAGTGCGCAAGCGCGCCGTGTCGATCGCGCGCAAGCATGTCGACGACAAGCGCCCGCGCGATGCGCAGAGTGCTCGCCGCTGGCGCGGAGCGCGCCGCGCGCCGTGCCCGTCGCCTCGCGGCGGCCATCGACAATGCGCGCCGGTCTCTACCTGCCCGATCGGCTCCATCGAGGTGCGCATCGCGGTGAAGAAGCTGCGCTACACGCTGGAGCTGCGTCCGACGGAAGTCCGCCCACGCGCGCCGCCGCGCAACGCGGCGCGGCTTCGCACGCTGAAGAACAGGCCCAGGACCTGCTCGGCCGCATGCACGATCTCGAGGTGCTGATCGCGCGCACGCGCGGCATCCAGAGCTCGCCCGGCGCGTCCACGCTGCAGGTGTCCGCCGATCTCGATCGGCTGGTGCGGCGGCTCGAGAACGGAATGCCGGCAGCTGCACGGACATTGCATGGCGTCGCGCGGCCAACGCTGCTCTCGCTGTGTCACCGGTTGATGGCTGCGCGGCGAGCCGCGCGAGCACGACGCGGACGTCGGCCGCCTGACCGAATGGAACCCTGCGACCTCTATCTCGTCCGCCACGCGGATTGCCGCCGAACGCGGCGACGAGTGGCCCGACGACACGAAGCGTCCGCTGACCGGATGCCGGCATCTCCAGGTTCAAGGAATCGGTCGAAGGGACTGGCGTGGCTCGACGTCGAGATCGACGAGATCTTCACCAGCCCGCTCGTTCGCGCGAAGCAGACCGCGAACACTGCTCGCCAACGGGCTCGGCAACAAGGCGTCGCGGTGAAGACGCTCGAAGCGCTCGCGCCGGGCCACACGCCACGCGCAGGTCATGAACGAGCCTGAGTCGAGCGGCGAAGCGTCACCGCATCGCGCTGGTCGGCCACGAGCCGGACCTCGGCGAGCTCGCCGCGCACTTGCTCGGATGCGCCCGGACGTTGCCGTTCAAGAAGGGCGGCGTCTGCCACATCGCCGTCCAGGGGCTGACCGTCGCGCCGCCCCGGCGAGCTCGTGTGGTTTCTGCCGCCGAAGGTGCTGCGGCGCCTGCCGCGGTAGCCACGTAAGATCACGGAGACGACACGCCACGAAGCACACAAAGCATCTCTGAGCACCAAGACCTCAAAGGACATCGTGACGCGTGATTGTTCCCGTGCGTCTTCGTGATCTGCAAAAAATGATTTTCGTGGACTTCGTGGCGAACACGTCTTTGTGGTCTTCGTGGCCGAAACGTCCGTAGCCGTCATCATCAATCCAATCTCCGGAACGGGCGGGCGTATTGACGTCGGCCGCGCGCGCGCGGCGCAGGCGCGCGGCGCTGCTCTGCGTCGCGCGGCTGCGATCCCTCGAACGTGTTCGTCACGGAGCGCATGGGCCACGCGCGCGAGATCGCGCTGGCCGCCGTCGCGCGCGGCATCTCCACGATCGCGGCGTGGGGCGGCGACGGCACGATGAACGAGGTGGCGACCGCGCTCGCATTCAAGGACGTCGCGCTCGCCCTCGTCCCGAGCGGCTCCGGCAATGGCCTGGCGCGCGATCTCCGGATTCCGTTCGATGCAGCCGCGGCGCTTGACGTCGCGTTCAACGGCAGCCAACGCGTCATCGACGCAGGCGAGATCGACGGCCGCTTGTTCTTCAACGTGGCGGGCATCGGTCTCGATGCGCGCGTGGCGCACCGCTTTGCGGTTGACGGTCTCGAGAAGCGCGGCTTCTCCCGTTACCTGGCGATCACGATGCGCGAGCTGTCCGGCTACGAGCCGGACAAACTGACCGTCACCACGCCGATGGCATCAACGAGCGGATCGTTCCTGGTCGTGGCGATTGCCAACGGTCGCCAGCATGGCAACGGCGCGACGATTGCGCCGCACGCGCTGGCTCGACGATGGCCGGCTGGACGTCGTGATTGTCACCGCGCGGCCGCTGGTGCGAGCCTGCCTCGAGTTGCCGCTCGTGTTCATGGGAAAGATCGATCGCGTTGGCGGCGTCACGATGGCGAAGACCGAATCCGTGCACATCACGTCGCCGCATCCGGTTGTCTATCACCTCGATGGCGAGCCGATCGCGGGAACGCTGCGGATCGCGGCGAAAGTCCGTCCGCGCGCGCCTGACAATTAAGGTGCCAACACGTTAGGGCAACCGCCTTGTTTACAAAAAGATTTACACCGTGCTCCCGGCAAGTCGGAGTACAGATCGTGGCCGTCCCATTATGTATACACGGCTCTTTCAGAAAGCGGCACATACCCGTAAGTTCAGCATCATTTCAACAGGCGAATCCGGCTGGGAAGTGCGTGACGAGCAGGACAGCCGCGTCCTTCGCTGGGTCCGGCATCAGCGACTGGCATCGCGTGGAGCGTGCCCGCATGACGTTTGCGCTCGAAGCGGCACAGCTCGAAGAGAGCGGCTGGAACGAATCGTAGGACTATTCGACGAACCGGTAACCCAGGCCCACGACCGTTTCAATCTGCTGTCCGGCGGTGCGGAGCTTTCCGCGAAGCCGGCCGACGTGCACGTCCACCGATCGCGTTTCAATCGCCTGGTCGTATCCCCACACGCGCTCGAGCAGACGATCCCTCGACAACACGCGGTTCTTGTTCGCCACCAGATAGCCGAAGCAGCTCGAACTCGCGCCGCGTGAGACGAATCGGCTCGCCGTCCACGTGCACGGCGACGGCGTCGAAGTCGGCGACGATGTGCCTGCCACGGTAGACGGGCGTCACGCCGTCCCGCTCGCCGTCGGAACGCCGCCGCAGCGACCGCGCGAACGCGCGCGGCGAGCTCACGCAGGCTGAAGGGCTTGGTGATGTAGTCGTCCGCGCCGACGTCGAGGCCGGCGATGCGATCGCTTTCCGTGGATCGCGCCGTCAGCATGATGATCGGCACCTTCGACGTCTCCGTCCGGCCGCGCAGGATGCGGCACACCTCGACGCCGCTCAGCACCGGAAGGTTCAGGTCGAGGATCACTAGGTCGGGTATATCCTCGGTGACGCTCTTCAGCGCCGTGTCGCCGCTTCCCGCGATTTCCACGTCCACGGCCGCTTCCCGTTCGAGGGCGTGCTTGATGAGCCCGGCGATGTCCTGCTCGTCCTCGACCACGAGCACCCGTGTTCGTCCTGCTTTCATGATTGTCCCCACCAGAGCTCACCGTAGTGAACGTGCGTTTCCGCGGGGTGACGAAGCGCAGTTAAATGTGGGTTTCAAATAAGACGTACCGGCTGGGTGCGGTCTCGGTGGGTCTCGTCGGGTTTTATTGGTTTTCGCCCTCTCCGCTCTCCTTCCTCGTCACCGCCTCGTGCAAGCTCCTGTTTTGCCCAGTTTGTTGACGATCCGTTAGCAAACGGTTAGCAACGGTTAAGCGTCCTTTGGTTAGCGGACTCGACGCTCTGATCCGCGCCAACGATGAGACCGTCGACGCGATCCGCCATCACATCGACGAGGCCGGTTATCGAGGTCTGGCGTCGGGTCGAAGCCGCGACAAGGAATTGTTGAGGTGATACGTGTCTCTCAACGAAAAGGAGGTCGAGGAATTCGGTGCAGATTGCGCGGCACCGCTCGCGCGATATGGCGGTGTTGAGGCGAGCCTGATCCCGCAACTCGTTGGCGAGAAACATAACTCGCACGTACCGCCTCACTGCATCTTCACTAGCGGCCGTGACGACGCTAGCTATGCGCCGTAAATTATCTAACGTCAACACTTATCTCGGTTGATCGACATACGAGTGGAAGATACCTCATCGGGCGACAATACACGGTACTCCGTATGTCGCGCGCTCGCACGTCTGTCATTACAGATCGCCGGAACGCTCGCGCCTGATCGAGCACCAGCCCGCGCCGCGCGGATCGAGCGTCGCGCCTGGCCCCCACACCGCATCGAGGATCGCCTGCTCGTCAGGCGTGGATGTCCGCTGCACCGTCGGCTGCGGCGTCTCGGCGAGCGTCGGCGTTGTATCTGGCTTCGTTGGCGGCATCGGGATCCATAGCCTTGATCGCATGCGCTCGATGTCGCGGTGGCGAGAGGCGTCGATCTGTGACGAGGCGTCGGACGTCGACGGCGGGAAGAACGGTGGATTGAGCGGTGGAGTCGGTCCTGTTAGCGAAATGTTAGATGGCAAAGCAAGAAGGCCCGGTTTCCCGAGCCTTCCTGCGTGGTGCCGTTAAATGTGGGTTACAGGTGCGACAGGAGCCACCGAAAAGAACAGGATTTTGCGACCTTCGTGGTTACGGTCTTGCCAGGACGCGGCGGATTTCGGTGACCAGCGCGTCGGGCGGGCAGGGCTTCGGGCACGAACCAGTCGCACCCGGCGCGGGTGGCGCGCTGCAGCTCGCCGGAGCCGTCGTGCGCGGTGAGCGCGACGATGGGAATGTGCGCGGTGCGCGTCGTCGGTCTTCAGGCGCCGCGTGGCTTCCCAGCCATCGAGGATCGGGAGACTGAGATCCATCAGCACGACATCGGGCGCGTGGGCCGCGGTGTGCGTCAGCGCATCGAGGCCGTTGCCTGCCTGAATCACGTCGAAGCCTGACAGTTCGAGCTGCTGCGCGTACATCTGGCGCAGCTCGGACTGGTCCTCGACCAGCAGAATCAGTGGCTTGGCCCGACGCATCTTTCGATTATCCCACGGCGTCGATGCGCGCGGGATAGTTCGCCTTGCAACGATGCGCATGGCGGTGGAAGTAAACAGAACAATACAGATGATAGTATCCCGCGACACATGACCTCATTGGAGGAAACCCCGGTCCTGCGGCCGATCGCAGGGCGGCGGCCGCGTGGCTGCCCGCCCTGCTCCTGCTCTTCATCGGGTCCGGTTGCGCCGCGCTCATCTACGAAGTCGTCTGGTTCCAGCTCCTTCAGCTGTCGATCGGCTCGTCGGCCGTGTCGCTCGGCGTGCTGCTCGGAATCTACATGGGCGGCATGTGCCTGGGCAGCCTGCTGCTGCCGCGATATGTCGCGCCGAACCAGCATCCGCTGCGCGTCTATGCGTTTCTCGAGCTCGGCATCGGTGCATTCGGCGATCGTCGTGCTGTACGGCGTGCCGATTATTGGCGGCATCTATACCGGCATGGGCCGGCAGCGGGACGGCCAGCCTGATCCTGCGGGCCATTGTCGCGAGCATCTGCCTGCTGCCGCCGACGCTCCTGATGGGCGCGCACGCTGCCCGTCGTCGCGCGCGGTGTCGAAGCGACGCCGAACGGGCGTGTCGTGGCTCGGCTACTTCTACGGCGGCAACCTCGCTCGGTGCGGTCGCCGGGAGCCTGCTTGCCGGCTTCTACCTGCTGCGCGTGTACGACATGCCGACGGCGACCTTCGTCGCGGTCGCGTTGAACGTGGTCGTGGCGCGCTGATCGCACTGGCTCGTGGCGGGCCGCGTCGAGCATCGACCGGCGGTGATCGCCGCAACGCCCGCGGGACATCGAGGCAATCGTCTGGTGTACGTGGCGATCGCGCTCTCCGGCATGACCGCGCTTGGTGCCGAGGTGATCTGGACGCGGCTGCTGTCGCTGCTGTTCGGCGCGACGACATACACGTTCTCGCTGATCCTCGCGGTGTTCCTCGCGGGCCTCGGCATCGGCAGCTCGCTGGGCGTCCGCGATTGCGCGCACGGTTCCCGCATCTCGCGAGCGCCGCTCGGCATGTGCCAGTTGCTGCTCTGCGCGGCCATCGCGTGGGCCGCGCATACCACCGGCGCGTCGATGCCGTACTGGCCGATCAATCCGTCGATCGGCAAGAGCCCGGTCTACCAGTTCGATCTCGATCTGCTGCGCGCGTTCTGGGTGGTGCTGCCCGCGGCGATCCTGTGGGGCGCCAGCTTTCCGCTGGCGATCGCGCGCGGTCGCGCGCGGCGACAGGATGCCGGCCGCCTCGTCGGCGGCGTCTATGCCGCCAACACGGTCGGCGCGATCGTCGGCGCGCTCGTCACCGAGCCTCGATCCTGGTCGCGGCCGTCGGCAGCCAGAGGTCGCAGCAGGTCCTCATCGCCATTTCGGCGTTGTCCGGGCTGCTGATGCTCGTGGGTCAGACCGGTGACGGCGACTCAGGCGTTGAGTCGCGCCGTCACTGGGTCTGACCCCGATCGTCGCCATGATCGTGGTCGGCGCCGCGGCAGGCCTGCTCGATTCGCAGCGTGCCGCCGCTGCCGGGCATTCTCGTCGCCTACGGCCGCTACGCGGCGACGTGGGTCGGCATCAACGAGATCATCTACGCCGGCGAAGGCGTGACCGCATCGGTGGCGGTCGTCGCGCACGCCGGCGGGCGTGCTCAACTACCACAACGCCGGCAAGGTGCAGGCGTCGAGCGAGCCGCAGGACATGCGCCTGCAGCGGATGCTCGGCCACCTGACGACGCTCGTGCCGGAGAACCCGCAGCGGGTGCTCGTCATCGGCTGCGGCGCGGGCGTCACCGCCGGCGCCGTGTCGATCGATCCGCACGTCAAGAGCGAGACGATCGCCGAGATCGAGCCGCTGGTGCCGCAGGTCGTGTCCGACGTACTTCGCCGAGCACAACTTCAACGTCGTCGCCAATCCCGAAGGTCGACGGTGCACCTCGACGATGCGCGGCATTACCTGCTGACGACGAACGAGAAGTTCGACGCGATCACGTCGGACCCGCTCGATCCGTGGGTGAAGGGCGCGGCGACGCTCTACACGCGCGAGTTCTTCGAGGTGGCGAAGGCGCACCTCAATCCGGGCGGCGTCGTCACGCTGTTCGTGCAGCTCTATGAGAGCAACGACGCGGCGGTGAAGAGCGAGGTCGCGACGTTCCTCGACGCGTTCCCGGGCGGCGATGGTGTTCGCGAACACGTCGAACGGGCTTGGCTACGACCTCGTGCTGCTCGGACAGGTGGATGCCGCAGCCGATCGACGTCGATCGCGTCGAGGCGCGGCTGCGCAACCCGCGAACGCCGCCGATCGCCGAACTCGCTGCGCGAGATCGGGATTCATTCCGCGATCGAGCTGTTTGGCACCTACGCCGGGCGTTCGGCGGACATGAGCGGATGGCTCGAGGGACGCGGTGCTCAATCGCGATCGCAATCTGCGCCTGCAGTACTGGCGGGCTCGGCCTGAACCTGTACCAGAGCGACGCGATCTACCGGAACATGATCAAGGAGAGCCAGTATCCGGATGGTCTTTTCGACCGGATCGCCGGCGACGCCTCGCGGCGCTGCGGGAAACCATCAACCAGGCGCTCGGGCGGTAACTGTTGTAGATTGGTAGTTGAGTTCGTAGTTCGTAGTTCAGTGGTTCGTGGTTGGTGGTTGGTGGTTCGCCGTGACCCATGGCCAGCGGCCTTCGCCGAGAGACCGCGAGACGATTGTCGAACTGCTGCGGGAACACCAAACTAACGACCAGCCACCAACGACCAACGACCAACTACACGACGGTCCCGGCGGGATGACGCCGCCCTTCGGCACGACGACGATGCCGCCGCGGATGCACCAGCCGTCGCCATCCGCGTGCTCGACGTTGCGTTCGTTCACCAGGCGCGCTCCATCGCCGATGCGCGCGTTCTTGTCGATGATCGTCCTGTTCAGGACGACGTCGCGGCCGATGCCAATGCCAGGCATGCCATCGGATGGCCGGCCATCCTCATAGAAGTCGGCGCCGAGCAGCACCGACTGGCTGACCTTCGCGCCCGCCTCGACGTGCGAGCGGATACCGACGACGCTTTCGCTCGATGTCGCAGCGATCGAGGAAACAGCCGTCGGTCACGATCGAGTCGCGCACGTGGCAGTCGGTCAGGCGCGAGCCCGCCAGGTGGCGCGGGTGCGTGTAGATCGGGCGCCCGGGATCCCAGAACCGGAACGGCGAGGCCTCGCGGCCGAGCATGACGTTGGCCTCGTAAAACGATTCGATCGTGCCGACGTCGGCCCAGTAACCGCGACACAGTACGGCTTCACCCTGTACGTGTTCAGCGCGTTGGGAATCAGCTCGCGGCCGAAGTCGAGCCCGGGCTCGCGCTCGAGCATCTGCAGCAGGATGTCGCGCGAGAAGACATAGATGCCCATCGAGGCCATGAACGGCTGCTCATCCGTGTGGCGCCCGAAGGTGGCGCCCGGCGGGATGCTGCGCCCGATGGCTTTCAGACGATCGGGCTTCGGCTTTTCCTCGAACGCGACGATATTGCCGCTCACGTCGAACCGGAAGATCCCCATCTGCGTCGCGGTGTCGGGGTCGACGGGCTGCGCGGCGATCGTGATGTCGCGCGTGCTGGTCCTGGTGCGCCGATCATGCTCTGAGTAGTCCATCCGGTACAGGTGATCGCCGGCGAGGATGAGGTAATAGTGCGCCTCGTGCTGCGCGAAGTGCCGCGCCGCCTGCCGCACGGCGTCGGCCGTGCCCTGGAACCAGTTCGGGTTGTCGGGCGTCTGCTCAGCCGCGAGGATCTCGACAAACCCTGCGAGAACGTGTCGAGGCGGTAGGTCAGCGAGATGTGGCGGTTGAGCGACGCCGAATTGAACTGCGTGAGGACGTAGATGCGTCGGATGTCCGCGTGCAGACAATTGCTGACGGGCACGTCGATCAGGCGTGCATTTGCCGCCGATCGGCACGGCTGGCTTCGAGCGTGTCGCGGTGAGCGGGAACAGGCGAGAGCCCTGGCCGCCGCCGAGGATGATCGCGAGCGTGTCGCCGGACATGAACATGGCGCTCTGTGCAAACCTCCGGCCGTTCGCCTTCGCGCGTAGCGCTTCGGCGAAACAAAGTCCGCCGCGCGCGCTCGGCCCGACAAGTCCGCCCGCGCGTCGCGCTACGGCCCGACAAGTCCGCCCGCGCGTCGCGCCTACGGCCCGACAAGTCCGCCCGCGCGTCGCGCTTCGGCGGGACAGGTCCCTGCGCTTTTGCGCTACAGCGAGACAGGCTCCTGATCGGACCGCGGCAGTCGGATGACGAACGTCGCCCCGGTGCCGAGCCCGTCGCTCATGGCCTGGATGCGCCCGTCGTGCAGCTCGATCAGCCGCCGTGCGAGCGTCAACCCGGATCCCGAGACCATCACGCGGCTGACCCGTTGGGTCGTCCGCCTGCATGAACATGTCGAAGATGTTCGGCAGTGCCGCTGCGGCGATGCCGACGCCCGTGTCGCTCACGCTGATCATGACGTCGCCGTTGTCCTGCGCGGCGCGGGCGTGATACGCCCCCGCGCGGCGTGTATTTCACGGCATTGTTCATCAGGTTCGAGACGGCCTGCGCCAGGCGCGTGAAGTCCGCATGCACCCAGATCGGCGTCCCGCGGCACGTCAACCGTCAGAATCTGTCCGGCGACCGCGATGAGCGGCTGCGTGGTCTCGATGGCGCTCTGCAGGACGGTGCATGGAGATCGATGCGCTCGCGCTGGAGATCGATCCTGTTCCGCGTGATCCGCGAGACGTCGAGCAGATCGTCGGTGCAGGCGATGAGGTGAAAGAGCTGCCGCTCCATGATGGCGTAGGCGCGTCCGGCCACTAGCGGGTCGCCGCCGGAGCGCCGCAGCTCGTCGAGCGCGTTGCGCAGCGGCACCAGCGGATTGCGCAGCTCGTGCGAGAGCGACGCGAGGAACTCGTCCTTGCGCCGGTCGGACTCGCGCAGCAGCCGCTCGGCGCGCCGCTGTTCCGTGAGGTCGACGCAGATGCTCACGCAGCCGATGACCGTCCCGTCCGCGTCGTAGAGCGGCTCGACGTCGTTCTGGATGTAGCGAACCGTTCCGTCGGGGCGCAGGACCTCGATGTCGTTCCTGATCGAGGTCCGATTCGCGATGGCGCATGCTGCATCGGCAGCTCGCGTTCCGGAATGTCCTTTCCGTTGCGCTGAATGCGGTACTTCGGCGTATGGCCTTCCGGGGGCGTCAGCGAGATGTTCTCGTCCGGCGACACGCCCAGCAGCGCCGCGAGGCGCTTCATTGGCGGAAATCATCCGGCACCCGGCGTCGTGCGCGATGGCGATCGGCACGGGCGTCGGGCGATGAGCGCCTCGAGGCGGCCGCAGCCGGTTGCGCAGTTCGTCGGCGCTCGCGCCGCTGGCTGAACCGAAGAATTCGAAAGAGATGGCCATGCGTCGATTGAGGAAACAGACAATGTTAACGCGGTTGTTGCGCGAACGAGATCCGATCGTCATCAGAGCCCATTAGGCTGCATACGTATGCGCGTGGGTATACCACGGCGTCGGACCACGACTCGCGCAGCGATGGCGCTGAGGATCAGCGTCATTGTCTGCGCGCATAACGAAGCGCGCTATCTTCCAGCCTGTCTCCATTCCGTCCTCGCCCAGTCCCGGGTGCCGGACGAACTCCTGGTCATCAACAATGCGAGCACCGATGAGACGCGCCGTCGTGGCGTCGCAGATTCCGCGCGTGCGCGTGGTGGACGAGCCGCGCAAAGGCCTCGTGGTCGCGCGCGAAACGGGCCGCCGCCGTGCGTCGGGCGACATCCTGATCTACCTCGACGCCGACTGCCGCGCCCCGCTGACGTGGGTCGAGCGCATCGAACGGCGGTTCGATCGCGATCGCGCGCTGATCGCGCCTGTCGGGCCCTACCGCTTCTACGACTGGGACTGGTGCGGGCCGCGCGCTGATTCGCGCCTACGACTTCACGGTGGCGCCCGGCGACGCAGCTGCTCGTCAAGCACGTGCTGCGCATCGGCACCATCTTCTACGGCGGCAACTTCGCCGTGCGCCGCGAGGCGCTCGAGCGGATCGGCGGCTTCGACACGTCGATCGAGTTTCACGGCGAAGACACGAACCTGGGCCGCCGCCTGTTCGCCGTCGGGAAGGTCGGCCTGTTCCACGACTGCTACCTGCTACACCTCCGCGCGGCGGTACATCGCGATGGGGAAGGGCGCGGTCTTCCGGCTCTACGTGCGGAACTTCGTGTCCGAGCTGCTGCACCATCGCCCGAAGGACACGATCGCATCTGGACGTGAGGACCTGATGCCTGGGTACGAGCCGTTCCTGCTCTGCGACTTTCACGTCCACACGCAGTGGAGCGACGGCAAGCTGTCGCGTCGCGCGAAGTCGTCGACCTCTACGGATCGACCGGCAAGTTCGACGTCATCGCCATCACCGATCACATCCTGATGAAGAAGGACCTGCTCGCGCGCGCCGGCCGCATCGCCACGCTCGGACGCCGCGCGCTTCGGCGCTGCGCGAGGAGGACTTCGACGCCTACCTCGCCGACATCGCGAGCGGAGGCGCGCGCAGCGCTGCAGCAGTACGGCATGCTCGTCGATTCCCGGCGCCGAGGTGACGCAGAACCGGCTGCGCGGCACGGAAGAACTCGCACATCATCGCGCTCGACATCAAGAGCTACATCAGCGCCGATCAGTCGGCCGACGCCATCCTCCGCGAGATCCGCCGGCAGGGCGCGCTGAGCATCGCCTGCCATCCGCATCACCGGCCGCCGCGGCGCATCGAGATCAGCACCTGCTACCTGTGGGACCACCGCGACGAGCTGTCGGACCTCGTGGACGTGTGGGAAGCGGCCAACCGCGACGACCTGTTCTCGGTGACGAGCCTCGAAGCACTACCCGTACGTCGCCAACAGCGACTTCCACAAGCCGAAGCACCTCTACTCGTGGAAGACGCTGGTGCGGTGCGAGAAGAACTGGCCGGCGGTCAAGCAGGCGCTGCAGAGCAACGTCGACGTGGCGCTGACGCTCTTCCGTGACGGGTCTGGGCCGCCTAGGGCTGCGTTCGCCGAACTGACGGCAGCTCAACGATTTAGCGCGCCACAAAAATGTGATTTCGGCGATACAGAGGCCGACACGCCATCGCGGTCAGGATGATCGCCATGTCTTACCACCGTCACCCTCGGTTGCGGCTGCCTGGTGTATGTGGCGTGTCACCCGCAGACCGGTCTCGCGCATACACGCATCATCGAAACGCGATCAAACGCCAGAATGCGCCGTTCGCCTCGCATGCCATCGGCGTCCGGATCCCCACTCGCGGGAACTGCTTCCGTGCGAGCCTGACGATCCGATCGTCGGCCGGCGGACGCCCCCGTGCCCGGCGTGCCTTCGAGCCGGACGGCACGATGAACACGGAGAGGTCGCTCCTGGATCACCCAGCTGGCGGCGCGTGCAGGCGGAGTTCCTGGAGATGCCGGGACTCCGCCTGACGCGCGCGCAGGCTGCAGACTGTGGGCGCTCGGACGACACGCTGTGCGAGGCCGTGCTCTCCGCGCTGGCTGACGCGCGCGCTTCCGGTCGAATCGCGCAACGCGTCAGCCATCCGCGCCTCGTCGGCAGGGGCGGCTTGGTCCGCAGGTCGGGTTGAACCTCCCGCGCCCACATCCAAACCACATGATCCTTCACGGCACAAACGTGTAACAGACTTTCAGGATCGTGCCACCCTCGCGAAAGGCACGATGGCGTCACAATCGCCGATCGGATCGTCCGTTGCGGGGACGATACAGGCGTAACCCGCCATTCACATGAGGGTGCACATATTGTCGGACCTCCCCGTTCGCTCGCGGAACACTATCTCGAGGAATTTCAGGAGCAACTGCCTGGCGTCAGGGACGGAGACACGGAAAGCATCCACCAGGCGCGTGTGGCCACCCGGCGGCTTCGCGAGGTTCTCCCGCTGCTGGTTGACGACGAGACTGACCCAATGCTGCCACTATTCGAACGGCGGGGCGGGCGCTGGGCCGTGCTCGCGATGTCGATGTCGTCGCGGGCCATGCTCGTTCGGGCGGAAGCCCGTGCCGAGTGCCGCTCTCGCCGCAGCGCTGGCTCGTCAGCGGATTGGCTCCGCGCAGCAGCGTTCCCGCCGGAGGCCGATCAAACGCCTCGAGTCGCTTGCCATCGATGAGCTGCAGCTGGCGGACGCATCGACGGCTGCCTTGGAGCGCTTGCGCCATCGGTGGCTGAACCGCTGGAAGGAACCACTTCGCAGCCGCATCGGACAGCGGGCAGGCGCTTTCGACGGCGGTCGAAGCCGCCGGAGGCGTGCTTTCCGAATCGCGTGCATCGTGTCCGAATCGCGACGAAAAAGCTGCGGATGCGTTGTCGAGGTTGCAGACGACACGCGGATGTGGCGTGCCGGCGCGATGCTGCGCGATCTCAGGCACATCCAGTCCTCATTAGGTGAGTTGCACGATCTGCGGATCGTTGATGACCGATGTCGGAGCTCGAGGGCGACCAACAGGTCAACGGCCACATCGCGGACCTGCGCGGGCGCTGGGCAGGCCGACATCGCGGAACTCCACCGACTCTATGTGGGCAGCCGCGAGCGGCTTCAGGCAGCTGCCGCCGCGTGTCAACGTTTCTCGCAGCATCAGCGGCGATCGCGACGCCTCGGTGGCCGATCGCGCACGCCCGGCCCTTGCTGGTGGCCTCGGCCATCCTGATCCCCGCCGCGCTGACGTTGCGCGCTCAGCGGACTCACGAATCTGCCGGAGGCGAGTGAGGTCGATCAGGGCTTGATGTGTGCCGCGAGTTTCAGGTCCTTCGCCAACGGTCCGTGGACGAAGCTGGTGTACCGTGCCGTTGCTGTCCATCACCCACGCCTCGCGCTCGTCCCTCAGCGACAGTCGAGGATCTCCCACAACCGCTCGCGGGCGCTGCGGCCGGTCACCGGTGCGGCGACCTCGACGCGCTCGAGAGATTGCGGAACATCCAATCGCCTGAACCAATGAAAAAGTCGCCGTCAATGGGATTCGCGCTTCCGGCGGCGAAATGAAGATCCGGGAGTGCTCCGAGGAACCTGCCGATGATCGATCAGTGGATTCTGATCGACTCGCTGAACCCTCCACGCCTGGCCGCAGGCAGCAGAATCCTCGCACGATCAGATCGACGGACACCCCCGCACGCGACGCGTCGCAGAGCGCCGCGATGGTGGCCGGGTCTTCGAGCTGGTTCATCTTGGCCACGATGCGACTGGGACGTCCCGCTCGATGGTTGTCGATCTCGCGTCCGATGAGATCGGAAACGCTGGCGCATGCCCGTCGGGGCGACCAGGACGCGATCCAGCGCCGGCATCTCAGGCGTCCGGTGAGATGGTGGAACAGACTGACGACATCTCGCGGTGAGCACCGGATCGCACGTGAGGAGTCCGACGTCGGTGTAGAGCCTCGCGGTCCGCACGTGATAGTTGCCGGTTCCGATGTGTGCGTAACTGCGCAGGCCGGCTCCCTCTTTCCGCACGACGAGCGCGACTTTCGCGTGGTTTTCAGATTGACCTGGCCGACGGTCACGTGCGCGCCGGCGCGCTCGAGCTCGGCGGCCCAATGCAGGTTCCGCTCCTCGTCGAATCGCGCCTTCAGCTCGATGACGCACGCCACCTGCTTGCCCGCTTCGGCGGCCCTGATGAGCGATCGGACGAATGGCGTGTCGTCGCCGACGCGTACACGGTCATCTTGATGGCGACGGTGTCCGGATCCTCGGCACCGCTGCTGATGAACCGCTCGACGCTCTCGTCGAAGCTTTCATGCGGGTGGTGCACGAGCAGATCGCCCGCGCGGATCGTGTCGAAGAGGCTGACGTCTCCCTCGAGGCGTGCCGGTGTCACCGGCGTCCACGGCGTGTCACGCAGCCCGGGCGCCTCGAGCGCCGCGATCTGGAACAGGCTCGTGAGTCGAGCTCGCCCGCGAGGTCGTAGACATCGGCGTCCGCCAGCTTGAATCGTTGCTGCAATGACTGTCGCATCGGATCGTTGGCGCTGACCGCGAATTCCGAGCCGCACCGCGGGCTCGTACCGCCGCTGCCGAATCTGTTCCCTCACCAGTTCGCGCAAGCCCTGATCGGCGTCCTCGTTCATTTCCACTTCGGCGTCCCGCGTCAGGCGGAAGAGCGTCGGCGCCGTCAGCCGCATGCCGGGATACAGCTTGTGGGCGTTCTCCTGGATCACCTCGTGAAGCCGTACGAACACACGTTCGCCCGGTGAGACCTCGGCGCGAACCCGAATCCACTGCGCCAGCTCTGACGGCACCTTGACCCGGGCGTCGAGGCGCTGGCCTGCCCTTGTCATCGTCGAGGACAAACGCCAGTGACAGCGACAGGTTCGAGAAAGAACGGGAACGGCTGCGTCAGGTAGATGATGAGCGGCGTCAGCGCGGGCGACACCTGGCCGTCGAAGTGCTCGCACATTTCGATGCGCTGGCGATCCGTCAGCTCGTTCCATCGCCGCAGGTGAATGTCGGTGCCTCGAGCTCAGGGACGATGCGCTGCTGAAAGTGCTCGGCCTGCTGATGCAGCATCGGCCCGATCCGCTCGCGAATCTGCCGGAGCAGATCCTGACGCTCGGGTGACGAGTCTTCGCGAAGGACCGCCATCCGCTTCATGAAGAACTCATCGAGGTTCGACGAGAAGATGGCGAGGAACTTCACCCGCTCGAGCAACGGCGTTCGCTCGTCTACCGCCTCCGCCAGGACCCGGCGGTTGAATTCCAGCCAGCTCAGGTCGCGGTCGATCCAGACCGCCGCGAGTGACTGCGCCGTCGATGACGGATTTCGGGGCGTCATCGAGACGGTGCCCGGCGCGTGGACGAGTGCGGTTGACCGTGGCTGAGGCGGCGTGGGGCGCGTGCGTAGTGGACACGGCCGAAGTTTACGCGCATCGTTGCGACGAGGTTGGCTCATTGTCGTTCGGCACGATTACTTCGACGTCATGATCCGCGCCAGATGCAGTCGGGGTGAAGGTCCTGTGGTGACGCGTGCGACGGCGGTTTCGCGCGGCGACAGCGCTGGTTGGGGCCGCGACGATTACGATAGCGGGGTCCGCCGCGATGCCGAACCCGCTCATCATCGGTCACCGGGGCGCTTCGGGCCATCGCCCCGAGCACACGCTCGCCGGGTGCCGCCTGGCCGCCGAGATGGGCGCGGACTATGATCGAGCCCGACCTCGTCTCGACGAAGGACGGTGTGCTCATCGCACGCCACGAAAACGAGATTGGCAGCACCACCGATGCGGCGACGAAGTTTCCCGATCGGCAGCGAACGAAAACCATTGACGTACGCCGATCACCGGATGGTTCTCCGGAAGACCTCAGGCTCGCCGAGGTCAAGACGTTACGCGCGCGCGAACGTCTTGGGTTCCGTTCCCACGGCTGGGACGGCCAGTTCAGTGCCGACCTTCCGGGGAGGTGATCGCGCTGGCCCAACAGCTGGGGAAGAGCTGGGGCGTCCGGTCGGCGTGTATCCGGAGACGAAGCATCCGACCTACTTCCGCGCGATCGGCCTGCCGCTGGAGGATCGATTGCTGGCCGCGCTCGATCGGCATGGATGGAACACGGCGAGCGCGCCGGTCTTCATCCAGTCGTTCGAGACGAACCTGCGGGACATTCGTCCGAGGGCGACGATCAGCTGATTCAGCTGGTCGAGGGAAGGTGCCGACCGACGCCGAGCTGCGGACGATCAAATCGCACGGACGGCATCGGCCCGAACACACGTCTCGTCATTCCCGCCGCGGCCGACGGCACGCTCCTGTCGCCGACCGACCTCGTTGCGCGCGCGCGCACGCTGGGATTGCTCGTGCACGTCTGGACGCTGCGCAGCGAGCCGATCTTCCTGTCGCCCTCATACAGCGGGGACATCGGAGTCGAGTTCCGGCAGTTCCGCGACCTCGGCGTCGACGGACTCTTCACCGACTTCCCAGACGCCGCCGCTAGGGCGCTGAACGCGACGCTCCCGTTTTCTCGTTGACCGCGGTTCGTTGCGCGAGGGCGTCGTTCGTTTCGGCGTGGCGATCGCCTGTCGTGCTTTCGCCGTTTTCTTCCGGTCCCTTCACCGCGTGTTCGACGTCTTTCTTATGCGCCGGCGCGCACTTTTCGGCGGCCTTGCGCGCCGCGCGAGCGCGGCTTCGTTGCTTCCTTGGCCGCCTTCTTTGCCTGTTTGACCTTCTTCTTCGCGTCGCGCGCTTTGGCTTTCAGTCGCTTCGCGTTGTCGACAACCTCGTGACCTCGCGCTCTGCTGCTCGCTGCCGGTCGATGGATAGCTGTGGCGACTGGGTGCTGCTCTTTGCTCATAGAGTCGGAAAGACTATCGCATGGCCGGGTGAGATCGCCAGATCTTTACTAGGCGCACCACGCGGTGTGAGAGACAGGCTTCGGCTTTCCGCTTCAGGAGGAGTTGCGATGACCAGGGGCCGCGCGCTCTGCCGGGGAACGGGTCCGGCGAGCGACGGTCCTGACCATCTTCCTCCGCTCGTGGCGTCCGGAAGGAACCGGCGCGCGCAGTCGTCGTGATCGTCGCTGGTTTCCAGCTCGCACGGCGGGAATATGCCTGGGTGGCGAGCCGGTTGAAGGTGGCCGCCGGTCTTGCCGTCTATGCGCCGGACCTGCGCGGGCGCGGGCGCAGGTATCCTGGCGGCGGCGCTTCTTCGTCCAACCGTTTCACGCCGACTGGGTCGCCGACGTGGCTAGGGTCGTCTCGCTCGCGAAGTCGCGCGAGCACGGCCTGCCGGTGTTCATGCTCGGTCACAGCGCCGGCGTGGCGTCGTGGCCTGCATCTACACGCTCGAGCACCAGTCGGAGCTTGCGGGGGCTGGTATGCAGGCTTCGCCCACGAAGTGCCGGCGCCTGATTTCGCCCTTGCGGCCTTCAAGGGACTGACCACGTCGCACCGCACGCGCACATCCTGCGGCTCAAGAACGAGGATTTCTCGAGAGATCCGCCGGTCGTGCAGGCGAAGAACACCGACCCATTGATCGCGCACGAGGATTCAAGCGACGCAGACGCTGGCGGAAATGGTCGGGCGGACGGGCGGCTCCGCCAGGGTTTCCTGCTCATCACGCTGCCGGTCCTCATCCTTCATGGCACGGCCGACAAGGCGACCAGGCCAAGCGGCAGCCAGCGCTGCTACGAAACGGCCGGATCGCGCGACAAGACGCTGAAGCTGTACGACAGCAATACGTAACGGC